>JGI20225J20221_1000373_pt2 | contig 19435 bp, 19 predicted proteins | sample BioMet4_FD_20221 | JGI IMG/M metagenome (IMG submission 20221) | reverse complement strand
ATAGAGCAATACGAACGGATTCGCACCTGCAGTAGTCGGCTCTCGTACGAACTTTACAAACAGGCTGCTCGTCTTGGTAAATATATTGCTACTGCTAAACCACTGGTGGAAGGAAGAGTAGAGCTGCTTCATTATCTGAAAGAACAGAGCGTTGCATTTGAATATCACCGTTATGGAAGTATAACCGATGCTATTGAATAAAATTTAAACAGGCTCTTAGATTGGCTAAACTTTATGCGTAGCCCCACTAAATATTGGGTGAGCCGTTTTTCTTTAAAGGAATGCTCTCTCCGCCAACCAAGAAAGGGTGCAAATCTGCTGATTTGCACCCTTTCTTTTATATACTAAAATATAAATTAGGGAATTCTTTTATTACTCAACTGTCAAGCTACCTATCACCTGCGAAGTATATACCTGTTCAACATTCGGGTAAGCCGTTTTGTACTGCTCTTTAAGATCTTCGGCAAACTGATAAGTACGGTATTGCGATGATTTTACAATAGGTTCTTGGTACTCCATGAAAATAAATGTACGATTCACATCATTGTAATGCAACGTAAAGGTAATGTAAGGATAGCTTCCATCAGCATGTTTAACCATCACTTTCTTAAATGTACCCTCAATACCATTATAGCCATACTTGTCCGGATAAATGAAAACAATTCCTTTTGTCTCATCTAGTGTTTCGCCTTCAGTATATACAAACTTGTACCCACCGCCAACTTTTACAGGAATGGTTGCAAGCACTTTTTCTTTCAGCTCTTTTTGGTTACCTGCCGTCATATTATTGCCAACGACAGTTGCATCTAAATTTGATATAATAATATTTTCTGATTTATAAGTTACCGTTACATTTAGAATGTACGAATCTCCGGACGAATCTTTAATTGTAATGGTAGCATTACCCACACCTAGTGGTTCAAATGAAATATAATTGCTTTGAGTCATTTCAACTTTTAACAATGATGATTCGCAAGAAAAAGAATAAATTCCATCTCCTCCGATAATGGTAGCGCCTCCTTTGGAACCATAGTAAAGTTTGGTTGCATTATTTTCAATCTGATGCAGGGATAATGGCTCAATATTGGAGCTTTTATCACATGATATCCAACCGAAAGTAGAAAACAGGATAACTAAGCTATAGAGAATTGAGTTGATTTTTCGATTCATTTTATTTGTTATTTGAATGGCTCTTGTATTCGCTTTAATATTCGTAAGTTAATTCAATGGTGTTCTTTTCAGGAACAAATATTTTATAGTCTTCGGGGTAAGCAACTCCGTTCTTCATTTTTATAATTCTTACAATGTTGGTGTCATTCCGGGCCACAGGTACATTTCTAAAAGTCTGGTTCTCGTCTTTTGCCACAAAATGATCATAGCCACTGGAGCTAATTCCATATTCTGTATTCAGCATCTTTTTTTCATCAGACTTCGCCCCCCATGGGAAAAATGTCTGTACTTCGAAGTGGTCAGATTGATTTGTTGGTTTGTAATTTTTCAATGTAACTGTAATATAGTCTTTGGTTGGAATATAGAAAGATACATCGTATACCGTATCCCGCTTTAACGAAATGATCGGGTTATACGAATAAGAGGTCCCAGTTTCGGAAATCTGCTCTGGCAGGAAGTATTTATCCGGATCTAAATTTCGGAAGTCAATCTGTAGCTCGAAATAAGAAGAAGATTGGCCTTCAAAAGATTCAACTTCGTTATCTTTAATATTGAAAGACATTTTGTAAGAACCATTTGCATCTGTTGTTGTTTCCCGTTTTAACCAGGAATGGTAACTAGCAAGCCATCGCGTTTCGACATATTTTAATTGTAATTCTACACCTTTTAAAGGGGTGTTTCCCGACGTTATAATATGCCCACTGATGGTTGTATAACCGGGAGTACATACAGCTTCGGTATCATCATCTTCTTTTTTACAGGAGAACAAGGTCGAGATTATAACTAATAGCAATAATAATTTTTTCATTTTTAATATATTGTATTTGTTCACTTTAAAACTCATATTGCAAAGATAAACTGATAGAATATAAACACTTTTGATTCAAATCAAGAATTCAGCGGTAGCAACAATTTTTTTCTGATTCTGCTCAAGGTTTCAGGTGTAATTTTCATAAAGAAAGCTACCTCTTTCAAGCTGATGTGGTTTAAAATATCGGTATAGTGTTCTATTAGTTTTCTTATAATCATGAATTTACAAATAAATTTAATCTTCTCATCCAGACTAGATTTCTATTTGTATTAGTTTATACAGATAGGTTGTGCGTTGTTTTACTTTTCTATTGTGGTAAATTATAACCCTCACCGATCGCTGTTTTTTTTTGTTTAATTCGTTCAAATTTAGCAATTTTTTTTAAAAGTTTAATGTGTTGGATATGAATTTATCTATGTATTTTATAAATAATATATAAATAAAAAAAGTTAGATAAAAATATCTTGTTTCTGATTAATCTAATTTGATTTTTTATTACTTTTGCGAACTGTGAAATAGAAGCAATTATGATAAAAATTGCTTTATTAAGCTGCTAAAGCGGCAATCATATCTTAACTTATTGTGTAATTTAGAACCAAACAAATGAAAGCAGTACTTAAATTGGTAATTGCAGCATAGTTAACCTCAGNAAACCACAGGTTAATGTTTTGGTAGTTTAGGATACTTTTCTGAACAGGTTTCTTATTGTCTTAATAAACGGAATAAAACTCATTGATATATTGTATCAGTGGCTACTATTATATAAATTACACAAAATATCAATTATGAATTTTAATAATAAAAATCAAATAATCGGCTATTTGTTAGCCGGAGTCATGCTTTTAGCCTTGTTGAACAGTGCTTACTTTTTTCTGTCAATAGTAAAATTAATTCTTTATTAATCCTTTAAAATTAGAAAAATATGTTTGATATAAGAAAAATCCAGGAACAAGTAATATATAACGCTGTTAAAACTGAAAGTAATGAGAATGTTGCTCAAAGAGTAGTATTTGGTAATAAAGAAGATAATGCGACATGGGTGAAAAATACCATGAAAAGATTAGAGAATAACTTTGATAAAACGACTCTAAAAAGAATCAGAATGAACTGTCAATGTGGGTACGGAATGGACGAGAAACTCGCTCTGATAAAAGAGCTTATGGCTTCGTCCTCCAATCTGGAAGAATTTGCTAAACAAGATAAAGCAAAAGCTGCAGGATTATCTTATCAAGATGGAGAACTTTATCTTCAATTTCCTTTTTGCCCTTGTCCTATGCTTGCTGAAGTAGATAAACTGGAAACTAATACTTGGTGTCAATGTACAACGGGGTATAGCAAAGTGCTTTTCGAAAAAGCATTTGGATGTGAAGTTGATGTGGAACTGCTCAAAAGTATAAAAATGGGAGATGATATTTGTTTGATGAGAATAGTTCCTTGTAGTTCTATCCAATTCTAGAATATTGTTTCTAAGCCTTGCTATCGAACGGTTATTCGTATTAATGCTATGCTGTATAATTGTACGATAGTAGGGTATATCACAGTTTAAATTTTAAAATAAAAGATTTATGCCAAACAATAAATTATTATATCCACGCAAAGACGATAAGACTATGGTTTATCTGAAAAGTTGCGTAAAAAGCCCGTTTATAGAAGTGGGCGATTATTCTTTCTATCACGATTTTGATAATCCATTGGATTTTGAACATAAATGTGTTTTGTACCATTATCCGTATGTGAATAACGACAGACTGATTATTGGAAAATATTGTTCCATAGCCTGTGGTGCCAAATTTTTATTTAATGGTGCCAACCATACGCTTGGTTCGCTGTCTACTTATCCTTTTCCCGTATTGGCTGAGGAGTGGGATTTGCAAACACCAGTAACCAATGCTTGGGATAATAAAGGCGATATCGTAATTGGAAATGATGTGTGGATTGGTTTTGAAGCTGTTATCATGGCTGGTGTTACTATTGGAGATGGAGCAATTATCGGCTCACGTGCAGTGGTTACCAAAGATGTGCCTCCTTACTCTATTGTGGGAGGAACTCCGGCGAAGCTGATTCGTAAGCGCTTTACCTATGAACAGATAGATAAGTTGTTGAGGCTCAAATGGTGGGATTGGGATGAGGAAAAAGTCCGGCAAAATATCGACAAAATAATGGATGTGAATAAGTTGACTGATTTGATATAATCAAAGCTTCTATTCACAAATATTTTTATAAAATATTGCATTTATCTACCACCTGCTACTAATTGGTACTTAAATCCCATTAAACCAGATGTTTATTTTAGTAGCAGATAAAAGTATTATACATTTTATCTGCTACTAGCGGCTGCTATCTGCCACCAATTTTTTTCCTTTTAATTCTAATAAGTGGTAAATGTGTGCTATTATTTCCTTGCCCTAACTAATTCAATAGCCTCTTTCTCTATCATGTGTTCGATAGATAATTCAATTATATGCATATGATTAAAACCTTTTTCAATTTCCTTTAAGCGTTCTTCTTCCTGAGTAGGTGAATATTTCTCGGCCAATATCTCAATAGCTTTTCGCTTTTTATTATTATTCTCTAAAATACAAATCTTGGTATATACTCAAAATCTTTTTTTTCTAAAAGTATCTAGCAGTCTAGCACTTTGCTTTTAAGTATCTAAATATTAGCGCGTTATACCCGCTAGACTTCCCGAAAATACTCTAGCGATAGTCTAGCAGTCTAGCGCTAGACTGCTAGACTACTGCTAGACTTCTTTAAGTATATCTAGCATCTGTAATATGTTTATATACAGTGATTTATATAGCTATCGCTAGACTGCTAGAGTATTTTGAAAAATTAAAATTTATGTAGTGATGTTGAATGCTATCAAACCTAACTCCGGCTCTCCGGAAAGATGCGGCGGGAGGTTGATCAAACTCCCGAATGACTTTTTATATCTCAGGCGTGATGTTTCTGCACTTTTGTACAAAACAATTATATCTTCTGTACAAAAGAATTAATTGTTCTGTACAGAAGAATGTATTCTTTTGTACAAGAATTCACAAATATCCCGAGTGACTTTTGAAAAAGCAAACCGGAGTTTTGTTGTATTCCGGCGGGCTATCTCTTAAAAGCTTTCGGTGAATAATGTAAAGTTCAGGTTACTGGAAATTAGATTTTTCTAATAACTGATTACATATCAAACGGAATAGAGTCTTAATAACATATTGAGGTGTAAACTCTATTAATTTTCAAACAATGAAAAAATATGTATTAAGCGTTGCGCTGGTGTCAGCATTAATGGCAGCACAACAAGTGAAGGCACAGTATCCAGTAGTGCCCGACAGCATTAAGAAAAGATCAGACGCAATGATGAAAGAAGCTGAAGAGCGTTCTGATGCCGCCTGGCAAAAGGCTTTGCCTGTTATTAATGAAGAAGCCAAACACGGAAGACCTTACATTGATTGGGCTGCTCGCCCTACAGACATTCCGCAGGCTAAGATTCCTGCATTCCCAGGTGCAATGGGAGGTGGTGAATTCTCTTTCGGTGGTCGTGGTGGTAAAGTAATAACTGTTACCAGTCTGGCTGATAGCGGTCCGGGTACATTACGTGAAGCTTGTGAAACAGGCGGTGCACGTATTGTGGTATTCAATATTGCCGGTATTATCCATCTTAAGACTCCGCTGATTATCCGTGCTCCTTATATCACTATTGCCGGACAAACAGCTCCGGGTGATGGTGTTTGTATTGCCGGCGAAACCGTTTGGGCAAATACTCACGATGTTGTGGTACGTCACATGCGTTTCCGTCGTGGAGCTACTGATGTAGGTCGTCGTGATGATGCTTTTGGTGGCAACCCGATTGGAAATATTATGATTGACCACTGTTCATGTTCCTGGGGACTTGATGAGAATATCTCATTCTATCGCCATATGTTCGATCCGAAGAATGGTCGTCAGGAAGATAAACTTCCTACAGTAAACGTAACTATCCAGAACACAATCTCGGCTCAGGGGCTCGATACTTACAATCACGCCTTTGGTAGTACAATTGGTGGTGAGAACTGTTCTTTCATGAGAAACCTGTGGGCTAACAATACTGGTCGTAACCCGTCAATTGGTTGGAACGGTATCTTCAACTTTGCCAATAACGTTATTTATAACTGGGTGCACCGCACCGTTGACGGAGGCGATTACACAGCATTGTATAATATCATAAATAACTATTATAAACCAGGACCGGCTACTCCGAAAGACGCTCTTGTTGGTCATCGTATCATTGAACCACAGTCGGCAGGACGCAGCAAGCTTGATCATGCCAGATTTGGAAGACTTTATGTAGTTGGAAATATCATGGAAGGATATGATCAGATTACTAAAGACAACTGGAATGGTGGTGTACAATTAAGAGACTTGAAAGGTGTTGAAATCAGCAAGGAAGATGCGGAAAAGAATTATTTCCCACAGATGAAGGTTGATGAACCTTTCACTATGCCTCAGTTCCCAATCATGCCAGCTCAAGAAGCTTACAACTATGTTCTTGATAATGCAGGAGCTAATTTCCCAAAAAGAGATATAGTTGACGAGCATATCATTAACCAGGTGCGTACAGGTGAAGTTTATTATGATAAGAAAGCAGATTCTAAAACCTATTATCAGTTTAAATATCGCCGACAAAAACCGGATTCCTACAAGCAAGGTATTATTACCGATATAAGTCAGGTAGGCGGTTATCCTCAATACAAAGGTAAACCTTACAAAGACAGTGATGGCGATGGTATGCCAGATGCATGGGAAATCAAGTACGGATTGAATCCTCACGATGCTTCCGATGCTAATGGCGACTTGAGTGGTGACGGCTATACAAATATTGAAAAATATATCAATGGCATTGATCCAACTAAGAAAGTTGACTGGAAAGATGCTAAAAACAACCACGATACATTGGTTGGCAAGAAGAGTCTTTTATAGAGAAAACTTGGGCTTGCTGGCAAGCTTTTAAGTATAAGTGAAAAATGAGCGTCTAATTTCGGTTAGACGCTCATTTTCTGTTTCCATTTATTCAATGTTATGGATAGTCTCCTTAGTTAGTAGCAAACTTAAATGATTTTGACCATTCAAGAAATTTTTCTACTTCCTTTTTGTTTGATTCTAACCACTTAGAAACATTCGGATCTGTTGAAGATGCAAAAGCTACATACGAAAAAGCCTCAACTAAATTTTTGTCTTTCATCTCAATAAAATATGGAACATAGTAATCCCAAAAAAATCCATGATTATCTTTCTTTGATTCTTTTAAGGACGAACAAACAGTATTAAATTTTCTGATAAATTGTTCTACTTCTGTCTTATTATTATTCTTTTCATCAAAATCCATTGCGGTTTCCATAGATAATATCATGTCTGTAACCGAAAAATTGTTCTCTTTTTGTTTTCCTTTAGCCGATGCGTCACTAAGCATATTACTATTAATATTAATGTTAACAGATTTGTTTCCAGTTTTTTCAACATTTGCTTTCATTATAGATCTTACACTTTCAAGATTTTGTTTTGCCCTGTCACTTTCAGAATCGAGAGAGAAAAATCTGCAATAAGCCAATAATGCAGGGATTCTTCTATTGTTGATCTTTGAAATTCTGGCAATTGCATTATGAGAACTAGCGTGTGTTGGATTAAGCTTAGCTGACATTTGGAAACAGAATAATGCATCATCATATTTTTTCACACTCCCTAGTGTTATTCCTTTATTGAAATGGAGCAGATAGAAGTCTGGAAATTGTTTTATTCCTTCATCATATACTTCGATTGATCTATCCGTTTTATTTAAGCCATCTAAAGCATTCCCGTATGTTACATAAACCGATTTTAGTCCTTCTTCTTCTGGATGAGTTTCAATTGCTTTTTCACAACATTTAATACACTCTTCGTTTTTATTGGATGATAATAAACTGAATGCTTTTTCTGTCAATGCAAGAAAATTGTCTTTGTCGAGTATCAGAGCTTTATCGTATCTAAAAATGGCACCATCATAATCTCCTTTGTCGTGATAGGCAATTCCTTCGTTAACTAGCTTTTCAGCATCTACTTTATTTTGTCCAAATGAGATGTTATACATTAGAGTAAACATCAGAATTAAAATTGTTTTCTTCATGGTATTATTTTTTAGTTCGTTTTTTCGTTTTCTATGCCAAGTGTCTTTTAAATAGCTTTCTCAATTAGTGGTGCCTCGTTGTCTAATACCTCAAATATCTGAATTCTTACGTTAAAGTTCTTTGAGAACTCCTGAAATTTAGGCTCTTTGTTTATTTGCTGATAATCATTCAGTACGGCATCAAAACACTCATTTGCTTTCTCATTTATATCCTCTGATTTATCAAACCAAAACAACTTGTTTCTTACAACTAAAGTTTCATTGTTTATGTTGTTAATGATTAGATTATCATATTTCCAAGCCTTACCCGCCTTTAGTCTTTTAATTCCGTCTAAAATGTCAGCAATGTCTCTATTCAGATACTTCTTGTCGAGTTGATTAAAGTTTAATATACCAATTGGAATTCCACCAATACCAAAAACAATAATTTTGACCATTAAATCAGGAATATGCATATTCTCTACCTTAAAGTCGCTATTCCATAAGAACAATGAAATAGCCATAAAAAGTCCCCAATAAACCGTCCCATGGAGAAATATATACAGCCACTTCTTCTTTCTCCGTTCTTCCCATTTCTTATAAAACTTTTCTTCTCTGGTAGTCATGTTATTTGTTTTGATAATTTGCTGTTTTTTTTGTTGTTACTATCCTCAACGACTAAGGATGTGAACTTTGGTGGTTTGTGGGAGCATGCGCTATTGTGGGATAATATAGTGAATGAGAGAACCTACAAGAAATTCATCAGTTGCCAATTAATCTATTGGCCCGTGCCAGAGATGGTTTGTTCTTTTTTAGTCGCATATGATTTTATTTATTTGCTTTCTTAGTTTACTAGCTAAGCATCTCTTTTTGAATTTGTTTTAAATTTTTTCCCTGTTATTAAACCTATGTAATATTGCTCATTCAAAAAGGAAAGAATATCCTTACATTTTTTTTTATCATTTGGTAGAACTAATTTGCCATCAATTAAATTAATTTTTAAATTAAATTTATTAGCAGATAACTTTATTTTTCTAGGATTTGCATTTGATAAAACATTACTGTTCTGAATTAAAGTAATTTGTTTTTTTATGATTGTATTACCGTTCTCTTTTAACCATTCTGCATCAACAATTAATTTATCAGTAGTAGCAAAATCATCTATAACTTCATTACTTGCTTCTTCAAAAAATGAGATTAAACTGAAAATTTTATTCGCATTAGCATACGATTTAAAATAGAATTTATTATTTTTGAATATAGCATTAACTATATTATCAACTATCAAGGCATTGTTGTTTAATTTGTTATAAGTATTGTTATCCCAAAAAATTACATTTTTATTCTGTAGTAATTTTCTTTTATCAAAATTTTGGAAATAGTATACATCGTTTTCTATCCAAAAAAGAGTCTTAATTTCATCAGTAGCTAAATTTAAAGTATGAATTCCTATTGGATTAGTTAATGATTCTAATATGTTTGATGGAAGGTTCATTTCAACATATAAGATTTCTTCATCTTGGATATTAAAATTACCATCGAATAGGATTTCCTCAACATCATTATTCAGCAATGAATTGCCGATGTTCACAAAAACATTCTTAATATCAATAGTGATATTTTGAAGTAGATCAATTTTTCTTACGGAATCGTCTTTTAGAATGGCGAAAAAGTTACAAGTCTGATTTGGCATATTTTATTATTTAGAAGCGTTTAGGATTACATAATCTGTTAATTGTGAATATGTATTTATATCGTTTGGGTTAATTAATTTGTCCTGTGAAATCATCAAATAAGTTACTTCATTTTTAGTCGAGATTTCGTAATATCTAAATCCGAAGATTTTTATGAGGGGATTGTAAAAATAGGTGTTCTTATTTATAAATATTACTATTGCCAAGGCTAAGATCCAGCCAACTATAAAAATTGTATCCTTTTTGTAAATTTCGATGCACGGAAAAAAATAGCTAAAAACTAATATATTTATATTTGAATCAGCACTTTTAATTGACTTAATTTTTATATTGTTTCTCGTTAGATTTGTTTTTGCTAAGTGTAAAATAAGCCAGCAAAAAAATACTAATAACAAAAATAAAAAGATTAGATTGGTTCTATTGCATAAATCCAATATTTTGAAATCATCAAAAATAATTATTTGCAGCTTTCCACCACTCTTAAAAATATTGAAAAGACTAACGAACCACCATATTAGAATAATTGGGGCGTAAGCTGTTATGGCAAACAGCAGTTTTATTAATTTTGAAAACATATTTTTTTATATAATAAATCGATTGCTAATTCAAATATCTTTTTATAATGGATGCTAACGACTGAAGTTGTGGACATTTAATGATTTATTACTTGTAAAACCACAAAGTGAACGCGAAAATAAAGCCTGTAAAAAACACGTTAGCTATTAATTGTCTATGATTGTGTATTAACAGTATAGATTTTATCTTTATTTACAGGTTTTTAAACCAATCATTTTTAATTTCAACTGATTCAATAATTTTAGTGTCAACTCCCAATTTAAGTTCTTTCAATTTATCGCAAAGTAAATCTCCATCAATTAAGTCAATAGGAGGAGCACCGTCTCTTGTAGCTTCTTTAATTGCTTCTCTAGTAAATGAGCCTGTCGTAATTACAAGTCCTTTGTCAGCACGACCTTGCATAGCACCTCTAAAATCGCGAATTTGACTTGGAGAAACAGAGCCTTTATAGCGTTTGCATTGGAAAATAACGTGAAAACTTAAAAGTCCACTTACTCGAACGATGCCTTTGCCATCAATTCCACCGTCACCAACTTTACCGGTTACTTCAACTTGAAAAAATCCACTTTCTCTTAAAAGTCTTTGAGCAAGCCGTTCAAATGCAGCAGGTGAAATGCCATAAAGAATATTAAGTAACTTTTCTTTCCAGCCTTCTGCAGAGTTTACTTCGTTTGTAATCTCTTGCTCAGCTTCGTTTTCGGTCTCTTTTTGTGTCTTTTCTTTCTGTTGTGTCGGCTTTATTTGCTCCCTAACTGTCCTAACGATTTCAATATAGTCGAGCTTTGAAACGTCAATGTCAGATTTTGATAATGCCCAGATACCTCTTGATGAGTTTTCAAGAAGTCCAAATTTCTTTAAATAAGTTCTACTCCATGCAAGTCTATAGTCAATCTCTATTGTTGTTCCATCTTCACCATGAGGAACTTGTAAAATTTCATCTGACAACTCAGCAATTTCATATACTTTGCTATTTATTTCTTCAATTGTCCCAGAACCGCCCAGTTCTATAAGCGCTTTTACTGTTGGAACGATTAATTCGTCAAATGAAGGAAAATTTGTATTTTGTTTTTTCCTTGCCATTATCTTGTTATTGATTTGTTTTCTAAGCTTACCATTTTATGTATGCTTGGTTTCTTATTTACCTACTTTATTTTACTATCGTAATCTTTGTATCGTGTTTATATAATACGATATGCCATCTAGTAATTAATTATTTTGTCTAATATTCCATCCAAAAGTAGTAGTATTTTTTGATTTACAGTATAAGTTATTTAGTTAATTTTTAATTTATATCATAGATAATGACCTTAGGCTGTTATATGTATATAAATTGGGACTAATTTAGCTATTTAAGAATCTAATAAAATGCTAATATAAAGCAATTATATTCTAGCTTTAATAACTAAACATAGAATTATGTTTTAACATAAAACCAGCAACTCTAACTAATACATCACAGCATTTATTCAAAATTCATTGAATCTATAATTGTATAAAGTATATAATTAAAGATGGTAAAATACGCAAAAACAAAATAGGCGCATTAATGTATTTGCTTTCATTTAATATAATATAGTTGTACCTTTGTGCCCAAAATAGACAACGATGCAATATTTTGGCGAAATACTCTCTCTGGGTGTGGCTATTTCCTGGACTGCTACTGCTCTTTTTGCAGAAGTGGCTTGTAAGCGGATCGGTTCTTTGCAGCTGAATTTAATCCGAATGTATCTTTCCTTGTTTTTTCTGGGCGTAACTTTGTGGTGCTTTACCGGTGCTCCTTATCCTTTATATGCTGATTCAAAAACCTGGTTTTGGTTATCACTTTCGGGTTTTGTGGGTTATGTGCTGGGAGATTATTGCTTGTTCAACTCTTACGTGCTTATTGGTTCACGTTTCGGGCAGTTGTTTATGACGCTTGCTCCTCCGGCTGCTGCCATATCTGGCTGGATGATATTGGGCGAGAAGCTTTCCTTGCATGCATGGATAGGGATGATGGTTACTNTNTGTGGTATNGGAATGTCNGTTCTCAGNAAAGGAACTTCNCANAAANTNGGATTNAANTTACCNNTNAAAGGTATTNTNCTNGGNATAGGNGCNGGANTAGGGCAGGGNGTAGGACTTGTGCTNAGNAANGTGGGNATGAACNATTANAAAATGTCNGTTCCTGCAACAGATATAAACCATTTTATGACGTTGCTGCCGTTTGCTTCCACTTATATTCGTGCCATAACCGGTATGCTTGGATACTTTGTCATGATGTGGTTCCGCAAGGAATTATATACAATGCCTATTGCATTTCATAACGGAAAAGGGATGAACGCAGCTTTATGGGCTACCATCTTCGGTCCGTTTATCGGGGTATCTGTATCTTTGATGGCTGTTCAGTATACCGAAGCGGGTATTGCATCTACGTTAATGGCGCTTACACCAATCTTTATACTATGGCCGTCACATCTTATCTTTAAACAGAAGGTCACAATCAGAGAAGTTATAGGAGCTATAATAAGTGTACTGGGAGTATCGTTGTTCTTTATATAAGATCCGGGATATAGCCTTTAGTATACTGAATGGTTTCCGTTATTTCTTCTTAGTTAAGAAACGCTTTGCCAAATACTTACGTATCGGCTCGTCGTACAATTTCAGGCAAGCATAAGCTAGCAATACATCCCATACCATTACACCCAGAGAAATTACCCATGTTTCGCCAAACGTATAAAGCTTGTTTTTGATGAGCCATGCATAGAACAAGTATATGAACGCATAATGTACTACATAGAGCGGAAAAGAAATATCACCCAGGAACTTGCATATATTTGTCGATATCTTATCGGTAGTAGCACCTGATGCGCCCAACCAAACCAGGATAGGAAAAACGATGATGATACAGAACGATTCGTAAACACCGTTCATGCAGACTGGTTCAGAAGTTCCGATAAAAGGTACCGAGAACAAGGCCACCAATACAGCCGAGCAAATCCAGAAAGCGCCTCTCACTTTCACAGGCTGGAAAATGCGCGACAAGAACATCCCCATTGTAAACGGGAAAAGCATACGTAACGAACCGCCCAGGAAATTCACGCTATCCAACGTCCAACCCACACCGATATATCCATAAGTGGAAATATTGCAGGTGGCAAACCATGTCAAGGCAATGCCCAACACCGCCACCAATGCACCCAATGCCTTAGTGGACAAACGGCGGATAAATAACGCATAAAGAATATTACCTATATATTCGAAAAACAGCGACCAGTACGGTCCGTTCAGCGGGAACATTTCACCGTTGCCACGTATTTCGTAACCCACCCCCGGAATGGCAGGAATAAAGAACATGGTGCAAAGTAAAGCGAGCATAGTTAGGGAAGTTGCAATCTGTGTACCGTTCCACTGCACACTGCCTTGGAGACAGAATGTGATAACACCTAAAACGGCACCCATTACCACCATCGGATGAAGGCGAATCAAACGGCGCTTGAAGAATTCTTTCATGGTAAAACCTTTTTTCCAACGGTCATCGTAAGCATAGCCGATAACGAAACCGGAAAGAATAAAGAAGAAGTCCACAGCCAGGTATCCGTGATTGAGGTTTTTGACGAGGCCATTACCCGCACCATTGACAGTTTCGGCAAAACCAAAACCTTCATTTACGTGGTACCAGATAACTAAAAGAGCCGCAACTCCCCGCAACCCGTCTAAGAGGTTATAATGTGGCTTGGTGTCTGCAAATGCTGCTGAAGAAATTTTTGACATCTGTTTTTTATTAGAGGTGTATTATCTTGGCCGCAAAATTACTGTTTGCAGAAAGAACTTCTTTTGCTTTTAAGCAAAAAAGGAATATAAAAGCTATTAAACGGTTTTCCTATAGATGCAAAGTTATGAAATTTGTCTGATAAAAAACGATTTCATGGCTTTATTTCATATTGAGATATATTAACCTGAGGGTTCCCTTTTTCTTTTTGAGGAAACATTCTGTCGAATTCATTCACATCTTCTTCTTTTACAGAAAAAGCTTCGTCTTCAAAAAATCGCCCATGAACATCAGTAAGTCCTTTCTCCTGAAGTTCTAAAGCCATGAAAGGCTCAAAGTTTTGATTGTCTCTAGTTGCTATGTTGAATTTTTCTGCATTGATAAAACCAAAACGGTGGTAATAGTCCGGATTTCCGAACAGTATCATACCTTTATATCCTAATTTTTTGGCAGTTGTTATTGAATGGTTCATCAATTTGTTTCCAATTCCATGCTTCTGAAATTCAGGCAAAACGGCAAATGGACCAATACATAGTACTTCTCGGCTTACACCTTGAGTATCTATGACCTTAGCTTTTGTTGAAATAATGTGTCCAACTATTTTTTCATCTACAATTGCAATGCAGTCCAATTCTTTAATGTAACTGCCGCTTTCTCTTAACAAGTGTAGTATAAAGTGTTCACTACATCCTGGATTGTATAAGTTCCAAAATGCTTCTCTTGTTATATTTTCTGTTATAGAGTATTCTTTTAAAGATGTTTGTTCTATTTTTACTTCCATTTCCATGTATTGTTTTTGGAAAAATTTGAAAAGGATCTCCAGTTAGTATTCAATCTTATCCAGATTCCTGGTCCATNCTTCAAAAGCTTTCAGAGCNTCTTCGCGAAGTAATGGTTCCGATTGCAGTTTTCTGTCGGNAGGTTTCAGTTCCAGCTCATCATAGATGAAGGAATCATCAAAACCAATGTTCATAGCATCGGTTTTTGTATTTGCATAGTACATTTTATCCAGCCGGGCCCAGTAAATAGCTCCAAGACACATGGGGCAGGGTTCGCAGGAAGTGTAAATCTCGCAACCGCTGAGGTTGAACGTATCCAGCTTTTTTGCAGCAGCACGAATGGCACATATCTCAGCGTGGGCAGTAGGATCACATGAATCGGTAACTCTGTTTACGCCGGTAGCAACAATTTCTCCATCTTTCACAATAACAGCGCCAAAAGGTCCTCCGCCGTTTGCAATGTTTTCTATTGAAAGCTCAATAGCTTTACGCATAAATTGTTCTTTATTCATTGTACTGGAATTAGTTTATTAATAATCGGAACTTTTGATAAATATTAGAATAAACAGTTAAATGAACTACTTTAAGCTCTTTATATATAAAAAATAAATAGCCTTTTTGTTTGTTATTTATTTCTGTATTCTTTCTTTTTCTTGAAGTTAAATCCTGCATATACCCGTATGGTTCCGAAACTATTGTTCAGGTAGAAATTTTTAGTACGGTAATCATAAGTATGCATCACTAATGATGCTCCTGCAAAATATTTAGAATCATTGTAAACAATACCGACCCGGGTTATCAGATCTAAGTTCATGTCTTTTAGCGTTGGATAATTTCTCACATCTGAATCAACCTTTGATTTTTTATATGCCACCGCAGGTGTCAGGGAAAGATCGGCAAGGCAGTTTTTTGCAAAAACCCAGTTATAGGCATAGCCAAAGTTTAAACTGTAATCAGAATAATTAATCTCATTAAACTTCAGTGCATCACTTAGCTTTTCTAGCACGGGTGCAGGCAATTGATTGTGATCAAAATAAATCCTGTGCTGCGAATAAGAAAATCCAGCAATGAAAGACCCTGCACTACGTCGCTGGTTACTCGACTGGCTGTAAGCTGCCGGATAGGAAAACTTCTTGTTGTTAAAGACCCAGTAAGCATTAACGCCTTTTATGTCAACCGAAAAGCCATCAATGTCATTATCATATGCCGGAGTTTCGCCATTTTTGAATATCCCGCTTGTACTGCGTAGCTTAAAGTCGCTACCGCTTTTCCGGTAATAGATATCTCCCCCCACCATGGAACTGTAAAGGTTTAATCCAAATTCAGTTTTCTTTTTTGATGGCTTATCATTGCCAAACAAATCTTTCAGATTAATAGACCAACCCAGAAATATCCATCTCCATCCAAAATAGGCACCAAGTTTATAGCTCATATTTGGCGCAATGGTGAGTCGCTGAGGATTGTTTTCATTGCTGCTTAGACGATAATATTCATACCAGCTACTGTTTTCAAGCATAAATGCGAAGTTATATTTGTTTGGCTCCACATAGTTGCTATCTATTTAATTTATCTTATGCCCGATTATGTTTACATTTTCTTTTGCTTTCTCTCCTAGTTCTTTACCTTTTTTAAAAAGACCTGTTTTCTCGTTCTGTGCCAACAAGAATATTGAAGGAAATAGTAGTATATAAAGGAAAGTAATCAGCCTTTTCATTAAGAATAGCAAGTTTTTGTCTTAGATTTTACCAAGGATTCTATCCATTACCCAGTTAGTAGGAGTGGCACTAATGCCATCACAGGTACAAACAGATTTTCCCTGCAAGTGATGAATAACAGATTCAATCAGATTGTACTGAATGTGTTCCGGATTCTCAACTTTAAATTCCTCACGCCCTTTCTCTGTGTGAATTGCAATTGGATCGAATGTAAATGTAGAAAAACAGATCATTCCTTTATCGCCGATTACTTCAATGCGATCTTCTTTGGCTGAACTGTGAGCCACAAAGCACCATGAACCGGAGCCAACTAATCCTGAATCGAACTGGAAGGAAGCGCTGACGGTATCTTCTGCATTATACAGGCCTGCACGGTTGCTTTTATACCCTTGAGCCTCAAGAATGCAGCCAAATATATCTTGAAGAATGTCTAACTGGTGGGAAGCCAGGTCATAAAAATATCCTCCACCTGCAATATCCGGTTGCACGCGCCAAGGCAGATTTTCTTTATTATAGTCAAGATCGTAAGGCGGTTGTGCAAAGCGGATTTGAACATTGATTACATTTCCTATAGCTCCCTGTTCAATCAGTTCTTTTACCTTCATAAAGTAAGGCAGGTAACGCCGGTAATAAGCAACAAAACAAGGTATACCTGTTTCCTGAGAAATTCGGTTGATACGTGTGCACTCCTCATAACTGCTTGCCATTGGTTTCTCAATATATACAGGTTTGCCTGCTTTCATGGACATAATAGCATAAGTGGCATGAGAAGAGGGTGGAGTGGCAATATAAACCGCATCGACCTCCGGATCTTCAATTAATTCCGTTGCATCAGTATACCATTTCTTGATACCTCTTTTCTCTGCGTAGTTTTTTGCTCTTTCTGCATCACGGCTCATTACTGCAACAACTGTAGAACCTTCAATTTTCTTAAAAGCCGGTCCACTTTTCTTTTCTGTTACGTTTCCGCAGCCTATAAATCCCCATCTAATCATTTCTCTTAATTCTCTTTATTTATCTTATAACAAAAATAACAGTTAATCGGATTGCAAATATATTGTTTTTAATTACTTTTGTCATTACATTACATGAATAAACTGATAAAAAATTGCAGTATAATGGAAAATCAAGCATCAAAGATAGTTTTTTTTAAGTCAAGAAGTTTAGCGGGGCGTTTCTCTTCCGCATTTGATTTTATTGAAAATAATTTAAAAGTTCTGGTAAAATTGAGCTCTTTTATTTTAGTACCAACAGCTTTTATTGTCGCGTTCTTGTTTACTACGTTTAGTAATCTTATGATTCAGGCCTTTCAGGCGAAATCTGCTCCTACAGGGTTGTTAACTAAATACTTAATTCTTTTATTGTCAATATCGCTAATTAGTGTTATTGGAGATGTTCTTTTCAAAGGTCTCCTGTTTTTATTGGTGAAAGAATATTCTTTGCGGGATTCTATTGCGCGCCTTTCATTCAAGGGAATAAAAGATAAGTTGATTTTTAATACAAAGAGATTCTTTATCGTAAGTTTCGTCCTTTTTGTTCTTATGATTATTTATTTTGCTCTGCTTTCAGGTTTATTAATTCTTTCTAAATGGACATTGCTGTTAACTGTTCCTTTACTCCTTTTTCTAATAATACCTTTTACTTATGCACAGGTAATTTATATGTTTGAAGAACTAAATGTAATGGCAGCCGTAAAGAAGGGATTTCGGTTAGGTATTCCTAACTGGGCCGGAACATTCTTCCTTTTAATTCTGGCTACTATTTTTTCTCTGATTATTCAGACTATTGCTTTTACTCCATGGGGAATAGGTTTGTTTGCTCAGTCTCTTTCGTTTAATTCTATCCTCGATGGTAATCCTTCAACATTACCCGGCTATTTTAGTCTCTTAATGTTTGTTTTGTGTGTGATAGGCTTTTTTATTTCTTATCTGGCTCAAACACTTCCTTCTATGTCAATGATATTTCAGTATTTCAGCGCCTCAAAGAAACAGGCAGATAAAGAAGAACAGGATCAGCCTTTATAATACTTTTTATAGATACTTTGATACTCTTTGCTCTTGGTAAATGTCTTAAGCCAGGAGTTGAGACTATCAAGCAATACGGGAGATTGTTTGCTTACACCCCATGAATAGAATTGGGTAAAACTGATATCCGTGTGAATATCCAGCTGAGGAAAAGAATCAATGGAAGCTAAAGCTATGCTTTTATCACAAACTGCATAACTAATATCTCCATGGGCAACCATAGCCATAAGCTGTTCGGATCCATATTTTTCAATCTCTTTAATGTAAATGGCGTCTCCAATTTCATTGCTTAGATTCCGGATACGAAGAATTGAGGGTGAACCTTTCTCTACATGAATGATTTTATGGGCCAGATCCAGCTGACTTTTAATGAACATGGGGCTGTTGGCACCAGCTTTTCGTTGAACTAATATCTGATTGTTCAGAAGGATAGGAGAAGTTAATAAAATGGAATCTTTCAGTTCGCTTGTGGCCGGTATGTTGTATGCTATAATATCGAACTTCCCGCAGGAAAGGCCATCTAAACGTTTCTCAAAACTCATTTCAGGAATAATTTCCAGCCGTAAACCCTGGGCTTTGGCAAAAGCTTTTGCCAACTCATACTGAAATCCTGAAATTGTATCTCCGTCTACAAAATAGCTCAAAGAATTGTATTCAGTAACAACTCTCAGAACTCCAGACTTCTTAATCTCTGCATAGTCGCGCGGTTTACCTTTTAAGGTTTCCTTCCGGGTACAGTAAACAGCGGTTAATAATACAGATACTGCTCCCAGAATCAGATACTTAATATATCTTCTCTTTAGATTCATATG
>JGI20225J20221_1001785_pt2 | contig 19499 bp, 16 predicted proteins | sample BioMet4_FD_20221 | JGI IMG/M metagenome (IMG submission 20221) | reverse complement strand
GGCCGGGGATCTGCTTGCCCAAACGAGCCGCACCTTGCTGCGCACCCTGGGCGGCTTTGCCCTGGGCGGCGCGGCCGGCTTCGGCCTCGGCCTGGCTTGCGGGGCCGTACGCTCCCTCGACGCCGCCTTGCGCCCCCTGGTTGAAATCCTGCGCCCCATCCCGTCCGTGGCCGTGATCCCGGTAGCCGTACTGTGGCTCGGCCTCGGCAACAGCCTCGACGTGGTCGTGGTGGCCTTTGCCTGCTCCTGGCCGGTCTTCGTGGCCGCGCGCGATGCGGTGCACGCGGTCGATCCGACCCTTTGCGACACGGCCCGGCTGGGCGGATTGTCCCCGGGCCGTGTTTTCCGGCTGGTGGTGCTGCCGGCCAGCCTGCCGGGTACGATTACCGGGTTGCGCACGGCTCTCGGCATCGCCGTGGCTGTNGCCGTCAGCTGCGAGATGGTNGCCGGCTCGGACGGATTGGGGCAGCTGGCCCTGACCGCCTCGTACGCCCGGCAGGACCCCCTCGCCTGGTTGGCGGTGCTGGCCATGGGCCTGGCCGGCGGCGTTTGCGCCCTCGGCTTCAGTCTTTTGACCCGGTGGGCGCAGCGACGGCGCCCCGGCCTGCTCGAAATACAGCCAGGCCGAGGTCGAATGCCATGAAGCGTTTGCGCCCCTTTCTCGGTCTGCTGGCCGCGCTCCTGCTCTGGGAGGTGGCCGCACTGACCGCCGGAACGCGCGCCCTGCCCACGCCGGCAGNCGTTGCCCAGGCCTTGGTCGGCCTCATCCAAAGCGCCACGCTGCCGCGCGCGTTGGGACTGACCCTGGGGCACACCGCCCTGGGACTTGGAGCCGCCCTCGGCTGCGGCATCCCGCTTGGACTTTGGATGGGCCGCTCCCAGGGGGTCCGAACGCTGTTGACCCCGATCATGGAACTTCTCCGTCCGCTGCCACCGCCGGCGCTCATCCCGCCGGCCATGCTGCTTCTGGGCTTCGGCCCGGGCCTGTATACGGCCGTGGTCGGCTTCGGAGCCGGCTTTCCGCTGCTGNTGGCCGCCATGGATGCCAGCCGGNCCGTACCCGAAATNCTGTGCGACACGGCCCGCAGCCTGGGNGCCGGCCGGTTGCGCATCGTGACCCGGGTCGTCTTCCCCGCCTGTCTGCCGGGTCTGGCCACGGGCCTGCGCACNAGCCTGCCNATCGCCTTGATCGTNGCCGTACTGGCCGAGATGNTCGGCGGAGACGGCACGGGCAAGCTCCTTTTGCGCCTGCAACGCACCTGGCGCATTCCCGAAATGTACGCCTGCGTCGTCGGCCTGGGCCTGACGGGCTGGGGACTCAGCGCCGGCNTGTCCTTTCTGGAACGGCGTTTCCTCTTCTGGGCCCCACCCCACCAACACCCGGCCCCTCGGCCTTGAAGGAGCCNTCCATGCNCGTCCNCTGCCGCACCCTGTCCGCCTTGCTCGTCGTGGCCACCCTGTGTCTCGTGCCCACCCCAGCCCGAAGCGCGCAGCCGGTACGCATCGGCTACATCCCCATTGGCGATTGCCTGCAACTCTATGTCGCACTTGAGAAAGGATTTTTTACGGNCGAAGGGCTCGACGTGAAAACGCGGCCCATGCAGGGCGGCCCGGTCCTGAGCCTGGCCGTGGAGGCCGGCGATCTCGACCTCGGCTGGTCCAACCTGGTCTCGCTGTTTCAGGCCCACGCGCGAGGATTTTCCTTTGTGCTGGTTGCCCCAGGCGCGCTGGAGGACGAGGGGGCGCATCGCACACACAGCCTGCTCGTACGCGGCGATTCCCCGATGCAGACGATTGGCGACCTGACCGGCCAGGCCGTGGCCGTCAATGCCCTCGGCAACGTCAACGACCTGGCCTTGACCGTCCTGCTCGCCACTGCCGGCAAGGACCCGCAGGACATACGCCTCGTGGAGATCCCCTTCCCGAACATGGAGGCGGCCCTCGCCTCCGGAGCCGTTGCGGCGGCGCTGGTGGCCGAGCCTTTCCTCTCCTCGGCCCTGGCCCATGGGGCGCGGCGACTGGTGGCGGCCCCCCATGCGGTCTTCGGCCAGGAGTTCATGATCGCCGGCTGGTTCGCCAAAACGGACTGGACCGCCGCCCATCCCGAACAAGTCGCGGCCTTCCGCCGCGCCATAGACAAGGCCTCGACCTACATCACCGCCCATCCAACGGAGATGCCCGCCATCCTGACCCGTTTCACCAAGCTTTCAAAGGAGACGGCGGCGCACATCGCCCTGCCCGCCTTTGCAACCGGGCTCAACCTGGCCGCCTTGCAGCAGGCCATCAACTTGACCGCTGCACACGACTTCATTCCCCAGTCCTTTCCCGCCCGGGAGCTGCTGGCGCCGGGACTCGCCTGGCCACAATAAGACGAGTGCGAGACCGCTGCACACGAGGTGGGGGGGGAAGCCTCCGGCGGCCAAAGGGCTCGCGCCCTTTGGAATCCCGCTCTAATTTTAGGGGGGTGTCTTTTCGGGCTTGAAGCAAAGAAAGACCTCTCGAGACTTGCGTAGCGGTCTCAATTTGCGCTTGCGGTGCCCAGCACGCCACCAGGCAATTCCGCAGCAGTCTCAGTGCGTGTCACGAACTCCGTTCAGTTTTAACGAATTGTGCAGCAGTCTCATATTTTATTGAAATGTTACGTGCATCGGTCTCGTACGATGCGGACGCGACACCGGCCCGGCTGATGCCCCTTGTCCAGCCCGACCTTCCCCTCCTCGGGCCACCCTTCCCTGGGGCACGATGCGTTCGGTGTGCCCCTCCCTGATTCTTTCTCCCCTGCGCCCTGGGGATTGGTGCCCCCGGACGGAGCGCTTTGCGCTGGATTGGGCCTCCGCCAACGGCGTTCCATCTCTATCGCACTTGAATATACAAACTTATTCTGGAAATGACCCGCCTATTCTTGCGCCGAACGTGTCAGGTCCACGAATCGAGCCTGCGGAAAGTCGGTGATCCGCGAGAAGGTATGATCCACCACGAGCAGGGGAGGAAGGCCCGCGAGGAGGAAATAGGGCGTCTGCTGAAAATAGGGGCACAGGACGGCATTCCAGTTGTTGGCATCCGGGGGGAGTTTNCCCTTGGTTTCAGNCGACAGCAGCGTCAGCCAACGCCCGTCCGCCTCGATCAGGGTCGGTGTAGTCCGGCTGACGCCGTAGGGATGGTTTGGGATAAAAGTTGAATATTTCTGCCCCCAATAGCCATCCGGAAAGCGTTTGACCACGAGTTGCGGGANGAAATCCCGCCAGGAACTTCTGCCAAGCGTTTTACGCGCGGCCTGAAACTCCACAACCTTACGCCCGTANTCCGTCAATTCCCCAGAATCCAGATCGGCCAGTCCCTTCAGGTGCTCCACNTAGGCCCAGTCAAAACCCTGGGCATAGGCGTAGCACAGCGCGGCATANAGTTGCTCNGGCGTGTGATAGCCCGGCCCGGCCTTGCCCTTTTCCGGGAACTTGTCCAAAAACCAAAGATCCACGCAGGCCCAGAGCTCCTTTTGACCNTATTGGCGGGCCGCGCCGGCATACACCGCAAACATGAGGTCATTTGCCGTCTCCTTGAGGAGTTTGGGCGCCAANGTCGCCCCTCCNCGAGCCGCGGCATGGGCATAATCGGGAAAGACCATCTCGAAAACGGCGCGTTTCCCATAGCGGGCATACCTGGCGCTGAGTTCGGAAATCTTGTCGACCACCGCAGCAAACGCTTGGTCGGGGAGCATGGAAGCCGTATCCACGAAATAAGGGGGAATCCGCCTGCCAGCCACCGTCGCGCCATTAAGCGACTGCATGAGCATGGCCTCGTCGTAGACTTGGCCAAGAAACAACGGGTCATCCTTGAGCTTATCGAGCGTTTCCTGATGCAGGTCCCAGCGATACGTGCCGTCGCTATTGGCAAAATAGGGGACGTTCGGTACGTAGTTTACCAATTCCGTGTTGAAGAGATAGGCGATGTTGTTGGTCCGGCAGAAATTCACGAGCTCCATCATCCGTTCGGAGGACTCTTCCTCGGGTGATAAATGCCAGACCACGAATTCGACACCCAACTGCTTGAGGATCTTGGCGAAACCGGGACGCCGCAGCTCCCCCTTCCAGTTGTCGGCATTGACCCCGAACCGGAAGGTCCCGGCCCCCACCACCGCTACGGTCAGGACCAGGAGGATCGCTACACAGGTGGCTATGCGAACGACTTGGCGCGGCAGGGCTCCGTTGCTCATAAGCACTCCTTGATGATGGCGGCATACTGTTTCCAGTGACCTTCCAGGCTGTAACGCTCGCGGACAATTTGCCGCCCGCGCGCGCCCATGTGTCGGCGCAGGGCCGGGTCGACGACAAGCCGCGCCAGGGCTCGGACCCAATCGTCCGGGCCCTCGGCGAAAAAACCGTTGTCCCCATCCTCGACCACATCCAGGTTGCTCCCGACCGGTGAGGCGACCACCGGAATGCCGGCGGCCATGAACTGGATGAGTTTGAAGGCGCATTTGCCCCTGGCGAACGGAAAATCCCGCAACGGCATGATACCGATGTCGAAATCGGAAAAATAGCGCAATTCGTCTTGGAGCGTCCACGGGATCTGGGTGAGATGCGGCAAATTCCAACCCAGAGGACGGGTCGTGCCCACCACCCGGAACGAAAAATCATGGCGCGCGGCCAGTTCGGCCAAGGGACCGCGCACGAGTTCGAGATAGTCGGTGTTGGTCGGCGTACCAATCCAACCGATCCTGGGCCTGGGCGAGGCCGTGCGCGCGATGGCGCCGTAGGCGGCCATGGGGACGACGGTCGGCTGCACATGGACATTGGGGTTTTTATCCCGGAAATAATCCGCCAAAAACGCGTTGCCGCAGACCACGGCCCGGAATTTCCCGGCCAGACGGCCAAGCTTTCCGAAATCACGCAACTTGCGATGAATAAGGCCCGTATTGGTGGGGTCCGGCAAAAAAATCGCGTCGTCGATGTCCAAAATGACCTTCGCCTGAAGGGCAAAAAGGAGCTGTTCGAGCAGAGGCGGACCCAAGGGAAAGAGTTCCCGACTGACCCATACCGCGTCGTAGTCCCGGGCATGACGCGCGATGTCCACCAGACGCCGTAAAAAGGCTACGCCAAGGCCCACCGCCTTGGCGCCACGACGCCCCGGCATCCCCAGGCTCCGGTAATACTCCGGAGAAAACAGGGCATGTCGGGTGACTTCGATACCGGCGTCGCGAAACGGCGCGCGGTACTGTTCAATCCGATACCGCGTGTCCGGCCCGGTGACGGGCCGCACGGTCAATGCCAGAAGCCGAAGCATGTCGCTACCTTCCAAAAGCCCCGCGCCTTTTCCCGGTAGAACCGTCCCCCGCGGCCCAGGTACAGCGCGGTGAACACGGCGGCCTTGGCCACGCCCTCCAAGGTATTGACCAGGGCCAGGCCGAGGACGGTGGCCGCCGTAAAATGTTTGCGGAAATACAGCGTCCGGCTGCGACGCAACTGCGCGATCATGGTTGCCGCCGCGGCTTCACTCTCGCAGGAGGTACCGGCCCGGTGGGAGACCGACGCCCCAGGAACAAACCAGAGTTCATGGCCGGATTCGGCCAGACGCTTGCACAAATCCACTTCCTCGAAATAGACGAAAAAACGCTCGTCAAAGCCTTTTACGTCCTCGAAGAGTCGGCGGGAGGTGAACAGGCAGGCACCGATGAGCTGCGGGACTTGGCGCGGCGAGGCATGATCGAAATGGAGCAGCCGGTAGGCGCCGACCAGACGGTCGAGCCCGGTGGCGTCCAAAAAAATGCGCCACAGGGAGGGCAGGTTCCGGCAGGTCAACACCGTCCGTCCGCTTGCGTCACACACTCGTGGTCCAAGCAATCCGGCCCGGGGACGGTCTCGCCAGAAGCTCCGAAAAATGGCAGTAATATCGGTATCAAGAGCCGTGTCGGGATTGAGGAACAGCAGGAAGTCACCCCGGGCGTGGCGCGCCCCCAGGTTGCAGCCCGCGGCGAAGCCAATATTGTGTCCCGGTCGGATGGCAGTGAGAGCCAGTCCCGGCCACTGGTGGCCAAAGGCCTTGATCCGAGCCCATGTCGCGTCATTAGGGGAGTTGTCCACCACCACGGCCTCATAGGGGCAGGCCGTATGGGCCGCCAGGGAGTCCAGGCAGGCGTCGATGGTTGTCTCGTTGCCATAGGTGACGATGATGACCGAGACCTCGGGAGGGACGACATCCTCGCTTGCCTCGGTTGCGGTGGGCCCCAGGAATTCCGTCATGGTCGTTTCAACTCCCTGCCTGGCACCGTCTTGCCGTGCCGGACGAGAGCGGGTGCGTTTCCCTTGGACACACGCCTACAGTCCAGGCCGAGGGGCCACAAAACGAATTTTTTCAATGGTCTCGGCTTTATCTTCGTATCCCCGGGCGCTGTCGACGGGATAGACCCAGGGCGCGCCGTACAGCACGCCGCGAAATTCCCGGATGGGCATGAGGATGGTCTGGCGCCAGTGCCCCATCTGGCGCGGGTACACCTTGGCCTCATAGGCAGGACACAGGAATTTTTCGCCCACGACGGCGATGAACTCGATCTGGCGCAACTGGTCGAAGGGATAGCGCTCGTATTTCAGCTGTTCCGGGACGACGGTCACGAGCTCCGGTANGGCCTGTTGCGATTGCGCGTATTGTATCCGGATATTGGCGATATACAGAGCATTCATTTTTCCCTTGAACTGCACATAGGCGTCCGTGGCCCCGGCCGGTTGCAAGCAGCCCAACACGCCGCTTGCGGCCAGCAGACAGGCCATGACCAAACCGCAAAGTCCCCCAGGGAAAAAACGCCCTTTCATACTGTCAGCCATCGTGTTGTTCATAGTCCATCATCCCCCGTCCAAAAGATTCCCGACAGGCAAGACGCAATCGGATCTCGTTTCCCAAGTGCCGCGTCACGGGCCTGCGGCAAACCCAACCCAGGAGACGCGTGACCAGATCGCGCCAGGGCGCGTCCCGCCACAGGCCCAGGTCACGGGCAATTTCCGGATAGTGTTCACGGAGCACACCCACGGCATACCCCACCTTATACTCCCGGCCGATCAACCCCTCCGGGGTCATGGGATGGTCATGGTAGGCCAAAGCCTGCCGGTTGAGCCCCAGGCGGCAGCCGGATTTTTTCAGGGCATAGGCGAAGGCCGTGTCTTCAAAGGCGTAGCGTTTGGCCGCAAAAACCGCGTCAAACCCCCCGACCGTCTCGACGCAACTTCGCTTTACGGCGAGATTCGCCGTATAGACGTAGCGGTAGGACAGGTCGTGGTCGTCTTGCACCTGATCGAAGGCGAACTGCATACCATGCGCGTCCATGTGACGCATGAGCCACGAATCCGCCAGATCGGGGTGCCAGCGGAGCAGTCCCTGGGACAGGTCAAAACCCTGGTCGAGAAACCGGGCGTGCGCACACAAGAGATCCGGTTCGGGGAAGACGTCGTCGTCGAGGAACAGAATGCGCTCTCGTCTGGCCAGGGCAAGCGCCGTGTTGCGGGCCACGCCTGGGCCGGCATTTTCCTGATGCACCACCCGAACGAGACCCGGTGCCTGGCGCGTAATCCGTTCGAGGACCTCGGGGGTGGCATCGGTGGAACCGTCGTCCACGACGATCAGCTCGCAGCCGTCAATACCATCCATGGCCAACATGGCGGTCAGGGCCCGTTGCACAATGGCCGCCCGGTTGTAGGTCGGCGTCACGATACTAAACACGACCCAGTCCAAAGCGGCAGTATTGCAGGTAGTGCCGGTTTCGGTTGGTCAAGGCCTTGAGTCCGTAAAGGATGACGATCATGGCGCGCCACAGCACGGTCTGAACACGGCCATGATGTTTTTCCATGTACAGCGCAAGGCTGCGCAGGTGTTGCAGGATCAGGGCATGAAAATCCTTGAAATACTGGTCAGCACTCTGTTTTTCGAGGTGGGTAATGACGGCTTCGTGGACATAGTGGACGCCAAAGCCGGCATTCCAGATTCTGCGGCACAAGTCGACCTCTTCGCAATACAGAAAAAAGCGTTCGTCGAAGCCGCCGATGGCCTCGAAGACGTCCCGCCGCACCAGCATGGCCGCGCCGATCAGGGAATCCACTGGCCGGGAAGAATCATGATCCCAAAAGGAATAATAGGGGCGCCCCGTGATGCGCCCCTTAGGGAAGCGGAAGGTCAGTGCGGAATGTTCAAGGAATTCGTGCAGCAAGGAAGGAAATGCCCGGGCCGCCCCGAAGTGGATCATCCCCCGGGCGTCGAGGACCTTGGGGCCGGCCGCGCCGATCCGGGGATGGGTGTCGAGGAATGCAGTCAGGATGGTGGCCGCATCATTTTCCATCCGGGTGTCGGGGTTGAAAAAAAAGAGATAACGCCCCTGGCTGTTTCGGGCGCCCAGGTTGCATCCCGCACCGAATCCGGCATTGACCGGATTTTGAATCAAACGGATTGCCGGCTCCCTCGCCAAGGCCGCCGTGCCCTTACCCGAGGCATTGTCCACGACGATGATTTCGTAAGACACNCCCCGGATCTTGTCGCGAACCGTGCGCACCGAGGCAAGGATCTCATCCTCTGCGTTCCAATTCACATAAATAACGGAGACATCCATCAGACGCCCCTCGCGGGACCATCGGCGCGACCATCGACAGCCCCCCCGTCGCGCCGGCAGGCGTGGTTCATCGCCGAAACCTTCCGGGCCTGGGCATACAGGGACTCAAGGGACTCGATCATACTCCGTGGCGAGAACTCCCGCATGGCCCTTTCCCTGCCCTTTTCGCCCATAATGTGGCAAAGCGTCGTGTTGTCGAGCAACCGATCCAGGTCGCGAGCCAGGGTTTCGGCGTCACCGCAGGGGAAGAGCATGCCCGTGACACCCGATTCCACGCAATCCCGGATTCCCATGACATCACTTCCCACCACAGGTTTTTGCAGGGCCATGGCTTCGAGAAGCGCATAGGGAAGCCCTTCCTTGCGCGAGGAAAGCACCATCACGTCGCAGGCGGCGACCAAGCGGCGCACGTCGCTGCGCCAGCCGAGAAACCGCAGCCGGTCCCGCATCCCTTCCGCATCGGCCAAAGCTTCGACCTGGGGCCGCTGCTCGCCGTCTCCGGCCAGGACCACAACGAAATCCGATCGTTTGCGGCCAAGGATCGAGGCCGCGCGGATCAAGGTGGGAACATCCTTTTGGGTGTCGAAACGGGCGGTGGAAAGGATCAGCTTCGTCCCTGGAGCGATGGCGAGTTCCTCGAACAGTGCCGCATCCTGGGAGCACTGGTTTGCCGCGATCAAATCGCGGGGGATGGAGTTGTTGATGCGCATGATGCGCGGGTCCGGCCCGAGCGCCGCGCGCATTTCCTGATATTCGGAAGTTGATACGGCCACCAGCGCGTTGCACAGGGGTAAGAGCATCCATTCCAAGGCGGTAAAGATCTGGCGTTTGAGCCCGGCCAACCGGAGACAATACATGAGATGCGGCGTGTACACCACGAGGGGGGGACGCCAGGCGAGGGTTGCCAGTCGCCCCACCGCCCCGGCCATGGAGCTGTGGCAATGCAGGACATCGGGTCTGAGCTTGCGCAAAAGCCGCCCCATCTTCCACGTGGCCTGGAGACAGGCCACCGGTTGGAGTCCCACCGGCGTTTCCACCGTGTAGGTTCGAAGGCCCATCGAGGCAAATAAGTTGCGGTAACTTNCTGCTTCGTCTGGCAGATACGTTCGATCGAGCAATCGGTCGGGGAACACCCNGATGACCTCAAAGCGATCATGATTGATCCGGGTTACGATGTCTTCCACATGACGACGCACTCCCCCCAGAGATACCGTGAACAACAAGACCCGGATGCGCGCGTCGGGCTTNGTCGAAACGCTCATGGCTACTCCTTGTCGAGGCGAAGCGGCTCCCCGAGTTTCAAGGGCTTTGCCGGCGCGCGTTCCTGCAGAACAGGGCGTTCATTCCCGGCAAACTTGCCAATGGCCAGAGCCATTCCCGTGGTGATGAAAAAAAACTTCGTCACCTTGGCGAAAAGCTGCACATCGGCGAAGCAGCCCGCCAGGAGATAGACAACCAGGGCTTGCAACAGCGTGTTGAGTAGCAAGGCGTTGTCCGAGTCCCCCCTTTTGCGGAAGGANGCTCCCAANCGNGCCGTCAGCCAGATGGCCGCGCCGAACAGCACCATCTGGGTCAGGAAGCCCAAAAAGCCATGCTCCACAAGAGTGGTCAAAAAGATATTGTCGGCCACAAANATTTGNTTGACATCAAGTCCGGAAGGCGCCGCCACCGTGTCCACGAAATCCAGGTAGCGGTCTTTAAAGTTCATGTGCCCAATGCCAAAAGGAAAGTAGGTCATGAACATGTTAAGACCAACTTTCCAGTAGTACAACCGGTTGTAAAAGTTGGTCGGATCAAAAATACGCCTGAAAAAGGGAGTATTCCCCATGGTGAGGTAAGACAGCCCCAAAAGCAGGATCACAAGAGCCAAGGCTGCGGGTAAAATGCGTTTGAGGTGCTTGAAGTTGCACACGAGCATGGCTAATGCCAAGGCGACCCAGACGCCGCGCGTGTAGTTCAGTATGACACCAACGATCGCGAGGGCCATGGCAGCGTATTTGATGAAGGGTCTGTTGTTTCGCACACTGTAAAAGACAAAAGGGAAGCCCATCGCCAAGAAGGTACCGGCCTCGGACGGATGGAAAAAAATCGCGTAGGGACGATAGTAGCTGTCCAAAAACTTGTAATTCTCTGGAGAGAGGTAAACAAAGTCCTCCATAATCTTTTGGGCCATTCTCGTAAGCGGATTATTCTGGATGATCACCTCGATACAAACAATGNCGGCCAGGATAAGCGTCGTGGCGGCCACCCAACGCATAAGTGTGTTGATATTTTTTGCATCAACTTCATTGTAAAATATGATGTAAAGAATAAATCCAAATATAAATGTTTCGGTAAAATTCCTAAACGCTGTTTTCGCCGCCGGCTCCGTGACGAACGGAACAAAGGCAGATATGGCAAACAGGATAAAAAGTATGAATAGTGTCATACTGCCCAATCGGATTTGTTTCCTCCCGAAGGGTCCATACGCCAAAAACATATATATAATACCAAATAAAACAAAGACATCATCGGCATAGATCATGGGGAGTCCCGGCATGACCCTNGCCCTGAGGAAAAACGGGCACAGCCCGATGCTCGCGATNGTCAGNCCCANCAACACCGTGGGATGCCGGAAGGACAAAGGCAACGCCACCATGAAGGCCATCGCGGCCAACACAAACACGATTCCGTTGATCCGAAATGAATACAACGCAAAGCAAAACAAACCAGCCAGCAGCACCGTAATAAACAGAAAAAATGTATTTTGGCTTTTCATGAGACATCGCTCAACGCCTCTGGCTCGACAGGCGATTGTTGTCTAAACGGTTGAAGGGCCAAAACAAGCGCAAGACCAAGCAGTATTTCACTTGCCAGGGTGGCCACNGCCGAGCCGAGAATGCCAAAGACGGGAACGAGGCCCAGATTTAAACCCACATTGATGGCAAGCATCGGCAGAGCCAGAAGGCAAAGCGTCCGTACCTTGGCTGTGGCCACAGCAAAATTGGCCAGCATGGAGTTTGAGTAGACCAGCGGCAAGGCAAGCATGAGACAGGCCAGGACCGGGGCGGCTTCGACGTATTCCGGCTTGAAAAGGCGCAAAAGGTCCTGGCGCAGCAGGATGACCGGCAGGGAAAAACACAGGAAAACCACCCCAGAACCCAGGGCCAACATGGACGGGCGTATCCGATTCGCCTTCCGGGACATGGCCGGAAAGATGGCGATGAGATAGCCGGAAAACATGGCGATAAAAAAATCGAAAATCTTGTAGGCCGTCAGATACAATCCGGTGGAGCGCAGGTCCACCATCTTGGAGAGCATGAAGATGTCGACTCGGAAGTAGGCCACAGCCACAATCTCCACGGCAAACATCCATGAGGCTTCGGAGAGAAGTCCAAAGGTCTTTTGCCGCGAAAATGTCGGAGGTTTCTGCTCGCGTCTGCCGAGAAACAACAGGCCGGGGTAGGCCACCCGCGATACGGCCGCCAGCGGAAATACCGCCAGGAAGGAATCGAAGCCGATCCAGCCCAGCCAAGCACTCAAGGCTGCCGCCAACATGACCAACCGTTCGGCCAGTTGGCCAAGGGCCGGGATGGCCATACGCTCGATGGCCGTGAAGTGGCTTTCAAAACTCCGGCCCACGGCACAGATGGGAACATAGGTAAGGAAACACACCAAGGCCATGCGATGCGACTCGAAGATATCGGAATAGATGTACCGGAAACCCACGAGACAAAGGCCATAGGCCACGAGAGAGGCGGTGATCTTAAGCAGCAGCGAGTTCGCGAAGAGTTCCCGGGCATCACGGTACCCGAGCCGAGCGATTTCCCGGATGATTACCCGATCAAGACCGAGATTGGCCAGCAGTTCGGCGAAAAGCATACATGTCAGGCAGATGGCGTAAATGCCCACTTCCTCATCGGAAAAAGCTCTGACCGCGAGTAAAAACTGGACATACGCCAGCGCCCTGGTCGCGGCGGAGGACACCGTCAACCAAGCCGTGTTGCCGAGGGTACGCCGTAAGCTCCCGTCCTCACTGTGGCGGTTCGCGCCACTTGGAGCCGTCATGTTTTCCTCGGCTGCGTTTTTTCCCACACTCCCGTCACGGGGTCGCGAGTCCGGATGACTTTCGCCGGAACTCCAGAGGCAAAACTATACGGAGGGATGTCCGTCGTAACCAGGGAGCCCGCTGCNACGAAGCTGTGCTTGCCNATGGTCACGCCGGGNCCGACAACACAGTTGACCGCCAGCATCACTTCTTCTTCGATAACGACGGGCTTTCCTTGGCTTAGTGGCGCATGGACAATGGGTACATCCAGATGATGAAAATCGTGATTATGATCCACGATAGTGGAATTACGCCCGACAGAGGCGCCCTTNCCAATAAAAATACTCGCAATGGCTGAAATCTGGACATTATTCATNATCACCGCATCATCGCTGATGACGATGCGGCTATCATACGATTCTCCTGCCCAACGATCCACGGCATTGATCCAGACAGATGACTCGATATGAACGCCACTTCCAATATGTATTTTTTTTGGATTCCAAACTCGAACTGGATAGAATAAGAGTGAATTTTCACCAAATGCAGCAAAGGATTTAGAGACAAGTCGTGAATACAACCTTGCCCGCCACATCAAAAATCTATCTTGTAATCGAAAGATATCCATACTTTTGTTCTTTTTTACAGCTGCTCATTCAATGCACACATTACGGTCTAGTGAAAGGCGTCGCAAATTCAACAACCATATCTGAATCTTAAAGTAGCAGAGCACGCCCTTGGTATATGCATTCCTATGTTGTTCCAGTTCGACACCGGAAACGCACCAGGAAGCAGGATCTCTTTGTCCCCATGGAACAGGCCATGGTGTCTCATGAAACCGGGAGTTTCTCCCAGACCCACGTGACTCCAGTGCGCAGCACCTTGGCGGGGACTCCGGCCGCCAGACAATACGGTGGCACATCCTTTGTTACGAGGGAACGCATGCCAATAACACTCTGCGCGCCAATCCTCACGCCCTTGAGAATCGTCACGCCCTTGCCGATCCAGGCACCGTCGCCGATGCTGATCCCCGCCGGTGGGTTGAGGCGTTGTCCCGTCTCCACATCCACAATCGAATGCGAATCCGAGGTTCGGATGTCCGTTTCCTCGGCCAGTCCCACCTTCGCACCGATTTCCACGGCGCATCCCGTTTCCACGGCGGAAATGCTCACATCATTGAACATACACTCGTTTCCGATCGCAATGCGGCATGTCTCGTCTTCAAAAAAGAACCGCACGTTGTGAAACCACACGCCGCGTCCCACGGAAAGTCGATGTCCGTTACCGCGAATACGAACAATCATCCCTTCGACGACCGAATCATTGGCCAGGGCGATCACGTTGTCGTTGCCGACGATATCAATGCGTACGCGTTTGAGGATAGAATTCCCCAAGGAAATGCTATTGCCTTTACCCTTGATGCGGCGGCGTATTTCCAATGGTCGTCGCAGCGTATGGTACAGTGACTTGAGACACGCAAAAAAGCCACCGTGCTTGTGTCCATGACGTGCCGACTGAGTCCTAGAATCTCTAGCGTCCATAACACTTTTGCAGTTAGACATATTTATACAGGAACTTCGGAATATAGAATCTCCTCTTGTTCAACACAAAAGAGATTTTTGAGAATCCATACTGAATAAGAATATCAAAGTTGTACTTGACAACCTGCCTCTTTGTTCGATCGGCTTCGACGAAAAACAGGATCCTATCAACATAAAGATTGAGGAAAACAAGATCGGCTGAATCTTTAATTGGTGTGATATTGCAAAAAATATAATCGTATTCAGCCCTGAGCTTCTCGAGGACACTGTACTTGTCTTTCAAATCCGCGTGCCAGAACGCAGAATTTTCAACATATCGGTAACAGTCAACCTTGGCGAGTTGGGTTTTCTCCAAACACATCCCCTCAACCGCTTGGAAGCCAGTGGCCTCTTCGGTGACATGCGATTGCAGATAGTCTACGAACGCCACCTTCTTGCCCAGGTAGTGCACGAGGAAGGCGGCCAAGTTAAAGGTGATGGTCGCGCCCCCTTCGCCCGGCCGCGACCGACCTATGAGAAAGATCTTCTCGTCCTGGCCGGTCCGACTGAGGTTGATAAAAAAACGCTGGAATTCCATGCGTCTCTTCTCAAAATACTCAAAGCCGACAGCGCCTCCGCGCAGTTCCACCATGACCTTCGTCAAGCCTTTCCTCGGGGAGTCGCCATCCGCACCTTCACCTGCAAATTCCAATGGAATTGTTGCTACCGGTTGCTCACCGAACTGTCTTTCAAGCTCCATTGGATTGGTAATAGTGTTGTTCATCATTGAGAGAAATAAGACGAGAAAGAAGTTGCCGGCGATGAGAAATGCTCCGGTAAAAAGNAAGATCTTCTTTTTGTTTGGCCAATCNGGCACAAAGCTCTGAGAAGGATCTTCAATAATGGAAATATTCGTGACCTGCTGATTTTTACTCATATTATTGAGGTCACTTTCNAGAAATCCTTCGTAATACTTTTCATACGTAATCTTAGCCAGATCAAGATCTTTTTTGAGTAATGTGAAATCTTGAAAGTTGTGAGCATTCTTCGAAAGCTCATCCTCAAGAGACTTCAGCTCCTGGGCAAGGCTAGCAATTTTTCCTTCTTCGCCAGCAACTGTTGTCTTCAAGTCAATGACGTTCTGATCGGTAGTCCAATAGGTATCGTTCTTGCGGCTATCNACACTGTTAATNACACGCTCCGGCTCACTTTTAATGAGCTTTTGCAGCATCTCAATTTCNTTATTGACATCTAAAACAAGGCGACTTTCTGGTGTGTATTTTTGTAAAAGATTTTGCCTTTCGAGCGTAGCTTCATTGAGCTTGCTCTGAAGCTTGTTGCGCCGGTCATTGATGACCTCGACGCTGTTATATTTTTCATATGGTTGCAATAATTGTATTTCTTCCAAGGTGCGAGCTAGCTTTTGCTTGTGATACTGATGCTCGGCCTTGGCATTAGCCAAGTCAGATCGCAAGCTATTGCGTTTTGTAATGAGGAATTCGATCTGCTTGTCGTCATAAATCTTATAAGAATCAACAAAACTTGTATACCTATGCAGAGCATCATCATATTTCTTTCGCGACTCGGCGAGTTTCAACTTTACAAAATTTAGTTCGTTGACGTTTTCGTACACTCCGATATGATGCTCGATATATTTATCGATGAGAATTCCAAGTATTTTCTTTGCCACAACAGGGTTAGGGAACTTGAATGTAAGTGACAAGGTGTCAGATTCAAGAAGAGACTTCACTTCAAGATGATCAACTAAATATTTTTTTGTCGTTGCCAATATTTTGGCGTCATTTGCATCGCTGCCTAATATTGCTTTGGCGGCAGCAGTGATGACTCTGTCACTGAGGAAAATCATCTCCTCATTTTTCAGTTCCTGTTCGCGACGTGTTACATATACATTTTTGGCGTTATTCATAAATTGCATGCTGCCCATTTGTTCTTGACCAAGACGAATGAGCACCTGTGCCTTGGAGCTATAAATCTTTTTCGCTCCGAACGAATACAGCAGTGAAAAAGACACTACAATAATGCTAAACACGATGACATAGCGCGAATACCGAAAAATGATTTCCAGAACATCTTTTAATGTGGTNTTCATGTTTTTTACCTATTTACACCAAGAGCAGTGTTTAAATCGGTATTGAGGCCCCACATGATGTTCATCTGGGGTGGCACAACGTCACGTATATATTTCTGAACAAAGTCACCAAGAATGGTAATAGCGTTTCTTGGGACAATAATCATATCACCGGGCGCGAGGTAAATATCGCGCTCGACACCTTGTTCAAAACGAGCGTCGACCTTATAAACCTTATACAACTTATCACCATGTTTTCTCACAAGTACTACACTAGAGAGATCAGCATCCCGCTCCTTGACACCACTTTGGGCCAACATTTGCCCAATGGTCGTATTGGCCTGGAGCGACTTGATCCCACCTGTGGTGACTTGCCCTGAGACGAAAACCGAGGTGTTTGATTTTTTTTCGATTTCAACGGAGATGACGGGATTAACGAATTCTTTGGAATACAAAGTAAGTAATCGGCTCTGTAACTCTTCTGGGGATTGACCAGCGACTTCGAGACCCTGCAACAGGGTCAGTGAAATTTTGCCATCTGGACGCACGATTTGAGCGGAATTAAGTTCAGGATTATAGTAGAACTTAACCGTCAGCACATCTCCCGGTTCAATCAAAACTGACTGGGAAGGGAAACTTGGATTAAAAAAATCCGTAGGAACCACTTGGATGGGCTCCTCTCCGCGCCCCGACTTCGACGATTTGCCGGCGCATCCTGTCATGCAGAGTCCACCCAAAGCGACAACAACAATGAGAAAAAAAAGATGCACGCTTCCGCGCCGCACTGATGCCGTGTTTTTCCCCAACGGTATGGCAAAAAACATAGTCACGCCTCCGATATTCAATATTGCGGCTTTTGTCTGGTGGACACTGTTTATCCCACAGCCGATTGACAAGTTATATCATTTATCGCTGATCATGGCCATGATCTTGCTCGTCATAAGTCGTTCAGTTTCAGACATAAAAAATACATTACTTGCATAGACAAGATAACTTATTGCCAGTAATGCCAATACAACTAACAGCATATTTTTTTGCTTAGAACGAGGAATTTCTTTATTTTTCATAGTATAAATCCTTCTAACGCTCCACGAGCATGTCAAGTTTGAGAAAAACAGCTCTAGTTACACATCTACCACTGTCAGCGCAGAATAAAACACTTGAAACATCAAATCACATTCCCCCTCCACGGAGCACCTCTGGAATGGTCAACAGTATGATCTTCAGATCTTCAAACAGATTCCAGTTGTCAATGTATTCCATATCCAATCGCATCCATGTCTCGAACGGTAGCGCGTTGCGTCCTCTGACCTGCCAGTAGCAAGTTAAGCCAGGTCGCATGGAAAATCGCCGTCGGTGCCAATCCTCGGAAAAACCTTTGTAGTCCCTGAGTGCCATTGGCCTCGGTCCCACAACACTCATGTCACCCTTCAATACGTTAAAAAGTTGAGGAAGTTCATCAAGACTGTATCTACGCAAGAACCGTCCGAAAGGACTGATCCTAGGATCATTTTTAATTTTGAATACCGGCCCATCCATTTCATTCAGTTGGGAAATTTGACCTTGAATTTTATCGGCATCCTTACACATCGTTCTAAACTTATATACTTTAAAAATACGCTTATTATAGCCAACGCGCTGCTGCGTAAACAGTATCTCACCGTTATCACCGAATTTAATGGTTACCGCAACAATGGCCATAATCGGAAGCGTCAAGATTATCACTATAATCGAAAATACAACATCAAAGAAACGTTTAATCAATATCCGCCAATCTTCAAGTGGAGCCGTATGCATTACTATCGAAGCCAATGCTCCAATTTTTGATGAGGTAATGTGGCTAAACTTTGGTTCAAATATATTTATAAGATAATGAACAGAGATACCATGCCTCTCTGATATAGCAATAATCTCCATAATGTCATCATAACACGATCGAATTGGCAGAACCACAACGACAACATCTATGACATTACTTCTCACAATGTCAGAATAATTTTTCAATTTCCCCAATATTTTTATATTTTCACCGCTATAATTATCGTTATCAAGATATCCTAAATTATAAAATCCGAGGATGCTGTTTGATTCAAAAAAACGTGCGAATTTAACAGCACGTCTGTTGCTCCCGATCATGATAAAAGTTCTTTTATTTCCCGGGAGCGAGTTTACGTTTATAAAAAAATAATACACCCCATATGTCACTACAAAATTTAACAAAAGAGCTATACTGTATTGCCATATGAAAAAAAACCGTGGCAAAATCGCTACTGCAAGCATATTTTGCAAAATATATGCCACAGATACATCGCCTAAAGCGATAATGAAAAAGTTTCCAATCTGAACTTTTGGTGTGGGGAGATAGAATTGATGCTTATTGGAATAAAAATAATTGATGAAAATTTTATTAGCAATAAGCATCCCTAAAAGAATGGACTCAAGACGGACGAGCTCCTCCAAATGTGTATGCCCGTTTTCCGTATTTGCGATAAAGATATCGAGACTGACTACGGTGTAATGAAAACAAAGCAAAAAAGAACCTGCCACCACGATGTGACAGAACATCGTTATGACACTGATATACTGATTCCTTTTGTACTCAAACACGGGTCACCCAACATCTGAATCAATCGAATATTGAGCGCCAGCAGTGCTGTCGCTCAACCAATCGAAAAAAACATATATGCTTACGGATGACCTAACTTGGCAGCCCGGCTATCTTCGAGAGATCCGTGGCTTTCCGAACGNCCCCGCCTCACGGCGAGTTAGGCTTTATCAGGTAGGTGTTTTTTTAGTACTTAATTTTAACAGCTTGTCAAATACAATTTAGGCCTGCTCGCAAGATTTTCATCATTACAATTTGCTGAAGGTCAAAACGAGAGGCAGCATCTGGAGCAGTTGAGGGTCTTTCAGCGCTTCCGGCCAGGACGTACTCCACTTCGGGGATATCCAGTATGTAGCGTCCGTTACGACGTCAGACAGCGCTTAGGCACGACCCTCCTGAACGAGGGCGGAAACCTTTCGGCAGTGAGCAAGCTTCTGGGCCACGCGTCGATCCAGATGGCAACCAATGATGATGACCACCTCCTCGGTGGGGAAAGCGCCGGACCATCACGCGGTTGCCACGGTTAATGGAGGTGGCGGCCATGCCACCGAGCCAGGAGACGCTTTATGACGCTTTCCATCAGGTCCTTCCGGGTTTTCCGTGGGTAACGGCACTCAGGCATGCTTTGGATAGAGGTCCAAGCCGCCGCAGAAGAAGTAGATGGCGGTCTTGAA
>JGI20225J20221_1000927_pt1 | contig 19504 bp, 15 predicted proteins | sample BioMet4_FD_20221 | JGI IMG/M metagenome (IMG submission 20221) | reverse complement strand
GGGGAAAGATATGAGTATCTTGTAACCATGATCCCTGCAAAGCAAATGGAAACACAGGGAAGGGATTACGATTTTCTGAGCAAGCCCAACTTCACCGGTTTAGTCATATATTCCTCATTAAAAGGGGAATATATAAGGGAAGAGATATACAAGAACGGAATTGTATATAACGGTAAGCTCTGGAGCGCGGAAGAAAATAAACTCCACGAGAATATCTCTACGCCTAGTTGCAAGGATATGCAAGACACGTTGAATACAGAATATATTACTGCCTACGTTCCCAAAAGATGGAACCCTGAACTTCCCAAAGGAGTAGATGAAACAGGTAACAATGACAACACAGGCCCCATAAAACTTAAATCGAGCACAGATCCCAATTCTACCGGAACTAACGGCAAAGGTGGTGGTGATATAACACCGACACCAAAAATGCAATACACAATCATAGTTCAGAATGCCGGATGCAATCATGAAATACAAAAACAGATAACTGTCACAAAAGGTGATACCATACACATTACTGCCGCAAAATCTTACGGAGATACTTGTCTCTTCTTCAGTTGGGAGAGTAGTAGTGGAACTTGCGGGACTGACCCCACTTACACAATAAACAATGTATCTTCAAATGTGACGCTTACAGCCAGATATGCCTCTTCTGGCGATTGCTATAAAATTTCTCAAATACTCAATAATGAAACATTAAGAAGGGCTATTAATATATTAATGGGGATGTCACAAGATATTGAACATGGATTTTATATTCAGGATGGTAATGTGTTTTTTTATAATGGAGGCTATGATTACGTGAGGTCAGGAAACATAAGTGGATATATTGAGGCAAAATTTCATGATCAAACGGAAGGAATTCTTTTTCCAAGTGATAAAGACTTTGCAATGTATTGTCTAATGTTAAGAGATCATTCAAATAATTGGAACTCTTTTGTTTATGGAATTACGAATTTTTCAGACTTGTTCACTTTCTCCATTAGTAATATAGAATTATTGAGGCAATTTATAAATAGCGGACCAACTGATGAAAGCGAATTTTTAAAATTTATCAAAACTGATTTTGACAATAAATGTGGTTATGATACTGTAACAACAACGTTAAACAATTTTAATAAATTGGAGTCATATATCTCAAAATATGGCTTAAGTTGCTATTGGACAAATGGCTATACAATTGATGATTATGGAAATAAGTTGTTTTATTGGCAACATTATAATGGCAGTACATTCGTAAAAATGGATTGTTATAGCAACTCGTATTAAATATCAGCATATGAAAAATCTTTCACATAAAATTCTTTTAATCCTCTTGATCTTTTGCAACATTGGAACAGATATGCATGCCCAGAAAATCAGGGATTTGGCTAATATGACAATAGATGAGACAATCTCTGTATGGGCCGGGGAATGGAGATATGAAAATGACACGACAAGAGAAATTTTCATTATTAATCTAAAATGTACAGAAGCAATAATTAACAATAGCCCTGGAATTAAACATAGTTTTACTTGCGTTTTCAAGGGTTCTGTTTATTATTCAAGGAATAATACGGTTGTCTATGATAACAGAAAAATTTTTGACACATTAGTTTTCACAGGGCTACTTAAGGAAATTGATAAATTTAGCCGAGTACCGGAACTTTATGTTTATCAGGGCAGAACCGACAGGCCTTTGTTATGTTTTTATGATTTAGTACACCTACGCAATGGGGAAGGTCATCCTATTTTAACAGTGAATGAAGAAAACAAATACAGACTCTATTGGCACTTGAGTGGACAAGAGGGAGAACTCTCCGGTAAAGAATCTGAGCCAATAGCTCCTGGTTTTTCTATACCGACGAATGTTGTTTTGACCAAAGTGCAACGGGAGTGATTTTAGGTGCGCACGCTACACATGCGAATTAGCCCGCCGTATTCCTCGCATCTAACAAGATGTTTGTATTGTATTCCTCCCACACTTGTTGCATGGCCTTGTTTCTTTTTAAACGCATTAAATAAAATAAACAGAGTGGTACCATCATACGTAAAAATATTCTGAATTCATTACTTCCATAATTTACTCTAAATTCATAGAGGTTATCTCTTAAATATTTTATATAATAATATGGAATTATCTCTAAATAAGCGAATAGCAACAGTGTTCTCATTATCTTCCCTCTCTCTTTAATTCCCAACTTATTTATCGGGTTGGAGTAATAATCTCTGTTTGCTATAATCCCTGCATGCTATAATCTTCCTAACGTCTCTTCCTCTCTTGCGATATCCATAAACATAAAGTTGTATAATTGTACAACTTTATGTTTATGGAGTATTCTCTCTCCTCGCCGGGTGTTAAAATCATTAACTTTGCGGCATGTTTTACGTCAGCGAATTAAAAAATACTCCTCCGGAAAAATGCTCTACGGAATTGCAAAAGAAAATTTATGAGACTTTTACAAAATTGAACATCCCTTATGAACGAGTAGATACAGACCCGGCAATTACAATGGATTTATGCCTTCTGATAGATGAAAAAATCGGAATCAAAATAGTTAAGACTCTTTTTCTTTGCAATAGACAACAAACTGAATTTTACCTATTTGCAACAAGAGGGGATAAACCGTTTGTCACAAAAGATTTTAGCCGTGCGCTTGGCATTTCACGTGTCTCATTTGCACCGTCAGACAAGCTCTTGAGCATGATGGGAACCGTAGTGGGCGCCACAACTGTTTTGAGTGCACTATTGGATATGGATGCGGAAAAAAAGGTAAAAATTGTCTTGGACAAAGAGGTCACCGACGGTGAATGGTTCGGGTGCAGTGACGGTACTGTTAACGGTTATCTTAAACTCAAACTCAAGTATATTCTGGAAGATTTCTTCAATTATACCGGGCACAAGCCGCTGATTATAAATGTTTGAGTTTTCTGTACTATAATTTTACAAAACCAATTGATTTACAGCGTATTCCAAAATGCAGCTTAGATGGCTCCCAAAAGGCCAAAATATCCCCATCTGATTATCAGCTACTTGTGGCTGCTTGCGGTTTTCTCGTGTACTTTATACTTTGTCACACACTGTTAATCAGCAAGTTGCATTTTTGCCTTTCTGTGCGTTCTGTGACGGGTGCTAAACCGGTCATTTTAAGTATCTGTAAAATAATTTGTTCCGTTAAAAAGGATTTTTTCATTCACGCCTACCGCGTTTTATTGTACATTCGACGTTGCGCTTGAATGCGAGTTAGATCGCCGTTTTCATATTCGNCGTTGCGCTTNNATNCGAGTTANACCGCCGTTTTCACATTCGGCGTTGCGCTTACATACGAGTTAGACCGCCGTTTTCACATTCGGCGTTGCGCTTACATACGAGTTAGACCGCCGTTTTCACATTCGGCGCTATGCTTGCATGCAGTTGCCGGAGCACAAAATACGTTGGAAATTTGCTCAGTTTAATTATGCGGCAATTTATTTGCGTTGCCGACACACAAAGTACACTGAACATCAGTGGTTTAACGCACTGTCACGCGAGGATTCACCGGCACTTCACATTAGGCTACGCGGCATTAAGTCAATCCGCTTGAGAAACACGCGGGCAAAAAAAAGGAGAGACAAAAATGCCTCTCTTTTTTTATGCATTGTTATCATCACTCCAAGGTTATAGCTGCGGCTGTGAAGTAGTAAGATAACCAAGAGCGATGTCCAGAGAGCGGGGAAAAAAGAAGCGCATTTTTGGGGGAATGGAATCCCAATTGGTCTCTACTTTGCCTGTGCCGGCCGAGTATTTCATAATCAGCGGATTATCGCCAGCGTTGATTGATTTGGAATCAGAGCTGGCCCCGGAAAGAACGGCCGTGAAAAAAAATTCTTCAGAGGTTTTGCGCCTGTACTCTGTAGCGAGAACGTCACGGCTTGTATTGAGAACGTCAGAGCCGGCGTTGAGAACGGTGCGGCTGGCGTTGAGAACGTCACGTCCCCCCGCGGTAATTTGTTTGGAATTTAACTTCTGCAATTCGTCAGCGGTCGGCAGCATAAGCCACTCGGAACTTAACGTAAGAGTATAATGATTCTTAGGCAACTTCAAATCCTTGCCGGACATAAGCGCATCGGTGTCTAGAACAAACTCTTTATCAGCAAGTTCCGGATAATTATAGTTATCCGTCACATTACCTTTTAGAGCGCTTCTGATTGCCAGAAGGTTCTCTCCTATTTTGTAACTTTTTACCGTCAGATTTAATGCCTCCGGAAATTTGTCTCCCTCTTTGATTATCATTTTTTCTGCTNCTATTATTTCTAAACTTATTGTCGCCGGAATATGAATTATCTCTCCGGACATCCGCATTGCTTGCAAACTCAGCCTTGTTATAGCTATCATCCCATACAAGAGAAAAATCAATAATCTTTTGCTCAAGATTTGTCTTCTCAACTTTAATCTTAACCTTATCTCCAAGCGTAAATTTCTGATGCGTGGATTTGCCTATTACACAGTAGTTTTTCTCATCAAACTCAAAGTAATCCTCTTTGATGTCCCGCAAGGCAACCATACCCTCAACCTTAGTAGGTTCTATCTGAACATACAGCCCCCAATCTGTAACTCCGCTAATAGTGCCGTCATAAATCTGACCAATCTTATCCTCCATAAATTCAGTCATCTTATACTTAACGCTAGCTCTTTCCGCTTCTGTTGCAAGCTGCTCTCTTTCAGATGCATGCCGGCACATATCTTCATAATATTTCTTGTCTGCGCTCTTTCCGCCGGCAAGATAATTTGCAAGCAACCGATGAACCATCATATCCGGATAACGCCTGATTGGAGAGGTAAAATGAGTATAGTATTCAAATCCTAATCCGTAGTGTCCAATATTATCAGTTGAATATTCCGCGCGCGCCATTGACCTCAGCGCAAGGATTTCTATTGTCGCACATTCAGGCTTGCCCTTCAGAGAATCAAGCAGTTTGTTCAATGCTTTTGCAAGTTGCTGGGGAGTATCTGACGGATCCATTGTATATCCAAAATGTTTTATGAAAGTTCTTAGCTCTGTGACCTTATCCATATCAGGCTGATCATGAATACGATACACAAACGTAGGTGCTTTTATTTTAAGTCCGGTTGTGACATAAGCGGCAACCTCTTTATTTGCAAGAAGCATAAATTCTTCAATCAGCCAGTTAGCCTCTCTGGAAATTTTCTCCACTATATCTATTGGCTTACCCTTCTCATCTACAAGCACTTTCATCTCCGGTCTCTCAAAACTTATGGAGCCTTTTTCAAATCTTTTCTTCCTTAACAGAGTTGCAAGTTTGTGCAATTGAAGAACCGCATTAATCACTGTTTGAGATGGCGCATCTGCCAGCAATCCTGTCTCATCATCTTTATTTTTATCACTCGCGATAGATGTTTTGTAATTTGTTATATCTCCGTTATTCTCAATCAATTGCTGCACTTCTTCATAAGCAAAGCGGTGGTCTGACTGAATAATCGTACGTCCAAACCAACGGTCAACAACATTGGCATTATCATCCAATTCAAACACGGCGGAGAAAGTAAGTTTTGCCTCCCCGGGACGCAAAGAGCAAAGTCTGTTTGACAAAATTTCCGGCAACATTGGAACCGTCCTGTCAACCAAATAAACAGATGTTCCTCTGTCAACAGCCTCTTTATCAATAACGGAACCCGGTCTTACGTAATAAGATACATCTGCAATGTGAACACCCGCCTCCCAGTGTCCGTTTTCCAATTTTTTAAGAGAACAGGCATCATCAAAATCTTTTGCATCGGCGGGGTCAATTGTAAATGTACAAGTACCTCTAAAATCTCTCCTTCCGGAAAGCTCTGCAGGTCCGATAGTTACAGGAATTTGCCCTGCGGCATTTTCCACTCCGTCAGAGAATTTATATGGCAGTCCAAACTCCGTTAAGATTGCATGCATTTCCGTGTTATTTTCCCCGGATGCTCCCAAAACATCTATCAAATCTCCTTTTGGAGTCTCTTGTCCGCGTGAAAATTCCTTAACCAATACTGCAACTTTAAGGCCCTGGTATTCAGGCTTTACTTGCTCTATCGGGACCTCAATATCATAAGGCATGTTTTTATTCTGCATTATCACCCATGCCTTTTGTCCTGTTATCTGCAAAATGCCTATGTAAGGTCTTTTGCTCCTTTCCGCTATTTGAAAAATTTCTCCTTCCTCACGATGGTCATTTTTTGCCCTGCGGGTTATTGCAACTTTAACCGTATCATTATTAAGCGCTCCGTTTAACTTCCCGGCAGGAATAAAAATATCATTCTCTCTGTCCGGAACCGTAACAAAACCAAAGCCACCCGCAGCCATGCTTAATTTCCCCGTAACCTCCTCAATTACATTTCTACTGTTACTGCGATTTTTCTTATGGCCGTAACGGCTCATAATTTCGTCTTCTGTCCCATATTTGGGACCAGACTCTTTTTCTGCAGCATGTACATATCTGCTGTTTTCTCTTTTGCTGTGACTTTTACGGTTGTTGTTGCCGCCTCTATTTGAGCGGTTTGAACCGCCTCTGCTATTATTTCTGCTCATGAATTTTCAATATTAAGATTCACAAATTTAACAAAAAAAGCGGCCAAAAACTGACCGCTCTTTTTATATCATTATTATTTAATAATTACGCTTTAACCTCGGGAGCCGATTGTGCCACTGCCGGAGCAGCTGCAACCTGTTTCTTAACTCTCTTTCTGCTCTGATTTTTGTCATCTTCCTTATCCTCTTTTTCTCTCTCTTTTTTCATGTTAATATCATACATGATAGGAGTGGCGATAAAGATAGAAGAGTAAGTACCAACTATAATTCCAAGTGCAAGAGCACAAGAGAATCCGCGGATAACTTCACCTCCAAAAATTGCAATTGCAATCAATACAACCAATGTTGTACCTGACGTATTAACGGTTCTTGACAGTGTGCTGTTAACCGCACCGTTTACGTTATCTCTCAAAAGTCTCTTTGGATATAACCTTCTATACTCCCTAATTCTGTCAAAGATAACTACCGTATCGTTGATTGAGTATCCGATGATTGTCAAAACGGCCGCAATAAACGTCTGGTCAACATCCAATGAGAACGGAAGAATTCCGCTGAATATTGAATAAAAGCCAATCACAATAATAGAGTCGTGTGCCAATGCAATAACTCCGCCGGCACCCCAAGACCAATTCTTAAAGCGGACTGCTATGTACAGGAAGATTGCAATCAATGATATGATAACGGCCAAAATGCCCTTTCTCTTCATATCATTTGCTATAGTGGGACCAACCTTATCAGAACTTACAATTCCGTTAGGGTTATCTACTGCTGTGGTAAATTCCTGTAGAGACATTGGGGTTTTATACATACCCTTCAAAGCGTTGTATAATTTAGCCTCAACCTCTTTATCAATTGTTGTAGAGTTATCATTTATCTTGTAGCTGGTAGTAAGTTTCATCTGGCTTCCGGCTCCAAATTGCTTAACCTCAACGCTCTCATGGAATTCTTTTATTGCCGCCGCACGTACTTGTTCTGCGGTAACCTCTTTATCAAATCTCAAAACATAAGTACGACCGCCTGTGAAATCAACACCGTAAGTAAAGCCCTTGGTAAGAATAAATACAAGCGCAACAGCTACTATGATTCCGGAAATAACGTATGCGTATTTACGCAAATGAACAAAGTTTACGTGTGTATTCTTTAAGAAGTTTCTGGTAAGCGAGTTATCAAACGTAATGTTCTTATTGCGTGCAAGACGCGATTCAAAAATCAATCTGGAAATGAAGATTGATGTCATCAAGGAAGTGATGATACCAATAACCAGTGTTGTTGCAAAACCTTGTACAGGACCCGTACCAAAGATGAACAAAACAATACCTACAATTATTGTGGTAATCTGACCGTCCAGAATTGCCGAGTACGCATTGCTATAACCGTCATGAATAGCAAGTCTCAGCTGCTTGCCGGCTCGCAATTCCTCCTTAATTCGTTCATATATAATAACATTGGCATCAACCGCCATACCCAGCGTCAATACCAAACCGGCTATACCAGGCAAGGTTAAAACTGCTCCAAATGATACAAGCGCACCAAGCAAGAACAAAACGTTTGTAAGCAATGCGGCATCTGCAGCAAGACCTGCTCCGTTGTAGAACAATACCATGTATATCAGCACCAGCAAGAACGCGATAACAAATGAAATTAAACCGGCGTTGATTGATTCGGCTCCCAAAGAAGGACCTACAACTTGTTCCTGAACAATTGTTGCAGGAGCCGGTAATTTACCTGATTTCAATACATTAGCCAAGTCCTGCGCCTCCTCTACCGTAAAGTTTCCTGTAATTTGAGAGCGCCCGCCTGTAATTTCTGTTTGAACCGTAGGATATGAATAAACCATACCGTCAAGCACAATGGCTACGCTTCTCTGCAGGTTATCAGCGGTAAGTCTGGCCCAAGTTCTTGCACCCTCCGGATTCATTGACATTTCAACATCCGGTGAACCGCCGCTTGTCTGATATGCTGTATTTGCGTCAGTTATAACACTTCCGTCAAGAGGCGCCTTACCGTCACGGGTAGAATTTTTAATTGCAATCAAGTCAAAGATTGTTCCGCTCTTATCCTGAGGGTCTGATTTAACCGTCCACATAGGAACAAGTTCCGCAGGAAGAATTGCCTTAATCTGAGGTAATCTCAAATACGCATTAACCTTTGCAGTATCCTTATAGTGAGCTCTTCCAATTACCGGACCCGGTGCAAGCTGCCCTTGATAAGCGCTTGGCTGAAGAATAGAGAACAACGGATTTTCCTTTGCAAAGTTTACACTCTCTTTATTTGAGGTGGAATCTGCGGCAAGCAATTGCTCTTTATAGCTGCTTACGGCTTTGTTAGTTGTATCCGCAGCAGCAACTGCCTTAGTGCTATCTGTCGCGACAGATGCCTTGGAAGTATCTGTAACTTTCACATTTGCAAGGATATCTTTAAGAGTAGTGTTAATCTGCTCCAAATAACTATAAACTTCTTTGTTCTCAAACGTTGGCCAAAACTCCAAAGATGCAGTACCCTGCAACAGTTTTCTGACACGCTCAGGTTCCTTGACTCCCGGAAGCTCTACAAGAATTCTACCGGTGTTTCCTATTCTCTGAATATTAGGGGAGGTTACTCCAAAACGGTCAATACGGCTTCTTAAGACATTGAAAGAATTTGCAATAGCACTTTCAGATTCGGCACGGATGACAGAGATAACCTCTGAGTTTGTTGTCTCCGGCTTAATCTTGTCCTTCATCTCATAAGTTCCAAAGATCGTAGACAGTTTCTTGCCCGGGGCAACCTGATTCCAAGCCTCGTCAAACAATGTGATAAAATCCCCGTGGCTGGTAAGCTCGTTCTTCTGAGCAAGAGCCATAGCCTTTTGGAAATCAGGAGACTGGTTGTTATCAGACAATGCCACAATCAAATCCTTAAGCTGAACTTGAAGCATGACGTTCATACCGCCCTTCAAATCCAATCCCAAGTTGATTTCTTTCTCCTTGACGTCTTTGTAAGTAAAACCCAAGAACACTTTCTGAGAAGTGATGGAGTCTATATAATACCTGTTTCTCTCTTTGCGCAGGGAATCAAGGAAATATGCCTTGTCCAAATCAGAGACGGCCGCATATTGCGGAGTCTTTTGCATTGCCGCTACGGCTGCGTCTGCATATTGTTTTGCCTTGTTTTCCTGATGTCTGGTAGCCCATGTAAATGATAACTGATATAAGCACGCCAGAGCTATTAAAATCGCCACAAATCTAATGGCACCTTTACTTTGCATGTGATTTAGTTTTTAAAAGTAGGGTGCAAATGTACAATTTTTTCTCAAAATATAAAGTATTTCCTACCTTTGTTACAGCGTTTTGGCACATTCAAATGAAACTTTTAAGACTTCTTTCAATTATATCACCGGCTCTGTTACTGTCTGTATTTTTTCCGTCAGGCCCTGTTTTTTCACAAAACAAGCAGCCGGAGCAACAAAAACAGGTAGTGCAGACGGTGCATTCCTCAGACACATTAGAACACTCCGCGGACTCTCTGGTCAGGGTTTATCAATTTGGCCGGGCCAAGAGTATCTACAAAAATCTTCTTAAAATGGAATCCGCCCTGTCCGTACGTACAAGGCTGGAATCCAAAATTGTAGCATGCGATAACGGAGAGTCTCTCTTAAATTATGTTACCGAACCCAAAGTAATTACAAGAAGCAATTTTAGCAAGAAGGATTTCTTCCTGCACTATCCGGGGCTCTCCGGAGAGGGAGCTTTTGTTGAGATTCCCGCAGGACTGGGCTCAAAAAAAGATACCATCTACTTCCCTTCAAACACAGATATCCTTTACTACAGTGCGGAAGACTCACACGGAAGCTGGAATATTTACATGACAAAAAAGGGAGCAAATAACATTTGGAGCTCACCAAAAATTCTAAACAGCAACGTAACGTCTTCCGGCAATGAGGTGTTTCCTTACGTAACCCCTGACGGAAAAAAATTATACTTTTCATCTAACGGTCATTACGGTGCCGGAGGTTATGATTTATATGTAAGCAACTGGGATGAACAATCCGGAGATTGGGGCACGGCGCAAAATATGGGATTCCCGTACTCTTCTCCTTCAGATGATTTATTTTTTTATAATACTCCCGACGGAAAATACTCTGTCTTTGCTTCAACCAGGAATTTAGATAATCCCGCAAAAAGCAGTTATGATCCATCACAAATAACAGTTTATGTTTTGGCTTTTGAAACTCTCCCGGTAAAACATAAGGCAACACCGGAAGAGGCTTTAAACATATCCAGACTTAGAAGCGGAAAATCCCAGGAAGAGAGAGATGCGGCTAATACCGCAGCCATAAATCATCAATTGAAAAAGGTGGAGAACAACGTCGCTGCAGCAAAATCAGATACTCTTACTCAAGTTGCTACTGCAAATTACTCCCGCCTTAATCTGCAATTGAGAAACCTGCAAAAATCTATCAGCCAATCAAATGCGCGCCAGAAGAAAAACAGAACTCTATATGCAGCCCTTCAAAATAGAATTGCAGAAAATACTTCCGATACCCTGCTTATGTCTCGCAGAAAAGACTCTCTTGCCACCCTCACTCAAAAAATTACTGAGGAAGAGCGCAACACTTTAGATTTGCAAGAAAATGCAAATAAAACGGCATCGGCCTTAAAAAAGATTGAAGATGATTTCCTGTCAAACGGCATAACAGTTCCATCTATAAAACAAATAGACACGTCTGCCAATTCCGCATTAAACAAGGCAACACAAATGACTTCCAATGACAACATTTTTGAGCAAAACACATTGGGCACCGCACCGGAAATGAAAATAGAAAAGACGGAAGCGGAAAAAGATTTGACATTCAAAATTGGAACAACTTGTCTCGCGAAAAGTGAAGATCTCCCAGATGGGTTAATTTATCAAGTAAGATTTTTACAACTTGCAAAACCGGCCGCCGTAAAAAATTTTAAAGGCATAAGTCCTGTTTTTGAAACAAAAACCGCCGGAAAATATTTTTACACTGCGGGCATATTTTCCTCATATTCAGCCGCATCACAGGCTCTGTCTAGAATAAAAAAATTAGGATTTCATTCCGCCTTAATAATTGCTCTTAACAACAGGCAATTTGTTTCTCTGCCTGAGGCAAAAAAAATTGAAAGCAAATTATCCATTATTGCCTACAACGTTATCATCTCCGGATACGAGGGTTCTCTGCCGGAAGATTTACTTAAAATTTTAAAGGCAAATACTCAAAAAGATATTGCTAAAATGGGAGACAACTACATTGTCGGACCGTTTGAAAAACAAGCGGAAGCAAACATGCTGGCAGCCAAACTTAGAAATATATCTGAAAAAAATATTTCCGTGGAAAAAGTCAAATAGTTTTTTTATATTGCACCAAAATAAATCACAATAGATATTATGTGGGCACTTATTATTGCACTGATTATCATAGGAGTAATACTGCTTGTAACAGAACTGATAATTATTCCCGGATTTGGAGTAACGGGCATTCTTGGCATTGCCGCTATGATTACATCTTGTTGCCTGGCTTGGTATAAATTTGGGCATGTAGCGGGGACGTGGATAATTGTCATCAACGTTGCTGTTATCCTTATGCTGCTGTTTTTGCTGCTGCGTACACAAACCTGGAAAAGAGCAAGTTTACAGACCAATATAAACGCAAAGGTTGATGAAGACCCAAGAAAAAAAGGAATAAAAGTTGGCATGAAAGGAATGTCTTTAACACGCCTTGCGCCCGGAGGACAAGCAAGAATTGGAGAAAATAACGTCGAGGTCTTCACAAGAGATCAATTGGTTGACGCTTGCAAAGAACTGGAAGTTACAGATATAGAGGGGACAAAAGTTTTTGTCCGCGAGTCCGGAGAAGAAAGAAAAAATTAACAACATAAATTAATACGGTTATGATGGGTCCCGCTACAATGATTATTTGGATAATGGTGGCAATAGTTGCACTGCTTATCCTGCTATGGTTTTTCCCTATCACACTTTGGTTTCAGGCCTTAATTTCCGGTGTGAAAATATCTTTGCTTCAGCTTGTTCTGATGCGCTGGAGAAAAGTTCCTCCGGGAACTATTGTAATGGCAATGATTACGGGAACAAAAGCCGGTCTGCATTTGGACGCTAACCAACTGGAAGCCCACTATCTTGCAAAAGGAAATGTTCCTAATGTTGTAAATGCTTTAATATCAGCTGATAAAGCAAATATTTCTTTGAACTTCAACATGGCCGCAGCAATTGACCTTGCCGGCCGAGATGTTTTTGAAGCGGTGCAAATGTCTGTAAACCCAAAAGTTATAAACACACCTCCGGTAACCGCTGTTGCAAAAGACGGTATTCAGCTGATTACCAAGGCTAGAGTAACGGTGCGCGCTAATATTAAACAATTGGTTGGAGGCGCAGGAGAAGAGACGGTTCTTGCCAGAGTCGGAGAGGGGATTATTTCTTCCGTAGGTGCGGCAGACAGCCATAAAAAAGTTCTTGAGCATCCTGATAGTATCTCTAAAGTTGTTTTAGGTAAGGGTCTTGACGCCGGTACTGCATTTGAAATTTTATCAATTGATATTGCAGATATAGACATTGGAAGAAACATTGGCGCTATGCTTCAGATAGACCAGGCAAATGCAGACAAGAATATTGCACAGGCTCGTGCAGAGGAGAAACGCGCTATGGCTGTAGCCCTTGAACAGGAAATGAAAGCGAAGGCCCAAGAGGCACGCGCCAAAGTTATTGAGGCTGAGGCACAAATTCCAATGGCAATTGCAGAAGCGTTCCAAAAAGGACACATTGGAGTTATGGATTACTATCGTTTGAAAAACATTCAGGCAGATACTGATATGAGAGAAAACATTTCAAAGTAACCAAAATTCAATTATATTTGCACTCCTTTCAGAAGAAAGGAAATCAGCTTAGGCTTCCGGTGAGGTGGGAGAGTGGCTGAATCCACCAGTTTGCTAAACTGACGAACGGGGTTTCCCGTTCCGCGAGTTCGAATCTCGCCCTCACCGCGAATAAAAAACAGACAGCAAGACGCTGTCTGTTTTTTATTTTGCCGCGCTTTGTGCGGTGGTCAAAATTAAAATGCTGATTAATAAATTATTATGGTGGATGGGGTTCAAAATTTAGCACCCCCGTCTATGTAAACGTTTGGTTATCTGCAAGATAATTCTATGCCACCAAGATAGCCGTTTATTTATCAAAAACCTGTTTAGAATAGCCTTCTACGTAGATGGCTTTGGCAGGACGGGCCGGACAAGCTTTTTCACAAGCACCGCAACCAACGCAGATACTGTCATCTATAGAGGGGTATTGCAAACTGTCCGGATTAGTCTCATCCAGCGGCAACATAGTGATTGCACCATAAGGACAATTTTGCCAGCAAACTCCGCATGCCACATTCTTGTTCAAAACCAGGCAATTAAAGCCCTGCCAAACAGCGTGGCCTATATGAACTTTAAATTTGGTCTCCGCCTTTATAGGCCGTATAGCGCCGGTCGGACACAAATTAGAACACTTATCACAATCCGGCTGACAAAAACCTTTTTCATATGAAATTGTAGGCTGCATAAAGGTCATCAAACCCATTGAAGGACGCAGCACGTGCCCCGGACAATTGGCAATACACAACTGACAACCGGTACAATGATCGGCCATGTTCTCCGCACTAATCGCACCCGGAGGAAGTATTGGAGTTTCTCTGATAACTTTATCGGAAGTATCCTCTGCTTTTGGTAAACATTTATCTTTTGCAAGTGCTGCAGTTGTTGCCAGCATTGCAGTGGCTGTTAAAAAGTTGCGACGCGTGAAAGACGCCTCTTTGTTTATTGCCGCAAAATCTTTTTGTTGTTTGCCTTTCCACATAAAATGATAATGAATTGCCCCCTTATTACAATTGTCAATACAATCTCCGCAAGAAACGCATCTGCTGTAATCAATTTTATGTGCATCATATTTGATGCAAGAGGCCTTGCACCTGCGGCCGCAAAGTTTGCAATTAACACACTTTGAGGTATCCATCATTGGACGGAACATCGCAAATCTGGAGAAAAACCCAAGCACCGTTCCAACCGGACATATTGTATTACAATAAGTTCTGCCGTTTCTCCATGCAAGAACAAAAACTACAACAAGCGTCACAACGGCGACTCCAAAAACATAATAGCTTAAAATATGATAATGTCCCAATTGAACTGCCGGAGCAAATAAATTAGATGCTATTCTTCCGTAAGAGCTATAAGGTGCAAGCAGCGCCACAAAAGAATGAACTCCAAAAACTATCGCGAGAATAAAAAGTCCAAGTACAACATACCTCAGCCATGAAATTGCGGGGGAATAAGTAAATCTATTCTTCTTCCCTTTGCGTTTGCTTGAAATCCAAGAGATTACATCTTGCATAACTCCAAGCGGGCAAATAACGGAACAATAAATTCTGCCAATTATCAAAGTCAGAATTATCAGCGCCGCCACCATTATCAGATTCAGTGAAAGCACTGCGGGTAAAAACTGCATCTTTGGCGCCCATGACAGCCATTTTGCATATCCGCCGCAAATTCCTAAAAATAAAAGTGTTATGGCAATAAAGAAAATTGCCGCTAAAATAATTCTAACTTTTCTGAACATATCAAACCTTATAAGTAAATTCCGATGCGCAAATTTATACTAAAATTTTATGGAAAATTACAATAAACCTCATTAGCTGTAAGCTCCTAGCATTATGCGTATGCTCCTTCCGCCACTCCTTATCACAATGTGCGCCGGTCAATATTATTTATAAGACTCGCGATAGATTCTTATACAATCTTCATCTGTTAACGGAAGTCTCTCACAATCAAACAACATGCTCATACAACTCTTTGCATTTTTAACCATTCCTTCAAATTCGGATTCCCGAATTCCATAGTCGGACATTTTTAAATCTGCAACGCCGCAACCCTCCTGAAGTTTTACAAGAGTTGTTATAAAATCCTCAGGCTTAGAGGCATTTTCCATTCCCATAATCTTTGCCATCTGTACAAATCTCTCATCACAAGAATGTTTTCTAATTAAACAAGAATAGTAAGCTTTACTAATCATAATCAAACCGGCTCCGTGTGGAAGTTCCTGATGATAAGCAGATAATGCGTGTTCCAAAGAGTGTTCTGCTGTGCAGGTTCCAACACACATAACCGTTCCGGAAAGTGAATTTGCAAAGGCAACTTTATCTCTCGCCTCCATATCTTTTCCGTTCTTTACGGCACGCGGCAGATAATGAGACACATTGTAAATTGCAGTATGAGCATACATATCACTCATTAAATTTGCAAACTTGGAAACATATCCTTCAAGACTGTGAAAAATTGCATCAAATCCCTGATATGCAGTTAATTTTGGAGGAACAGATGCCATCAATTCGGGGTCAACTATAGCAAGAACGGGAAACAGATTTACTCCAAAAAGAGCTGTCTTTTCTTTTGTTTCCGGATTGGTAATAACCGCACCGTTGTCTGTCTCTGAACCAGTTCCGGCTGTTGTGGAAATGGCAACTATCGGGAGCGGGTTAATAATCGCTTTCCCCTTGCCGGTTCCAAATGCAATATAATCCCATAAATCACCGTCATTTGTAGCCATAGCAGCAATACCTTTTGCAGCATCCATGCAACTTCCTCCGCCAAGCGGAAGTATAAAGTCACACTTATTCTCGCGCGCCATTTTTCCGCCCGCCTCAACCGTTGACTTTAAGGGATTGGGTTCAACTTTGTCAAACACAACATACTCAACATCAGCCATTTTAAGCTGCTCTTGAGTTCTATCCAAATAACCGTTTGCCCTTGTAGATTTGCCATTAGAGATAACTATCAATGCTTTCTTTCCAGGAAGCGGAAGAGTGTGAAGATTATTCAACTGTCCTTGTCCAAACACCAGTCTGGTAGGAACATACATATCAAATTTGTTCATAATTAATACTTTATTTATTCCGACAATTTCATTGCCGATTTTAGTTTACATTTGTATTCTATTGCATTACAAAAATAAGGCCCTTTGCCCCGATGCAAGTTACATAAATTACTGAAAGAAATAACCATCTAACTATTCAATACCATTTAAAGAATTCAACATGAACAAAACCCGCTCAGACATATTACGTCAATTAAAAACGCTTGTTTTGCCTTGTGATAACGAGTACAAAGAATTTAATGCCCGCATAGTATTTGGAAATCAAGTTGTTGCTAAAAGGCAAAAAGACAACATACTAGGAGTAAGAATCCCCGCTATAAGAAACCTTGCAAAAACTCTTGTTAAAAAAGAGGATTGGAAAAAAATCTTGGAAGCAGAAACAGCAGAAGCAACNTTTCTGGAGGAAAAATCACTTATAGGTATTTTAATTGGTTCTGCTAAAATGCCTTTAAATGAAAGACTTAAGTGGTATAAAAAATTTATGCCGATGATTGATAACTGGGCGGTTAATGATGTTACCTGCAGTACCACAAGTTGGTGTAAAAAATTAACGGTGGATGAAAAGGAATCTGTATGGGATTTTCTGCAGCCATATCTAAAATCTAAAAAAGAATTTTATTGCAGATTTGCCGTAATCATGCTGATGACCAATTTTTTAGATGATCAATATGTTGATAAGGTTTTGTCGATATGCGGAACCATTGCGGGCAAAAACGGTCAATTTTACTCAAAAGAAAAATCAATATCCGGCAACTCAAAAACAAAATATCCAGAAGGGTTTAATACTCCATTTTATGTAGAAATGGGAGTTGCCTGGTGCCTTGCAACTGCTGCCGCAAAATATCCGGAAAAAACCATTAAATTCTTAAAATACAATCAACTATCGGGAAGAATAAAGAAAATGACAGCCCAAAAATCCAGAGATTCCTTCAGAATAAGTAAGGAAGATAAAATTAGACTCACAACAATTTCTTACATTTGCAACAATATTAAAAATAAATCATAATGGGAACAAATCATAAGATAATAAATGGAGATTGTAGGGATATGTCTTTGATTCCGGATAGTAGTGTACGTATGGTGGTAACGTCTCCTCCATATTGGCAATTAAAAGATTATGGTTCTGAAGACCAAATCGGCTTTCATTCCAATTACGAAGATTATATCAACAATTTGGATCTTGTGTGGAATGAGTGTTATAGGGTTTTACATGATGGTTGCCGATTATGTATTAACATAGGAGATCAGTTTGCAAGATCTGTGTATTATGGCAGATATAAAGTAATCCCAATAAGAACGGAAATTATAAAATTTTGTGAATCAATAGGATTTGATTACATGGGTGCGATTATATGGCAAAAGGTTACCACGTCGAATAGCACGGGAGGTGGTGTGCAAATGGGCTCTTATCCCTATCCACGAAATGGTATTATTAAACTGGATTACGAGTTTATACTGATATTCAAAAAACTTGGGGAAGCGCCAAAACCATCAATGAAAATTAAAGAACTTTCAAAAATGACTCCTGATGAATGGAATACGTATTTTTCTGGTCATTGGCACTTTCCAGGGGCAAAACAAACCGATCATATGGCAATGTTTCCGGAAGAATTACCACATAGGCTTATAAAAATGTTTTCTTTTGCAGAAGACACTATTCTTGAAACGATTTTAGCCGCCAAACATCTAAAAAGAAATTCTATAGGCTATGAAATTAATACAGAATTTCTTCCTATAATCAGGGAAAAAATTGGAGTTGATAGTTTAAACATAGATAAAGATATTTTTGAATTTGTCAAACTTGCAAAAAGCAAAAAAAATTTCAAAAATGAGTGGATNNTCGAATCTCTACCCTATATTTTCAAAGATCCACTCCATTTTAACAACAAGGTAGATATGAAAAGATTACAGTTCGGATCTGTTATTGATAAAAACAGCCAACGTCAAAGAACTGATTTATACGTTGTTAAGGAAATATTAGGGATTAATAAACTGAAACTAGACAATGACATTGTTGTTCGGCTAATTGGCGTCAAAGAAGACCCGAGGCTTGAGGGCAAAGCTATGGAATACTTGCGTTCCATGATTAAAGGAAAACGTGTTTTTTTAAAATATGACAAAATAAAATATGACACAAATAATCTATTAATGTGTTATGTTTATTTAGAAAATAAAACTTTCGTTAACGCCCATATCATAAAAGATAAAATGGCTCTTGTGGAGGAAGGAGAAGAATTTAAGTATAAAACTAATTTTAATAAATACATCAATGGCTAAAGAATGGATCCTTAATAGCGCAACAAATCGTTTCCAATTAAATTTTAAGAGAAATGTTGGTGCAACATCCGAATCAATTAGAAAATGCTCACCAAAAAATTTAGAGGCATGGAGGCACTATTATTATTCCAATGTAAAAAGCGAAGAAGAAATAGAAGCTTTGGGTAAGAGACTCTATATAAAAATTACAGAAGTGATACAATCAGAAGTTGCCGAAATTACAGAACAAGATTGTATTGATTACATAAAACAACTCGTAATTGAGAGAACTTATGATGGTTACACTACTGAAATTACCACTGTATATGGTCAATTGCAAAACATTTTACAAGTAAAGATACAACCAGCTCCTGATAAATGGGATAGGTTATTCAACATAGATTTCTTTATTAAAATCAATGAAAAATACATTGGTCTTCAAATTAAGCCAGTAAATTCCGGTATCCAATTACCGGAAATTTATAAAGAATATGCCATCCAGGCAGAAACTCAAAAAAATTTTACAGAACTTTATGGCGGTAAGGTATTCTATATATTCTCCGAGAAAGTTGATGGAACAAAAAAAATCAAAAACGCCGAAGTTATTTCACTTATACAAAAGGAAATAAATAGACTTAGCATTTTATAAAGTATTCGGTTCCTTTTAGAAGATATAGCCAAAATCGAATCCTGCGGAAACGTTCCTTTGACCAAAGGCGTAATGCAATACCGTATTCCCCGAAAGAGGTATAGTGCCGAATTCAAAATAATTCCCAATCAAAAAA
>JGI20225J20221_1000314_pt1 | contig 19545 bp, 14 predicted proteins | sample BioMet4_FD_20221 | JGI IMG/M metagenome (IMG submission 20221) | reverse complement strand
GGAAGATAATGCTCGATACCCGACTGCTGAAAACGTTCGCGAACCTTTTTTTCGGCACGTGGAGCAGTATAGACAGCAAACCATTGAGGGGTATTCTTTTTTATTTCCATAAATTACAGTTTTCAGATATTTCCATTCAATTATTTTGCAAATGTAAGAAGTTTTAGACATTCTCAATCAAAATATACACTATTTTGAGCAAAATTTATACCGCGGGTCTCGATAATAATCATTAATTTTGGTCCCATTATTTTAAAATTACTAATTATTAAATCATTTATCATGAGTACATTTCAGAATGTGAATGAAAAAATGACCCGTTACAGATGGGTTATTTGTTCCTTACTATTCTTTGCTACGACCATTAACTACATGGATCGTAACGTAATTGCTTTTCTAAAAGAATTTTTCTGCTCACCAGTGGCAGAGGGTGGTTTTGGTTGGAGTAACTCTGACTTCTCTTATGTTACTGCATTCTTTACTGCCGCTTATGCTGGCTTCACTGTTTTCTCCGGTGTTGTTATTGACAAAATCGGTGCTAAGATGGGATTGGCTCTCTCTTTAATTGTGTGGTCATTAAGTGGCATCGCTAATGCTTTTGTAGGAAAGACTGTAGCTTTGCACGTAGCAATCAGAAGTGTATTCGGACTTGGTGAAGCCGGTAACTTCCCTGGATCTATCAAAACTGTAACAGAGTGGTTCCCAAAACGCGAACGTTCTTTGGCAACCGGTATCTTTAACAGCGGATCTAACGTAGGTGCAATGATCTCTGCACTGTTTGTTCCATGGTGTTTGGTTTACTTCGGTCCGGCTCTTGGATGGAAGATGGCGTTCATCTTGACAGGTGGTATTGGTTTTGTTTGGTTGTTCTTCTGGTTTGCTTTATTCAAATCACAAAAGAAATTGCTTGAAGCAGGTAAAATGAGCCAAAGCGAATATGAATATATTCACGCAGATGATGCTGAGCTTACTCCTGAACAGGTTGAAAATGAAAAGGCTGGTATAAAGGAAAAGATTTCCTGGGGTAAAATGTTGAGATACCCACAAACATGGTCTTTCTTCTTCGGTAAATTTATGACCGACGGTATATGGTGGTTCTTGTTGTTCTGGTTGCCTGACTACCTGAAAAAACAATTCCACATGACTACTCAGGAAGTAATGTGGCCAACATTCATTGTATTCGGTGTAGCTATTATTGGTAGTGTGTTTGGTGGTAGTATTCCAATGTTCTTCATGAACAAGGGTATGAATGCTTATAAAGCTCGTATGACTTCTATGTTCCTTATTGCTCTTTGCCCTGTTACTTTATTGTTGACTCAATACTTTGGTAACGTAGAACATTTTGGTACCTCAGCTATGTATATGGCAACAGCTGTTATCTGTCTTGCCGGTGCTGCTCACCAGGCTTGGTCGGCTAACCTGTTTACAACTGTTTCTGATATGTTCCCTAAAAAGGCTATCGCTTCAGTAACAGGTATCGGTGGTTTAGCAGGTGGTATCGGTGGTGTATTGGTTCAGCTGTTTGCAGGATTTATCACTGACTTGTATGCTGCTACTCCAACTGTAGCTTACGGAATTATGTTTGGTGTATGTTCTTTTGCTTATCTTATTGCATGGGTTATCATGAAAACTCTTGTTCCTCAATACAAGATTATCACTGATCTATAATAGATGAAAAGATAAGAATACGATTATATATAGAGAGAGGGTGCCCGGTCGTTGACTGAGCACCCTCTCTCTCTTTTAAAAGCAAGACATAGTATTGAATCAAAAAAGGCCGCCTTTATGGGGCGACCTTCTTCTTTAGATCTTAAAAAAAAGGGAAGTCTCACGACTTCCACAATTCTTCTAACCTTAAATCTAAATCTCTATGAAAAAAACGTAGTGCAAAGATAAGCCTTTTTTTCAGTTGAGCATGTTAATGAAAGGTAGGAAGTATTAATTTAATCAAAGCTTTATATATTTTATTAAGTTTTAATAATTCGGGAACCCCAATTAAATACATTTGCTTACGGGCTCGCGTTAATGCCACATTGAGTTTGCGATCAATTTCCACCCCGTCTTCCTCGGTTACATTACTGAGGAACTGTAGTTGCCAGGGATAGTTAACGCTGAAAGAGTAGATGATAACATCCCGCTCACTACCCTGAAAGCGTTCTACGGTATCTACCAGTATATTATTGAGTGCAGGAATCTTGCGAAGTGCAAGTTCTTTTTTTATCATGGCTATCTGACTGCGGTAAGGGGTTATGATACCCAGTGAGCGCGCTGCATCGAATTTATCCGGGCGACGGTTGTAGACTTGCACGGCAATTTCGGCAGCTAAGCGGGCTTCGTAGATATTGCATTTATCGGACCCTCCACCGGTATGTGGTTGTGAAGGTATGAATTGTACCCTGTCTCCATAAGGAGAATCTGTTTCCAGCTGATGGGGCAAACCTACGGGTTCTAACTTGCCTCCGTAGAAAGCTTTATTTGGGAATAGAGCTACGGCAGGGTTCATTCGTCCCTGCTTGCAGAGCATATCGACTACCCGGTTTTCCGGATCATCTTTATAGAAACGGTATAAACGTTCGAAAAGGGAGTCTTTGAGGTTAGTGACTCCTACAGAAACAAGATCTTGGGAAGTAATTCTTGACTGGTGGCTACTCTGCATTACAACTGCTGGGAGTTGTTTATGATCGCCTATTAGGATGAATTTGCCCACTGCATTCTCTCCTGCCCTGTCTTTGGCACAAAGGATGCCTAACAGCTGAGGTTCGAGTATCTGGGTAGCCTCATCTACAATGGCCACATCGAACTTTTTTAGGCGGAAAAGGTCGGGTTTATTGGATATGGAGGCAACGGTGCCCACGATTACGCGACATTGAGATATACGTTCGCTGACTTCTGAACGGCGGTTGCAGGAGGCCAGTACATTCTCTATAAGATGAGGACGGAACCGTTCTTCGCAAGATAGTTCGCTACCCACGCGGATATAATCGATTTCCGGTTTGATGGATGAAATGGATTTGCAAATCTCGTCTACTGCTCTATTGGTATAGGCCAGTAGTAGTATATGCGTATGAGGTTGCTTATGAAAAGCAGTAACCATCTGCTTCAGTGCCCAGGAGGTTTTTCCGGTTCCGGGAGGTCCTACGAGCAGAAAGAAATCTTTGGAGGCAAGGGCTTTCAGTGTGATACGTGCAAAGTCGTTGTTGGCCTGAGCAATCTGTTCATCGAAAGAGTTATCGAACAACGGTTTGCGCTGAGCCAGCAGCAGGTCGCGACGATCTTTGTTAGCCTCAGCAAAAAGGGTAAGTGACTGGAACATGCTTTTAAAGGATGTATCCATAGTGTCGTGTTCCACAGCATAACGACTCTCCTGAGGAAGTACTGAAGGATTTTGCTGCGAAGCACGGATGCGCACAGCAATCTCTTGTGAGTTGATGGCCGCTATGCTTCCTTTAAATACCATTTTATTGGTAGCAGTATCTTCTGTTTTATTTCGTTCGTAGAAAAGAACCACATCTCCCACCCTGAAATTTGGAAGGAACTCCTCCTCGTATCGGGGAATGGTAAACGTTACTGTGGCTTTATGTGCATCGGCTGCACGATTCTCCTTAATAATAAGATCGTAAAGAATCTCTCCTGCTTCCCGTTTTTCTTCGAGAGTAGCCAGCCAGAGGGATGCTGCTCCCGCACGTCCGTCATATTCCATCTCGCCCGATTTGGAAATGTATTGTTCCTTGACTATGAAGTTATAGAGGGTAAGGTAATAGCTTTGTTCCAGTTGGGAGAGTGCATTGAAGTGATTGCCAAATGCTGAGATGGACGGAGCCAGATAGCGTTCCCAGAACATGCCACGCAGGTGGTTTTCATTTAGTACTGAAGGGGTTATCTCACTCAGCACTTCGAACGTATATGCAGAACTGTTTTGTAACTGAACGGCATGTTCCCCGGCAACAATAAGGTTGCGCAAGTTTATAGCCCTGCGAACCAATGCCCACGACGGACGAGCCGGGTAAAGCAGTGGGTAACGTGTGTAGAGCAGATAGGGATGCACCTTGCGGTGGTTGATACCCATACTATATTCCAGCACTGCCAGATAAAGAAGCATCTGCACCTTATGGTTCTCTTTGGGTTCGATTTTTCCTTTGATGATATATTCGTCGGCCTTGCCCGATTTCATTTCTATAAAGCTACTCATATCCCGCTGCATATAGTCGAGTCGTCCCTGTAGGCCAAGTGCCTCGCACACATACGAGGGTTCCAGTACGGCATCTTCCTTATTGAGATGATATCCCGGAGCGAGGAAAGTATCTGTTACTACCTCTTTTATATGTTCAAAATGAGTTTTGCAGTCGTTAAAGAACTCGAACTCCAGCTTTGGATCGAGCAAATCTTCACAGGAAGCCAACTCAATGGGATAGGTACGGAATGCTTTGCGCATACACTCTATATAATCGACTTCTCCATCGGCATGAATCCACTCGTCCAGAAAAAGATTGGCTATATTACCGAGCAATAGCGGGCGGGTGTTGGACATGGGTTGTAAACGTCCGAGTATATAGTTGGCCGGATGGTGGCCGTAATCTTTGAAACATTCGGCCAGGGTACTGATATCAATCAGATAATCCGGTTCGAGTACAATCATGGAAGGGGTGAGTATTCCCTCTTCATCTACCGTGACATCGAGCAGATTGAGTTGTGCACAATTCCAGAGCTGATCAATGGTTTCGTTGAATTCTTCATTCTTACCGGCTACTGCATAGCGCACTTTGAGCGGTTCGTCCACCGTTCTGTCTGCCGGGATTACGTACAGATAAGTATCGTCTGCTGACTGAAAACAAACTCTTATCCGGCGAATAGTTTCGCTACGGGGAGCAGTGACAGGAGCGTAAGGTACATCTGCCTGACTAGGTAACAGATCATAAAGTTCCTGAGGAATATCCATCTGAAACAGTTTCTTCACCGTTAAAGCCAGGGTACGAAGATCGCGGAGGAGATTCTCGCGGGTAGGTTCTTCCCGACGGTTCATCACCGCATTGGAAGTAAGCCGGAAGGTATGCAGTAGGTTCTGAGCATTGCGCGACAGCGAGGCAATGGATGCCAGATAGCTGATACGGGCAGAAAGATCGGTCATCTGCAGTTGCTCGTTCTGCATGGATTGTCGGCAAAGGCGTTCGAGCAGTTCACGCATTTGCCTGTATTTCATTGTAAGAGAACTCTCCTCGCTGAGGTATATCCTCAGGAGGAAGTCATAATATTCATTTGCTAATTGATTCATTCTTCTTCCTCTACAATTTCTTCCTTCTTATCCTTAATAATAAGGATACTCATTTCATAGAGCAGGCAAAGAGGAATGGCTACCACTGAGAGGGTGAACGGATCTCCGGTTGGTGTAATTACAGCAGCTACGATAAAGATAACCACAATGGCATGCTTTCTGTATTTCCGAAGAAACGACCGTCTGACAAGTCCTATTTTAGCCAGCATCCAGGTTACAAGCGGAAGCTCGAAAACCAGTCCCATCATGAGGATAAGCATCATAAAATTATCTATATAGGAATTCAGAGAAATCTGATTGACAATTTCTGCACTTATCTGATAAGTTGCAAGAAAACGCAGGGTAAGCGGGAACACCATAAAATATCCCAGCAGTACACCCAGAAAGAACATGATAGTTCCTATACCGAGTGCAGTACGCACATTACTCTTCTCATTCTCATAAAGCGCAGGTTTGATAAATCCCCATATCTCGAAAAGCAAATAGGGCACAGACACCACTACCGACATCCAGAAGGCAGTGGAAATATGAATAAAGAAAGGCGAAGCCAGATTGATATTAATCAGCTTCACCTCAAATTGTTGGGTAAAAAACTCATCGGACAATTGGAGCAAATCCCCTATCTTGTGAAGAAGGGAATAAAAGGCAAAGTCATTGTGACAAGGTGCAAGAATTACCGTATCGAACAGATAGGGCATTGCAATAAAAAAACCTATCAACAATACAAACCATACTCCACATACCCTGAAGAGCACACGACGTAACTCGTCCAAGTGATCCCAGAACGTCATTTCAGCCATGCGCACTTATTTTTTCTCTTCCGAAGGCTTGTCTAATTCGTCTTTCGTATTCTTAATCTCTTCTTCTGCCTCCTTAATTCCGTCTTTGAAGCTCTTAACACCTTTGCCAAGTCCTTTCATTAATTCGGGAATTTTCTTTCCACCAAAAAGGAGCAACACAATTAAAGCCACAATAAGGATTTCAGGAAATCCGACATTCCAAAGTAAAATGCTATTCAACATACAGATTGATTATTAAATTATTAGTGTTTGATTAGATGACAAAGCTAGCCAAAAGTAATAAACCTGCAAATAATTAAGCCCAATTAATTACTGATGCAATAAAAACTAATCCTGGAAATAAACCCTCTTAACCCGCGAAGAAACACTGGTAAGGATTTCATAAGGAATAGTATTCAATATATCAGACAGGACAGTTATTGGCAACTCATCACCAAATATAATAGCATTATCACCCTCTTTACAATCAATATCAGTAACATCGATCATGCAGACATCCATGCAGATATTACCCACATAAGGAGCTTTCTTTCCATTAACCATGCAGTAAGCATTTCCATTACCCAGGTGGCGGTTCAGTCCGTCGGCATAACCAATAGGAATAGCTGCTATACGCGAGTCTCTTTCCAGACGTCCTTTGCGGCTATAGCCTACAGAGTCTTCCTTAGGCACATCACGAATCTGAAGGATAGTGGTTTTTAGTGTGCTCACATTATTAATGATAGAATTATCTACCGCACTAACTCCATACAAGCCAATACCCAGACGCACCATATCATGCTGTGCACCGGGGAATCTTTCAATTCCGGCAGAATTACAGATGTGGCGTAGAATTTTATGCTGGAAAGCGGAAGTTAGTTGCAAAGATGCTTCATCGAATGTCTCGATTTGCTGACGGGTAAAGGTATCGAACTTCTCGCTATCACTACCTACCAGATGAGAGAACACTGAACGGGGAAGAACAGCATTCTGAGATTTCAGACGTTTAATCAGCTCAGGCATATCCTCGGGAGCAAATCCCAGGCGGTGCATACCGGTATCCAGTTTTACATGGATAGGGAAATTGGTAATACCTTCTTTCTCGGCCGCCTTAATCAGGGCATCGAGCAAGTGGAAACTATATACTTCAGGTTCGAGCTTATAGTCGAACATGGTTTTGAATGCAGACATCTCGGGATTCATGATCATGATAGACCCTGTGATACCAGCCTTACGGAGATCGGAACCTTCATCGGCCACAGCTACTGCGAGATAATCTACCCGGTGATCCTGCAAAGTTTTTGCCACCTCGTAGGAACCGGCACCATAAGCAAATGCCTTTACCATGCACACCATCTTAGTCTCCGGCTTCAGCTTGGAACGGAAATAATTAAGATTGGCAACCAGAGCATTCAGGTTAATCTCCAGGATCGTTTCGTGCACCTTCAGTTCCAGCTCTTCCGAAATACGTTCGAAAGCAAAATCGCGCGAGCCTTTGATAAGAATTACCTCATTACGCAAAGAAGAAAAGACTTCCGACTTGAGAAATGCTTCCGTATTGGGAAAGAAATATTTTTCTATTTCGAACTTCTTGGCACTAAAAGTAATTTCGGGCCCCACTCCTATTATCTTGTTGATTCCTCTGCTATGAACAAGCTGAGCCACCTTTCTGTAAAGTAAAGTTGTACTCTGTCCGGTTTCAAGTATATCCGACAGAATCAGTGTGCGTTTCATTCCCTTGGCTTCCGAACGGCGGTAAAGGAAATCGAGTGCAATATCGAGAGAGGCTATATCTGAATTATAAGTATCATTGATAAGTACACAACCATTCTTACCCTCTTTTACTTCCAGGCGCATGGCCACTGGTTCCAGTTTAGCCATCCGTGCGGTAATCTCCTCATTAGGCACCATCATGTAAAGACAGGCAGCCAGACAGTTAAGGGAGTTTTCTATGGAAGCATCATCAATAAACGGAATAGTATAGCTATTATCTAATCCAAGATAACGGTAGCTGATAGTAGTACTATCGGCTCCCTTGTTTATGGCATTGATAAAAAGAGGTTTTTCATTATCTTTTTTCGACCAGGCAATCTCTCTGGCTGTAAGCATGTTCTTGGCTACACAATCTGAAATAAGATCGTTGTCTCCATTATAGATTACAACATCGCAATCCTTGAACAGCGAAACCTTTTCCATACACTTTTCCTGCAGAGAGAAGAAGTTTTCCTGGTGTGCACCACCAATGTTGGTAAGTATACCGATAGTGGGACGAATAATGGATTGCAAAGCTCTCATCTCTCCCATTTCTGAGATGCCAGCTTCAATAATTGCCAGCTCTGATTCTTCGTTTAATTGCCATACAGAGAGGGGTACACCAATCTGAGAATTATAACTACGCGGAGAACGTGTGATAACACGATCGGGACTGAGCAACTGGTGCAGCCATTCTTTTACNACTGTTTTACCATTGCTNCCTGTAACACCGATAACGGGAATCTGGAATTTAGCACGATGCAATTCGGCCAGTTTCTGTAATGCCTTTAACGGATTGGCAACCACCAGAAAATTAGCATCAGTAAAAGATGCAGTATCGGGTAACTGACTTACAACAAAATTTCTTACACCCCGGGCATANAAGTCGGAGATATATTTATGTCCATCGTTACGTTTGCTTTGTAAAGCAAAAAAAAGAGTTTCTTCAGCGAAACATAGTGACCGGCTGTCTGTTAAAAGCCAATCGATGCGTGATTCTTTATCACCAATGCGTTTTGCGCACAATAATTGCGAAATAGTTTCTATAGAATACGACATAATTCAAGTTCTTTTTCGACATCTAAGAACGGACATTTTTCTTTAAGTTGATTAATCTTTAACACAATTTGTATTAAAAAAGACTTATANTGTTCCGACTNNGGATGGAAAGGTTTATGTTGCAGGGCTTTACTAATTTGGCCCCATTCTTTCATAATTTGTCTGGTTTCCCGGGAGAAATAGCAACTATCGAATGCTTCCCACAAATAGTTCACTGCCACNGAGGATGGATGAAGCATATCGTCGGCATAAAAACGATAATCGCGCAGCTCATCCATGACAAGTTCATAAGAAGGNAAATAGAANACATTCCGGGGAAATGCTTCTTTTAATTGATCAATTGCTAATAACAAAGTAGCCTTACTTAGCTGATTGCGGTGCATGCCATCTTTTACGTGACGGATAGGGCTGACAGAAAAAAGGATTCTTACATCTGCATTCTTTTTCAACAAGTCGGTTATCAGTGAGACGTAAGTATCAACAATCTGCTCTACGCTCAGCAAACGGCGGGTAAAAGCACTATCGGGTAGTTTGTGGCAATTAGCCACCACCATTCCTGTTTGCTTATATTCGTATACATAAGCTGTACCAAACGTAATAAGCAGATAGTTTAGCTTTGNGAACTGAGCAGTNGCCGATTGCATNCGATTATTGATATTATTCAGGCACTCATCTGCAGAAGAAGCAGAGAAAGAGCCATGGTGCATAAAGCTATGATATAGCCCTTTGTATTCGAACAAATCCTTTTCTGTAAATGTTTTCTTATCGTCTAGACATTGCAGGGCATTGCCTATTGATAGTGGATTATAAAGAACTCCAAAGGGGTTGACCTCACAGTTGAACTTATTCTTTACTAAAAGATTACCTATATTTTCGGCAAAACAGGAACCTAGTAACAGAATCTGATCAGAATAAGAGATAGTCAGCTCTTTNTTAGGAAGTTCTACTAATGTTCTGAATTCCATTTATATACATGCTATATATTTGACTACAATAAAAATATCCCTGCAAAAGTAAACATCTTATGAGTTATTTATGCTAATTTTGCGATAAATTTGTCTGATAATGAAGAATGACCAAACATATAGCTTACTTAATGGCATAAATTGTCCGGGGGATCTTCGCAAACTCAATGTAGATTTGCTTCCTGAAGTATGTAAAGAACTTAGGCAGGATATCATTGATGANCTTTCTTGCAATCCGGGGCACTTTGCCGCGAGTCTGGGAGCTGTGGAACTGACCGTAGCTCTGCATTATGTNTTTAANACTCCTTACGANAGAATTGTGTGGGATGTTGGACATCAGGCTTATGCTCACAAGATNCTGACAGGAAGAAGAAAAGCCTTTTCAACCAACCGGAAATTAAATGGCCTTAAGCCATTTCCCTCTCCTGATGAAAGTGAATATGATTCTTTCATCTGCGGACATGCATCAAATTCCATATCTGCTGCATTGGGAATGTGTGTGGCTGCCGAACATAAAAAAGAGAAAGACCGCCATGTGGTTGCCGTGATTGGCGACGGATCAATGACGGGAGGACTTGCTTTTGAAGGACTGAACAATGCCTCTTCAACACCAAATAATTTACTGATTGTGCTCAATGATAACAATATGGCCATTGACCGTACTGTAGGCGGAATGAAGGAATATCTGGTTAACCTGGCCACAACAAACCGCTATAACCGCATACGGCAAAAATTTGCTCAGTTAATGTTTCGTTGGGGTTTACTAACTGAATCGCGCAAGAAGAGTATAATCCGTTTTAACAACAGTTTAAAAGCGTTGCTACTTCAGCAGCCTAATATATTCGAGGGAATGAGTATCCGATACTTTGGCCCATTCGACGGGCACGATGTAAAAAACATATCTCGTGTACTGAATGATATTAAGGATATGACCGGCCCCAAGATTCTGCACTTGCACACCATAAAAGGAAAAGGTTTTGAACCTGCAGAGAAATCGGCAACAGTATGGCATGCACCGGGACTCTTTGACAAAGAGACGGGGGAACGAATTGTGACCAATACCAAAGGTATGCCTCCCCTTTTCCAGGAAGTTTTTGGTCATACTCTATTGGAACTTGCCAAAAAGAATGATAAGATAATTGGTGTTACTCCCGCTATGCCAACCGGATGTTCCATGAACATTATGATGAAGGAAATGCCGGAAAGAGCTTTCGATGTGGGCATTGCCGAAGGGCACGCTGTTACCTTCTCGGGCGGAATGGCACAGGATGGCTTGGTTCCTTTCTGCAACATATACTCGAGCTTTATGCAACGGGCATTCGATAATATAATTCACGACGTAGCCATTCAAAAACAGAACGTGGTNCTTTGTCTGGACCGTGCCGGATTGGTGGGCGAAGACGGACCTACACATCATGGTGCGTTTGATATGGCTTATCTGCGTTGCATTCCTAATCTGACTATTGCTTCTCCATATAACGAGCACGAGCTTAGAAGATTGATGTACACTGCTCAGCTTCCGGATAAAGGGCCGTTCGTAATCCGATATCCAAGAGGACGAGGTTCTGTTGTGGAATGGGAATGCCCTTTTGAAGAAATACCTGTGGGAACCGGCCGTAAACTGAGAGACGGAAAAGACATGGCCGTTATCACCATTGGTCCGATAGGACATTTAACCTCAAAAGCAATTGTGCGAGCAGAAGCAGAAGGAGCAAGCATTGCACATTATGATTTACGTTTCCTGAAACCGCTTGATAAAGATTTGCTGCATGAAGTGGGACAAAACTTCAGTAAAGTGATAACCGTGGAAGACGGTGTTACGGAAGGTGGAATGGGAAGTGCTGTTCTGGAATTTATGTCTGACAATAATTACAATCCAAAGATAAAACGAATAGGAATTCCTAATATATTTGTGGAACATGGTAATGTTAAAGAGCTTTACAAGCTTTGCGGAATGGATGAAGAAAGCATATATCAAACTATAAAATCGCAATTATGAAAATTATTATAGCAGGTGCCGGAGCTGTGGGCACACATCTTGCCAAACTACTTTCTAAGGAAAAACAGGACATTGTTCTGATGGACGATAGTGAAGATAAACTTGTAGCACTGGATGCCAACTATGACCTGATGACAGTATGCACATCTCCCACTTCAATTGCCGGGCTTAAGGATGCGGGAGTAGCCAATGCCGATCTGTTTATTGCCGTTACTCCGGATGAAAGCCGAAACATGACTGCGTGTATGCTTGCTTCCAACCTGGGTGCAAAGAAGACGGTAGCACGTATTGATAATTTTGAATATCTGCAACCTATTCATCAGGAATTTTTCAAGAAGCTGGGCGTTGATTCGCTTATCTACCCGGAAATGCTTGCCGCTAAAGAAATCGTATCTTCAATAAAAATGAGCTGGATTCGTCAATGGTGGGAGTTTTGCGGTGGTGCGCTGATACTTATTGGTGTAAAAATAAGGCAGACAGCTACCATTCTTGACATACCACTCAGTGAACTAGGAAAACAAAATATACCATTCCATATCGTTGCTATTAAAAGAGGTAACGAAACTATTATTCCACGTGGTGACGATACCATAAAACTATATGACATTGTTTACTTTACCACGACTCAGAAATACATTCCATACATCCGCAAAGTTGTAGGAAAGGAACATTATGCCGATGTGCGTAATGTGATGATTATGGGAGGAAGCCGTATTGCGGTAAGAACAGCTCAGTATGCACCAGAATACATGAAGATGAAAATTGTAGAAAATGATGCTGCCCGCTGTGTGCGACTAACTGAATTGCTGGACGACAAGACAATGGTTATTAACGGAGACGGACGCGACGTTGATCTTTTAGTGGAAGAAGGATTGAAAGACACAGAAGCTTTTGTTGCACTGACCGGAAGTTCTGAAACTAACATTCTGGCCTGTCTGGCTGCCAAACGAATGGGAGTAAGAAAGACTGTTGCAGAAGTTGAAAATATAGATTACATCGGAATGGCGGAAAGTCTGGATATTGGTACGGTTATCAACAAGAAACTGATTGCAGCGAGCCATATTTATCAGATGATGCTAAACGCAGACGTAAGCAATGTGAAGTGTCTGACATTTGCCAATGCTGATGTGGCTGAATTTAAAGTAAAAGAAGGATCGGCCATTACCAAACGTAAAGTAAAGGATCTGGGTCTACCAAAGGGTACAACAATCGGAGGACTGATACGTAACGGAGAAGGTATTGTGGTAACAGGAGATACACAGATACAACCAAAAGATCATGTTGTTGTGTTCTGCCTGAGTATGATGATTAAAAAGATTGAAAAGTTCTTCAACTAACAGATAAAGAAGCCATAGATAGCAAGCAATATGATTAATTTTAAGATAATATTTAAAATAACAGGTATTCTGGCACTCATCGAAGCCATATTACTACTTTCGTGCGCAGGAATCTCTCTCATTTATCAGGAAGAGATTCTGAACGATTTTCTGAAAGTGGCAATTGGCTCAGCAATTTTAGGTGGATTGCTGGTATTGATGGGAACAAGAGCCTCAAAGAAACTGAGTAAAAGAGACGGATATCTAGTTATAACCCTTGCATGGATACTCTTTTCTGGAATTGGTATGCTCCCCTATTTAATTAGCGGGTATATACCACGACCTGTCGATGCATTCTTTGAAAGCATGTCGGGATTTACAACTACTGGAGCTACCATCCTTAACAATATTGAATCTTTGCCTCATGGGCTGCTATTCTGGCGAAGCCTTACTCAATGGGTTGGCGGATTTGGCTTTATCTTTGTAGTTATTGCTATACTACCGGTATTTGGAATTGGAAGCATGCAGCTCTTTGCAACCGAAACAAGTGTATCTGTAAGCGAAAAGCTACACCCGCGAATCAGCGTTACAGCAAAAAGAATTGGTTATATCTATCTGACACTAACAGTAGCACTGGCTCTTTTATTATTGGGAGACATGAGTCTGTTCGACTCTGTATGCCACTCTTTCTCAACCATATCTACAGGAGGGTTCTCTACCAAACAAACCAATATTGCATATTTCAACTCTCCATATATTGAGTACGTAATATCTTTATTCATGATATTATCGGGTATAAACTTTACTCTCTACTTTTTCCTCACAAAAGGTAAAGTAAAAAAGGCATTAAAAGATTGTGAGTTGAAATGGTACATGGTGGGAATTGTTATTGTAACCATAATATTCTCCTTTGCATTGGCAGCAACCACTTCTCTGAATGGTGAAGAGTCGTTCCGGAAAGGTTTGTTTCACGTAACATCCATCTTAACTACAACAGGATTTACCTCAGCCGACTACATGACCTGGGAACCTTTCCTTTGGACCATGATAGCTGTTATGATGTTTATTGGCGCAAGTAGCGGTTCGGCCACCGGAGCCATAAAAACTATCCGTCTGATTATTCTTGGTAAGATGACCAGAAACCAGTTCAGACGTATGATTCATCCAAATGCTGTTTTACCGGTAAAAATAAATAAGATTGCGGTATCCCCTTCTCTGCAATCATCTGCCATTGTTTTTGTAATTGTGTATATCACAATCTTTGCAATAGGCTGGCTTGGCATGATGATTATGGGAGTAGGAAATATTGAATCTTTTGGCACCGTAGCTTCCAGTCTTGGAAATGTAGGACCTGGGTTAGGACTTTGTGGACCTGCCTATACATGGAGTAGTCTGCCCGATGGTGGTAAATGGCTTCTGTCGCTTCTAATGCTGATTGGCCGTCTGGAAATATTCTCTGTACTCCTTCTCTTCACACCCTATTTCTGGAAGAAAAGATAAGTATTTTAAAAGCGCGGAAAAACCACCCCTATTTTTTGTTATTATAGGGGGTGAACATAATTTTTCCGCAGCTTATAATCAATCTGTTAAGTTAAAAAGTAAAACGTATTGTCAGAATCTAACCTTATAAGTTGCCGGAAAAACTGAAAGGAGCGAGTTAAAAAGTGTTTAATCATTCTTTTTCAGTTATTTATTGAGGTTACATTCCAAAACCAAACAGGTTATCTTGCCTGATTATTGAGGTTACATTTTTATTTATTGGCGGTAGATTTTTTAAAGGAACGATTCGTTCCGCACGTACAATATAGAAAAGTCCGGTTTTGTTTTTTGAAAACGTAACCGGACTTTCTAAAAACATGGCGGAACGTTTTACAAACAACAACCGAACTTACTGACCCATTCCAGAATAGCTGACCTTTCCTGGTTTTAGATTACAGTTTCTGTGGTTATTATTTGAACTTAATTACAATATTTTTCTTATTCCTAAACCAACTTGGCATTAAATATTTTATTTCAAAATTCGGTTTACATAATTTAAATGGGGAATTAACCATCTCCGGAACAGGCTACCAGTTGCTTTGCATATTACTGAAACCGATTTTAAATATTTATCTCAAGCCGAATACCGGTTTATTTCTTTAAAGAAAATTTATTAATATTTAGCAATTCATAATTATTCACTCTTTACTTCACAATTTTATCAAAGAAAGAGTCATTAAGCTCATTTTTCTATTTTTTATTTTCTGTCATCCCAATAAAAAGAGAATAAAAAAACTACTTTTTGTTAGGTGTGGTTTGCAAATCATTAATAATAAATTGTATCTTTGCGCTCTTAAAAGCTGAGAATCAGCCTATATTTCATTTTTGTTAAATATTTCTATTTATATTATACATTTTTAATGTACATTGAACTATGAATTTTATGATGTTAGTCGTCGCTGTAATCACGGCAATTGCCTTGGTTGTTGCGGCATTGTTTATCGCCAAAGCGATCTCGCCGCGGTCGTTTAACCCGCAAAAGGGAGAGGCGTACGAATGCGGTATACCTACGCGAGGTAAGTCTTGGATGCAGTTCAGAGTTGGTTACTACCTCTTTGCCATCCTGTTTTTAATGTTCGACGTTGAAACCGTCTTTCTTTTCCCTTGGGCTACCATTGTGGGTGAGCTAGGCGTAAACGGACTTATCAGTATTCTATTTTTCTTCGGTGTATTAATTTTAGGCCTTGCGTATGCTTGGAAGAAAGGAGCTCTTGAATGGAAATAAAGAAGCCGAAAATAAAGTCAATGCAATATGAAGACTTTCAAGATAATGAGTATTTGGAAAAAATGGTTGCTGAGCTCAATGCAGAAGGTACAAACGTACTTTTGGGCAAATTGGACGATCTCATCAACTGGGGACGAAGCAATTCCCTTTGGCCGCTTACATTCGCTACAAGCTGTTGCGGTATCGAATTCATGGCACTTGGTGCCGCGCGTTATGACATGGCCCGTTTCGGGTTCGAAGTAGCACGTGCCAGTCCTCGTCAGGCAGATATGATTATGGTTTGTGGTACTATCACAGACAGAATGGCTCCTGTATTGAAACGTCTGTACGACCAGATGCCTGATCCTAAATATGTGGTTGCTGTGGGTGGATGCGCTGTAAGTGGTGGTCCGTTTAAGAAATCTTATCACGTAGTAAACGGAGTAGACCAGATTATGCCGGTTGATGTTTACATCCCAGGATGTCCTCCACGTCCGGAAGCATTCTATTATGGTATGATGCAATTGCAACGCAAAGTAAAACTCGAAAAATTCTTCGGTGGGGTAAACCGCAAAGAGAAAGAAGAAAAATAAGCTATGAATATAAAAGACAGAATATTAGAAATCGTCCCCGAAGCACAGTTTGCTGAACAGGGTGACTTGACTGCTACCATTCCTGCCGAATCCTTCCACGCTTTAGCAGAAAGACTAAAGAACGATAAGGATACGCAATTTGACTTCTTATTAAGTCTGACCGGTATGGACTGGGGCGAAACNCTGGGTGTAGTATATCATCTGGAATCTACCGTGTACGGCCACACCATTGTTTTGAAAACAATGACTGCCGATCGTGAAAAACCAGAACTAGCATCAGTTACAGATTTATGGAGAGCTGCCGAATTTAACGAACGTGAAGTGTTCGATTTCTTCGGCATTCGTTTTATTAACAACTCTGACATGCGCCGTTTATACCTGCGCGAAGACTGGGTTGGATATCCATTGCGTAAGGATTACGATGATTCATTGAATCCNCTTCGCATGACCAACGAAGTTACAGANGACACTACCGAAGAACTTTCTGTTGATGAAGAAGGTAATCTGGTTAATAAAACAAATGTCCTTTTCGAAGANAAAGAATATGTAGTNAACATNGGTCCTCAGCACCCTGCAACACACGGTGTACTTCGTTTCCGTACTTCTCTTGAAGGAGAAACAATCAAAAAGATCGAACCNTATTGCGGATATATCCACAGAGGTATTGAAAAAATGAACGAAAGTCTGACTTATCCTCAGACACTGGCATTAACCGACCGTCTTGATTATCTTGGTGCTCACCANAACCGTCACGCTGTATGTATGTGTGTTGAGAAAGCTATGGGCGTAGAAGTTTCAGAACGNGTTCAGTACATNCGTACCATCATGGACGAACTTCAACGTATCGACTCTCACCTTTTGTTCTACTCATGTGCATGTATGGACTTAGGTGGTTTAACAGCATTCTTCTATGGTTTCCGCGACCGTGAAAAGATTCTTGATATNTTCGAAGCAACAACAGGNGGTCGTTTGATTCAGAACTACAACACCATTGGTGGTGTACAGGCNGACATTCACCCTGATTTCGTNAAAGANNTAAAAGAATTCATTGCTTACCTTCGTCCAATCTTAAAAGAATACCACGACATCTTTACAGGAAACATAATCGTTCATCAACGTATGAAAGGCGTTGGCGTATTGACTCGTGAAGANGCTATTTCATTCGGTGCTACCGGAGGTACAGGTCGTGCTTCAGGATGGGCATGCGATACACGTAAGCGCAAACCTTACGCAATGTACGGAAAAGTAGACTTCAAGGAAATTGTTTACAANGAAGGNGACTGNTTTGCNCGTTACATGGTTCGTATGGATGAAATTCTTGAATCAATGAAGATCATTGAACAACTTATTGACAACATCCCNGCNGGAGACTATCAAGTNAAAATGAAACCTATCATCCGTGTACCAGAGGGTAACTACTTTGCTTCTGTTGAAGCTAGCCGTGGAGAATTTGGTGTATTTATTGAAAGCCACGGAGATAAATTCCCATACCGTATGAAATACCGTTCAACCGGTCTTCCATTGGTATCGGCTATAGATACCATCACACGCGGTGCCAAGATTGCCGACCTNATTGCAATTGGTGCAACGCTTGACTATGTAGTACCTGATATTGATAGATAAATAAAATATAAAAGATATGTTTGATTTTAGTATAGTTTCAAGCTGGATACATGGTTTGCTTACAGGCTTCATGCCTGAAGGCTTGGCCATATTCCTGGAATGTGTTGTCATTGGCGTTTGCATTATGCTAATGTATGCTGTACTTGCTATCGTTCTTATTTATATGGAGCGTAAGGTATGTGCATTCTTCCAATGTCGTCTTGGTCCTAACCGTGTTGGTAAATACGGTTTAATGCAGGTCTTTGCCGACGTATTTAAAATGTTAATCAAAGAGATTATCACTCTGAAAAACTCGGACCGATTGCTTTANAATCTGGCTCCATATATGGTAATTCTCGCTTTCTATCCTTTCATTCNCTTGTTTACCTATAAANAAAGNAATNGAAATTATCNACTTTAATATTGGTGTATTTCTTCCTTATGGCAGCTTCTTCTATCGGANTNGTAGGTATTCTGCTTGCCAGGATGGAGTAGTAACAACAAGTTCACATTGATATTGGATTGCGCTGATGGCGTAGGTGCTTCAGTACTCAGATTATCAGTTTACGAACTTTCATTGTTCTTTCGTATCCTTACAATGGTAGTACTTACAGGAACAGAGTGTCGTTCTCTGAAATCGTAGAGGTCAGGCTGTACGGATAGGAATATTTTCGAAAGTCATATTCCTGCAGTGATTGTTCATTGTTTACCTTATTGCCGGTAAGGCTGAAAACCAACCGTGGTCGTTCGACTTACCTGGAAGCAGAATCTGAACCTTACTGCCGGATTAAACCCACAAACAGGAAAGTATATCTGTATGCCCAACTATACACGGTAATATACTCTAAATCTAAGCAGGAATAAACCTCGAAATTAATTAACATTGTATCGGTGTAGCTGAAAAAAAGAATAATAAACTTAGGAAAAATAGGGAATGCAATAACAGTTTCTAGGTCTGGACGGATTTCAAATGACAAATAATGACTTCATTCCAGGATTATGATATGTCTTTGCAAAAGCCTTCTATATGTAGTAATTTCCTGCTTATCATAGAGTAGGGTTAATGTACCATTCCACCGTTGCGTATTCGACCCACTATTGCAACACACCCTGGGAGGATTTGTGATATGTTTTTTTGTTGGGCGCGAGATGCAGTAACCGCGCTCCATACCCTCTACTCCTGGTTGAAATATTTTTGGTACTTCATTTTTTGTGGTGTGTAATATTGGAATAACAAAGGGCCGGTGGGTGAGAGGGATTAAATAGGAAAAGATAAATAATAGTTAAATCAAAAAAATATTATAGGCTAACAATGTATTAACGTGGTTTGCAAGCACCCTTACTGCACCTACGGTATGACAAACCCCCCAGTCATCACCAGTGTTCTTCCGCACAGCAAAGACCCACAGACGCCAATACCCTGAACCCAAGCGGGCACTTTGAACACACTATCCGACCGTTTCCCGCC
>JGI20225J20221_1001782_pt1 | contig 19557 bp, 10 predicted proteins | sample BioMet4_FD_20221 | JGI IMG/M metagenome (IMG submission 20221) | reverse complement strand
GATCTTTAAGCATTGTTTTGTAGTATTTTGTTTGGTAGCTTAAAATTACAAAATATATACTTAATATCCTAATTATAAATAGATTAATATATTACTATTAATGTATTATATTATACAAAAAACTTGAAGAAGTTTTGTTTTATCAGAGTTCTTTAGGAACTATAACGATACGTCCTTTCAACTAAATTGCAAAAGAACCGATTGAGTTTACAGTTTCTATGGTTATTCCTTGAACTGATTTACAATATTTTTCTTATTCCTAAGCCGGCTTGGCATTAAATGTTTTATTTCAAAATTCGGTTTATATTATTTCAATGGGTAANGTNGAANGGAAGTGNTGTTGTTGACCTTTCCNTNAATANGTTATTTATTCACCATTGATTTTTATTTATAGGACAATAAATATTGTTTATTGGCGAATGGATTTTTTTTATTCACCAATAAAAAAAAAGAGGAAAAATCTCACGATTGTTCCTCTCTGTCATCTAATCTAAATAATCTAATAATCTAATAATTTAATAATCAATCACTGATTATTTCAACTTTAACACTAATGAATCTATTATTTAAGTTTGTAAACTTCAGTTCCTGCTAAAATAAAGCAACCTATACCATAATCTTCAAAATCGGGAGCGTGATCGTAGGTTACCGGTTGTCCATCTTTAGGTTCTTTACCTGTTCCCTGAACATAACCAAGGAAACCATTAGGATGAACAGCATCTTTAACCATTGCATTCCAGGCTTTTACTACTATAGGAAGATATTCGGCTCTATTCAGATAACCATTATTAATACCCCATGCCATTCCATAAACAAAGAGCGATGTTCCCGAAGTTTCTTTTCCTCCAAAGTTTGATGGATCGAGCAGACTAGCATTCCAAAATCCATCTTCGCGCTGACATTTCTTTAAAGCCTTACTCATCGCTAAAAAGTCGTTCATATAATCTTGTCGGTGAGTTTCGTTAGTCGGAATTTCATTCATTACACGCACCAACGCAGCATATACCCATCCATTACCTCTCGACCAGTAACAATTAGCTCCGTTAGGTTCTTTGTAAGGAGGAACAAAATCTTTATCTCTCCACCACAAGCCTTCTTTAGCATTATACAATCCGTTTACTCCATGTTTGTTGCGGCTATACGAATACATATCCCACATTTTATTGAAATATTTCTGTTCTTTATATGTATTGCCAAGCTTAGCTAAAATAGGCATGCCCATCTGAATGGCATCAATCCACGACCAGTCATCATTCTGTGGAGTATTAACCAGCATGTCCATTGTTATCTTTATATTTTTAATTTTCTCAGGAGAAGGGCAAATGTTATATAAATCAATATAAGTTTGTCCGCAGCACTGGTCATCAGCATTTCTGGTTGTGTTTCCATATCTTGGACTCCATTTGTGGAAAGATGCCCATGTATATGCATAATCGTAGTAATCCTCGCGTGGGTATATTTTATGCAGTTCCATTAGTCCCTCATAATATACAGCACGTGTCCAAAGGTTGCTGGATCTTAATTTTCCAACATAAGTAGGAGTGGTGCAGTCTGCATATTTCTTCATGAAATAATCATTCACCAGCATTGTTGTTTTCAGAGTTTCTTTCTGATCAGGAACCGTTTGAGCAAATGCATTACCAAGATTCAAAGTAAAGAGTAGAAATAGAGCTACTATTTTTTTCTTTTTCATAAAAATGTATTTATTGTATTATTATTAACATTCTCAATTAATCAATTAGTATAGAAATATTGTTTTATATTCTGTGATATTTAGCAAAAGTATGAAATAAGATGAATAAATAAAATGGAATATTATACGTATTTATTCATTATTATACAGATGTACGAAAGTCTATTGTTTGAAATGANTTATCANCATANTTTTGTTGAACAGTTATTTNAAATGTTAGTTCTATGAAAAAAATNTTCTTATTCTTTTTTATTCCTTTTTTATTTTCTTTTCAGGCAAATCCAGATAAGATACATATATATATTGCCGGCGATTCGACTGCGCAGACGTACGATACAACAAAAACTTTGCAGAGAGGTTGGGGGCAATTCTTATCTCTTTATTTTAATGATAAAGTCGAAGTAATTAATAAGGCAAAAGCAGGAAGGAGCACAAAGTCTTTTCAGGATGAAGGACGATGGGCTGAAATTGTTTCGAATATAAGAAAAGGCGACTGGGTTATTATTCAATTTGGTCATAATGATACTTCTGACAAACCAGAACGCCATGCTTCTCCCGAAGACTTCAAAAATAACCTCATTAAGTTTATTACAGATGTTCGTCAGAAGAAGGCGAATCCAATCCTTCTTACTCCTGTAGTTATGCGTACATTCAAAGATGGAGCTTTAGTAGACGATCGCCTTAAGCAATATCCTGGTATTACACGAGAAGTTGCAAAAGAATATAATGTTCCTTTGATTGATGTTTACCAAAAAACAAGAGACCTAATATTAAAATTAGGGGATGAAAAATCAAAGTCTTTATATATGTGGCTTGAACCCGGCGTAGATCCTTCAAAACCCGATGGGGCCAAGGATGATACTCATTCTTTAGAGGCAGGAGCTATGCAAATAGCAAAATTTGTGTCAGGAGGAATTAAAGATTTGAAATTAAGAGGATTATGTAAATATGTTAAGTGAGTTAAAATCATCCATTCTGTGAATATTCCATGCAAATGTACAATTGTCTATTGTATGTAATTAGTGTTTAATCTATTTTTGCAACATAATTTAATAATTAAGGTTCTTACAATTAACAAAAGTGAACTTTTTAAAAACCAGTTAAACTTATAAATTTATGGAAAACAAAAAGCAAGTAAAACAGCTGAGTCTTCTTGGATCTTATCCAAGGCTTTTGCTCGTTGTCCTATTTTCTATGGTTGCTTCATTTGCGTTTGCTCAGAATAAATCCGTATCGGGTTCTGTAGTTGATGCAAAAGGCGAACCAATCATTGGTGCCAGTGTATTAGTTAAAGGTACTTCAAATGGTACTATTTCTGATATGGAGGGTAATTTTTCTCTTAAAAATGTTCCCAACAATGCAACTTTACAAGTTAGCTTCATTGGTTATGTAGCTCAAACAATATCTGTAGCTGGAAAGAATACTATTAAAGTAGTATTACAGGAAAATTCTCAGGTCTTGGATGAAGTAGTTGTAGTAGGTTATGGTACAGCAAAGAAAAGTGATGTAACTGGTGCTATGGCACGCGTTGGTGACAAAGAGCTGAAAGCAATGCCGGTTAAGGATGCTTTCCAGGCAATGCAAGGAAAAGTGGCAGGTGTTGATATCACAAGTAACCAACGTCCGGGTGAAACTGGAAGCATTAAGATTCGTGGTGTTCGTTCATTAAGTGCAGACAATGATCCATTATGTGTTGTTGATGGAATGGTTATCCAAAGTGGTGGTATTGATAATATTAACCCAAGCGATATTGAGTCAATCGATATATTGAAAGATGCTTCTGCAACCGCTATTTATGGTTCTCGTGGTGCAAATGGTGTTATTTTGGTAACTACCAAGCATGGTAAAGAAGGCAAAATATCTTTAAACTACTCTGGTTCAGTAACCATGGAGAAAATGTATGATGTTACTGAATATATGGATGCTGCAGAATGGTTAGATTATGCTCGTTTGGCAAAATACAATATTGGTACTTACAAATCTGCAACACCTTCTTATGCCGCAGATTATGCTGCATGGGGGTCGGTAGCTGCTTCTTTTGCTAATATTGCAAAAGCTTGGACAGATAATAATACTGTATATGATAGAACTAAAGTTGGTAATTTTGACTGGAGTAAATATGGTAAACAAACAGGTATTTCAACAGAACATACATTGAGCGCGTCTGGTGGTACTGATAAGTTCCAGGGGTATGGTTCATTTGGCTATTTACGTCAGGAAGGTACACAACCAGGTGAGCTGTTTCAACGTTATACAGCAAAGACAAGCTTTGACGCTTCTCCATTAAAATGGTTCAAAATGGGAACATCAATGAACTTATCATGGGGTGATCAGGATTATGGCTATAACTTTGCAAAATCAGTGACAGGTGCTGGTGATTTGTATTCTGCTTTGAAAGGAATGCTTCCTTGGACAGTTCCTTATGATGAAAATGGTGATTATATTCGTAACCCGGCAGCAGGTGATGTTAATATCATCAACCCTATCAATGAACTTAAATATACAGTAAATAATCGTAAGACACTTCGTGCAGCAGGTAGCTTTTATGCACAGATGGATCTTGGAGAATTATGGGCTCCTTTGAAAGGTTTAAAAGTTCGTACCCAGTTTGGACCTGAATTCAAATATTATCGTACAGGTACTTTCTATGATAAAAGAGGTATAAATGGTGATGGTAACAATACTGCTACTTACAATAATTATCAGACACTTGCCTGGACATTAGATAATTTGATGTATTACGATCGTACTATTGCTAAAGATCACAAAATTGGTCTTACTTTGATGCAGTCATCATCAGCAAGTCATTATGAATATGGAACTATGAAAGCTCTCGGTGTTGCTACTGCTTCTGAGTTATGGTACAATATGAGTTCTGTTAGTTCTTTAAATTCATTTGGTACAGGGTTAACTGAGTCTCAGATGGAATCATATATGATGCGTGCTAACTATAGCTTTAAAGATAGGTATTTATTAACAGCTTCAATTCGTTGGGATGGTGCTTCTCGACTAGCTGATGGTAACAAATGGTCTAGTTTCCCATCTTTGGCTTTAGGTTGGCGTATTGATCAGGAAAATTTTATGAAAGACATTAAATGGGTGGATGCATTAAAACTTCGTTTAGGTGTAGGTACAACAGGTAACTCTGCAGTACCAGTTTATGGAACTAAGGGTGGTGTATCTACTTTATATTATAATTGGGGTGCTACTACATCTTCTATAGGTTATGTTGCATCTGACCCTTCACAGGCATCTCCAGCAAAAATGGCAAATCCTAAATTAGGCTGGGAAAGAACTACACAGTATAACTTAGGTTTGGATTATGGTTTTTTAAAGGGACGCATCAATGGTAATATTGATGTTTATAAAACCCAAACAAACGATTTGCTAATGGCAATGTCTATTCCTTCATTGACTGGTTATACATCTACTTATGCTAATGTTGGTAAAACTGAAGGTTGGGGTATTGATTTACAGATTAATACAGTAAATGTTAAAACGAAAGATTTTACATGGACAACAGGTTTAACATGGTCAAAAGATAAGAGTAAGATTACAGAACTTGCAAATGGAAACAAAGAAAATATAGGTAGTGCATGGTTTGTTGGCAAAGAAATCGGTGTTTTCTATGACTGGGTATATGATGGAATCTGGAAGACTTCCGAAGCTACCGAAGCTGCCAAGTATGGCCGTCAACCAGGACAAATTAAAGTGAAGGATTTAAATAAAGATGGAAAAATAGATGCCAACAATGATAAAAAAATTGTAGGTTCTGTACGTCCTGCATGGTCTGGTGGTATTACTAATACATTCAATTATAAGAATCTTGAACTTTCATTCTTTATCTACACTCGTTGGGGTTCAACATTCAAGGGTGGTGCAGTAACATTGGATGGACGATATATGCAGCGTAAAGTTGATTATTGGGTAGCAGGAACAAATGAAAATGCTAAATATTATTCACCAGGTTCAACTAAAAGTGAAAGCGCCGATACTTATAATTCTGCTATGAATTACCAGGATGGTTCATTCATTAAAGTACGTAATATCAATCTTGGATATAATTTTAGTCAAAAACAGTTGAAGAGTATAGGTTTTAGCTCTTTGAAAGTTTATGCTCAATGTATGAATCCATTCATGATTTATAAAAAATGCGATTTCTTGGATACAGATCTTTCTAGCTATGATAACAACACTGTAACTACAGGTTCTGCAACGACTACAAGAGGTCTTGTGTTTGGTGTTAATGTTGGATTCTAACTTTAAAACAGAAAATTAAGATGAAAATAAATAAATTTTTATTAGCAGCAGTGATGGCAGGTACAGTAGGTGCGTCCATCACATCTTGTAGCAGTGATTTCTTGAATGAAGATCTGACTACGCAATATAGTACTCAACGTTTCACCACTCAGGATGGTCTTGATGAGTTGGTTACAGGTACTTATCAAAAATTAAAATTCAAATTCAACTATATCTGGGGTATTGAAATGTTTAACTTGGGGGTTGATGAATTTACTGATGCCAATAACTCTATACCAAGTTTCAACTGCTACAGTGCTGACTTGAATTCTGCAGAAACTGGAGCTAATGCTCCTCTTTGGGATAATATGTATGGAGGTATTGAATCTGCTAATACTTTGATTCAGAATATTCCTCTCTATTACGATAAGAATAATGCAAATTATAATACTCGTTTAGGTGAAGGTTATTTCTTGAGAGCATTCTTCTATTTACAGTTAGTTTCTCAATATGGTGGTGTACCTTTGAAATTGCAACCTTCTACAAGTGTTGAAACTTACTTTACCCGTGCTACTGAAGAGGAATGTTTTGCTCAAATTATATCGGATCTGGAACAGGCATATAGTTTATTACCTACTACTCCTGCTCAGACTGGCCGTATAACTAAATGGGCTGCAGCTCACTATTTGGCAAAAGCTCACTTAACACGTTCTAGTGAATTGCATTCATCATGGAANTCTTCATACATTTCTGACGATTTAGCAAAAGTCATTAAATATGGAACAGAAGTAGTTGCTGCNCATCCATTATGTAATGATTATGTTAATCTATGGGACTACACAAAGGCAAATAGTGCTAACGAAAAAGTATCTGAAGTAGTTTTAGCTGCTCAGTTCTCGGATGACCAAACTACATGGGGACGTTATGGTAACCAGATGCACTTGTATTATCCTTCTGTTTATCAGGATCTTGCAGGAACAAAACGTGATATCTCTGGTGATCGTGAATTCTCTTATGCATGTGCTACAAATTATTCGATGGATGTATTTGACCGTGTAAACGATTCACGTTTCTGGAAATCTTTCATTACGACTTATGGTTGTAATACCAATTCTGGTGCTCCTGCATGGACTGCTGCAAATGCTCCACTTGGTCCAACAGGAACTGTTGTCGGAGCAAAACGTTTTAAAGGTGGTGAACTGGCTATTAAATATATAGTTAATAACGCAGGGGATTCTCGTTATGCAGCTGTTTCTGGTGACCCAACTGGCGTTCTGAAAGATGGTGTTATGCAGAATACTCACACTTTTGTTCGATACTTCAAAGATGAATCACAGGCATGGGTTGGTCAACACGGAAACGAAGGATATTATGGTATACAGAAACGTTCTGTTGCTTTGTCTAAATATCGTGATGGTTATCGTAATGCTGTAGCATCTCAGTTTGGTACACGTGATGCTATTTTAGCTCGTTCTGCTGAAGATGTTTTAATGGTAGCAGAAGCTTATATCCGTCAAGGTGAATCTCAATACAGTAATGCAATTACCTGGATTAATAAACTAAGAGATCGTGCTGCATACAAGGCTGGTGAAGATCGTACTAAACACGTAGATGGTGGACAGGCTTATAAGAATAATTCATATTGTAATGGTTTAGGTGGAGGTTTCTCTGCTGATGGAGCTATCTATTGGGATAAGAATACTTATTATGAATCAAATAATATGGCTGTAACAACAGATGCTACTGCAACTGCATTGCATATTAATTCTGTTTCAGATGTATATAATTCTACTGTTGATTCTCCAATATATCAAAAATTAGGTTGCACAACCAACGCTCAAAAGATGATGTGCTTCCTTTTAAATGAACGTACTCGTGAACTTTGCGGTGAAACATTACGTTGGGAAGACTTAGCTCGCACAAAAACTCTTGAAGCTAGATGGAAAGCATTCAACGATGGTTTTGTAAGAGGTAACACGGTGTTTAATGCTTCAACTCATTATTATCGTCCAATACCTCAGTCTTTCTTAGATAACATTACCGATCAAAATGGAAAAGCATTAACTGCTGAACAAAAACAGGCAATGCAGAATCCTGGATATTAATATTTAATCTTAATTTAATAAACGCCTTGTATACAAAATGTATACAAGGCGTTTTTGCTTGTTTTTACATGTATTTGTACGTAAATACATTCCCTGATACAGTAAGATGAACTATTTTTGAATACAATAATAACTGTTACAGCTAATACTATTTTTAAAAATGAAAAATGTTTCTAGAAGATTATATTTTGTTTCATTAGTAGCTTTTTCTATAAATCTGTTTGCTCAGAAAGAGTATAGAGATATGAAACTATGGTACGAAAAACCTGCGACTCGTTTTGAAGAAGCTCTTCCTTTAGGTAATGGAAGAATAGGTGTAATGGTTTATGGTGATGTAAATCATGAAACTCTTAATTTGAATGAATCAACTTTGTGGGGAGGCGGCCCAACAAATACTAACCCAACTCCTGATGCCCCTTCTTATCTTCCAAAAGTTCGTGAACAACTGTTTAAAGAAAACTGGAATGGTGCTTCTGCAATATTAAGAAATATTCAGGGTGGAAACTGTCAGTCATTTGTTCCGATGGGTAATCTTTATATTAATCAGGATTTTACCTCCAAAGCAACTTCATATTATCGTGAACTAGATTTGAATCGTGCCATTTCTCTTACTCGTTTTACTATAGATAGTGTTGAGTATACTCGTGAAATATTTGTATCAGCAAAACAACAAGTTGCTGTTATTCATCTTACAGCTTCAAAACCTGGTACACTGAACTTTTCTGTAAATGCTGATACTCCTTTTGAGAATGCAATGATTCGTAGTCTTTCAAATAATGAATTTGTTTTATCAGGTCAACTTCCTTATCAGATTAATTCAGCTAGGAATTTTCCATTAGTATATGTTGGCCCTAATGGTGAAAAGGGAATGAGATATCAATATAGGGTAAAGGCTCTTAGCTCTGATGGATCCATAACTACTGCACCTTATCTTCAAATAAGTAAAGCATCAGATGTAACTCTTTATATTTCTGCTGCCACAAGTTTTAATGGATTTACTATGCGTCCTGATACTCAAGGAAAAGATGAAGATAGCATTGCTTCTAATTATCTTAAAAAAGCGTTAGAGGTTCCTTACGAACAGATAAAGCAAGAACATATATTAGATTATCAAAACTATTTCAATAGAGTATTTTTAAATATCGGAAGTAATAGCGCTTCAGAGTTTCCAACAGATGAGCGTCTCCTGGCTTATGCTAAAGGTAAGGCTGATCCATCTCTGGAAGCTCTTTATTTCCAGTTTGGTCGTTATTTACTTATCTCTTCTTCTCGTCCTGGTGGTACCCCAGCCAATTTACAAGGAATCTGGAATAAAAATCAACGTCCTTCTTGGGGGAGTAACTATACCACGAACATTAATCTGGAAATGAACTATTGGCCGGCAGAAACATTAGGATTAAGTGAGCTTACTCAACCTTTAATCAATTTTATCGGCAATCTGTCAGTTACAGGAAAAGAAATTGCAAAGAATTTTTATAATATGAGTGGATGGGCAGTGCATCATAATTCTGATATTTGGGCGCATGCAAATCCTGTAGGTCACCAAAAGGGGGATCCGAAATGGGCAAATTGGGCGCTGGGCTCACCTTGGTTATCTCAACATTTATATGAACATTATCGTTTTACTAAGGATGTGAATTTTCTACGAGAAACTGCTTATCCTTTGATGAAAGGTGCAGCTTCTTTTTGCAAGGATTGGCTGGTTGAAAAAGACGGTTACTTAATTACAGCTCCTTCTACTTCCCCCGAAAATGTGTTTATTGATGATAATGGTAATAAAGGTGTGGTTACCATTGCTTCAACTATGGATATGGAAATTATATGGGATTTGTTTACTAATCTTGTAGAGGCATCGGAAGTGCTGAATGTAGATAAGAGTGAACGTACTGAATGGGAAAATATTATAAAAAGGCTTTATCCATTACATATTGGAAAAGATGGAAATTTGATTGAATGGTATAAAGACTGGAAGGATGCTGAACCACAACATCGTCATGTTTCTCACTTGTTTGGTTTGCATCCGGGAAGAGAAATTTCTCCTCTTTTTACTCCAGAGTTAGCTGCTGCTTGTAAGAAGACATTAGATGTTCGTGGTGACGGAGGAACAGGCTGGAGTAAAGCTTGGAAAATTAATTTTCAGGCTCGCTTGTTTGATGGTGATCATGCATATAAAATGTATCGTGAGTTATTGTCGACTTCTACTTTACCTAATCTTTTTGATACTCATCCTCCTTTCCAAATTGATGGTAATTTTGGTAGCATCGCAGGAATAGGAGAAATGTTACTCCAAAGTCAAAATAATGAATTACATTTACTACCTGCTTTACCTTCTGCATGGTCTGTTGGCGAAGTGAAAGGTTTATGTGCCCGTGGTGGTTTTGTAGTTGACTTACAATGGAAAAATAAGGAATTGACGGGAGCAACTTTACTTTCTAAGATAGGAGGTACTTGCACCTTGCGTACTTCTGTTCCATTGAAAGTTGTCGGTGTATCTGTCAAAAGTCAAAAAGATGGTGCATATTATGTTACAAAACTAAATACTAAAACAGGAAAGCAATATAAATTGTTACCTAAAATTTAATAGAATAAATAATGAAAAAAGTTCTAACAACACTGCTTTTATTATCCTCATTAGGAATGACAGCTCAGCCTAATTATAACTTTTCGACAATGAAGCGTGAAAAACTAGGGCGTGGAATAGTAGCTGTTCGTGAAAGTTCAAAGGATGTATTTGTTTCGTGGAGGTATCTTTCTTCTGATCCGATGAATGTTGGATTTAATGTTTATCGTGATGGAATTAAATTAACTAAGGAACCTATAGTAAAAGGTACATTTTTCAGAGACTCGGATCCGAATTCTGAAAAGAAGGTTTATACTGTAAAGTCAGTAATTAAGGGAAAGGAGAGTGAAGAATTATCAGGTTCATATACACTTCCTGCCAATGCTCCTGTTGGTTATTTAAATATACCTCTTGATAAGCCTGCTGACGGTGTTACACCAGATGGTCAAAAGTATACTTATTCTCCGAATGATGCCAGTATTGGAGATGTTGACGGAGATGGCCAATATGAAATTATTTTGAAATGGGATCCTTCCAATGCTCATGATAATGCACACAATGGATATACCGGCAATGTATATTTTGATTGTTATCGCCTTAACGGAGAAAAACTTTGGAGAATTGATTTGGGAAAGAATATTCGTGCCGGAGCTCATTATACCCAGTTTATGGTCTTTGATCTGGATGGAGACAATAAAGCTGAGGTTGTGATGAAAACCTCTGATGGAACTGTTGATGGCAAAGGCCAAATTATAGGAAATGCAAATGCTGATTATCGTGCGGAAAGCGGTCGCATCCTTACCGGATCTGAGTTTCTGACTGTTTTTAATGGACAGACAGGAGCTGCCATGTCTACAATTGATTATGTTCCGCAACGTGGAGATCTAATGGGATGGGGTGATGATCATGCTAACAGATCAGATCGTTACCTGGCTTGTGTAGCTTATCTGGATGGGGTTCATCCAAGTGTTGTAATGTGTCGTGGATATTACACACGTACTGTGCTTGCAGCTTTTGACTGGAATGGGAAAGAATTGAAAAATCGTTGGACCTTTGACTCAAATATTCCAGGGAATGAAGGTTATGCCGGACAAGGAAATCATAATCTTCGTGTTGGAGACGTAGATGGTGATGGTTGTGATGAAATTATCTATGGAGCTTGTGCCATAGATAATAATGGTAAAGGACTGTACACTACTGGAATGGGACATGGTGATGCTATGCATATGACAGCTTTTGATCCTTCCAGCAAAGAGCTTCAGGTATGGGATTGTCATGAAAACAAACGCGATGGTTCTTCTTTCAGAGATGCGCGAACTGGGAAAATTATTTTTCAGGTAAAGAGCTCTGTCGATGTGGGGCGTGCTATGGCTGCTGATATAGATCCATGGAATCCCGGAGTAGAAATGTGGTCTTTGGAAAGTGGTGGAATACGTAATTTTAAAGGTGGAGTAGTTAATCCAGATAAAAAAACACTTCCTGTAAATTCTGCAGTGTGGTGGGATGGTGATTTATTGCGTGAACTTCTTGATAAGATAACCATTAGTAAATATTACTGGAATGAAGGTGAATGCCGACCTCTTTTTGTTGCCGATGGCTGTTCCTGGAATAATGGAACAAAATCAACTCCTTGTTTACAGGGAGATATTGTTGGAGACTGGAGAGAAGAAGTATTGCTTAGAACTTCAGACAATACTGCGCTGAGATTATATGTTTCAACCATTCCTACAGAATATCGTTTTCACACATTCCTTGAAGATCCGGTTTATCGAATCAGTATTGCTACACAGAATGTGGCATATAATCAACCAACTCAACCTGGGTTTTATTTTGGACCTGATTTGAAAGGAATATTTAGAGGATATAATTTTAATTTGAATAAATAGTAATAATCTTATCCAAATAACAGCTTATACATGTATATGAAAAAAGTAATACTACTGATTGCTGCAATGCAGATAATTTCCGGATTTTCATTGTATGCTCAGAAAAAAGAAAAAATAAACGATTCCAATTCACCTCTTCATTTATTGCAACCAGCTTACAAAGTTCCATATGGTGAACTTTCAACCGGGGCAATTAAAAAAGATCTTTCCCGTATTCTTACTTATCTGGAAACTGAAACTCCAGCGCGTGTTATTGATAAAAATACGCAAAAAACGATAACCGATTATAGTAAAATTGATGAGAATGCTCAGTTAGATAAAGGAGCTTTCAGACTTGCAAGCTATGAATGGGGAGTAACTTATGCTGCAATGCTTGATGCTGGTCTGGCAACAGGTGATAGTCGCTTTTCCGACTATGTTTATAATAGATTCCGCTTTTTATCTGATGTAGCTCCATCGTTTAAAAAAGTATTGGAAAATACAGGATCAACAGATCCTCAGATGAGACAAATCCTTGCTCCTCATGCTCTTGATGATGCAGGAGCTATGTGTGCGGCAATGATTAAAGCCAGCAGACTGAATGCTTCTTTACAGCTTAATTCATTGATAAACAATTATATGAATTACATAATGTATCATGAATATCGTCTTTCTGATGGAACCTTTGCACGTAATCGTCCTCAGAAGAATACACTTTGGCTGGACGATATGTTTATGTCTGTGCCTGCTATTGCTCAAATGGGTAAACTTACAGGAGAAGAGAAATATTATAATGAAGCAGTAAAACAGATTCTGCAATTTTCATCACGAATGTTTGTCAAAGAGAAGGGACTTTACCGTCATGGATGGGTAGAGGGTATGAAGCAGCATCCTTCTTTTCATTGGGCCAGAGCTAACGGATGGGCTTTACTCACATTAGTAGAGACTCTAGATGTATTACCTCAGTCTCATCCTCAGTATGATGCGATAATGGAACAATTGCAAGCTCATATAGCAGGCTTGGCTGCATGTCAATCAGGTGAAGGTTTCTGGCACCAGCTTTTGGACAGAAATGATTCTTATCTAGAAACTTCTGCTACTGCAATATATGTATATTGTATAGCTCATGCAATAAACAGGGGATGGGTAGATGCTGTGGCTTACGGCCCGGTTGCTCAACTTGGATGGCATGCTATTTCTACAAAGATTAATGCTCAAGGTGAAGTTGAAGGTACTTGTGTAGGTACTGGTATGGGATTTGATCCGGCGTATTACTGTTATCGTCCGGTAAATACATTCGCAGCTCATGGTTACGGACCTGTTATATGGGCAGGCGCAGAAATGATTAAGCTATTAAATAGTCAGTATCCAAGAATGAACGATAGTGCGGTACAATATTATACNACTCCNCAGAATACAACTTCTCCAATTTTTAGTGCAGATGCAAATGTTGGTCGTCCTGAAGCAATTATTGCTGGCAGTAGCAGAAAAGCGGAAAATGCTCCGGTTGTATTTGTTATTGGTGATTCAACAGCGAAAAATGGTCAAGGAAAAGGTGATGGCGACATGTGGGGATGGGCTGCTTTTCTTGATAATTTCTTTGATACAAACAAAATTACAGTTGAGAATCATGCCCTTGGTGGNATGAGCAGTCGTACTTTTCTAACGGCTGGTTTATGGGAAAAGGTTCTTTCAGGTATTAAAAAAGGAGATTATCTTATAATTCAATTTGGTCATAATGATGGTGGCCCACTGAATACCGGTCGTGCCCGCGCTTCTTTGAAAGGTACCGGTGAAGAATCTGAAACTGTAATAATGGAACGTAACGGAGGTCCTGAGGAGGTGTTTACTTTTGGACATTATCTTCGTTTGTATATTCGTCAGGCAAAAGCACATGGTGCTATACCTATTGTACTTTCTCATACTCCAGGTAATAGATGGACAGGAGAAAAGATGGATCGTTGCGATGAGACTTATGGTAAATGGTCAAAAGAAGTTGCAGAACAAGAAGGCGCATATTATATTGACGTGAATGATCGTAGTGCCCGTAAGTTTGAGTCTCTTGGAATAGAAAAAACAAAAGCTTATTATAAAGATAATGTTCATACTACTTTTGATGGAGCAATTTTAAATGCAAAGTCGGTTGTTGAAGGGTTACTTGATTTACCAAACTGCCCTTTAATTCAATATATTAATAAATCAGCATTGTCTAAAGATTATAGAGCTGCTGATAAACCGTTATTCAGAGATCCGGTTTACGATGGAGCTGCAGATCCTATTGTTGTATGGAATAAACAGGAACAAAAATGGTTTATGTTCTATACAAACCGACGGGCAAATATGACTAATAGCAAAGGCGTTGACTGGGTGCATGGAACTCCAATTGGAATAGCAGAATCAACAGATGGCTCTTCCTGGAAATATCGTGGAACAGCCAATATTAATTATGGCTCAAAAGATGCAACTTACTGGGCTCCGGATATTGTTGAGAACAATGGAATTTATCACATGTTCCTTACTGTTGTTCCTGGTATCTTTACTGACTGGAGTCATCCAAGAGAGATTGTTCATCTAACCAGTTCAAACCTGATAGATTGGAAGTTTGTATCTAAATTATCTTTAGCTTCGGATAAGGTGATTGATGCTTGTATTGTTAAAGCTCCTGATGGAATGTGGCGTATGTATTACAACAATGAAAAAGATCATAAATCTATTTATTACGCACAAAGTAAGGATCTGAATACATGGGAAGATAAAGGTAAAGTTATTGGCGATAGGGCAGGTGAGGGACCTAAGGTTTTTGCATGGAAAGGAAAGTATTTTATGATTGTAGATAACTGGAATGGTCAGGCTGTTTATTCATCAAATAATATGGAGGATTGGAGACGTCAGGAACATAATATTCTTAAAGAACCCGGTAAAGGGGTTGATGATGGAACAAATGGTTTGCATGCAGATGTGGTTGTGAATAATGGTAATGCGTATATTTTTTATTTCACACATCCGGGAAGAGTTGCTACACCATCTGGTAAATTAGATAATTACGAAACCAGACGCAGTTCTGTCCAGGTAGGAAAACTGGAATATGAAAATGGAGAGATAAAATGTGACAGAGATAAACCTGTTTACATAAACCTAAGATAAAAACAAATTAAAAAGAAAAACACAATGAAAAGAGAAGCTTTTAAAATGTATCTGAAGCCTGGCTTCGAAGAAGAGTATGAAAAAAGACATGCCGCAATCTGGCCCGAATTGAAAAAAATGCTTCAGGAAGGTGGCGTTTCAGATTATTCTATTTATTGGGATAAGGATACAAATATTCTTTTTGCATGTCAAAAAACAGAAGGTGGTAGTTCGCAAGATCAGGGAGATAATCCGATAGTTCAGAAATGGTGGGATTATATGGCCGATATAATGGATACAAATCCAGATAATTCTCCAGTTTCAATACCTCTGAAGGAAGTCTTTCACATGGATTGATATTGTATTTTAGATGAAGTTTGTTAATAATACGATTTAGATTTTTACTTTCTGAAAAGATTTATATTGTTAGGCAAAAGCTAATGATTATTTTTTATACTTTTGCTTAGCAATATAATCTTAATGTTTTTAACATGAAAAAGCAATCCCTTTTTTTACTTCTTTTTTTATTCTTTATACTGCGTTCTTTTGCGTCAATAGAAATACGCTCCAAACAGATTACTACAAGTAATGGCTTAGCTAACAATTCTGTCCGATATATTTTTCAGGATAGTAAAGGCTTTATTTGGATGGGTACTCTTAATGGCTTATGTCGTTATGATGGAAACTCATTTCTTACCTTTAAACCAGAGTTTGGAAATAATCTCTCATTGGTTGACCATAGGATTTATGATCTGGAAGAAGATAAAAATGGTTTCCTTTGGATAAACACCTCGGCAGAGCTCTATAGTTGCTATGATTTGAAGCATGATTGTTTTGTTGATTTCACAGGAAAGGGAGAATTAAAACAAAGCTATTCTAAAAAGTATATTGCTAAAAACGGAGATGTATGGTTATGGCATTCCGGAAACGGTTGTAGGCAGGTGAAATATGAAAATGGCGCTTTCACNTCTGTTACTTATAAGAAAAAGAATGGAAACCTGACAAGTGATTTGGTCNTATTTGTTTCTGAAGATTCAAGAGGAAATATATGGATTGGAACGCAACGTGGACTTACAAAAGTAACCGGAGGAAGTAGTACTATAGTAGATCGAAGTAGATCGTATTTCAAGTTATCAACTTACAAAGGACAAACTTATTTTCTAACCGACAGAAATGAGATTCTTTGGTATAATCCGGTTAGTAATAAGTTGCAATCTATTACCTCATCTTCTCTTGTTGAAGGAATTGCAACTCCTACCGGCTGTCTAGAATTAAATAATGAATGGATAATCTTTACCAAGCAATGGTATCTATGTCTTTAATTTTGACACCAAAAAATTATATAAGAATAATAGTCTATTTAGTGAAACAATTCTTTCTGGTTCTACTCTGATCGATAATAAAGGTAACTGCTGGGTATATAACCATACAGGTAAAGTGTGGTATGTTAATGTTCGCACAAAAAGAGTAAAAAGCTTCCAGTTGATTCCGCAAAATAAAATAAACTATATCGATAATGAGCGATACCATTTTGTACAGGATTCCAGAAATATAATATGGATATCAACTTATGGTAATGGCTTGTTTGCTTATAATATAGCAAAGGATGAATTAGATCATTTTACTTCTAATATTAATGGCTTTAGTCATATCAGTTCTGATTTTCTTCAGTACGTTATGGAAGATAAATCTGGTGAAATCTGGGTGAGTTCTGAATTTGCTGGACTTTCTAAAATAACAGTTCTGAATGAAAGTACTAACCGTATTTATCCGGAAGATAAATCTTTATCCGACCGCTCAAATACCATTCGAATGATATCGAAGATGAATAACGGAGATATATGGATAGGTACAAGAAAAGGATCTGTTTATGTTTACGACTCTCATTTAAAAATGAAGTTAGTAATGCATAATTTTCATACAAACATTTATGCAGTAAAGGAAGATGCTTCAGGCAAAATATGGATTGGAAGTAGAGGAGATGGATTATGTATTGATAATGTGTGGTATAAACATGATTCTAGTAATCCTAATTCAATTTCTGAGAATAATATCTTTGCTATATTAAAAGACAGCAAAAACAGAATGTGGATAGCTACATTTGGAGGTGGACTTGATTTGGCTGTACCACAGAATGGCAAGTATATTTTTAAGCATTTCTTAAATCAGTTCTATGGTCAGAAGCAGGTTAGAGTACTTTTACAAGACCGAAATGGAATGATTTGGATGGGAACCAGTGCTGGCGTTTATGTTTTTAATCCCGATTTACTAATAAAAAACCCAAGTGCTTATTATACCTTTAACTATAATAATGGCAAACTGAAGAGTAATGAAATTCGTTCCATTATGGAAGATAAGAATGGACGTATATGGATTGGAACTTCGGGTGCTGGATTTAGTACTTGCCAGCTAAGTAAGGATTATCAATCGATTGTTTTTGACCATTATACAACTCAGAATGGATTGGTGAATGATGTTGTTCAGTCAATAAACGAAGATAAAAGCGGTAACTTATGGATTGCTACTGAATATGGAATGTCTAAATTTTATCCGAATTCTAAAATTTTTGAGAATTATTTTTTCTCAAGTTATGCGTTAGGCAATGTTTATGGTGAAAATAGTACCAGTACATGTGCTGATGGGAAACTTATTTTTGGAACAAATTATGGCTTATTAGTCTTTGATTCAAGAAAGATAAAAAGATCTTTTACTTCTTCACCTGTCGTCTTTACAAGTCTTAAAATTAATGGTATCAACGTTAGTCCGGAAGATCAGGATTCTCCATTGAAACAATCAATTTCTTATTCAGATAAGATAAAGTTGCACTACTCTCAAAACTCTTTTGTGCTCGATTTTTCTTCATTTAATTTCTATGAATCAGAGCTTACAAGATATTCATATAAGCTAGAAAATTATGATAAAGATTGGAGTGTTCCTACATCTTTGAACTTTGCTGCATANAAAAATCTGCCTCCGGGTGAATACGTATTAAAGGTTAAAGTNTGTAATGGCTCGGGTGTGTGGGATTCACGTATAACAACGCTTGAGATTGAAATTGCTCCTCCTTTCTGGCGNACTACATGGGCTTTCCTTATTTATATTATTNTTTTNGGNNCNGNTNTATATTTTGCTTATAAAATAGCACGTGANTTTACACGGCTTCATAATAAGATTCAGGTAGAAAAGCAACTTACAGATTATAAACTGGTATTCTTTACCAATATCTCTCATGAATTCCGTACACCGCTAACTCTTATAAAAGGTGCTTTGGAGAGAATTCAGCGAATGGATCGTATTCCTAATGAATTTGAACATCCATTGCAAACTATGGAGAAAAGTACAAATCGTATGGTTCGATTAATAGATCAGTTACTCGAGTTCAGAAAGATGCAGAATAATAAACTGGCACTCTCATTGGAAAATACGGATGTTATTGCATTTATAAATGAAATATTCTTGAGTTTTAACGACACTTCGGAATCAAAGAATATGGATTTTCAGTTTAATTCGTCTGTAGATTCCTGTAAAATGTTTATAGATAAGGAAAAACTCGATAAGATAGTCTATAATCTCCTTTCAAATGCATTTAAATATACACCTTCCAAGGGAAAAGTGAGTTTGATTGTTACTGTAGATAATGAGAAGAATAATCTTCTTATTCAGGTAAAAGATACCGGTGTAGGAATTCCTAAGGAGAAACGTTCGGAACTGTTCAACCGTTTTATGCAAAGTAATTTCTCAGGCAATAGTATTGGTATCGGACTACATTTAGTTCACGAGTTGGTAGGAGTACATAAAGGCACAATATGGTATGAAGAAAATGTGGGTGGCGGGTCTGTCTTTAGTGTAACTCTGCCGCTAGATGAAAAAGTTTATAATGAAGCAGACTTCCTGATTCCTAATAATGTGCTATTGAAAGAGGAGCATATTATGAATAATGTGAAGCTCACTGCTCAGGAATCTCAGGAAATG
>JGI20225J20221_1001780_pt1 | contig 19589 bp, 19 predicted proteins | sample BioMet4_FD_20221 | JGI IMG/M metagenome (IMG submission 20221) | reverse complement strand
GTAGACCGCCGTTAGGGAAGACCCGCGCGCGACAAGCCATAGGCCAAAGACGAAAACGTCTGGGCAAAAAAGAGGTTGGGGTAACGGCCCCCGGGAAGTATAACCCATAAAGGAGACCGGCGTTTCGACCCGCCAAAGCGACTGGGCGACTAGCCCAAAGACCCGATGCCGCAACTCGTATCCTAGGCGGCACAACTAGGACCGTCGAAAAAACGGCCGGGCGGTACTTAGAGGTACCCGAACACTACGACTAAAGCGCCGCCCACGTTCGCTTACAGCGTACGACCCAGTAGCCCCCTCCCGCAGTACTTGCCCGATATTTAGACAAGCGTTTAAGTGCCTGAAACAAAACCCACCTGCAAGAGCCGCCTGCTAAGGGTTGTAACATTTGGAGGTGTTGACCAGGGCGACCCGTCGAAAAGCCCGTAGGTGGACCCCCGTTGGGTAGGCGCAAAGGTACCGCCCAGGCACCACGAACCGCCGCACCGCGACTGGAAAGACTACTCGTCGGTAGCCGCCCGGATAGTCGACCCCCTCCCCAATGCGGTGCTTGGTACCCGCACTTGTAGGCGGACAAGGCGAACAGGCGAGTAGGACGACAGGTCGCACGAAGGCGGACACACTGGCCGGAAGCGTCCGGCTAGAGGAAGCACCCCACCGCCACGGCGTGGACTACGTTTCCGGGACAAAATTTTGTCCGTTTCGGCTAGCAGTAGCTGGCGGCCGGGGACGAAAGACCCGCCGCCTAAGAGGGCGCCGCCCAGAAGGATTGCCGCCAGAATGCGCGGCAGACGGATATCCCAGACGATGGCGGCGCCCTCGCCGGTCTTATGGAGCAGAATGCCGAGAATCTCCCCGACGGACAGGTCAACACTGCCGGAATTCAGGTTCCACACGAACAGGATGCACAGCAGGAACACCAGGCCGGCGAAGGCGAGTCCGTACCGGCGGATTTCATGCTTTGTCATTTTCCAGCGCCTCCGCCCGTCAGTTTATGCAGATAGGTAAGCTCCGCCGAGCTGGGATCAGCTTCCGTCAGGACCGTGTGGATGTCGGCAATCAGCTTTCCAAGTCCCATGGGCTCCTGAAACAGATTCTTTCCCGTACACCACACGTTCCCGTTCTGCACGGCTTTGAAGTCCGCCAGCAGCGGGCTTTTTGCAAGCAGCTCGTCCACTGTTTGAAGCTCACCGTCAATGGTACTGTTGTAGATGAGGCAGTCGGCATCCTTCGCGCCGTCGTAAAAGGCCTCCATCTGCATGTTGACAGTGGACAGCGCGTTCCCGTCACCCTCCAGATTGGGAAATATGTATGTTCCGCCGGCCATTTCAATCATTTTGGCGACATAATCGTTGGATTTTCGCACGTTGACGGTTCCCGTGGTGGTGATGTAAAAAAACGCGACTGTCTTGCCGGTGCTCTTCTGTCCCACGACGTCCGTCAGCGCATCTACCTCTTGGTCAAACAGCTTCTGCGCCAGTTCTTCCTTTCCCAGCAGGACGCCGTAGAGCTTCAGCCATTCCATTCTTCCCAGCGGGTGACTTTCATAGCTGGATCGCTCCACCAGTACGGGTACGCCCAGGTTTTCCAGCTGTTCCTTGACCTCCGGCGTATGGTAGATCATGGTGGACTCAATCGCCAGGTCGCACCCCTCGGAATAGATCCGTTCGTAGTCCGGCGCGCTGTACTTGCCGGCGTAGAGCATGCTCCCGTCCTCCAGCGCCCTCTTCGCCTCATCGATGTACCAGCCGGAAGCTTCCTCCCCTGACAGGCGGACGTTCCCCACCCCGTCCAGCGCGCGGAACAGGTCCATGGCGGAGGTGGCCGCCAGATAAATGCGGTCAAGCGGCTGATACAGGACAACGATGTCGTCATCCAGCCCCACCGGCGCCGCCTTGCCCTCAGGAACCACCAGATAACGGCCGCTGTCGGCTATGTTGATCAGCGAATAGCCGCCCTCATATTCCGTGACGGAAAACTGGGTGGCATATTGCAGAGGCAGATCCCGTTCCGCCGTCATCCCGCTCCAGTCCGGTCCCGCCGAAGCAGTTCGCCCGGCCGTCGCCGCGGGCGGATCTTCCGTCGTTTGCTCCGAGCGGGTATGGAGGAACACCAACAGGATTCCAACGGCCGCCAGCAGCGCAAGGACGCAGACGGCCGGCAAAAGCTTTCGTTTCATCATGCAGCCGGCGCCGCTTTGACGGCAGTGATCGTGGCAGAATCAAACTGCAGCGTGTAATCGATCTCGTGGGGCTCGCTCATGGCCACGGTATCCGCTATCACCGGCATCTCGCAGTCGAAGCCGGTTACGGGGATCTCGAAAGCAGAGTGTTCTTCCGTGGTGATCGGCGCATACTTTTCCCCGCCGACCTTCATATAGTCATAGTTTGAGCTGCTCCAGACAATGGTCGCGAAGGCCTGTCCGTCTTTCACCCGCAGCTGTGCCGGTGACGCCACGCTGGCGCGGCCGGAACCGCCGCTCAGCGCGACCTCGACCTGATACTGCCCGTCCGTCAGACCCAGACTCTCCGGCGTCACGGTCAGCGCTTCCCCAGATGCATCCGGCGCCTGAGAATCAGATGCCTGAACATTTTCGGTCGACTCCGCTGTATTCGCTGACGGTGCGCTGCAGCCTGCTGTCAGCAGCATGGCAAGCAGAAGCGCGATTCCAACGCTTTTCTTTATCACGAAACAGTCCTCCCTACACATTCCCCGGGACGGCGTTTGACCCGCCTTCCGATTAAATCAAGCGCGCTGCACCAAGGGGGTTTTTCCCTCTGGCTGACGCTGTCTGCCGTCAAGTGCATCAGCTTTTCGCCGACCGGCTGCCGCGCATACCGGGCGCACAAAGCGGCACGGCACATTCCGCACGAATATGCCGTGCCGACGTGGATGTAAATATCTTACCAGCTGGTAGATCAGAGCCGCCGCCCCGTCTGCTGTTTACTGAACGGAGGAGGAAGAGGTCAGCACGGGATTGGAGACGGTAACTGTGTGGTCGTACCAAGTACCCTTTGTCCCGAGAAGCGCTACATCAAATTCTGTATCCACTGCAGAGACCGGAATATCAAAGCCGTATACTTCCTCTTTCGTTCCATCGCTGTAAGTTACGGTATCTGTTGTGGGCTGAAGCAGAGCGGCACCATCCTTTTGTGCATCTTTTGCTGTTCCGACAAAAAGGTTGACGATTTTTTTGGAGGCCAAGCTGACATGGATGGTCATTTTGCCGTCCTTTACAGTCAGAACGCCCTTGCCATCGTCGGCTTCATTCACATGGAACATACTGTTGTCTGTCGTAAATTCCGCACTGTATACGCCATCGGCAAGCCCTGCGTCTTTTGCCATTGCCGCCTTGGTGTGTGCGACATAGAGCGACTGAATCTCGCTGATCTCTCCGAGACCCGCGATCTGGGTATCTACACTCTTGAAATATCCGGAGGCATTGAACTGGCTCTTCCAGGAATCCGCATCATCGCCGGCCATGTCATTATTTGCATGATCCCCCGCCACGACCATCATCGGGCGCAGAATCACTTTTGTATAACCGGCCTCTTTGACACTCGCAATCACGGCTTCGCATGCGGTATCCGCGGGCTTTCCTTCCACGGTGCCGATGAAAACGTTCTGATAACCGAGGTCCTGCATCTGCGTCTGCATCTGGTCATACGTAATATTGGCCGTATGAGAAGTGCCGTGTCCCATGAATACAAAGGCAGTGCCGTCCTTGGCGGCGGCTTCCAGGCTCTCATATCCGGATGTTTTAACCGCCTCGGCGGTGATGGCCTTTGCGACCGTTTCCTTATCTGCGTTTACAGACGTGGTATCCGAACCGACTTCACCGAGCAGCGGCTCCGAAATCTGAATGGATTCAAACTTATCCCGATATTCGTCCACTGCCGTCACCAGCTCGTCATACTCGGCGCCGTGCATCAGATGGGTGGGCTGAACGACAAGATTCTTGACGCCATTCGCAACGGCGCGATCCAGAGCCTGGTCCATGTTGTCGATCTTTTCGCCGTCACGGGCCTGAATGTGGTTGATGATAATCTGCGCGGTAAACGCTCTTCTGACCGACCAATCGGGATTCGCTGCCTGCAGAGCCTTTTCGATCCCGCCGATATCGGCAGTACGGCTGTCGTTGAAGGAAGTGCCAAAGCTTACGACCAGAAGTTCGTTTTCTCCGATCTTGTCCTCATTGAGCGGATCGTCCTTGGAAGCATCGCCGGTATCTCTTCCAAAGTAGTCAGGATCCGCGTTTTCGCCAGATACCAGAGCTTTCTGCGTATCTGTCAGTGCATCCCACGCAGCCTTCGCCGCTGTGCACTGTTCGTCCGTATTCTCGGTTCTCTCCTGCACATAAATGGCATCGATCAGAGCCGCTACCGAGTCTGCTGCTTTCTGATCCGCTGCTGAACCTGCCGCCGCGCTGTTTGAGCCGGCGCAGCCGGTCAGCGCCGCCGCCAGCAGTGTGACTGCCAGCAGCAGGGCAATTCCGACGTTTTTCTTTTTCATCAAAAAGTCCTCCCTTGTACCCGAAAGCGGTCTCCAAACCGCTCTCCCGATGTATGTAAATTTTACATCAGCAGATTCAAGGCACGACAAAGAAAAATCCTTCTACCGAATGGTAAAAGGATTGGTGAAAGCGAAGACACCTGCCGGAGTGCTTCGGTACAATCAATCCCTCGTGATCTGGAAATTTCTTTCCCGTACCAGCAGACGGCAGGTTTCCTGGCTTGCAGATTTGTGAGCGCCGCAGCCTTCCCAATTTCTCAGTGGCCGCGTTTTCCGCGTGACAGCGCTTTTTCTGCATACAGTGACGAGATCGCACAGGCATTGCACCTGTTTCCCTTTTGCCCGTTTATTTCCGAATTTGGAGAATAACGGCACCGACTGCGTTCTATATTGAATTTTATTCATAGTAGCATGGGAGATTAAACATGTCAACATATTCGCCCATAACGAGAGGGAAAAGTCCGCATTTCCATTGACTTTGTCAATGGATGTCCCGGGCCTTTTTTCGAGGCTGGGAACACAGAGCATTATTACATGAGTACATAAAACAACAAAGGTGTCCGTCCAACCTTGGCAGCAAATTGGCGCAGATCAGGCCAATAAAAAAGTCTCTGATTCGGATTGCGCAGAAAGATCCGGGGAGCAATTGGAACGCCGCCATCAGCCGCACCGCCAAAGGATGTTTTTCGGGTTATTGACAAATGCACCGATTTGGAGATACGCTTGACAAAAGGGACCTCCCCAGTCAAACACAGTGGCAGCCGTCAGCCACGATCGTTCCGTTTTGTTCCCGGGCAAACCAAGCTTCGGAGGTTTCCCCGAGGTTCATCTGAATTATTTTAAACAACGAGGAGGATCTATGTTAAACGTTGAAAAAAATGCTGCGCTGATCGAGCAAAATATCCCTTTCGCCTTATTGGAAGTCTGGTATCCGAATCGGGAAGAGTGGCGTGAAGCCGATTTTCAGGCAGCCGTGAAAGAGGAACTTGCAGCGCTGAAGGCGCAGTATTCCGAATATGACCGCAAGGCCGTATTTGGCGAGAATCCGTATTTTCGCTTTTTCAAAAAATTTAAAAAGACCTATCCTGTAATGATGCAGTTTGAGTCATTTCTGTTAAAAGACCGCCCGTTCCCAATTCAAAATCCTGTAACAGCCGTTCCGTTCCTCGTTGAACTGCAAACGCAGGCCCTGTCCGGAACGCACGATGCTGACCACATTGAGGGCCCTCTTAAATTGTTTTTGGGGACCGAAAAGGCACCGTTTGTTGGGCTCCGCGGGGAGGAAGTCCACACTTACCCGGGGGATGTCTGTGGCATGGACAATGGCGGCATCATTCTCAGTATGATTGCGGGAGCCGACAATCGTACCTGTACGAATCCAAACAGCCGGCATGTTGTCTATCCCGTATTTGGTACTCCGGGAATGTCGGCAGATACGTTGAAACCGTCACTTGAACGCCTGCGTAACAATGTTTCCATTCTTGCGCCGTTCGCGGAGGTGCAATCACAGATCGTATGATGACAGCAGTGCGCACAATTATAATTAATCTGCCAGCGCTTGTCTGATAAGCAAAAATTTGAGCAGGCAGAAAAAGGGCGCAGCAAATCAGGACGCCGGTACATTGCAAAAAGCGGAGACAGGCCAATGTACGCTCGATCTCCGGAGCGGAGGCTACTCAGCAGCGCATGTGATGCGCTTCCAAATGTTCTCGTAAATGGACAACCCCGTCCCACGCCGCCTTCACCGGTGTCATCCACTTGATCATAACAATGGTACTCATATAAATTTCGATCATTGTCATGAATCGAGCATGTCAGATTTATTCGTAACGTTTTCCTGCAACGATCATCGGAACGAAAAGGCCGAGACATGCGGCTAGCATGAAATACAATTTCCCGGAGCCCCAAACCAATGGAAAAAACCAACTGACTGTGAAGTAAATCGGCGGGAACACGATGGGAACGATCATGAGCCACAAGCGTCCGGCGTGAAGAATATGCGGCCAGTTGCTGTTATTGAAGTTAACGCCAGCCAGATTCATACGGAATATTCCATCACTGTAAGTATGCACGTTGTTTTCATCATAATAGGCAGGCAGCGTTTCCTTGACGAACAGGCAGAGCCAGCCCCCAAACAACAGACTGAGAACTTCAACTGTCAGGATATTGTCAACCAGTTGGTCAAATGAATAGCCCATTGCATAAAGCAGCACGCATTCTAAAAAGACGATCGCCACACAGCCAAGATAAAGAATGCCTCGCCGCTTGCGCTGCTGTCTGCGCTCTTGCTCTTCTTTTACGGAGAGCTGAAGGGTTCCGCTTACCAAGTTTTCAACCTCCTGCATTTTCATGTGTTCAGGTTCACTGATATACTGACCGCTCAACAACTCGGTTATGGTTACACCGAGCAGATTGGACAGCGGAGAAAGTAAAGCAATATCCGGCATACTCAATCCACGTTCCCATTTGCTGACGGCTTTATCGGAAACATATAACTTGTGCGCCAGTTCCTTTTGTGTATAACCGTTCTGTTTTCGCAGCTGCGCCAAAAATACGCCAAATTTATCACTGTCAATTTCATACATCTATAGCCACCTCCTGCTGACATTGTAAATCACACGGGGTTTTACTGCAACCGACCAACGGTAGAATTGAGTATTGTAGCGTCTTTGCAAATACCGAGCATTTCTGCGCAGCTCCATATCCCGTGGAGCACACGCCTTGACCAGACTTCGTTTGTGGCGTAATCTTGAATTTGATCAGAGGAATTATCCGGGTGATTAGGAATAGAACAAAGGAGCATGCCGGGCAGCACATTCATAATATTAACGAAAAGAGGGTTAAGCTTTATGATTCGAAGAGCAACGATAAATGACATTCCACAGATTGTAAATATATACGGTAAGATTTTCGAGCTTGAGAAAAAAGGAAAGGCTTATACTGGATGGATGGAGAATGTCTATCCGACCAAAGAAACCGCTCGGGATGCATTTGAAAAAAATGAGCTGTTTGTTTTGGAAGAAGGTGGCCGCGTCCTCGCAGCAGCTGGAATCAACCGGGAACAGATGCCGGAATACGCATCCTGCCAGTGGGCATATAATGTTCCGGATTGCGAGGTGATGGTGATCCACACCCTGGTAGTTGATCCGGATTCTTCCGGCTGCGGAATTGGGAGTAAGTTCGTACGCTTTTATGAAGAACTCGCATTGAAGTGCGACTGCCACTACCTGCGTATGGATACCAATGAAAAGAATGCCGCAGCTCGTGCGCTATACAAAAAGCTTGGCTACAACGAACAAGGTGTTATTCCTTGCGTTTTCAATGGAATCGATGGTGTACAGCTGGTCTGCCTTGAAAAAAAGTTGGAGTGATGCAAAGGAAGAAACATGAAAGGCACAGGATACCGGGGTGTGTCCAGAATTGGACCTGTTGACAAAGAGCAAAAATCTCTCACAATTTTAAAGAAAATCGAGGTGTGCAGAACGTGCCTTAGGGAAATGTTCCTGAGGCACTACAAGTCGCCGGCATTGAATAATATTGAGTGGAAGCATAGTAAAGTGCTTCCACTCAATATGTAAAAGGCGCTTTGTTTATTTCATATCAGTTTTTTTCAGAAAGATCATGGGCAAAAACTGAGAAGGTAAACTCATATGAACAGAAAAACTATTACCATTATACTAGCCACAATCGCTCTAATCGTGTTTCTCTTTGCCTTATATCAGAGCGTCCCCAGAACTGTAGGGGATATGCTGGAGCTTGGTAATTCCAAGGACATTGTACGGATCAGTGTTTCCATGAGTCCCACCTCCGCTGTTTCAGCGGAGGATTTGTATTACACTACGGATCAGGATGCCATTGAGAACTTTGTCCAATCGGTGGTACATCTGCCTGCTAAACTGTACAGCCAATCGTCTGTATAAACAAATCCGGATTGTGGAAATATGTATGATATCTCAGTCGTTTCTTTTAATAATACGATGTTTCTCACTATGTACTCAAATGGCGATCTGTACTATAACAACCGAAAGTACATTGTCAGCTCAACCGCGAATATTGATGAAATTTTCTCGCAAATTCTTCAATGGCAGCAAGAAAATTGATGTAGCATGAAAGCAAAATTTTGTTGAGGCTTTGCTTCTTGGCAGCTCCATCGGAACATACGGCTGAAGAGCCAAAATGTTTGCACAAGGCCGTGGCGGAAAAATACATGCAATCTGCGTTTTTATTATAAAGACACCGGGAAAATAAAGTACAGCCAGGTTGTTGGGAGATTTCCAAACCGTTTCTCGATGTTCTCGCCCGATGCTGTTATTACATACTTCAGATGTTTCTCCACGCAATGACGGTTCAACTCATTTGACACCGTGCTATGCGCGCAGTTTGCTTTGCTGGCAATGGCTCCATGCGAAACCCTCATTTGCCGTTGCCATTTTACCGTGAGGAAGAACACAGCGGATTTTTCCATTTAAGTGATCAACTTCAGCTTACAACCGGATATCAGAAAAACCTGACGTCGACAATATTGCATAATGCTATAAGTTGATGTATAATTTTATACAAATTGCATTATGAGGATGTGAATAATTACCATGTCGTACCACTATTTATTGGATATTGCGTTGATACTGATTTCAACAAAGCTTCTTGGCCTTTTTACCAGAAAACTGCGCATGCCACAGGTTGTTGGAGCTTTGATTGCGGGAGTTGTTCTGGGACCTGCCGTACTTAATATACTGCAGGAAACCACTTTTATAAAACAAACCGCTGAACTGGGTGTAATCATCCTGATGTTTACAGCCGGACTGGAAACGGATATCAACGAACTCAAAAAAGCGGGAAAAGCATCCTTTGTGATTGCTCTGATTGGAGTAATAGTCCCTTTTATCGGAGGGTATGCTGTCGCTGCACTGTTCCCCCTGAGCGGAGGATCAACCGGAGTTAACAATGTGTTTTTGCAGAATCTGTTTATTGGCGTGGTTTTAACGGCTACCTCTGTCAGTATTTCTGTGGAAACCCTCAAGGAGCTTGGACGATTAAACACACGACCGGGCAACGCGATCTTGGGCGCGGCATTGATTGACGATATTCTTGGAATTATAGCGTTAACTGTAATCTCAAGCTTTGCCGATAAAAGTGTTAGTATTGTATGGGTTTTGTTCAAGATACTGTTGTTTTTTGTCTTTATTGCAGTTGTTGGCTATGTCGCTTACAAGCTGTTTGTTGTCTGGTTTAAAAGATACGACAAGGATTTGAGACGGTTTGTGATCGTGGCATTTGCCTTTTGTCTATTGCTCGCATATCTTTCCGAAAAGTTGTTTGGGGTGGCGGATATTACAGGCGCATATTTTGCCGGACTGATTATCTGCAATACCCAAAGAACCAAATATATTAACACCCGGTTTGAAACACTATCGTACATGCTTCTATCCCCGATGTTTTTTGCCAGCATCGGCATTATGGTTGAACTGCCGCATATGTCAAAAACGATTGTGCTGTTCTCGCTGTCCCTCTTAATCATAGCCATTTTGACAAAAATCATTGGCTGCGGGTTTGGTGCAAAAATTTGCGGATATTCAAAAAGTGAATCTTTGCAAATAGGGGTAGGCATGATTTCCCGCGGTGAAGTTGCACTGATTGTGGCCAGCAAGGGAAGTTCACTTGGGTTAATGAGCAATATCTATTTTGGCCCAACCATAATTGTTGTTATCATGACAACGATTATTACGCCCATTTTGCTTAAGCTCGTCTTCAGCAGGGAAAAGGTCGGACAGTATGATGGATTGATACAAAGTGACCTGGTTGACAGATACGAAGAATCCGAACAGATTGATATGGTTACACAGAGAATAATCAGCATGGACCAAGAGATCAAAGAGAATAAAGACCCGGACAGCAAATAGCTTGTTCCTCATCCAAAAGCAATCGAAATCTGTTGTGCGGCCTTGACTTCGTTGAAATAAGAGCAAAGAAGGGATCTGGAGGCGCACAATGCTCCAATGAATTTTTCTATGAAACAGAGCCAGTCTGCCGTGAAGATCACAAGGCCGGTGTGTGAGCCGGACTCCGCATTTTAAAAGGTTTGAAATGCTAATGCTGCAAACAGGCGCCGTTATCGCAGAGACCTGCGTAACGGCGCCTGTGGCGTAGGCTGTTATGACCTGAGTGCTATCAGCTTCTCAATGAGCGCCCCGACCGTATCGGCAAACCTTTCCGGAGACTGTATCCGCGCAAGATCCCTGCCGTAAATCTGCGCTGCGGCGGGCAAGTCACGTTCATCACCCGTAAAGACGCACAGCACCGGGATGCCGCTGTTCCGGATGCTTCTGACGGCTTCGGCCGTATCGCGGACGGCGGCCGCGTCGGAGTAATCGCGGTAGAGAGGGAGGCCTCCGCCGGCGGGAAGCGGATGCATATCGTTCGGCTGGGAATCGGACAGGACGATCAGGAACCGGTCCTTCCCATCCGACTGCTGCATCAGATGGGACGCAGCCCGGAGCGCCAGTCCGTCACGGTTGAATCCGGCGGAGAAATAATTGAGGATATCGCCGTTCTTTTGCGTTTCATGGTAATCTCTGAACAGATGAACGACGGTGTAGCTGTTCACACTGCAGAAAGAACTGACCCTGACGGGAATGCCGCAGCGCGAAAGGCTTTCCGCTATCATATATCCCTGCGACGCCACGGTTTCCTGCCGCCTCATCTGCGAAGCGGAGGCATCCAGCAGGATGTCCACCGTCATGTTGTCCGGCTCGTCCGGAATTTCCCTGCGGAAGATCTGACTGTCGTTCAGGCAAAGATTCCGCCACACCCGGCCGGCTTCCAGAATTCCGCCATCGGCTCTGACGACGCAGGTGGGCTGTGCGGCAAGCAAGGCGTTGCGTATGCAGCTTTCAAGCCGGAGGATGGTGCTTTGGTTTTCTGCCAGATGTTCCCGGTAGTATTTCCGGTTTTTCTCCCCCTGGCGCAGGGCGTATTTTCTTTGTTCGTCGGCCGGCCCCCTGCGGACGGTTTCGAGGGGATATTCCCCTCGGGTGAAATGGAGGCGGCACTCCCCGTGATTTCCATGGCAGAGAAGGCGCTCGATGTCGGCCTCCTCTGCTTCATTATATATGGAGAGACCAAAACCGGTCTCCATGTCCTCCCGAAGGCTGCGCTCTCTCCGGAGGGCAAGCAGCAGCAGGTGAGAGGACAGGCGGCGGCGCAGCGACATCCGGCTGCGTTCCTCCTCGCCCCGCCGGGGCTGCACGAACTGATATTTTCGGCGGAGCGGGATCCGCAGCCGCGGCGCTTTTGCCACGGCCCCAGAGACCTTGTCCCCGCCGGGCGGTGTGAATCCCAGATAATCATGAAAAAGCAGCAGTACTTTCTCTGCGATTTCTCCGGTTGTAATGGAGGCGTCAAACTCCAGTGCGTCCAGAAGTGCTCTTTCATCGCCAAAGATGCCCGGCTCAAGCCCCAGAACCCGCTTGAAATGCGCCGTACGGAGGATGTCCTCAAGACGGCCGGCAGATTCAGGGCCATGCAGGGTGGTTTCTGCGCAGCTCCTCCGCAGCGCCTCCAGAGCCGGACGCCCGATCACTTCCCTTGCATAGGTGCAGTTTTCCAGGCCAAGCCACAGCAGGCTTTCAAAGACCGACTGGGCCGGTTCGCCTTCAAAGGACCGGAAAAGACGGTTCAGGGTGGGATAGTCGTAATGTCTGCGCACCGCGCCGATGATGCAGTTCCAATACGGGTCCGCCTTCCCATCTGTGCCGAAAGCCTTGAACTCTGGCTGAAAGGAATAGTCTCCCGCGCCGTTCCACACCATGTTGAGCGCTCTTCGCGCTTCTTTTTCCGAATGATCCATATCAGTCGGAAAAAATTCTGTCCCGCTCCGGATTCTCCGGAATCCGCGCGCGGATCACGTCCCCGACGATCTGGCGCTCAAAGTCATCGAAGGACTTGTTCGTTATTCCCAGCCGAAGGGCCTTTCCGGCCCCAAGGCCACTGTCCATCAGGCGAATGGCAGCCAGCAGGCCGCGCAAGTCGAGGGGCTTTGTCGAGATTTCACCGCTGTCGTTTTTTTTCTGAAGATCCTGAAAGAGTTCGGCAAACTGCTCCGCATACTGTGCGCGCAGCGCCGGGAATTCGTGATTCAGAAGCTTCAGCAGACCACTGCGGGAAATCTCAGGCATACTGATCACCATAAAACGGGAGGCAAGGGCTTCATTCAATTCCCTGGTGCCCGCATACCCGTAGTTCATGGTGGCGATGAACCTGGTGGCTTCGTTCAGCACGATCTTGTCGTAACCGGGCACGTCGATCACGCGCCGGAAATCCAGAGTGGCGTGAAGCACCGCCAGGGCCTCGTTTTTTGCCATATTGATCTCATCCAGGATGCCGAAGCCGCCCATCTCGGCACACTTGTAGATGGGACCGCGGCGCAGCGTGACCGCACCGTTTTCAAAGGTATCCGTGCCGATAAGGGAAGACGCGTCCGTATTGATGTAAAACGATACGTCCCAACTTGGCCTGCGGAATACGGCGGCAAGATTTTCCGCCAGTACGTTTTTTCCCGTTGCCTTCGCACCCACCAGAAGCAGGTTCTCCCCACTCAGCAGGGCAGTCGCGGCTTCCTCCCAGATATCCTTCCCGTAATAGAGATATCTTGGTTTTGGGATTCTGTATTCCACGCGGGAATCCAGCTGATAAAAATTGCGGAACTTCTCAATCTCTTGAATAATATGGTCGCTGATGCCCTCTTCCCTCAGAAAGTCCAGCAATCAGATCACCTCCATCAATCTGCGAAACGTCATTCGCGCCTGCTGCCGCAGTGCGCCGCCTCCCGGCCCCGGAAAGGAAAAGCCACGCCCCCTGCTGCATTATAACTCCGAATTGAGGGTGTCTCTTTCTTGGGTAAGCTTGGCGCGGTTCGCTGTCCCTCAAAAGATCGTATCAGATTTTTGTCCGCAGACGTGAGCTCCGCCTGCCGTTTCACGCATGCGTACCCCCGACTGCTCCTCAAACGGGGATATTGACCCAACCGGAGTGCGCCGCGATATACAAAGACGGCCGACGGCATCGGTTATCGTTCCGAGCACGGCGGCCTTGATAAACGATCTGATTTTGCTCATCTTTCTCTGTATACCATCCTGCTGGCCAATCCGTCAAATTGCATAGTAATACAATTGACAGTATACCAAAAATCAACAAAAATACAATACGTTGCCGGAAATATTTTAACCAGATAAAGCAATTATGGCAGGGGAAACTTTTCCATACTGCGCAAGTAGCGGGACGCCGCCGTCCTCGGCAATTTTCTGAGCAGTGCTCAAAAGACGGATATTGCCCCTGCCAATCAAACAATGCCACCACATCGAGAACCTCATTCCATCGTTTCTCGGCTTCATCTAAGTTTGTTCACTCAGCCTCGCGCAGCCGATCCACAATCGTCAGCCGGGAAATCGAATGATAGACCGCCAGCGGCACGATGCAGCCCAAAGCGGTAAACAGCGGCGCCGGAATCAGGATCGAAATTGTCCTGCGATGACAGGGCAATCTAATTCTCTTCGTCATTTGTCCCGCCGCTAACGGCGGTTTGAAATCAGGTTTGCAAAATTTTCAGATAAGCGGAGAGCCGGCAAACTCTGGAGTTTGCCGGCCTTATTGAAGTTATGTAGCAATAAACAAATTCCACGGAGCGGCTGGCCCTGCCTGGCGATACTCGATAGAAAGCCGATGGAATCGCAGAGACTTGAAATCTGCAAGCGTCTAAGCGGGGAGATAAGACCATCGCACGCGCGATGAAAAAAGGGGAGCTGAGAGCATGGATGCCGACTATGCAATTTGCATATTGGGCAGATTCAAAATAGCCTGATCTGCACTCCAATAATATGCCGATTCACCCACCAGATCAGTAATACCCGCTCGGTCAAAATATAAGCGCACACTCTCGGATACGCCGCAGAAGATGACAGCTCGGTCTTGAGATTGCAGACTCTCACATAGCTCCAGCATCGTTTGTGCACCGGAGACGTCTATGCTGGGCATCCCACGCATGGAGAGAATGATCTGGTTGTATTCAGGAAGTTCCGCCATGCGGCGATTGAACTCGTCAACTGCGCCAAAGAACAAAGAACCGGTGATATAGGCTACGCCAGCCGATTCGGGGATGTTTGACGCCCCGGTCTTATTCTGCAGCCGGCTGACATCGATGGCAGAGAAGCTGACCTTGATGCGGCTCGACTTCGCCATATAGAGAATCGCAGAATATACGATGCCCAGCAGGATTGCCACTGCCAGATCGAAAACCACTGTGGCGGTCATGGTTAAAAGGAATTGGCTGATGCCGCTTTTGAAGCCATGTGAAAAAATGTAGCGAACACCGGACCAGTCGTTCATTCGCCACGCGGTAACCATCAGCACACCTGCTAACGCTGCCAGTGGGAGCTGCGCCATGATCCCGCCCAGCAGGAACATGGATGCCAGCAGAAACAGAGAGTGAAAAACGCTGGACAGCCGGGTCTGCTGACCGGACTTTACCGCCACGCTGGTGCGGGCAATGGCAGCCGTAGCGGGGACTCCGCCAAGTATCGGCATCAGAATATTACCCACACCCTGCGCAATGAGCTCCTGATCGGCGTTGAAGCTTTTTCCTGTCATCCGGGCGGCAGAGGCGCCGCAAAGCAGACTTTCGATCATGCCCAGCGCCGCGATGGAGACGGCTGGCGAGACCAGGTTTGACATTGCTGCCAGGTCAAGTTCAGACAGGTCCAGCCGGTCAGAGAGAAGAAGCGTTTTGGGAATGTCACCAACCACGGCGAGTGCGTCCAGATCAAAGGCCGTTGACATCGCAGTGGCAGCGATGATACCCACCAGTGAGCCGGGGATCATGGAGTTCCATTTTTTTGGCCATGCCAACATCACAACAGCTACCAGAATACCGATTGCAACGGACTGCCAATTGGGGTGGAAACCCAGAACGCTATAAGACAATAACTTTTCGAGATTTGAACTGCCCGTGGAGGCCGTACCGAAAAAATGATCAATCTGCCCCAGAGCGATAATCACGGCGATTCCGGAAGTGAACCCCATCACTACTGGCATTGGGATGAAGCTGATCAGCCGTCCCAGCCGGAAGATGCCGGCAAAAAGCAACAATATGCCTGCCATCAGGCAGGCGAAGAAGACACCCTGGAGACCGTAAGCTGCTATGATAGGGACCAGCACGGCGCTCATAGCCCCTGTGGGGCCGGACACCTGATAGGATGCACCACCCAGCAAGGCAACGACGATTCCCGCAGCGATGGCAGTAACCAGGCCGGATGCCGCTGTGGCACCAGAGCTGACACCGAAAGCCAGCGCCAGCGGAAGTGCTACCGCGCAAACCGTTAGACCAGCCATGGCATCTTTCCCTAATCGAGAGACGTTATAACATGAAAATTCCTGTTTGAGTTCCTGAAAATACTGTGAAATCATGATAATCCCCCTGAACAAAGCTGTTCACCAATATACCACGCTGCTGCCTCGACAACAAGACAAGATGGATCATTTTTGTGAAAAAATATTGATAATAGCAAACCCGCCTCCTGGATTTTACCAAGGAGACGGGTTTGTCTTAAGAAGAGGGGGGAAAAAAGAAGATGAAAATGAAGAAAGTTCTTGCTCCTCGCCGGTGCTCATTCCCTTGAGGATATGCACAGATTAACGCGGAAAGCTAAAAGCGACCTTAAAAGAGACTGCAAATAAAAATAATAGTTTGCGTACAACGCAGCTGTGCAGCTGTTTTTGTTCTGTGATACGGTGTTGCCCTAAGACTGAGAGAAATTTTGAAACCCACTTGATTCAAATCCGATCAGCGAAGGCATTTTTAAGTGATTATATTTAAAACAAGTCAGCAAATGGCAAGCCATCTTTGCGGATCTTGAATATTTAGGGTTTGCCAAAGGCTGCGGGAAAATAAAAATTTTGTAATAGCATCTACTGTTTTCGAGTTTCTTTTTAAAAAAGCATGATATAATTTTTTTATCTACAAAAGGGGGGAATTGTTATGCCGCGCGGAGTAAGAACAACGAAAAATTATGAGGATCAAATTGCGGACATAAACAGCAAAATTGAGAAACATGAAGGTTATATCACGGATCTGAAAGCGAAACGGCAGGAACTCATCAACAAGCAGCAGCACCAAAACATGAAGGACTTACAGGAATATATGGCGAAGAACAATCTCGGTCCCGACGAAGTCATCGCAAAATTAAAAACCGTAAAATAAATTAAAGCCCACCTTTCAGGTGGGCTTTAATATTTACACGCAACGTCCAACCGTGTTCTGATGAATTCGATAGATTTGTGATTCATAGAAACGGAGCCCATGTATGCGGACGTTCTTTTTAGACCTGGGCTTCAATTTTACAGGCCTGTGCGTGTTTTTGAAAAGAGGTTTCTGTCGGGCTTTTTCCGATAGGAGTCCTCCAATGGCGCGGCATGGACGGGCTTGCCGCAGATCTTGCACCCCTGCAGGGCAAAAACAATATCATTCAGACGTTCGGCAGGCACGGAAACAGTGCTGAATGCCTCAAATATTTGGATTTTTCCAAGCTCCCAGGAACTGATTCCCGCGCGCTCCGTAATGGCGCCCACAATATGGTTCGCGGCCACGCGATTTGCCGATCCTGCGTCGATGACCAGGTCGGCGGCGGGACGGCGGCGCTCCTGCGTTTTGCTTTTCAGACCGATATCGGCGCAGCCGGCGCGGGTTGATTTGACTGTGGCTTTTAAATTCGGCAGCTTGGCGGTGTTATGCTGAAAACAGAGACCTAAAAGAACAGCCGATATTTTCTCGGGTGCATAGCCCTTGGCTTTCAGCTCTTCCACCATCTCTGCAAGAAATGGCTGCGGCTCCGACTGCAGAGCTTTTTCTACCGTTTCCAGATCCCTTGCGCGGTTGCTGACCTCGATATCATCCACGGTTGGAAGCTGAATTTGCTTAATGACGGACTTGGCGTGGCGCCCGAGCTGCTGCAGCTGAAAGATCTGCTGTCTGCCGCTGCACAGAGTAATCGCGGTTCCCGCGCGCCCGGCGCGTCCGGTTCGGCCGATGCGGTGCACGTAATAATCAGGTACCTTCGGGATATCAAAGTTGAAAACATAATCCACATCACTGACATCGATACCCCGTGCTGCCACATCGGTTGCCACCAAAAGGGTGATTTTGCCCTTCTTAAAGCCGTGCATGACTCTGGTGCGCTGCAGCTGCTTCATGTCGCCGTGCAGCCCCTCCACCGAGAAGCCGGAGCAGCCCAACGATTCCGTCAGCTCATCCACCATGGATTTTGTATTGGCAAAGATCATGGCACGGTGGGGCTGATAGTAATGCAGCAGCAGGTCCAACGCCTCTGCCTTGTGGTACATGGGCACATCCACATAAGACTGGGCGATGTTCTCCAGCGTAATCTGGTCCCGGCAGATCTCAATTTGAACGGGATCCTTCTGGAACTGTCTGGTGATGGACAGAATGTCGTCCGGAACAGTGGCGGAAAACAGGACGATTTGCCGCTGCTCCGGCACATCGCACAAAATGGTTTCAATATCTTCCTTGAAGCCCATGTTCAGCATTTCATCAGCCTCATCCAGCACGATCATTTTCAGATGATCCAGCTTTAAGGTGCCTCTGCGCATGTGGTCCATCACCCGGCCGGGCGTACCGATTACTAAATTTGCGGAATGCAGATCTTTAAACTGACGTCCAAAGTCCGCACCGCCAAAAATGTCGGCAGTTTTGACATAAGAGAGATGCTTCGCCAATTTGCGGATTTCATCGCCGCACTGCTGGGAGAGTTCCCGGGTCGGAGAGAGAATCAGCACCTGCACATGATTCTCTTCAGCGCTCACACACTCCACCGCGGGTATCCCGTAAGCCACAGTTTTGCCGGTGCCGGTCTGGGACCGGGCCAATACATCCGCACCGGTGCGGATGACGGGAATCGCCTCCGCCTGAACGTCGGTGGTCTCGGTAAATCCCATTTCTGTCACAGCAGCCAGCAGTTCCGGGGAAAGAGAGAGCTGGGAAAAGGTCTGGTTTGTCATGAATGTCCTCGTTTCAATTATAATTCAATATCCTGCTCGGCTGCGACGGTTTCCGTTTCAACCGGTGCCTTCTTGGGCAAGCGTTTTTTTGCGGGAGCCCGCTTCTTGGGTACTCTTTTTTGTTCAAGGAAAGCCCGGTGCTTTTCCTCCTCTGCAAGGCGGTCGTTTCGCTCCGTTTCCTCAAGGGTCTGAATCAGCTGCAGTTCGTTGACCATCTGTTCTTTTGAGGACGGGTCGCACAGTTCGAGAAAGGTTCTAAAAGCCGAGGGATACAGGAATTTTTTCAATCCAAATTCCTTTGCAAACTTAACGGTTACCGTGGACGGGTCCTGTGCAGTAACCGTTCCGGTTCCAAATTTAAGATGATTCACCTGTTCATGTATGATATTCATATCAATTAGCCCTCCGATCCAAGTTTAATCGCCCAGCGACATATTCAGACACTTTGTTTTTGGAGACATCAAGCGCGGCAGCCAACTCGCCGAACAGCAAATCCTCTGCCCGCTTCATATATTTCTCATCCACAGAGCCAAATTTTCGCTGCTTTTCCTCCGCGACTTGTCTTTTTGCGTAGATGGAGATGGTCAGCTTCATCAAATCCAGGCACTCATGCGTTTCCAGGAAGGTATCATAGTGTCTGGAAAGCTGACTCAAGCTGCAATTATAATAGGCCGTTGTCCCAATCGTCGGGATGGTATCCATCAGTTCTGTTGCTTCGCTCTTGGAAATGATGGGGCGCATAAACACCTTTGCGTTATTGACCGGAGCCTGGATCGTATAGTTCTGCTGATATAAAGGCTCGAGCACATAAAAATCCTGCGGATGGTCAAGACCCGGCATTTTTCGGGTGGTAATATCTGCGACCTTGCATACGCCGGCACTTCCATAAAGGACCAAGTCTCCGATTTGATACATTTCACGCTACCTCCAAGTTTTCACGATTGAATCCATCAGCAAAAGTGACCTGCTTATCAGTGTATTGTTCCATAATCATTGCGTGAGATGGCAAATCC
>JGI20225J20221_1002399_pt1 | contig 19590 bp, 13 predicted proteins | sample BioMet4_FD_20221 | JGI IMG/M metagenome (IMG submission 20221) | reverse complement strand
GGAGGAGAGAAACAAGCATTGCGAATTGCAGCTGAAGAAAAACGATAGATGAACATGTTCATGATATAGTGAAAGTTACTTGATTATGGCCAAAAGCTTAATATGCAGGTAAATCTTTATCTTGAGGACTCGGTTCTTCAGGCAATGAAGGGTTCACCTGAATATGTATTTAAGCTTATAGATTCTCTTTCATGACAAGAACCTATATCCGTTTTCTTTTGCTGACACATTAGGAATATGAGTCCTACTCAGACAATGGATTACATAAGTCCAGGGTAGGTGGAACGTTATCCCAGATTGTGAAATTTTGATTTCCATGCCGCATAAATGATTATGAATCTAGCCGTGGCTAATTCAGCTTGCGGCAGTCCCAAGGGCAGGAGTTAAAACGCTTGCATGCACTGCAAAATGGGATTGAAAAAGGTAGAATTCCTGGTAATGCCCCATTGTCCAAAAACAAGTCCAACCTGCATGACCTTCGAATACTGGAAAGGATGATGTAATGACTTATCGAACAACACTTGAGATCCAAAGACATCTTAGGTGCAGATTACTGCATCTTGCTACAAGGATACAGGCGTATTAGCTTAGCAACCTATAAAACTCCTATTTAATGCCGAAATATATTAACCCAAGCCACTGGCGTTCATGCCACTTGACGGAAGAAAAAAAGTTATAAATATATGGTAACGACAAGAGTTTCCCATCTGCTCAAACAACTTGGACATCCAATCCTTGTGGCGCAATATGCTCTTGCCTAAAATTCCTGGGTCCTAAAGGAAATATGCATTTATAAAAATCTATAATGAATAGGACACAGTTACTTTACACCAAAACAGACAATAAGGCAGTGAACTCAGCCGCATCTATACTCAGCTGTTCGTGACAGAAAGAAATAAGTACTCAGGAAACAGTACCAATATAACGTTGCAAATTATATATGACAACATAGCATTTCCTGATGAGAAGCTGCAGACTGTGCATAAGATTTTAAATGGTTTGCAAATCCATACCCTGCGCAGGCCAACAATATAGCAAGTCATTAAAGTATAAATAAACAATGTCCCTTGTAATCAGCAAACCGTTCTTACCGGTGATGGCAGTACGGATGACATTCGTAAGCAAGCTTTGCGTAAAGTTTATAAGAAACAAGCTCATATGGGAGTTTCCAATGTTAGACTTAACTTATCCCACATTAAGGTAATCCTCCTGGATGGGGAAACGACTGTGATCCTTTGGCTGGCAGACCCCATCATTTACATGGAAATTAGCTGCATGGTAAAAGTTCGGAACAACGAGAAACTTAATGGCCGAATCAGACAGAGGCTGCCCTATTAAGGCAAACGGATAAGGATGGCCTCCAATATGCATTTGCCAAAGATAAGAAAAAGATAATTCTAAGAATCTTAAATAGCCATAATATATAATGAAACTTAATAAGATTTGCCAGTTTATTGGCCGGTTGGATGGTTGATCGGGGACCGGAGAAAAAATTCGAAAACCAAAGGGCATTTCAATGAACTTGAAGGTTCACACATGTCCGAAGCTGCTAGATAAGTCGTAGCCACAAGTCTACATAACACAGAGGTCTTATGCCAGAGAGACATCATATTCCGAAGATTGCTATACTGATGCGAAGTTGGAGCTTAGATACACGCATCCAAGACCATAAAATGCCCCTATCTACAGGTTTGCTACAAACGCCTTCGAGGCCATGTCTACATTTGCTTGGATCATGGTGACCAAGTTTGTAATAAAGCAGGCAAACCTGTCTAAGGTTAGAAAAGCCCCTGACAGGGTTCGCGCTAGCCTATTGAGGACTGTAGGAACGCATTAACACAATTAGTGCAGCAATGTACCCGGGGCGGTCCATGTTCGGCACCTTATTAAGCGCTCGCTACTTACCATAAAGTCCCTCCAACGGGAAAGATGAAATTGGTCAAAAAATGGAAGTATCGGCTGAAGTTAACTAAACGTACAAGTTAGGTGAACTTTACCGCGTCGCAACGTTATTTTGGACTACGCAATAAGCCATGAAAATATCCCCTAGGCGATATGCAAAACAAGACATTGATGGAGGACGGATACTTTAACCACTTACGCTCCCCCCAGAAAAATTAGATACGCTCCTTTCAAGAGTTATGCGGAGTAATTACCACGTGCCCATGGGTTAATGGGAGCCAATCGTGCTCAACTTATACAAAGCTGAAGATTACCATTAGTGCATGTTGTTGGTTGACAAGCACCTAAACTGGTTAGTGGCGGGTCAGAGGTCGTCCCTGTTGGGACAATCAAAGTCCCAAGGAAATGGATGGCAATCAAATCATAGGAAGGACAAAAGGTCCTGTATCTACATCTCCGTATTCAACTAATGAACCCTACAACGATTGGAGTGTACCTTAACAGAGGGAAACATAAATACCTTGTGATGTCCATTGTAACCCAAAACACTTTATGGTCACAATTACCTATTACAGAAAAACTATTATAGAAGACCTCCAAGGGCTTATTGGGGGACGTCCAGGCCAACATGCACAAGGTTCGTGAGTGAGCACACTCCTGTAAATTGGATTATGAACCTAAATCATTAGGGCAAACTTTAACCCTATTCAGGCTTGAAAAAATAAAGAGATTTATATATCTGCTGTCCAATAAAAATATAGGCTACAGCTGTATTTGACTTATATCAACCACTGCTGGGCTTTTATGAAAAAAAGGCTTGTCATTGGACACTTGCGTGAACTTAACACCGAAAAATGGTGAAAAATGGAATGATTTTTCCCATTATATCGACGTTTAAAAAAAGCAAGTAAACCCATAAAAACCGCCAATTCTTTGACCAATACACAAAAGTCTGTATCGGACAGCAATAACCATTGAAATTCAGGCTTTCTCAAAAAGGGCAAGTCCAGGCAAAATACATGGACGGAACTAACAAAAGAGGCATTAACTTTCCAGACTCGATGTATATCACAAAGCAAACAAATGCCTGCAACAGAAAAATCTGCAAAGCATTTAAATCGCCACATAGGTTGCGTGAATCAACTTAATGATATAGCAAAAGATTTTGATCGCATCGACCACTAATTTAAACGTGAAGGGTCTCGGAACCCGGAAATTGTAAGTGGTTCCCCTGTAAATTTGGGGTTGGATTTAGCCGGAAAATTGTTGTAACTTTTATAGTGTAAAAAATAAAAAATAACAAAACAATAATCGCTAATGATCACCGAGGACAAAGTACAGAAAATATTCCTTTATGGCAGATGACTTTTGGTAAGTTTTTTGGATACAATGTGTCAAAATTACACCTTAAAGAGCTCCAAGAAACGGATTTATCATCGTGAATCAACGATGTCTAAAGCCGCGAAGTAATGCTTATCATAATTCCTTTTCCATGATTCCGGCTATCGTTGCCTAAAACATTTCTAATTTGGATAAAGTTATGCCTCCATTTGGCCGCCATCTGTTCCCTAAATTAGTCCTCATACAATCGGCTTCGTAGAGCTGGAACGGAGAAAGTCCGCCCATTCCCGCTGGCCCTGTTTTAATAAAAGAAAGTTCTTTTGGTAAAATGTACAGGTGTGAGTTTTCGTCCCGACAGCACCCCTCTGCGTGTTTGCAGGGAACCAGCCGAATCCACATCCACAAGGGGTTTTTTAAGGGAATAGCTCAAAAGGGGAAATGCTCTCTAGGATGGGTTTTCTTGGATTTCCAAGCTCCATTCTCATCTGTAATGAGAAGGGGGAAACTTCTGAACTTTAATGATTAACACCAGGGGGATATTTGATGACCGGAAACCTTTGGGAATATAAATCTTTTTGTGGAATTATTATATGGTAAGCCTTTGTTGGTGACAGGGGATATATCAGCCAGAAATCTGTTTTGAACGATTTTTTGTTGACGGTTATACAAACTCATCACTAAGCTTAAGAATAATATGAAAAGGAAGCTTTAATGTCTGTATCAGACAAATTGCTGTCAGACTCAGAAAAAGAGCTATCATCGAAACGATTAATGACGAACTTAAGAATATTGCACAAGTAGAACACTCAAGGCACAGATGTTTTGATAATTTTATTGTGAATATTTTAGGTGCATTGGCTGCGTATTGCTGCTTTCCAAAAAAGCCATGCATCAATGTAAATAGGACTTTTGATACACAGCTTTCTTTATTTTAATTTCGTCGAACTCACGTTATTTAGATAGATCTGCATAATATATACTCTGGTTGGTGCTGCTGTTGTTTGGCTTATTGGTATTATAAGCTCCGTTTAAATCCAAACTAAGGTAGTGTCTCCAAGGTAAGCGAAAACCAAAATTTACATGGAGTCTTGTATCGAACATTTTGTGATTGGTGTTCGAATAATAATTTTGAAGATTAATAAACTTGTTCTGAAAAAGAGAATCTATACTCTCTGCATATCTTTTTTGGTTACTATAGTTAAGAAAAAATTCAGTATAGAAATTGATATTCCCTTCATGAGCGTAAACTTGGGCTAAAGATAAATCTATGTTTTTGTTTTGCGTGGTTGAAGTTGTGTTTTTTAGGATATTCCCTTCTGAGGAAAAAGATTCTTTGTGATCGATTTCTCTGATGTTATCATCATCCCATTTTGCTAATACGTCAAGATTTTCGCGTGTACGATATCCATTCGTATTCTTCTCAAGCGTAAATCCAGCTTGTTTTGTGGTCTTTACTCCCTTTGGGGATGATGCCGGATCCCAGCTTCCATCCATTCCTGGCTTGCGGTCTTCATTCGTATTGTTTGTATTGGCAAAAGTTGCAATATGAGTCTCGTCACCCATCATAAGACCAAAAATGCGAGCTTTCCATCTATCTTTAGTTCCGGCTCCTGTTTCTCCATTGACCAGAGAACTGTTCACGTATTTCTTTTTAAGGCGTACATCCATCACGTAGTCTTTCCTTCTTTCAATACCATTCTGTTCAGATAGTGGTCTGTCCTTATGGTAAACTTTGAGATCTTTAATAGTGAAGTAGGGCAGGTTTTCCATAATAACTTGATTCTTTCCTTTAAAGAAATCATTTCCATTTAATGTCAAGTAATCTATCTTTTCGCCATGAATGTAAATTTCTCCTCGATCATTGATTTTGGCTCCCGGAAGTTGTCTGACAAGCGCATCAAGCATAGAACCGTCAGGAAGATTGAAAGCTGAGGCGTCGTAAACAATTGTGTCACCACGATAAGCGACTTGTATTCTTGTTGCTTTTACTGTAACCTCGTTAAGATAATGAATTTTCTTCATACGATGGGTCGTGACATAATACTCGTCTTGTCCTTTTCTGGGTTTCATGCTGAATGAGAAATAGTTATCATCGTAGCCTTGACAGGAGCATTTAATGATATACGTTTTTTCAACAGCTGGTACATGAAAGTAATATCTTGATAATATTTTTTCTAAGTGGCAGGNAAACATTAAAGCCAGCATCCACAACTTTCATCATTTGTTGTGGAGATATATAACCAGCTATTAATAGTACTGGTGTATATCCATCATGTTTTATCTTTTGCAAATGGTAAATCACACTGTTGAAGTTAGCCATATTTATAAATTTTTTAACTTCACCATACATTTTAATATCACCAATATTGATATCTACATCGTGATTCTCATTGTCAGCAGGCTTCACGATGATGTCGTCTCGTCGCATTAATCTTTTCAAATTCGCAGCGGCTTCTAAAGATAATTCTCTTTCATTTACCATACCTGTTCATTATTTAATATCAGTTCATGAATTTATGAACATCGCAAAGATAGTGAACGCTTTTGTAATAACCAAATATTTTGTTCAGAAAATAGCTTTTGTTCATGAATTTATGAACAATGCTTGAAAATTGAACAACATAGACTCATTAATTTTTTGTATATAGCAAATCATCTTTTAATCTTAATAAATAAAGTAATTATTAAATTGTGTTTCATTACGAAATATATTTGTTAAAATCAACTCTATTTCGAATGTTTTAGTAATGAAAAACTTGATGTGAAACTTATTTAGGCATATCTTTGCTCATGTAAAACAAAACGGACCACCATGAAGCAGAAAAGCAATACACTTACAAAAGCTGAGTTTGATGTGATGTCTACTCTTTGGGATATCAATCATTCGGCAACAGTTCACGATATTCTTGAACATTTCGCAGAACCGAAACCTGCCTATACCACAGTGGCTACTTATATGAAGTTGCTCCTAGAAAAAGAATATGTGGATTATTTCAAGGTGAAAGGCGAAGGTAAAACGAAGATATATCAGGCTAAAGTGACACGCACTGAGTATACCCGACAAGCCATGGCTGGTGTGAAGAAAGATTTCTTTGGTGGTTCATTGCGATCCTTGCTGAATTTCTTTGTGAAGGAGGAAAATCTGTCTGACGAAGAGATTGCAGATTTGCTGAGTACCATCAATAATGAGCAAGCATCAGTTTCTATTGAGGAGGAGAAAACTCTATGAATGATATATTTATTTATTCAGTGAAGTCGTCCTTGGTATTAACAATGCTCTACTTGCCTTATAAGCTGATACTTCGCAAGGAAAGTTTCTTCCGCATGAACCGTATAATCCTGCTAAGTATTCTCTTTTTCTCGCTCGTTCTGCCAGCATGCAACTTTTCTGCATTGGCAATTGTCAATGAGCCTGTGGCTGAAGCAACAAAACAAGTCTATATCCAATTCGACACCGTGAAAGTAGTATCAAATAGTTCTGCTCAGACGGTATCGCAAAGTCAATTAGAATCTTTCGATTGGAGCATGTTGCTGCACAGCATCTTGATTCTCGGAATGGTAATAATGGCGCTTGTACGCTTGCTCCAGATGACGCGTATGCATACCATGATGAGGCTGGGTTGTCTGTGGAGTAAGAAGGAAGAAAGTTGTACCATTTATTGTCATGCCGGTGATATCTCACCTTTCAGTTGGATGAAGAGTATAGTGATCAATGAGAATGACTACCATGAGAATGGTCATCAGATAATCCTTCATGAGAAGGGACATATCCTCTGCTATCATTCGTTTGACATTTTATTTCTCACTCTTGTGCAAACGTTGCAATGGTGGAATCCATTGGTCTATATCCTCGGCAATAGTCTTCGTGATGTGCATGAATATGAGGCAGACAACTATGTGCTTACCTCTGGGGTAAATACACAGGAATATCAAATATTATTGATTCGTAAAGCTTTGGGGACTAGAACCTACGCCTTTGCAAATAATTTCAAACATAGTTTAGTTAAAAACAGAATTACCATGATGATGAAGAAAAATACAAATAAGTGGGCATACGGAAAAACATTATATCTAATCCCATTCGTAGCACTTGCACTTTGTGCTTTTACAAGTCCTAAAACAGAAGTGAGGAATGCCCCTCAGAATGTCAAAGTAAAGCAGGTAAAGAAAACAACAATTGAGACTGTTGAAATTATTCCTCAGATCAAAGGTGATAAGTTGTATACTGACGCTGAGTTTCAGGCAATGATGAATAAAAAGTATGCCGAATGCGAGAAGCATTTTGGCTCTAATACTTTATCTAACAAGATGATTCTTGTTGACAAGAGTGGAAAATATTGTACTACCTATGAAAAGAAGAATGACTGGTGGGTGAAAGTATCCCAAGAGCCATTCTCATCCACCTCATACAGCACTCACTACAAAAAGGTTAATGGTAAGCTGGTAGAAGCATCCCAAAAGACAGTCACACTTCAATTGATAAAGAAATAAATCAATTCTATTATTATCGCAAACTTCAAACTCACCTATTTAGCCCCAAGTTGATATAGATGAAAAAGGCACATCCTTGAATGATGTGCCAAATGCGATATTATGATGAATAATTTTTTGAAGTTGAAAGGCTGACTAACATAACTATTTTAAAATAGGGTGTAACTATAATAATACATGTTTTGAGCTTAGATTTTTGAGAGACAAAATGAATTTTGTACATTTCTGCTGTTTTCCCAGCGTTTTTGCGTTTTTTTAGCTGTGAAGCTACGCAATCTATCGAAAAGTCGATAAACATTGGGGTTGACGATGTGTAGCTAGATCAATTTAGCTACGTTATTTTTTCCTGCTTATATAATGTATGTGCATGCACGCGCACACCTAGGGTTTTGAAAAATATAAGCGTCGAAGTGTTAACATAATGACTATCAATATTTTATCAACGAAATCGGCTACATAAAGTGACGATGAATTGACGGTGAAATATCAAGTTTTTCATGCGTTTCTATATTATTCCTGTCCGATAAAACTTTTTGATTAAGGGCACTTGTTCTACAAAATAATGATTTCGAAGTCATATTTTAAAGGGCTTCGGGAACAATCTGTATCTGATTTTTAGTTTTATAACTTATGTGTTTGTGATTTTTTTATTACTTTCACATAGGTGTTTGATAATAGAAAAATGACAAATCCCAAAAAGTTCCAAAAATCATAAATAACCTCCACTTTAAGCGTAAATTACTAATTTACAATGTGTTAAATGGTGGAGGTGTACCTCCACTATCATCCACTGTCCTCCACTAAAATTTGCTGTTTTCTATGAAAAAATAGGTAATATGGCTTGACTAGTACTTTGAATGTTCGATAGTAATAAAAGAATAAGATGGAAATTTATTTACTATAACTTAGATAATAAAAATATCGTTGATACAACTAAAACATTAGTAACGATAAGACGCAAACGTTTAATCGATGAAATGAAAACTCTGTGTCGTGAAACGGATATATTACTAGTAGCAAAGCGTATAAATGCAATAATTAATATAATTAGTTTCTACGACATATCATTGAGTGATTAGGGCCTAATCACTCTGCGTTTTGCGATACATTAGATAGTGATAAGGCCCATATCACTATTTAATAGAATATTTGGATGATATTTCTTCCAAAGAATCAGGCAATTTAATAATTTGGAATAAAACGCTAAAAATGAGTGTGCTTTCTACTTTAATGTCACTTTTCCCTCGATTATGTCACTTAATGTCACTCGCTCATCCCTTATAAACAAAGGGTTTGTGACAAAGTGACATTAGTGGCATTAAAAAAACTTTTTCTGGTATGCGCAAAAAAGTCTATTAAATATGAATTATATAGCCGATTCAACAATCTCTAAAACGACGTGATACATACCAGAAAGAGAAGCCTGATAGTCTGCCTGAACCAACACCTTTTGATAGAGGGGCTTGTTCTGCAAAAAAAAGAACCCAAAGCGCTATTTAAAAAGGCTTCGGGAACGATTTACATGCTATTCCTTATTTTATCGGACAGCAATATTTCTATATAGAAACGGAAACGTTTCTACGATGTTTTACCTTCTATTGCTTCGTAAAACGCACTGTAAAACATCGTAAAACGCATCGAATTGCTTCGTAAAGTGCAATGCAATACGATATAAAAAATCCCCCATATTTTACCGACGAATTGTCGTTGCTTTATTCTACTCAAAAAAGTGTTCTAATAAATTGATGCTCAATGAATCGACACTCCGACACTTATTTTTACGAAAAACTCTGAGTGCGCGCGCATGCACATGTACATGTCTTGCGACGTGTAGACTTAAATAGATAAGACTTTGGCTAACAGCCTAACCTAAATCTAATTGCATGGGCAAAAATTTTGCAGTATCTTTGCCGAGAATTCAGCGGAATTCAGCAGAACTTTAAAACGAACTTGATAATTCTGCTCTTGTTTGTATATTCCTTATGTTCCTAAAATGCAGACAACAGTTCTTTGACAAAATTACTTATAAAATACCCTCCATCGCTAAAACTACACAGATCGCCGTAGCTAGAACGTAGCTTACCGTAGCTAATTTCAACAAGCTAGATGTTGTGAACCCTTTGTTTATCGGCTTTGCGAGAGATGCCGTAGCTTCGTAGCTAAAGTATACAAAAAATAGAGAAGGTCACCGCCATGTTTTAAGAAATATTTTCGCATACTACACAGCGTATGTATCCATATTGTACTTAGCACTTAAAATTTTCTCGTCTATATATATGTCAATGGTTTACTTCTTGATACTTAGTATCACTTTATTTTAATAAACCTTGGCATTCTCGTAAGTGAAGTGTTTCGCTATTTCAAAGCATAAGCGCAGAAAGCCAGAAAAGAGTGCTAAATTGCGATAGTTATTAGAGTACATGGTATATATCCCTAATGATGGGCTATACAAATATCCATGGATTTGATAATGGCAAGTAATACAAACAACACTTCCATGGCGTAGATGAACCATTTATAAACTTTAATAATACTATTTATCTGTCTTTATTATCCATTTACCATAGGTTTTACCCTCTTTACGAATTATATCAATTCCAAGTTTTCTTATGGCTGAAAAATCACGTTGAATTGTTTTTTTTCACAACACCAAGTTGGCTAGACATTTCAGATCTAGTAATCGCAGAGTTCGAATTGATTAATTCCAAAATTTTAAGCTGTCGATCAGTTAGTTTCTTTAGGACATCCTTTGGGACATTCTTTAGGACATCGTTTTCCTTTGTGCCACTCTTTATGCCATTCTTTGTGTCATCACCAATATTCTCTATATGAGGTATCAGCTTTACTTGCATCAAGTCAGGTTGTTCTATCAACTCTGGTTTCAACCAATGCTTCTCGTTCATGATTACGTTTGTAAGTGCCACGTTGTATGTTGTTGTTGATATAGATAGGACGAGCAGTATATTCTGCCTGAGGCACATTAATATATATTACGTCTTTGCCATCAATCGTTACTTTGTCCACATCTTCATCATGCAGAATATTGAGATTTACTTTCTCTCAACTATGAATGGTATTCCATAAATCCTTTTTGATTTTAGCAGCATCTTCCACCCCCGTAATAGTAAAACGCTTTGAGTTATCCTTTTCAGTCATGTCTTCATACACACCTAAAAGGATTGTTCCTCCATAGGTGTTGGCAAATGCAGAATAGGTTTCCCACAAAGAACTGGGTAAGTTACTTTGAGCTTTCTTATATTCTAAAGTAACGCGCTCGCCGTTTGCAAGTAGATTATATATTTCTTGTTTGGTCCAATTATTAAACTAATCAATCAAAGCCAGCAAATATGGATTCCGAATCTCAGAAATGAGCGAGCTTTCATCCACGTAGGAACGACTATAAGCCTCAAAAGAGAATCCTCCCATTACTCTTCCACCACCAATCGGGTTATTACTCTTTTTTATTATCCAGTAATAAATTCAATTGTGCCTGAAGCTCATCACGATTAGGTAGATATAATTGATAACGTGCAGCAAAAAGATGATTGTCGATACCCTGAAGAGCATATTCCATCAATAGTTCATCTTTCCTTGCACCAAGAACAATGCCAATTGGAGGATTATCATCGGGTTGGCAAATTTCATTTTTGAAATAGTTCAGATAGAGATTCATCTGACCAATGTCACCATGCTTTATTTCTGCTCGTTTCAAATCTATCAAAACATAGCATTTCAGTATGGCGTTATAAAATACCAAATCCACCTTGAAGCGTCTGCTTCCTATAGGTATGACATACTGACGTCCCATGAATGCGAAGCCTCTTCCCAACTCTAACAGGAACTTTTCCATATTAACTTTCAAAGCATTCTCAAGCTCTGATTCTTTATAGTGTTTCTGTTGTGGTATGCCAGTAAACTCTAATACGTATGGATCACGTATAATATCAGATGCCGAAAGGACCTGATGTCCTTTGTTTGCAAGAGCTAATACACCTTCTTTGTCTGTACTGAGCGCAAGCCTCTGAAAGAGGGAAGAGTTAATCTGGCGTTTCAGCTCTCTGACTTTCCATCCCTCTTTGACACATTCCTTCATATAGAACTGCATTTCCATAGGGTCATTACACTTAAGCAATTCAATATAATGGCTCCAACTTAATTTGTGCGACACTGTCGCACATTTTGGAAAAGCAAGATAGAATTTGCGCATATAAGTCAGTACTGAACGACTGAATCCACGCCCTTTCAGACGCGTCAAATCCTTGGATAGATTAACTAACAACCTATCTCCATATTTTGCTTTAGCATTACCTCCTTGCTCAAACTCAACGATATACTGACCAGTTTGCCAATTTGCATTGAGTTGTTCGGTATTGACAGCATATACAGCCTTGTTCTTTGCATTATCCCAAAGAACTGCAATATGTGAGACAAGTTTCACATATTCGGGATCATTCGTAGGCAGGTTATTTATTTGTTCTATCATAATTCAATTATTTAAAAATTCACTGATATTCTGTTTCTTTAATAGCATTTACTAATGTCTGAAGTCCTGAAAAATCTCCTTTCTGAAGGTAATCAATATTTTCAGAAGAAGATATTTTTAATAAATCATTGCAAATTTGCAACCGATGAATCATTGGTAGTACTACACTGCCAACATGCTGATAATAATCACATATTTCTTTTTCTGTTGATGGAAGTTTATATCCTTTTGGGGAACTAGATATGATTATACCTTCATCGCGCAATTTACCAAATACTTTGTTTCTAAAAGTTTGTTCAGACATTGATGAATAGTCACTTCTATTTAAAGCTGACATTAATTCTTTTGTAGGTATATACCTTCTAAGACTGTTATACTTAAAACGGAATAGAAGATAATTTAGCGTAAATACTTGTCTGCGTATATCTTCATCCTCAGAAGAGTCGTGTGATTGGATAAATTCAACGGCCTTACGATAGGCTATTAAAGCAATTTCTTGGTTATAACTATCGTCTCCTTCTGAATGCTCAAAAAGATTTTCGTCGTAACTTTGAGGGAAAAACTTTATACTCAACAATTTCTTATCCAACATCTTTTTATAGTTAATGTTAGCAGGAACTGATTTTTTCTTGTTTTCTTCATAAATATACGACAATGTGCCAGCTATTAAATCAGCTAATTGAACCGCATTTTCTGATTTACTATCTACAACATCGAATTCTTCCTCATCAAAAAGGCTAATAGGTTTCCGGTTCTTCTTTACATATTTTGTAAACTCATCGGCGAATTCATGCTCTCCGACTTTGTCTGTCACAATTCTAATATTCTGATAACTAGCACGTAATTCTTTATAAATAAGCTGATTTATAAACTTGTAAAATGTCTTCTTACTTTTATAGATACCGCTATCTGTAAATAGACTTCTTTTATCAACAACAAGAGCCAATATATTAAAAGGTAGGTGTAATACACGATTTAAAATTCTAACTCTTCTTTCTTGATTCCCTTTTATTCGATTTGATTTCATTTCATTTCCAGAGAACTCCTCTTCTCTAATTATTGACAATGAGCTTTTTACTGTGTCAACATCGGTCTCTTTTACCAATACTGCCACAACAATAAACTTTGTTGAGTTTGACTTCGTCGAAAAGTTGAAGCCATAAGCACCACATTCGTCTAAATAAGCAAACATCTTATCCATAATAAATCTCTTTAAATATCAAAATTAGCTTTCATGGCATCCTCAAACTCTTTCTTTACAGACTCTGTATAGAAGGGCATGCCCCATATTTTGAAATCTTGGTTCTCTGTATGGAACTGGATAAAACCATCCGAATGGATTTTCTTTTGGAACTCTGCTTTCCAAGAATCAGTTCCTCGCAGTTGAGGGCCTTTAGGCTCAATAAATATTTGAATATTATCAAAGACTCCTTCGGTATATTTACGTCGCATAAACAGCACAAAGTCTGGTTCTGTAGCTCTACCTGTTTCGAAGTCGTATATCTTCAAATCTTTCTCATTACGGACAAGATAGATTTCATTATACTTTTCATTCAATTTGTCCATAATGCTTTCAATGTACTTGATAAGATATTTCTCTTCTTCAGTACCATAATTGTCATCATAAGCAAACCAATCAGCTTTATCAACATTACAACGAAGAAGTAAATTAGTTGTTGCCTTGATTGATACACCTTCCTCTTTCTTGTCAGAACCTTCTGAAACTCTAAAGGTGTGGTCTTTGAATACATCACGAACCATGTGTCCTTTGAAGGCTTTCGTTCCTCTAGTTCCAATGCCACCTTTGGCAAGCATTGGAGTCATATCTCTTAATACTTGCATAACGACATTGAACTGTTCTTTCTGAGAAAGATTATCTATAACTTCTTTATGACCAACCAATTTAATCCTAATCAGAGAAAGATATGCATCACTCTCTATAAATTCCTTTACTGACTTTAAGTTTGGGAAAAAATCTGATAAAGAACGATAGGTAAACTCAGGCAACCTATTGATAGCAGCTCTTATGACATGTTTGCTGAAATCACCTAGCGTCATAGATTTTTGCTGGAGAGTCATTGTATCTTGCGCAGTAGCTTTACTAAAAGCAGAACTTTGCTCCATATCACCACTCTTGATGCGAACTTGAAACTCTTTGTCTAAGATATTCTGGCCAATACTTGTTATTTCTTCGTTAAGTAAATATGGTTCTGGATCATTTGCAAAAACATAGCCGTCGGTAAACAAACGAGTCTTTTTGAAAGTGTCTTTTAGTTTCTCTGTCACTTCCCGACTTTTTGGGGCTATGATACCCGAATTTGTCAAAGCTGTATTCAATTCCTGCACATATCTTGGATTATGAGAGCTATGGTAATGAAGCGTTTCCAATGCTCTCAATCTATTCGTCAAGTCGTTATCATACTTGCGAGAATCAACAGGAGCCGACAGATCAACGTCCTCTGACTTTGGAGTTTCTGCCTCCTCTGTTTTCTCTTCGGCTGGTTGTTGCTTTTTCTCGTATTCTGTTGGTTCTTCTTGAACCACACTTTTAGGCGCTACAAATGGCATATATCTAGCACCACGACCTATTAGTTGCGCTTCTGCATTCGTTGTTTTTCCGGGTGCATTTCCTTTGGAGTCACGAGTATCATAAAGACGTACAATATCATAAAGATTGAGTACATCCCAGCCCTCATTCAGCATATCTACTGCAAAAACGGCTCTAAATTCATTGTCCTTTTCCTCTAGTGAGTTCAGATAGGCTTGCTTTTCAGGACTGATATTATTACCATCCACTAACAGCAAATTGTCTTCCTTAAAATCTTCCTGCAATTCCAATAAAAGATTCTCATTGGTAATACCTTTTTCATCGAAATAGGTAAAAGCAGACAATATATCATCGTGAGCATGTGAACGGATGCGCTGTAATGTTTCATTATTCAACGTCTTAACCGCATGAACAAATTCATCATGGAAAGCTTTGTTGGCAGCAATGGTCTTCGATTTGAACATTACAACAGGTTTCACATCTTGTTTGATTGCCGTAAATAGCTTTCGTCTATACTGGCTCAATATCATTGCTTGAATAGCCCTTTCCAATGGTGAAGCATCACTTTGAACCACAGCAATATCCTTTGAGTATCCATCTTCTCTGAATTTCTTCAATGGATAGTCAAAGATTATCTTGTCCGCATATTTGTCCGCAATATTCTGGTCTGTGAAATCTTCTGTTGCCGTAAATTCAAGAAGTACATTGGTCTTGCCATCTTCCGGTGTTCGTTGGAATATTCGCATCACCGTTGTTTCCCAATCATCGGAAGCTTCAAACTCATCATCGCCAAACAACTCCAACTGGGCTGCCATATCAACACCTTTCTTGGCTGCACCATTCATGTGATGAGCTTCATCTGATATCAGCACCAATCCTTTCGTGCTGAAATCATTGTAACTCACTCCCCCCTCTTTCGGAGTGTTAAGGTCGCTATGAAGTCCTTGCGTTGTGGTGAGGCAGAAATTGATACAGCCGTCATCCACTGCTTGAAAATTATCCACCCTGCGGATTTCCACTTGCTTACCATCTATATTAATGGATGGCGCAAATTGATATTTGGAAGATGCTGCGTTGAAGAAATTATCTTCTGTTTTACCAACCACATTTCCATTTCCAACGAAAAACAAAAAGTTGCGATAGCCTTTCGTATAGAGATAGAGCATGAGACCAGCCATGATAAGTGTTTTGCCGCTACCAGTTGCCATGTGAAACAACAAATGCGGCTTCAAAGTCTTACCTTCGAAGCCATTCTCCCAAAAGTTTATGAAATATTGGAAGGCCTCCTTCTGGTAAGGACGCAAAGGCATCAAAGGATTGAGCGAGGTATCAAAATATTCTGGCATCTCGGTGCGTTCTATTGTTTTCCTGCCAAATTCCTCACGCAGCGTGGTCTGAAGGTTGTTGCGGAGATAATCTTCCATGTTAAATGCTTGCTTCTTTGCCATATTATCTGATAGAATAGAAGTCTGAGTTTAAATCTTTATCGCTTTGATTGATGCCAAATTCCTCATTATTGATTTCAGAATAAGGCACATAGAGCAAGTTCTTATCCAAACTTTCTATTAAGAATCGTTTTTGATCATAAAGCGATAACTCTCCAAAATCATTGATATTTTCATCTATCTCTTGCGGTTTAACCTTCCAGGACAAGAATCCTGTGGCTTGCATTTCTTTCCAAATAGATTGAAGCTCGTCTGTAGAACTTGCCTTTTCGATAGAGTCAACAAATCGCTGGTTTGCTGTGGCTAACTCGCAATAGATAAATGAACCACCGCCTTGCCAATTGACAGACTGACTAATACCGCCTTGTTCTCCTTCGATAACTTTCTTTAATCGCTCAACTGAAACAGTTTGAATATAGTCCATCTGTTCAATACCTATATATCGTCTATTCATCTTATGAGCCACAGCCGCAGTAGTGCCGCTTCCGAGATGAAAATCCAATATAAGATCTTCCTCTTTTGATCCTAATTCTATAATTCTTTTTATTAATTCTTCAGGTTTAGGTGTTGAAAATTCTTTTCTTCCAAATAAGTTAATTATCTCTTTGGTTGCGTCTGTAGCAGTGCTTATATCATCCCAAACTGAAAAAGTGTTTTCGCCTTTATCTTCAGCCTCAGATTGGAATCTTTTATATTGAGGTTTAGTCTTACCTGATTTTCCGAATACAATTCTATTATCTTGTAAGGCCTCTATATATTTTTCTTTTGTGAATCTCCAATGCCTTCCTGCTGGAGGTAGAAATATTTCTCCTGTATTAGGATTAACAATTTCATATGATAAATTTGTCCTGATATTTGGTGCATCCATGGGATCTGCCACCCAATTACCCCGAGAATCATTATCTGGATTTGTGAATTTTGCTACATTTGCTTCTAATGAATTTAATCTAAATACATTTCTGTTTTTAGCAAAAACGATGTTATAGTTATGAGACAAAGAAACATCTATATCATTCTGACTTGATTTCCTGTGTTTCCAAATAAAAGTAGCTACAAAGTTAGATTGCCCAAATAATTCATCCATGAGAACTTTTAAATAAGCTTGTTCATTATCATCGCATGTAACCCAAAGACTTCCATCATTTGATAATAATTGTCTTGCAACAGAAAGACGATTACGCATAAAAGTTAACCAAGAAGAATGATTAAAACTATCATTATATCCAAACCCATCATTTCCCGTATTATATGGAGGATCAATATAGATCAACTTAATTTTCCCTGCATAGTATTTTTTTAATGAATACAGCGCCAACAAGTTATTACCTTTAATAATAAAGTTATCCTCTTTAGAAACCTTTGTCACATCATGTTCGCCCTCTGCATCATAACGACGGAAGTTGTTTAATACCTTAGGTTCTGTAAGACGATTGATTTCATCGGGTGCAAGAATTTCGTTCCAAAAAACTTCATTGCGCTTTGCATCCTCTTTGGTTTGCCCACCTTCGAGCATACAATCCTTATAAGGCCATGACAATACAACCTCTCGGCTCTCGGACAGAAAGTTATCACCTTCTGCATCCGTAATGCCTACCTTGTTTTTAAAACATGTATAACTATCCGGAAGGAAGCGTTTATTCATTACAAACTTTTGAAACTTTACTTTGTCAAAAACTTTCATACCATCTACCTCCGTAAAGAAGTTGTTTCGAAGTGCTTTATGAGAAAGAAGCAATCTTAGTAGGTCCGGACGCATAGCAAGAGCTGCCTCTACGATAGCATTTTTCAGCAAATGACCATCTTCTGTACAATATCGGCTTTCATTACGTAAAAGTTTTTCAAGTTCTTTGAATTGATTTAAATTGTCCATATATGTTTGGTTCTATTTTAACGTGAGTTCGGCAAATTATAAGTGCCTATACTTTTGGTAATTAGCGAAAATAGTTGTAACTTCATAGTGTTAAAACTAAAAGAATTACAAATAATAAGCGCTACAATCACCGAGGACAAAGTTACAGAAATATTTTTTATGACAGATGATTTCTGCAAGTTTTTTGATGCCATGATAGTAAAAAAAAATGCTTAAGAGCAATAAAAAACAGATTTATCATAATGAATCAAAGTTGTCCGAAGCCGAAGTTATGCTTATCATGATTTCGGTAATCACTGCTTAAAGAATTTTTATTTTAAATAAGTATACAAGCACCTTTGTTATTTATTTCCCCCCAAGGATATTCCATAACTGTTTTGTTAAACTTGAAAAAGAAGTAGCTATCCCATTAGCCTCTTTTTTAAGAATGTGTTGCTTGGTAAATGTACTAGAATAAGTTTTGTGGGCAGCACTCTTTTACTTGCCTGTCGTAACCAAAGAATACATATACATAAGACTTTTACGGAGATTGTGATGAATGGTAAATATTCTATCTTTGAGATTATTAATGGCAAACTTAAGAACAAAACATAAGTGAAACACTCTAGATATAGCTCTTTTGATAATTTTTTCTTGTCAATATACTTGGGGCATTAGTTGTCTATATCTCGAAAAATAATAATTAACGTAGAAAAAACTATTAATAGATAATTACATGGTTTTAAATTTATCGAACTCTCGTTACCTAGTTTTTAAATATTCTGATCTTCTTTGTAGTGTGCAACAATGTCAAAGTTGTTTAGCATGACCATATTTTATTTGGTTACAATGTTGATACAAAAAGTCGATAAGAATGAATGCCTGATAAGAATAAATAAAAAAGGAGTGCAAACTCTTAGAGCTGCACTCCTTTTTCTATTTAATAGTCGTTCGACTATATTTAATATATTACTTACTTAACCTCTTCGAAGTCTGCATCCTGAATGTCTTCACCAGCCTGAGCACCACCTTGTGCCTGCTGTCCAGCTTGAGCATCAGCTCCTGGCTGTGCACCTGGTTGAGCACCACCTTGATACATCTGAGCACTTACTTCCTGAACTGCTGCGTTTAGAGTTGCTGTTGCTGCGTCGATAGCTGCAACATCGCCACTCTTATGAGCATCCTTCAACTGCTGAAGAGCTGTCTCGATAGCTGGTTTCTTATCAGCAGGAATCTTGTCAGCGTTTTCTTTCAAGAAATTCTCTGTAGTGAAAATCATTGAGTCTGCCTGATTCATCTTGTCAATCTTCTCACGCTCAGCCTTATCTGATGCAGCGTTCTGCTCAGCTTCAGATAAGGCTGAGCGTGAGAAGATTGATGTAGTGAAAATCATTGAGTCTGCCTGATTCATCTTGTCAATCTTCTCACGCTCTGCCTTATCTGATGCAGCGTTCTGCTCAGCTTCTGCCTTCATGCGATCGATTTCTTCCTGACTCAAACCACTTGAAGCCTCAATACGAATCTTCTGTTC
>JGI20225J20221_1001777_pt1 | contig 19600 bp, 23 predicted proteins | sample BioMet4_FD_20221 | JGI IMG/M metagenome (IMG submission 20221) | reverse complement strand
CAAGGGCCATGGAACAATTGGGAGGATGAACAGACGGCCAATTGTCTACGATGCCAAAAGGTTCGTTTGGGAACTGGGCCGCCGTTCAAAAACAGTTTTCCGCTTGAACAGATGGGCCGGAGATAAGTCAGCTTGCAAACGGAACAAAAAAAACCTGAACACTGTAAACCTGGCCCGTTATATTCTATAGGTCTTTTCCTAATAAATGTAATTACTATTCAAAATGGAACCGCAGTTCCATCGGTATCTGATCACATTGAAAATGAACTCAATCCTGACACTGCCTATGCCTTCCTGGACCGGGAATGGGAAATTCAGCCAATTCTTTCGGGGCATTGTTCTTCCTTGTTGCTTCAGACAGTTGCATCGTGTCTCCCCCCTCATTCTGGCCCTACCCGCACGTCTTGTAAACGCCTTGCGCGGCAAAGAGGTGCATGCGCGCCCCTTTTGCTGTGTTACTTTGCGCAGAGCAGCAACTTAACGCCCGGACAAAAACTTAAACGATAAAACCGGCCGCGGCACAGGCACTTCAGACTTCCGCATTATCATTCTTATCTCCGCTTGATAGGGTTTGTGCATACCGCAGGTTCTTTATCCTGGCCGACTTTAGAAGACGGGCCTCACGGACACACGGGGCGGCGCTCCGGCGGGCACATATAAGTATGCGCCATACGACCCATGCATTAACGCATGGTCATGGCTCTATTTTGAGGCTCCTGTTGCCATATGGAAACGGCTTCTTGCTCAACGGAACTCTGAAGGAACAGCTTTTCCGTGGCTTATGCAAAAGAGCTCCGAAGACTTCATCTTGGTCAGGCAATGGACATTGCCTGGCACAGAGACAACAACGCGCATCCTTCCGTTGAAGAATATCTTGCCATGGTACGATGCAAAACGGGCACGCTTGCATCTCTTGCAGCCAGAATAGGCGTACTTGCCGGTGGCGGCAAAAAAGAGACTGCTGACACGGCAGCACGCATTGCCGCAGATATTGGCGCCGGTTTCCAGATTCTCGATGATGTTATAAACCTTACCCTTGGCAATCCCGGCAAAAAGCGCGGAGATGATATTGTGGAAGGCAAGAAATCGCTTCCGGTGCTGCTCTACACAGAAAAATGCAACAAGAATGAAACTGCACTCAATGCGCTCTCTGATTTTCTCAGAATAGCGCATCAAGACGGCATAGACAGCCCTGCGGTTGAACAGGCAATCTCCCTTTTGCAACGCAGCGGTGTCATTGAACATACAAGAGACAAGGGCATCTTCCTCATTGAAAAAGGCTGCACGGAAATGGCAAAACTTTTTGGCGCAGACAACAAAGCCGCAGAAAAGATAAAAACACTATTTACAAATATGATCCCAAAAGACCTACAAAAATCGTCAGGTACCGGGGAGGCAAAACATGCTTGAAAACTGTGAAAATCTTAACAACCAGGCAATCATTCTTGCACAGAAAGGCGAGTATGACGAAGCAATTGCCTGTTTCAAACGCGCACTCACCATGGAAAACCAGAACTACCTGCTCTGGTACAACCTTGGGCTCACGTACCGCGACTGTGGTGAACTTGAACTTGCAAAAAGTGCCTTGGAAAAGGCGTATTTCATCAATTCAAATGATGAAGAAATAATTGAAACGCTTGCCGTCATCTGCTTTTCTATGGGCAAACTTGACGATGCAATGAACTACTGTGCCGCCGGTCTCAAAATGGACAACCGAAATGCGCACCTCTGGAACACTGCGGGCGTCCTTTATTTCAACCAGACAGATTATTCGGGTGCGGCAGAGGCATTTGAACAGGCAGTCACAATAAATCCGTATTACTACGATGCGCTTTTGAATTTACGCGACACATACGAAGAACTTGGCAACAAGAAGGGTTACAATGAGTGTGTCATGCGCATGAAGGAACTTTCATAATAACTCCACAGGAATACTCATGCAGGAAAAAGGTCAAGTCATTCAAATTACAAATGATACCATCACCGTCATTCCGCTCATCAGCAACGCCTGTTTGAGCTGTGCCTCAGGCTGTTCAAAAAGAGGCAAACCGTTTGTCGTTGTAAATCCACATCATTTTGCAGTTACGCAAGGCTCAATTGTCAAAATAGGCGCTTCAAAAGGAACCGCCGCTTTACAGGGAGCCATTGCGCTGCTTTTTCCATTTTTCTGTGCCATCGCAGGATTTTTCTGCGCAAAACCAGTCGCATCGCTTTTTGGAAAAACTGCAGGTGACGGACTGCGTGCACTTTTCGTACTGCTGTTTCTTGTACTTTCAGGAATTCTTGTATTCATCGTCACCAGAAAAATACCATTCCCCGGGAAACCTGAAATCATCGAAGTGTTTTAGCCTAAAACCAAATCTTAAACTAGTTGACCAAAGTCGCTTATAATGGGAAAATACACGCAATATGAGCAAGTATATTTTGGTCACTAGTGGAGTTTGTTCCAGTCTTGGTAAAGGTGTTGCTTCCGGCGCAATCGGAAGCCTTCTTGAATGCAGCGGGCTTAAAGTAGCAATGATGAAATTCGATCCCTATATCAATGTGGACGCAGGAAATATAAGCCCATACCAGCACGGTGAAGTATATGTCACCGAAGACGGCGCAGAAACAGATCTCGACCTGGGAAACTTCAGCCGGTTTACAAATGTCAATCTTACAGACGATGACTGTGTCACCATAGGCAAAGTATATGACAACGTCATCCGAAATGAACGTGCCGGCCGTTACAATGGTAGGACAGTTCAAGTCATTCCTCATATTACTGATGAAATAAAACGATGTATTCTTCACGTTGGCTCAACAACAGGCGCAGATGTCGTCATTGTAGAAATTGGCGGCACCGTTGGTGACATAGAAGCCGTCCCGTACCTTGAAGCAGCGCGTCAGTTAGTGCGGGAGCTTGGTAAATCAAACGCACTCTGCATACACCTAACCCTTGTGCCGGTCATCACCGGTGGCGAATTAAAATCAAAGCCAACACAGCACAGTGTCAAACAGTTGCAGGAAGTCGGAATTCAGCCTGACATTCTTCTTTGCCGCTGCGAAGTTCCACTTGAAGAAAGCATGAAGAAAAAAATTGCATTGTTCTGCAATGTTGCGCCAGGAGCAGTGTTCACTTCAACTGATGTAGAAAAATCAATTTACGAACTGCCCGTCAGTTTTCACGAACAGGGAATTGATGCAAAAATTCTTGAAAAACTTGCGCTCGGCAATCACAAGACAGACATCACTTCTTGGAAGAATTTTCTTGACAAACTTAATCATCCGGCAAAAAAAGTATGCATTGGCATGGTAGGCAAAAAGGATTACCTTGATGACTGCTATAAATCAGTGCGCGAGTCTCTGTTCCACGCAGCAATAACAGGCAGCAACGCAGAACTTTTCATAAAAAAAATTGATGCTGAAACACTTGAATCAGTGACAGACATTTCTCCATACTTTGCAGATGTAGACGGAATTGTCGTACCGGGCAACTATGGTCAGCGCGGATTTCTGGGGTTGCTTGCGGCAGTGAAGTATGCACGCGAGCACAAAGTTCCTTTCCTGGGAATAGACTTAGGCATGCAGCTCATGGCAATAGACACCGCACGTTCACTCTGCGGCTGGGCCGATGCAGACACCACAGAATTCATGCAGAGCTGTGCGCACGCAATCATCAGCCTTCCGGAAGAACAGGCAGGTCTTGCGGCGGCAAGCGTTATGAAACTTGGCGCTTCCGATGTTGATATTTACGGTCAGACAAAGCTACATTCCATTTATAACGCAGACAAAATAACTGAGCGGCACCGTTCAAAATACACCTTTGACCGGCGTTATGCAGAAGACATGACAACACACGGACTTATCACCAGCGCGAAGGCGACATCTGACGGGCAGACAGAAGCCTTTGAATGGAAAGATCATCCGTTTGGAATCGGCGTACAGTATCATCCTGAATTCTTAAGCAGACCGGCTAGTCCGCATCCACTTTTTCTTTCATTCATCCAAGCCGCACTCAACAATCAATAAGGAAACTATTTTGAAGGCAACAAAACGTACACGGATTATTTCTGCATCTCTTTTTGTTGCCCTGTTTTTTTCCTGCATTTACTTTTCATCGTGTTCACTCAAGTACAGCGAAGAAACACATACAGAAAACACCACGCCGGAATTTATTTTTTCAAAAGCAGAATACACACAGTATAAAGACAACAAACCTTCACTTCAGCTAAAGGCAGATTCCCTAGAGCAGTACGAAAGCGACGGTGCAATGTTTGGCGAAGGAGTCTCATTCCAGACATGGAACAAAAACAACGAGCTTGAAACAGAAGGAAGCTGCGGTCTGCTTGATTCCGACACAAAGAACAACATGTACACCATGTTCAACAACATCACTATAAAAAGCCATTCGCATAATATTGAAATTTTTGCAGACAACATGAGGTGGAATGGCAAGACAGAACAGCTTACCACCGGCAAGACAGACAAAGTCACCATCAAGCGCGATGACATACAAATTGAAGGCCGGGGTTTTTCAGCAAGTGGCGTTACGCGCAGCTTTTCTTTTTCTGAGCCGGTAAGCGGTTCAATTGAAACAGACACAGAAAAGACAAGTGAGGAACCGGCAAAATGAATTTCACCGCTGCATGCAAAAAAATAATTTTCTCTGCGATTTGCTTCGTTGCATTACCACTTTATATTTCTGCCGAAAAAATTACATTTCACGCAGACAGCATGTCTGGTTCCGCAAGTGAAAAAAGTGACTACACAAAATTAAGCGGCAATGCATCTGTCGTCACCGAGTCAATGGAAATTTCCGCAGATGTCATTGAACTCAAGGGCGAAAACTTCCGCTACATTTCTGCAACAGGTTCCATCAAAGGAAAAAATACCGAAAGCAAACTTGATTTCACCTGTGACAAAATGACGTATGACCGCGACACAAAAATTGCAACACTAGAAAACACTGTTCATCTAATTGATGCGGAAAATGAAGTAAGTGCGGACGCACAACTTATTGAATATGACCAGAACACACAAATTGCAATCATGCAGATTGGCGTAACGCTCAAGCAAAAAGACAACACTTGTACTTCGGCGTATGCAATCTACCGCAAAGATGCGCAACTGCTCGACATGAGCGGAAATCCTAAGATTGTCCAAGGCAGCAATTCTTTTAGAGCACAAACAATAACGCTTAATCTTGACACACAGGAAATCACGCTTGATGGAAGAGTACAGGGTTCTGTTTCAACAGATGACAAGGATGCCTCAAAAGACAACACTTCTGGCACAAAGACAAATTCTACTACGACAGACATAAAACCTGCAGCGACAACGACAGATACTAAAGGTGCAAATACAAGTGCAACAACAGACACAACGCCGGCAACGGTTACAACAACAACAACTACTACTACACCGGCAGCAACAAGTCCGGGCGCTTCTTCAACAGGAAGTGCTTCATCGGGAGGCTTTGAAAAATGAGCGATGAACAGAATGCCACACAGACAGTAGCACAGGCGCTTGCTGATAATTCTGCTGAGCAAGATTATTCAGGTGAACACAATCTGCGTGTTTCTTCACTATATAAATCATTTGGTCGAAAAAAAGTCGTTCAGGGAATTGATTTTGAAATGCACACCGGCGAAGTGCTCGGACTTCTTGGGCCTAATGGTTCAGGCAAGACGACAACGTTTTATATGATAGTAGGTTTTTATAAACCCACAAGCGGAGAAGTCTTTCTTGACAATGAACGCATCACCGGGCTTCCAATGTACAAAAGGGCGCAGCTTGGCATTTCATACCTTCCACAGGAACCTTCTGTTTTTCAAAAGCTCACTGTTGAAGAAAACATCTGGGCCATTCTTGAAACACGCAAAGACTTGTCAAAAGAGCAAAAGAAAAAGCACATGGAAGAACTTATAGAGGAATTTAACATTGGCCGTATCAGAAAGCAACCGGCGTTCACACTTTCAGGCGGAGAGCGACGTCGCACTGAAATTGCGCGCTCACTTGCAATAGAACCTAAATTTCTTTTGCTTGACGAACCGTTTGCAGGAATAGATCCTATTGCTGTTGCAGACATCAAGCAAATGATTAAGATTCTTACAAAGCGCAACATCGGCATTCTTATCACCGACCACAACGTACGCGACACGTTGGAAATCACTAATCGCGCAATTATTATTTCTACAGGTCAGATCATCATTCAGGGGCATCGGGACGACATTCTTGCCTCTCCTCTTGCCCGTGAAATTTATCTCGGCAAAGACTTTTCAATGTAAAGCTGCTTATAGCGGGTCAGCTTCTTAATTGACCAGTATTACGCCTTGCGGATATCTTCGATTTTTCACCACACCATTGATGATTGAGGTAAGTTGCTCAATGGTACAACGGTTGTCTGATAGTAATTTTCCGGTGAGCCGTCATCATCGCCGTCAGCAGTACACTGAAGAAAATATTTCCATTCAAATCGCAATTGCCTTGCTGACCCTGCTCAGCTGCCCGGCTTTTCACTCAAGGCACAAATGGTTGCACGCAACACCATGCATGAACGCGTGCCAAACAATCAATGAACACGTGAACAAATCGTTTCGGTAATAATTCTCCCGACAATTTAAATCTTGCTTCATCACCGGCAGACAGCCAATGCCATAATCTGCCATAAGGCGGGCTGCTTCTTCAACTGTTTCCGTTTCTACAACAGTTTTTACGTCCTTATGCATCACTTTCTCAACAGTGAGCTTGTTCAACAGATAACTAAGTTCAAACATATCAAGCGTTGTTGCATCACTTGGAGCCGCCTTGAGCAAGTCGTTCTTTGTAATAATACCCACAAGCGCACCACTTTTATCAACAACAGGCAACTTGTTAATCTTCTGCTTTGTCATCAAAGCCTTTGCCTCAGGAACAGAAGTTTCCGGCGTAATTGTGATCGGACTCTTTGTCATTACATCTTTTACCAGCATAGCTCAACCTCCAAGATATGCAGATTTTACTGCACTGTCGTTTATAAGTTCTTTTGCGTTTCCGCTCTTAGTAATAATTCCTGTCTCAAGAATATATGCACGGTTTGCAATTGAAAGCGCCTTGAATGCATTTTGCTCAACAAGAAGAATCGTTGTACCCGCCGCACTAATTTTCTGAATGATATCAAAAATCTCATCCACAAGAATTGGAGCCAGACCCATACTTGGTTCGTCAAGAAGCAGAAGCACAGGTTTTGCCATAAGACTTCTTCCCATTGCAAGCATCTGCTGTTCACCGCCACTCAATGTTCCTGCATCCTGACGCAGACGTTCCTTGAGCCGTGGAAAAAGTTCAAATACCCAATCCATGTCTTTTTTTATTTCATTCTTGTTTTTACGAGTGTACGCACCCATCTCAAGATTTTCTCTTACCGTAAGATTTGCAAACACACGGCGCCCTTCCGGAACTTGAATAAGGCCCTTCCTTACAATCTTATCAGGAGAAAGAGATGTAATATCATCTTCCAAGAATGTAACGGAACCGCTTACTTTTTTAATCAAATTGCTCACCGAGTGAAGCGTTGTCGTTTTACCAGCTCCGTTTGAACCGATGAGAGAAATCACTTCACCTTTTTCAACGCTGAATGAAATTCCCCGCAACGCTTTTATTGCTCCATATGAAACAACAAGATCTTTTACTTCGAGCATACTCATTGCGCGCCTCCTGACAGCTTCTCGTAGTCGGAACCAAGATACGCCTTGATGACCGCAGAATTTTTTTGAATCTCACTCGGGCAACCAGTTGCAATTATTTTTCCGTAATCAAGAACAATAAGTCGTTCACAAATGCCCATGACAAGATGCATGTCGTGCTCAATAAGCAATATCGTAAGATTAAATTCTTTTCTAATAAAGAAATCCATATTATCAGCTCCATCAGTTTCCTGTTCGTTCATACCGGCAAGCAGGTTCATCGGGCAGCCAGCAAGGAAGGATTGCTTGCAAGTGTGCGCGACACAATTTCAAGTTTGCGCTGTTCGCCCATATGGAAGATTTTTGCAAGTTCATTCATTTATTCTTCCAATATGGAACAAAGAAAAGGAAGATGCTCCGTACGCTCCGTCATAAGCTGTTCATCTTTGCGAAATTTCTTTTGTGTACGCAGCAGGACCAATTCCCGGGGTTGCAGTACGACTCCTGATGCAATGCAATACCGCAACATTGTCACCGACACTCAGCGAGCCAAACAAAACGTTATATTCTGAAAAGTACGGCGCGATGCCAATGCGGTTTAAACTGCGCAGGCGATTTCTTTATTGAATTACATGCGCATAGCCGGTCCTTGTCCCAGTACATCACCGTGTCCTTTTTGTAGGACGATATAATTCCTGAGAGCATATTGAAAATTGTTGTCTTGCCGGCGCCCGTTTGGTCCTATAAGCCCCTACAAGTTCACCTTTTGTGAAGGTTCCAAGGCTGAAGTCCGCTTACCGCACGAAGATCCCTCCGAACCACAATTGGAAATTATCTTTTGCCTGCAGAAGCAGTTTCCGGTTCATCACTCATTTTTGTTCCTCCACTGCCTGGCTGCGCTGCGCTCTTCTTTTTTGAAATGAACAGAGTCTTTATTGCTTGAGCCTTTTCTTTGGTTGGAAAGAGAAAAGAAAATGTTTAAATCCCGTCCATGTTTTTACAAAGCCTCATTCTTTTTGTTCCAAAGCAATCCTTGCGGGTCTGAACAGCATGACCAAATATAAGAATCACCGGGTAAATCAAACAGACGATAATCTTTTAGGAACCGCATCCTTCCTGCAAGAAGGAAAGCACAAATGCAGCAATGACACCGCCCTGTAATGCTGCCCATTCGCCCAGCACCACCACAAAAAATCAAATCATTGATTGAAATTGTTGAAGGGAAGCAAGATCAGGCTGCACAAAACCAATCAGCGTGCATACAGCGCGCCGCCAATTCCCTCCGATGAACGATGCGATGACAAAGCCCAACCATCTTGTATTTAAAACAACACTGATGCCGTTTGGACTTTGCCGCAATTTCCATCTTCACGCACTGCAAGAATTGGCACGTCCGGTATGTTTGAGCGTAAAAAATTCTGTAGCAAGATAATGATAAGCACAAGCGTACCAATTAACAGCCACATAAGAAATGAGCGCAGATTCCAGAAAAGATGGTATTGAAAGCGTTTACCGCTCGGGCCGCCGGTAAAATGTCTTTTAGATTTACCAGCACAACACGTATGAATTTCAGCCGAATGCAAGCGCTGCGTATTCGTTTAATTAGCAGATATGAAACAAGATAAGTACAGCCCTTCAAGGTTTAATCGCGGTCGAGGAGAAATCCAATTTCAGAAGAAAATCCTAAGGAGAAGCTGCCGCAAGTCCTGCAGCAAGCAAAAATACTTTCGCCTAGCGCGGAATATGACAATTTTTCCGTAAAGAGAATTAGCAACATAACGCGCCAAGTCCCTGGAATCCTGCCTGTCCGAGAGAAAAGCTGTCCGGTAATACCGCTGATAACATTCAACACTGATAGCCATTATTTGCGTTGATTCCAGCAAGAGTAATCACCTGTGTGCCATGTACTCATCAATTATTTGAAAGCTGAATCAAAAACAGCCGGAACAACGACTGGCAAGAATCGCAAAAATTCCGGGAATAAGCATATTTCTAAATGTTTTGTACTGGCATGATTTCGCCTCTACCCGTCACAGCTTTAACACTTGTTTTCTTGCCTAAAAGTCCGGCAAGGTTTTTACAAGCAAAATAACAATAAGAATGCCATAAGAAATTGGCATCGGCGTACTGCGAAGAAATATATGGCCTTCGTCATTGTCTCTGCAATGCCAAGAATCACTCCGCCGACCAATAGCCCCCGGTATGGAGCCCAATGCCACCCAAAACTGGCGGCGACAAATGCTTTAAGCCGGGAATATATCCCATCATCGGATGCTATCTGGCGGATATTTTGTTGCATAAAGAACGCGCCGCCCGAGCCAAGGCACTGAGGCCGATGACAAAACGTGATTGCAATTGTTTTGTTTACATTAATTTCCCATAAGACTTGGCAGCGCGCCCATATCGTAGCTTTACCCGCACGCATAGCCTTGCCTGTCTTTGTATAGCTGACAGGGTAAATTAAGAATTGCCATAAGCGCCACAGACGACACAATGACAATAATTTCTATATTCGAAATTGAAATGAGTCCGTTTGGAAAGGCGGTGGTTTTTAAAGTGTACACTTTGACTGCCATCGTAGGATACTGACGAGGATCAGGACCTACAAACGGAAGAACACGCATGGTGTTTTGCAGAATAAGTTCAACAGCAATTGCTGTGATTAAGGAATTCAACCGCGGAGCATTTCTGAGCGGACGGTATGCACACCGTTCAATCAACAGGCTCAAGAGCGAGCAAACAACCATTGATGCAATAAAAGCGCATGACAATCCAAGCGGTGTCGCACCCATCACTCTGAGTACATAATAGCCGGCATACGCGCCGACCATCATCACGTCTCCATGTGCAAAGTTAATCAGCTTAACTATGCCGTATACCATCGTATAACCAAGGGCTATCAATGCATAGATACTACCCAGTGAAAGTCCGTTCACCAGTTGTTTCAAAAAGGTATCCAACATATCCTCCAAACTTCTAAAAACGCCTTGCTAGTTTACCATAAACAGCTATAAAAAAAAAGGGGGTTAATTGGATTAAACCAATCAACACCCCGTTATGCGAAGCAAAAACTGCTGAATCATGACAGTGCATGATTCAGCAAGGTAAAAAATACGAAGTTGTATTCTTTACGGATTAACAGTGGTCTTGTACACTGTTGTAAGTTTTCCATCGGCACCTTTTACAATCTGAACCATAACAGCTGATTTGACAGGGTTATGTTTTTCATCAAAAGTAAGATGTCCGGTAACATAGTCACCGTTTGTAGCTTCAAGCGCGTCGCGTACAGCAGCAGGCTCATCGGTTCCAGCTTTTGCAATTGCGTCTTTCATAAGATAAGCGCAGTCATATCCAAGAGCTGCAAAGGAGTTTGGCTCTTTGTTATACTTTGCCTTGAAGTTTGCAACAAACTTCTGAACAGCCGGGCTGTCGCTGTCTGCTGCGTAGTGGTTGGAATAATATCCGTTGAGAACTTCATCGCCTGCATTTGTGGTAAGTCCGTCCCATCCATCAGCGCCAACGATTGGCTGGTTGAGTCCCTGAGCGCGGAGCTGTTTTGCAATGAGGGCGACTGTGCCGTAGTAGTCAGGAAGATAAATTACATCAGGATTTGCAGCCTGAATCTTTGTAATCTGAGCGTTGAAATCCTTGTCCTTTGTCATATATGACTCTTTTGCGACAATCGTTCCGCCGTTAGCTGCATATGCTTCAACGAAGTTGTCTGTAAGTCCTACAGAATAATCGTTGCCTGCATCAAAAAGAATGGCAGCTTTCTTTGCGCCAAGCGTTTCTACAGCAAACTTTCCGCCAACTTTTCCCTGGAACGGGTCAGTGTAACATGCGCGGAAAATATAATTGCCGGCATCAGTTACCGGAACAGCTGTTGCAGCAGGAGCAAGCTGAACAACACCCTGTGACTGAGCAAGAGAGGTAAGCGCTATGGTGCATTTTGATGTGAGTGAGCCGATGATGAGCTTGCACTTGTTGCGTGTGGTAAGCTTTTTGTAGGCATTTACACTTTTTGCCGGATCGCCTTCGTCATCTTCGCTGATGAGAACGATCTGTTTTCCGTTTACTCCGCCAGCAGCATTGATTTCATCGATAGCAAGATTGATACCGTTGCGAGCTTCAACACCATACACAGCTACATCGCCGGAAAGTGGGAAAATTCCGCCGATCTTAATTTTGTTTGCAGAGCTAGAATTGCCGCAGCCACAAAGAGCCACTGCCGCAAAACCGACAAGTCCTGCAAGAACTGTTTTTGTCATTTTGTTCATAGAACCCTCCAAAAAGGTTTAAGTTCTTAAATAATACTGAAAATTCTTAAGTGTGTAAATATTTCTACAAGAAAAATCAACGTTTTAATGGAATAATTTGATGAATTACAGAGGATTTTACATTGCACAAATGCAGCCTCTTTAAAAAAATAAAGCCGCTCTTGTATAAAAGAGCGGCTGCGAAGAGTAAAGGCTTACGCCTGTGCTTCTTCTTTTGGAGTTTCTGCTGCAGGAGCTTCGGCAGCAGGTGCAGCAGGAGCATTCTTCTTTGCTACTTTTGCATCTTTCTTTGCCTGATTCTTCAGAGCAGCTTTGCAGAATTTGCAGATCTTTACCTTTTTACCGTCAATCTCCTGTTCATACAGGGTCTTGATCTGATCTTTGCCGCAGCGTGCACAAGTGCCACGTCCGTGGTTCGGTTCTTTGCGGACACCAGTTCCGCGATGTGCTTTAGACATAGCTTACTCCTTGCCTGCTTCGGCTTTATCAGCCGCAGCTTTTTTAGTCTTGTCGGCAGCAGCTTTCTTAGCAGGTGCCTTCTTTGCCGGAGCTTTCTTTTCTGCAACAGCAGCATCTGCTTTTGGAGCAGCTTTCTTTGCAGCTTTTGCATCTTTTGACTCTGGTTCTGGAAGTTTATAATCAACCAGTTCAAGAATAACTACATCTGCAGCATCGCCCTGACGGAATCCCATTTTAAGAATACGGGTGTATCCGCCTTTGCGATCCTTCATGCGAGGTCCGATTTCAGTGAACAATTTGTTCAGAATCTTCTCGTCGGCAATGTATTTCGCAGCAATTCTTCTGTTGTGTACGGTGTCAATTTTGGCACGGGTAATAAGTTTTTCTGCTGCTTTACGAACTTCAAGAGCCTTTGACTTTGTTGTGGTAACTCGCTCATATCTAAAGAGAGAGGTCACCATATTCCGTGACATTGCACGGCGGTGGGCTGTTGTGCGTGAAAGCGGATTAAAACCAATCTTATGATTCATCTGTTTCTTCCTTATGTTTCTTCAGGTTGACATCCTTGAGGTGGCTGTAATCAGTCATGCCAAGCGTAAGACCGCGTTCTTCAAGTTTAGCTTTGATTTCTTCAAGGCTTTTCTTTCCAAAGTTGCGAGTCTTTGTGATGTCATCTTCAGTCTTTTTTGTTAATTCGCCAATCGTGCGAATGTTCGCATTCTTAAGACAGTTTGAGCTGCGTACGGAAAGTTCAAGTTCCTCAACAGGTGTGTTGAGCAGCTGGCGAACCATTTCGTCACCTTCATCGAGATCATCGCTTCCTGATGAATCGCTGTCATTGAAGTTTACGAAGATTGCAAAATGATCTTTCGCAATCTTTGCTGCCTCAGCAAGCGCGTCCTCAGGTTTGATTGTCCCGTCAGTCCAAATCTCAAGAATAAGTTTGTCGTAGTCGTTGCGCTGACCCACACGGCAAGGCTCAATAGAATATTTTACCTTTGGTACAGGTGTAAAGATGCAGTCCATTGGAATCGTACCAACAACTTCAATGTAATGCTCATTTACTTCAGCAGGAACATATCCTCTTCCAAGATCCACCTGAATTTCAAACTCAAGGTGAGCTCCTTCCATCATGGTAAAGATCTCAAGCCCTTTTGTAAAAATCTCAAGCTGACCGGCCTTTGCGAAGTCATCAGATTTGACAACTCCCGGACCTTTAAATTCGAAAAGAAGTGTATCCTGTTCAACGTCCTGCGGCAGGCGCAAACGAATCTGTTTCAGCTGTTCAAGACTTCAGCGTGTCTTCGCTGACATTTGGAATTGTCTCGAATTCGCTGGAAATAACATGAGGAACACCATCAGCATCCATACGAAGTGATTCTTACGGAAGAAATCGCATATCCTTGGATTGAGGAAAGAAGTACACGGCGGAGGGTGTTCCCCATGTCGTACAAATCCGTCTCAAAAGGATACGCGGTAAACTTACCGTAAGTTTTGGATCAGTTTCGATGTGGCTCAAATGTAATGCCTTTTGGTTTTTTAAAACCTTTAAGCAGATTTTTGCGAGCCATTTGAAACTCCTTATTTAGAATAGAGTCTCAACCACGAGCTGCTCTTTAATGTCAGCGAGGTCTGTAAAACTTCTTCACGGCGCGGATACTGGACGAAGGTGGATGACAGCAAGTTTCTTGCTTCTTTCCTTGACTTCAATGACATCGCCTGGTTTTACGCAGAAGCTAGGAATGTTGACGATGCGTCCGTTTACCATAATGTGGCGGTGCAGAACAAGCTGACGCGCCTGGTTGCGGCAGACTGCGAAATGAAGTCTGAACACAACATTATCAAGACGACACTCAAGAAGGCGAACAAGGTTTTCACCAGTTACGCCCGGCATTCTAAGAGCATGTTCGAATGTAAGGTGGAACTGTTTTTCCTGCATTCCGTACATTCTCTTAATCTTCTGTTTCTCACGAAGCTGAAGACCGTACTCGCTGCGCTTTCCTGAACGACCTTTTGGATCCTTTCCTGGAGCTGCGCGTTTCTTATTGATTGGGCACTTATCGCTCTTGCAGCGGTCGCCTTTAAGGAACAACTTTTTCTGTTCTGTTCTGCAAAGTCTGCAGACAGGACCTGTATATCTTGCCATATTCCGTTATTCTCCTTACATGCGGCGTGTTTTGCGAGGGCGGCATCCGTTGTGCGGAATCGGGGTAACATCAGAAATTGACTTTACCTTGAGGCCCAAAGTTCCCAGTGCGCGGACAGCGTTTTCACGGCCGATTCCTGGTCCCTTTACAAACACATGAACTTCACGCAAGCCATAGCTTGCTGCCTTCTGGACTGCTGTTTCTGCAACAGACTGTGCGGCAAACGGAGTAGATTTCTTTGCTCCGCGGAATCCCAGACCGCCTGAAGAAGCCCAGCTAATTGCGTTGCCGTTCAGGTCAGTTATTGTGATGATAGTGTTATTGAAAGTTGCCTGAATGTAGACATTTCCTTCATATACACTTTTCTTCTCTTTTCTCTTTTTTACGGTTGCCATTACTTAACCTCCGCCTTATGCCTTTTTCTTGTTGGCAACGGTCTTCTTCTTACCCTTGCGTGTACGAGAATTTGTACGAGTACGCTGTCCGCGGCATGGAAGTCCCTTGCGGTGACGTGTTCCACGGTAGCATCCGATATCCATAAGACGTTTAATGTTAAGTCCGATTTCCGTGCGCAGACGACCTTCTACCTTGTAGTGGTTGTCTATATACTCACGAATTTTTGCAAGATCATCTGCAGAAACATCATTCATCATCATTTCTGGATTAATTTTTGTTTCTTCACAGATTTTCGTTGCAGCTGGACGGCCAATTCCGTAAATATAGGTTAATGCTATATTGACATGTTTGTTAGGGAGGTCAACTCCCGCAATTCGTGCCATCAGTTACTCCTCAACCCTGTCTCTGCTTATGTTTCGGGTTAGAACAGATAATGCGGACAATGCCGTTTCTCTTAACTACCTTACACTTGTCGCAGATGGGCTTTACGCTGGTGCGTACTTTCATAAAAGTCCCCCTGGGAATATGTATACTTCTATCTGACCATGGCAGTTCGCTTTGAACTACAATCAGATATCACACCGCCGTAGAACGGAATACTCCATTCTTTAGACGGTGTGCTAGTATAACACAAAACCCGTTTCTTATTCTAGACTAATCCGCGAAATTCTCTAAAAAATTCTAGAGATTCCGTGAATGTAAACTGCCGCTCTTTGAAAATCCATCGTGATGATGCATCTTGAGAAGAGCTTCAACCTGAGACATTGTATCAAGGTCTACGCCAACCATAATCAACAGTGAAGTGCCGCCCATCAACATTGCTATTGACTGCGGGAACTTGAACAGTAATTGGATGACTGTCGGCAATACAGCAAGCGCTGCAAGGTACAGTGAGCCAGGAAGAATCAGACGGTTCAACACCCTCTGAAGATATTCCTCAGTTTTGTCGGTTCTGATTCCGGGAATGGAGCCACCGTTTTCACGGATATTCTTTGCTATTTCAGTGGGGTTCAGTGTTACCTGAGTGTAGAAGTATGCAAAGAATACAATCAACAGAGCCTGAATAATATTATACCAAAGTCCGAGCGGATTCAGGAATGCAGAAAGTTTCATAAGCCAAGTGGCTTTTCCTGCAAGGCTGTTTGCAATCTGCAGCGGGAACGTCAGGAACGATGATGCAAAAATGATTGGGATAACTCCTGACGGATTGATTTTGAATGGAATGTAAGTGTTCTGTCCACCGTACATTTTGCGTCCGACCACGCGCTTTGCATAGTGTACCGGAATCTTGCGCTCGCCAGTCTGTTCAATGACCACGAGTCCAACAATTACGATAAACATAAGCAGAACAACGATAACGAACACAACGTTGATGTCACCATTCTGGACGCTCTTAATCAGCTCGTAAACTGCATTTGGCAGGCGTGCAACAATGCCGGCAAAAATGATTACTGAGATACCGTTGCCGATACCATGGGCAGTAATCTGATCGCCGAGCCACACGGTAATCATAGAACCAGTTGTCACCGTAAGCATAGCAAGTGCTTTGAAGTAAAACGGATTCGCGATTGCAATTGCACCAGGTTGAGCCTGATTGATGCTGTCAGCATAGACGGTGATTGCGAGGGACTGGATGATACATACAATGATGCTTCCAACTCTTGTCCACGCAGCAACCTTCTGCTGACCGCCATCTTCCTGTGCAATTCTTTTAAGAGACGGGAAGATGATGAGCGCAAGCTGCATGATAATCTGTGTTGAGATGTACGGCATGACACCGAGCATGAACACAGAGAATCTTTCGAATTTGCACGGCGGACCAAGAAGGTCCATGTATTTGGCCAAAACCGGCATTTTCCGGCCCAGCCTTGGCAAGAATTGTCAAAGTACTGCAGAAGGCAGGGGTGGCATTGATGGCCGGGGATTGTTTAATACCACTTCCCAGACGGGAAAATAGCGAGAATAAGCAATGTAAGAGAACATTGCGGTCACGCCAGCTTCTTTAACCGCTTGAACATATATTTTACACAACAGGATTGTTTTGCCATTTTTAGTCACTCCGCTTGCCTTTATTTCTTTTCCGTATCTGCAGGTTTTGTTTGCTTTTGCAGCTTCTTAGGCAGGACTTTCTTTGCAGACTTTTGCAGGTTTTCTTCTCTTCAGCAGGCGCTTGTCATTGTAACAGAACCGCCAGCTTTTTCGAGCTTAGCCTTTGGCAGATGCCAGAAACTTTTTCGACTTTGACAGTGAGCTTTTTGGTAACATCCCCGTTTCCAAGGACTTTTACCAAAGCATCAGCTTTCTTAAGAAGACCCTTCTTAATGAGCGTCTCCTTATCTACTGTTTCACCGTCAGCATACTTTGCTTCAAGATCACAAAGATTGAAGCAAACATATTCTTTCTTAAACGGATAATTCGAGAATCCGCGGTGAGCAATGCGGCGGTAAAGCGGCATCTGTCCGCCTTCAAAGCCGACATATGTTTTTCCACCGGAACGTGACTGCTGACCCTTGTTTCCTTTACCGGCTGTTGTGCCGCGTCCGGAAGAAGAACCGCGTCCGATAATCCGTCTTTTCTTATTGGCACCCTGTGGGGCACTTAAAGTAAAATCTGACATTAGTCGATCTCCTCAACTTTAACCAAGTGGTTCACAGAAGCAGCCATGCCTTTTACAGCATCGTTTGCATTGAGTTCAACAACTGAGTTAAGTTTTTTAAGACCAAGGCTGCGGACAGTAGCAACTTTATCAGGTGACTGTCCGATAACACTTTTTACCAGTGTAATCCGTAATTTTTTTGCCATAATCAACCCCACATATCCTTGAGGGTTTTGCCTCTGTTCTGAGCGACACTGCGGGCATTAAGCATTTTGGCAACAGCGTTGAATGTAGCGCGTACAACGTTTACAGAAGTACTTGAACCAAGTGACTTTGAAATAACGTCAGTAACACCTGCTGCATCCATGACTGCGCGGACTGCACCGCCAGCAATGATTCCGGTTCCAGGACAAGCAGGCTTGAGCAATACAGAAGAACTCTTGTAATTGCCAAGCATCTCGTGTGGAATGGTACCGTTCTTTACCGGAAGAACAGTGAGATTTTCTTTTGCTTTCTCAATGCTCTTTCTGATAGCTTCAGTAACATCATTAGCCTTTCCGAATCCGTATCCGATACGGCCTTTCTGATCACCGACAACCGTCAGTGCTGAGAAAGACATTCTGCGTCCGCCTTTTACGGTTTTTGCAGTGCGGTTGAGCTTTACGAGCTTTTCCACGAATTCTTTATCTTCAGGCTTTCTATCTCTGTCTTTATTCTGGTGTTCCATAGCCTCTCCTAGAATACAATCCCGGCTTTGCGGGTAGCGTCAGCAAGGGCTTTTACAACACCGTGATAGAGATAACCGTTGCGGTCAAACACTACTGTTGTAATGTTCTTCTCCTTAAGGCGTGCACCCAGAGCTTCACCAAGTTTTGTTGCGCTGTCAACATTTGCCTTGAGCGCAATAAAATCTTTTTCGAGAGTAGAGATGGAAGCAAGAGTCTTGCCTTCATCATCGTTGATAATCTGCACATACAGATTGCGGCCGCTCTTGAACACCGTCATGCGAGGGCGTTCTGCAGTACCATAAATCTGCTTGCGGATGTGGATCTTTCTGTGCAGGCGTTTTCTATCTTTGTCATTAAGTTTCTTGGGATTGTTAGGCGTTACGGATCCGTCGACCGACCTGTACTTATACATCTATAATGTAGGAAGTTTTGAGTTCGAACTTTTAATAGTTCTAAAAGTTCTGACTTCCGTATGTTAATTCTTGAAGTTCTTCGCAAGTCTCTATTCCGACCGGGTGTCCGGGTAGTAGTCTTAGATGAACTTTATGCTACTCGGACTTATTTGGCCACCTAAGTGCCTTACTTTTTCTAAAGGTGGGGAACCAGCGGCACACATAAGTCCTAAATTTCTTAACGGGGCGCACATAAGTTACCTATGCCATGCGAGTAAGAAAGATGAAAGAAGACCACAATGTTGGCCATTTCTTTCGATGTCTTTTTTACCAGCCCCGCCGCTCAATTAAACGTGACAGACCATTATCCTCCTTCCGTACAGTTTTTAACCATTTCGAAGGGCAAAGATAAGGTCGCCCTCAATGTCATTTGACAACGTGGTTCGGAGAGCAGTGGCATTTTCCAGGCTTCCCGCTCAACTTCCGGTCCCTGATATTGTTAACCAGTTCTAACTTCACTTTTCCTTTGCTTCAAGAACAATAGAGGCTGATTGCTATCGTTCTTACGCTTACGTTCGTGTACCAAAAACATTGGCGTTAGAGTAAGGTGTTATACCCAATGGCCGCCAAAGTTTGCCACCCGGAAAAGTTTTAGTGAGGCAGTAATGGCCACAACCAAAGGCGCGTCTTCAAGTCCCGTTTGTTTAACAGTACTTGGAGCCGATGAGTTTGCTAAAGTAACGATACTAAGGTCTACCAGAAATCGCCATTGGCGTCTAGTCTTACCTTTTCATTTGTTAGTGTCCTTAACTATTCGTCGAACAACCTCTTAAGTCACCGAGTCTAAGCATCTTGAGGCGTTTGGACTTGGAATGTTTCCGTTCCCTTAGGCGATGCTTTGACTTCAGTAGTCTGCGTTTCAGCCATTCTGGCCGCAATTTATTCATATAACTATACAA
>JGI20225J20221_1003154_pt1 | contig 19663 bp, 18 predicted proteins | sample BioMet4_FD_20221 | JGI IMG/M metagenome (IMG submission 20221) | reverse complement strand
CCGCGCCGCTCGCCCTGCCGCACGTAGACGGTCGTCTCGACCGCCCAGTCGTAGGCCGCGCGGGCCTTGAACGGCCCGGCGTAGGCGTAGCCCGCGATCCGGCCGTCCGCCTCCGCGGCGAGATAGGGATACCGCGCCAGCGTTTTTTCGATCCGGGCGCGGAACTCCTGCTCCGACGGAACGTCATATTCAAAGGTGATGGCCGTGTCCCGGACGCAGGGCGCATAGATTTCCAGCAGCTCCGCTGCGTCCTGCGGCCGCGCGGGCCTGATTTTCCAGCACTTTCCCATATAAAACGACCTCCCGAAGACGCTTTTCGCCATGATACCGCGCTTTGGCGCGAAACGCAAGCCCCTTGTGGAAAAGTTTCACAGTTTTTCGCCATAATTGTCCTATGAAACCGAATAGGTTGGATAAAGCACACTTTTTGTCAAAAACAGAGGGGTAAAATACGGAAGAAAAATGAAGATATGCCCTTGCGCATTTCTCCAATTTGAGTTAAACTATAACAGAACGAACGATTGTAAAACCGCGAACCGGGAGAAAGGGGCGTGCGTGCCTTGACCGTCCAGATCAAAATGTTTGGCGGCTTTTCCATTACAAACGGCAGACAGGAGCTGAGCAGCACGGGCAGCAATTCCCCGCTCCTGTGGGATCTTCTCGCCTATCTCATCACGTTCCGCACGCGGGAGATCCCGCAGGCGGAGCTGATCGACACGCTCTGGTCCTCGGCCGACCTGCGCAACCCGCAGAGCGCGCTCAAGGTGCTCGTCCACCGCGCGCGCGCCGCGCTCGACGAGATCGGGCTCGACGGCAAGAGCCTGCTCGGCAGCCGCCGCGGCGCCTACTACTGGAATTCGGTCGGGCTCGACGAGGCGGTCGACTCCGACGAGTTCAACCACCTGTGCGACGAGGCCGATTCCTCGCGCGACGAGGACGCCGCCTGCGAGCTGCGCCTGCGCGCCGCCAAGCTCTACGACGGAGATTTTCTCTCGAACCTCTCGTCCGAGACCTGGGTCATGCCCCTCTCGGCCTACTATAACAACAAATACATCCGCGCGGTCTACGCCGCGGTGGCCAAGCTCCAGAGCACCGGCCGCAACGAGGAGGCGCTTGAGCTCTGCAAGCAGGCGCTCAACATCGCGCCCTACGACGAGCCGCTCAACACCTACTTTATCCAGTCCCTCGTGAGCCTCGGCCGCCCGCAGCTGGCCCTTTCGCACTACGAAAAGGTCGTGCGCCTGCTGCGCGACCAGTTCGACGTCGAGCCCTCGCAGGAGTTCTCCGCCCTCTACCGCGAGATCATGGGCATCGCCCAGACGCAGGAGACCACCGTCTCCGACGTCGCCGAGAAGATCCGTGAGGGCGACTCCACCCGCGGCGCGTACTACTGCGAGCCCGCCGTGTTCGAGGAGATCTGCCGCTACGACGCGCGCACCAAGATGCGCAGCGGCGGCGTGTCGTATCTGGCGCTGCTGAGCATCCACGGCGCCGACGGCGGCGTCGTCGCCAAGGGCGAGGCCGAGCGCGCCGCCAAGCTGCTGCAGACCGCGATCCGCGACTCCCTGCGCAGCGGCGACTGCTTCTCCCGCCTCAATCTCGCCCAGCAGGAGATCCTGCTGCAGAACACGACCTACGAAAAGGGCGTCATGGTCATCGAGCGCGTCATCCGCGCCTACCAGCGCCGCAATCCCGGCGCGAGGACGCAGATCTCGTTCAGCCTGAGCCAGCTCGAGCCGAAGGAACTTACATAAGCCCCCGGGGCGCTGCCAAAGCAGCGCCCCGGTTTTTTGCCCCGCCGGGGCGGGCGCGGGGACGCGGAAAGGGGACGGCCGAGGCCGTCCCCTTTCGTTCCGGGCGGGAGAGGCCGCAGCCTCTTCCGCCGGTCTTTATTTGTCCACTTCCTCGAAGTCGGCGTCCATCGCGTCGTCCGAGACGGTGTCGTTCGGATTTTCGCGCGCGGCCGAGCCGTGGTACTGCGCGTTCGGGTCGATCGTGACGCCCGCCTCGCGCAAGACGCCCTCGAGCTCCTCCGCCGCGCGGTTCATCTCCGCGGGCGCCTTCTGGCGCACGGCCCGCTTCGCGTTTTTGACCGACTCCGCCACGCGGGCCTTCGCCTCGCGCTCCATGCTCTTCATGGCGGCCTCCGCCTGGTAGATGAGCTGCTCGCAGTGGTCGCGCGCGGTGGCCTCCTTCTTGAGCTGCTCGTCCTCCTGCGCGTACTGCTGCGCGTCGCGCACGGCGCGGTCGATGTCGGCCTGGCTCATGTTGGAGGTCGCGGTGATCGTGATCTCCTGCGCCTTGCCGGTGTCGAGATCCTTGGCCGAGACGTTCACGATGCCGTTGGCGTCGATCGAGAACGTGACCTCGATCTGCGGCACGCCGCGCGGGGCGCGGCGGATGCCCGTGAGCTGGAAGCGGCCGAGCTCCTTGTTCTGGTGCGCCATGGGCCGCTCGCCCTGCAGCACGTGGATGTCCACGGAGCTCTGGAAGCTCGCAGCGGTCGTGAAGATCTGGCTCTTGCGGATGGGGAGCGTCGTATTGCGCTCGATGACGCGCGTGCACACGCCGCCCAGCGTCTCGATGCCGAGGCTCAGGGGCGTCACGTCGAGCAGCAGCAGCCCCTTGACGCTGCCCGCCAGCACGCCGCCCTGCAGGCAGGCGCCCATGGCGACGCACTCGTCGGGGTTGATGCCCTTGAAGGGCAGCGAGCCCGTGATGCTCTGCACGAGCTCCTGCACGGCGGGGATGCGGCTCGAGCCGCCCACCATCAGCACCTTGCCGATCTGCGAGATCGGGATGCCGGAGTCGTTGATGGCCTGGTTGACCGGCTCGCGCGTGGCCTGCACGAGATGATAGGTGAGATCGTTGAACTTGGCCCGCGTGAGCGGGATCTCCATGTGCAGAGGGCCGTTCTTGCCGACCGCGATATACGGCAGGCTGACCGTCGTCGCGGTCATGGCCGAGAGCTCGATCTTNGCCTTTTCGGCGGCCTCGCGGATGCGCTGCATCGCGGCGGGGTCGCGCGTGAGATCGATCTTGTTTTCCGCGCGGAACTGCTTGACGAGATAGTCCACGACGCACTCGTCGAAGTCGTCGCCGCCCAGATGGTTGTTGCCCGCGGTGGCGAGCACCTCGATGACGCCCGCGGAGATGTCGAGGATCGACACGTCGAACGTGCCGCCGCCCAGGTCGTAGACCATGATCTTCTGGGCTTCCTCCTTGTCCACGCCGTAGGCCAGCGCGGCCGCGGTGGGCTCGTTGATGATGCGCTGCACCTCGAGCCCCGCGATCTTGCCGGCGTCCTTGGTCGCCTGGCGCTGGGCGTCGGTGAAGTAGGCGGGCACCGTGATGACGGCGTCGGTGACGGGCTCGCCGAGATAGGCCTCGGCGTCCCGCTTGAGCTTCTGCAGGATCATCGCGGAGATCTCCTGCGGGGTGTATTTGTGCCCGTCGATGCTCACGCGGTAGTTGGAGCCCATCTGCCGCTTGATCGACGAGATGGTGCGGTCGTGGTTGGTGACGGCCTGGCGCTTGGCGATCTGGCCGACCATCCGCTCGCCCGTCTTGGCGAAGGCCACGACGGAGGGCGTCGTCCTGCCGCCCTCGGCGTTGGGGATGATGACCGGCTCTCCGCCCTCCATGACGGCCATGCAGGAGTTGGTCGTGCCCAGGTCAATTCCGATCATGCGAGACATACACACTACCTCCCGGGCAGCGCGCGTTTCCGGGCTGCCCCCTTAATTTGCCACGACGACCTTCGCGTGGCGGATGACCTCGTCATCCATCGTAAAGCCGGTGCGGACGATCTCGATGATCTCCTCCTGCCGGTACTGCGGGTCCTCCACATGGCCGACCGCCTCGTGATAGTCGGGATTGAAGCACTTGCCGAGGCTGTCCATGGGCCGGACCTTGAGATTTTCGAGCGATTTTACGAGATTCGCCATCACCATCTCGATCCCGCGGCGGTAGGCCTCGTCGCGGCACTCGTGCCGCAGGGCCGTCTCGAGATCGTCGTAGAGGGGCAGCAGCTGCAAAACCGCCTTTCGGCAGGCGGCCGACTCGCTTTTCTGCAGCTCCTCCGCAGTGCGGCGGCGATAATTTTTATATTCGGCCTCGAGCGCCTCGTAGCGCTCGTCCGGGGCCGGGGCTTCCCTGCGGAACGGATTTTTCATGGCTGCTCCTGACTGCTACGCGCCCGCCCCGCCGAAGCCCGTCCCGTTGTAGGTCTGGGAATAGCTGCTCGCCTGGTCGTCCGTATAGCCGTAGTTGTAGGAATTGGAATACATGCTGCTGCAGCTGCCGAGCAGCAGGTAGATGAGCTGGAACGCGAGATAGATGAGCAGGATTCTTCTCAAAACCCCGCCCGAGCGGCGCGTGCGGCGGTAGTTCCACTGGTACTGGTTCTGCTGGTTCGCGTCGTCGTCGTTCGGATAGGTGTAGGTGTAGCGGTAGTAGCCGTTCTGGCCCTGCTGGCGGTTCTGGTTCTGATTCTGGCCCTGCTGCTGCCAGCCCGCGAACGGGCCGAAGGGGCCGAACGGGTCGTAGTCGGCGTAGGTCGGGCCCTGCTGCCTGGCCTGCTGCTGGGCCTGCTGCTGGGCCTGCTGCTGCTGATAGGCCTGATAGGCCTGCGGGCTCTTGATCGCGTCGTAGGCCTCGTTGATCTCGTTCATCTTCTGCGCGGCGGTCGGGTCGTTCGGGTTGAGATCGGGGTGATACTTCTTGGCCAGCCGACGGTAGGCCTGCTTGATCTCGTCTTCACTTGCTCCGTGCGCTATGCCCAAAACCGAATAGGGATCCCGCGTCATGGCCGTTCACTTCCTTCGCCGCGCTTGTCATTTTTTGAATATCCGCATCTTATTATACAGATTTTTTCACGCCATTTGTGAATCATTTGAGAACAAAACGAAAAATTTGCGCCCAGACCATGAAATTTTTGTAAATTCGTCCCTCCCCCGAGGCCGCGGAAAACGGGGGACGGCTCCGCCGTCCCCCGCTCCCCTTATTTTTTCGCGTACCGGTACAGGATCACGGCGGCGGCCTCGCGCGTCAGCGGCGCCCGCCAGTTCCCGTCCTCCATGAGTCCCGCCCGCACGGCCCATTCGGCCGCTTCCTTCGCCCAGGCGTCCGGCGTCTTTTCATCCTCCACAGTATCCTCCTCCCGCAGTCTTTTCTGAAAGTCCAGCCAGCCCGCCTCGTCCCGCACCCACGGCTCGGGACAGACCTTCGAGACGACGTCCCAGTGCCGCAGCACGTTTTCCGGCGGGATCCGGTACTTCTTCATGAGCGCCCTCGCCAGCGCCGCCGCGTTTGCGACCGTGCGCGGGTCGAACGAATACGTCCCGTCCCGGTACAGGCAGCACAGCTCGATGCTCAGGGAATTCCCGTTCCGGCAGTACGGGTGCTTCTGCACGTACTCCCCCGCCGTGCCGACGGCCCAGGCCGTGTCCCCGTCGTCCACCGACTGCCTCCAGCCGTCGGGGTCGACAAAGTAGTGCGCCGAGGCCCGCACGACGTTTTCGGCGAAATAGCGCACGTTCTGCTCCGCCGTGTCGTTCTTCCCGGCCGTGTAGTGGATGGCCAGATAGCGGATCGCCTCTGTTCTTCCGGGCTGATAGTTGCCCGCGTGACAGGTGGTCATCTGCCCGCCCCCTTTCGCGCCATGCTATGCCGCGGGCAGCTTTTTCGTGCATTTTTGCGCGCGGAAACCGTTGACCGGAGCGCAAAACGGTGCTACTCTGGAAATGGAAATCAAAAAGGAGGTACCGCTATGGGTATGACGCTGACCCCTGAACAGCAGGCCATTCTGGACGGCGGCAAGGGCGAGACCATGGCCAAGGTCATGAAAACCCTCGTTCTGTTCGGAGAGACCTTTCACGCGGAGAAAATGGTGCCCGTCACGAGCGAGTACAACCACCTTGTGACCTCGTTCGGCCTGGGCGCGCTCGCGGCCGTGTACGAGCTCATGGACAAGCTCATCGAGGCCGGCGCGGTGTCCGGCCAGAAGTTCACGGTCGACCCGCGCCCGCTCGACAAGCACGTGCCGTCGAGCTTCCCGCAGGACCTGGTCTTCCGCCGCTTCATGTACAGCTGCCAGAAGCCGTACGAGGAGCAGCTCAAAAAGCTCGGCCTGCTCTCGCCCGACGCCTTCACCTGCACCTGCTACATGGACGAGGTCGGAAACCAGCCGAAAAAGGGCGACGTGCTCTCGTGGTCGGAGTCCTCGGCCGTCGTGTACGCCAACTCGGTGCTGGGCGCGCGCTGCAACCGCAACTCCGGCATTCTCGACCTCATGGGCTCCATCGTGGGCTACGTCCCCTACTTCGGCCTTCTGACGGACGAGGGGCGAAAAGCCAGGTGGATCGTCCGCGTCGAGACCTCGCGGAAGCCCGAGGCGCAGCTGCTGGGCTCCGCCGTCGGCATGAAGGTCATGGAGGACGTGCCGTACATCTGCGGCCTGGACCGCTGGCTGGGCGGCGAGCTGAACGACGACGCCCGCGCCTACCTCAAGGACTTCGGCGCGGCCACCGCCTCCAACGGCGCGGTCGGCCTCTACCACATCGCCGGCCTCACGCCCGAGGCCAAAGAGCTGGGCGACGCGCTCCTCGCGCCCGACGCCCGGACGTACGTGATCGACGACGCGGAGCTCGCGCGCGTCAAGGCGGGGTATCCCCTCGTCTGGAAGAACCCGGACGCCCGCCCGAAGCTCTGCTTCATGGGCTGCCCGCACATGAGCCTGCGCCAGCTGATCTCCTGGACCGAGCGCGTGGAGCAGGGGCTGAAGGCCTCCGGCTTCCAGAAAGTCGTCATCCCGACGGTCTTCACCGCCGCCCCCGCCGTCCTGAAGGAGTTTGAGGGCACCGAGTACGCCGCGCGCCTCAAAAAGACCGGCGTCATCACCTCGTACATCTGCCCGCTCATGTACATGAACAACCCCCTCAGCGCGAAGATGCCCGTCATCACCTCGTCCAACAAGCTGCGCACCTACACGACCGCGCGGTATTACACGGACGATGAAATTCTGCTCATGATCACGAAGGGAGGGCTCTGAGATGCGTACATTCCAAGGCCGCGTCGTCACNGCCGGCAGCGCGAGCGCCCCGGCGCTCGTCTCGCACGCGGGGCTCAATACGCTGGCTTCGTTCCAGAAGGCGCTGCAGTTCGGCGACAANAAGGCCACCTGCGGCGACCAGAACAACCCNGATCTCTACGGCAAGCCGATGGCGGGCAAGGCGCTCTGCCTGCCGCAGACCATCGGCTCGACCACGGGCGGGCTCGTCCTCTACTGCGCCTGCTCCATGGGCCGCCAGCCGGCCTGCATGCTCTTTTCAAACCCGATCGACTCCCTCGCCGCCGCGGGCGCAATTCTGGCCGACGTGTGGCTCGAGAGCGGAAAGATGCCCGTCGTCGACTCGCTCGGGCAGGAGTTCCTCGACTATGTGAAGGACGGCATGCCGGTCTCCGTCTCCCCCGACGGCACCGTCTGCGTGGGCTAGGAAAAACGGACCCCGCCGCCCGGAGCCGGACGGCCGCTCTATAGACAAAGCCCCCCGCGCGGCACGGCCGCGCGGGGGGCTTTTGCTGTTTCAGCGCCTCGCAGAGTTTGCGCCCGCAGGCGCAAATCCAGTGGAAATCTGCTTTTTCCGGCGGCGTGTACGTCGGAAAAAGCACCTATCAGGCTGCAAGTGTGGAAATTGCGCGTCTTACAGGCTCCAACCTGAGCCCAGCGCAGCGGGTCAAGTTGGAAGAGGAGAAGCAGCGGAATGGACGAGGCCCCGCGCACACGCGGGGACGAGGGATATGGAGCTTGCTTCGACGATATGCGCGCGCAGACTGCAGCCCCTCTTGTTGGGAAAGGCCGCAGGCCTTTTCCAACAATTAGAATAGCGTGATCTGGCTCGTCTCGGGCAGATCGCCGAACGCGCCGGCGGCCTTCAGATCCTCGATGTGCGTCTTGGACACCTTCGGGCAGGCCAGCGAAAATTCCTCGATGGACAAAAACCGCTTGCCCTCGCGGCCCTCCATGATGTCCCACGCGGCCGTCTCGCCGAGGCCGGACACCGCGACGAACGGCGGGATGAGCTTCCCGTCCTCGATGAGAAACTTCGTCGCGTGCGACTTGTAGAGGTCGATGGGCGCGAACTCGAACCCGCGCAGGTAGAACTCGTAGCACACCTCGAGCGTCGTGAACAGGTCGTCGTCCTTCGCGGTGGCGTCGTCCTTCTGCTTGATCTCCTGCAGCTTCTCCTTGACGATCTCGGCCCCGCGCGTCATCATGGCGGCGTCGAAGCCGTCCTTCTGGCTGCGGCGGTAGAAATAGGCCGCGTAGAACGCGAGCGGCTCGTGTACCTTGAACCACGCGATGCGGAACGCCATCATGACGTAGGCCGTCGCGTGCGCCTTCGGGAAGAGGTATTTGATCTTTTTGCAGGACTCGATGTACCACTCCGGCACGCCGGCCTTCTTCATCTCGTCCTCGGCGCCGTCGGGCAGGCCGCGGCCCTTTCGGACGGCCTCCATGATCTTGAACGAGCGCTTTTCGGGCATGCCGCACTTGATGAGATAGAGCATGATGTCGTCGCGGCAGCCGATGGCCTGGCCGACGGTGGCGGTGCCGGACAAAATGAGGTCGCGCGCGTTGCCGAGCCACACGTCGGTGCCGTGCGAGAAGCCTGAAAGCCGGATGAGCGTGTCGAATTTCGTGGGCTTCGTCTCGAGCAGCATGCCGCGCGTGAAGCCCGTGCCGAACTCCGGGATGGCGCAGGAGCCGACCGGCCCCAGGATCGGGTCGTTCTCAAAGCCCAGCACCTTGCTCGAAATGAAGATCGACATGGTGTCCTTGTCGTCGAGCGGGATGGTCTTGGCGTCCACGCCCGTGAGATCCTCGAGCATGCGGATCATGGTCGGGTCGTCGTGGCCCAGCATGTCGAGCTTCAGGAGGTTTTCCTCCATCGAGTGGTATTCGAAGTGGGTCGTGATCCAGTCGGAGTCGGGCGAGTCGGCGGGGTGCTGCACGGGGCAGAAATCCCAGATCTCGTTCTCCTGCGGGATGACGACGAGGCCGCCGGGGTGCTGGCCGGTCGTGCGCTTGATGCCGACGCAGCCCGAGGCCAGGCGGTTTTCCTCGGCCTTGGAGACCGTCATGTTCCGCTCGGACAGGTATTTTTTCGCGTAGCCGTAGGCGGTCTTCTCCGCCACGGTGCCGATGGTGCCCGCGCGGAAGACGTGCGTCGGGCCGAACATCTCGACGCAGTAGGCGTGCGCCTTGGCCTGGTATTCGCCCGAGAAGTTGAGGTCGATGTCCGGCACCTTGTCGCCGCCGAAGCCGAGGAAGGTCTCGAACGGGATGTTGAAGCCGTCCTTGTCGAGCTTCGCCCCGCACTTCGGGCAGACGGCGTCGGGCAGGTCGGCGCCGCAGGCGCAGTCGGCCGGGACGTCGAAGGTCGTGTACTTGCACCTGGGGCAGCGGTAGTGCGGCGGGAAGGAGTTGACCTCCGTGATGCCGGACATGTAGGCCACGATCGACGAGCCGACCGAGCCACGCGAGCCGACCAGATACCCGTGCTCAAGCGAGTTCTGCACCAGCTTCTGCGCGGACATGTAGATGACGTCGTAGTGGCAGGTGATGATGTCGTGCATCTCCGTCTCGACGCGCTTCGTGATGAGCTCGGGCGGGTTCTCCCCGTAGAGCCGGTGGAGCTTGTCGTAGACGAGCTTTTTGAGGTCCTCGACCGAGTTCTCGATCTTCGGCGCGAACAGGTTGTGCGGCACGGGCCGCACGTTGTCGCACCAGTCGACGATGAGGTTCGGGTTCGTGACCACGACCTCGTGCGCCTTCTCCTTTCCGAGATAGGAGAATTCCTCGAGCATCTCGTCGGTCGTCTTGAAGTACAGGGGCAGCGAGCGGTCGGCGTCGGGCATCTGCTTGGTCGCCATCAGGATGTGGCGGTAGATCTCGTCCTCCGGGTTGAGGAAGTGCACGTCGCCCGTCGCGCAGACGGGCTTGCCGAGCTCCTCGCCCAGCTGCACGATGGCGCGGTTGAAGCCGCGGAGCTCCTCCTCGTCCTGCGCCGTGCCCTTTTCGAGCATGAAGCGGTTGTTGCAGAGGGGCTGGATCTCGAGAAAATCGTAGAACGAGGCGATGCGTAGCAGCTCCGCGTGGCTCTTGTGGCCGACGACGGCCTGGAACAGCTCGCCCGCCTCGCAGGCCGAGCCCACGATGATGCCCTCGCGCCACTGCGTGAGCTCGGACTTGGGGATGATCGGCACGCGGCGGAAATACTTGAGGTTGCCGTCGGAGATGAGCCGGTAGAGATTGCGCAGGCCGACGGAGTTCTTGGCGAACAGGATGATGTGCCGCGCGCGGCGGTCCATGATCTTGCTGCCCGCGCGGAGCTGCTTCATGGCGTCGTTGATCTCGTGGCGTAGTGGACGCCCATGACAACCTACGCGAAAAAGGAGCTACTGAGCCTCCTCTTCCTTGTAGGCGGCGGACCCGCNTCAGCGCGTCCGCCACGATGTTGAGCTTGTATTTGCCGAGCTCCGGCATGAGGTTCTGCGCGAGGATGAGCGTGTCCGCGTAGGTCGGCTGGAACGGGATGCTCAGCCGCTCGCAGGCCGCGGTGACGAAGCCGACGTCGAAGTCCGCGTTGTGCGCGCAGAGGGGCCGGTTCCCGCAGAATTTGAGAAAGTCGGGCAGGATCTCCCCGATCTTCGGCGCGCCGCGCAGCATCGCGTCCGTGATGCCGGTGAGGTCGATGATCTTGCCGGGCAGCGCCCGCTCGGGGTCGACGAAGGTCTGGAAGGTGTCCAGCACCTCGCCCCGTTTCATGACGACGGCGCCGATCTCGATGATCGCGTCGTGCTGCGAGGACAGGCCCGTCGTCTCGAGATCGAACGCGACGTACTCGTCGTCGAAGCCCGCGTCGTTCGGCCCGTGGACGACGATGCGGTCGTCCACGTCGTTTACATAATATCCCTCGCAGCCGTAGAGGATCTGGATGTTCTGGTCGGTGCCCGCGACCTTGGCCTTGGAGGCGGCCTTCATGGCGTCCGGGAACGACTGCGCGCAGCCGTGGTCGGTGATCGCGATGGCGCGGTGGCCCCAGGCGGCGGCCTGTTTGACGGCGGCGGCCGTGTCGGTCAGCGCGTCCATGGAGGACATGGTCGTGTGCAGATGCAGCTCGACGCGCTTGTCGGGCGCGGTGTCCTTTCTCGTGGGGGTCGGCAGGCGCAGGATCGCGTTCGGCTGCATGACCGTCTCGTTTTCGTAGCGGTCGAAGGTCATCTTGCCCTGGATGCGCACCCACATGCCGGCCTCGATGCCGCTCAGGATGGGCTTGGCCTTGTCGGCCTCCATGAACTGGCTCACGCGCACGGAGCTCGTGTAGTCGGTCACGTCGAACTGGATGACCCAGGCGTTGCGTTTTTTGAGCTCGCGGTGGTCGACGGCGAAGATTTTGCCCTCGATCACGACGCGGAACATGTCGAGCGTCAGCTCCTTGATGGGCGTGACGGCGCCGTGGAACGGGTGGCCGTAGATCCAGTCGCCGCCCGGCGCGGCGGACCCGCCGCCGGACTTTTTGACCGCAGCAGCGGCCGAGACGCTCACGGGCGCGGGGCCCTTTTCGATGGCCTCGCGGCGGATGCGCTCGGTCTCTTTAAACAGCTCCCTGCCCTCGAGCGCGCTGTGCGCCTCGACGACGATGGTCCTGCGGCAGCCGAAATGCTCCTCTATGTAGCTCTCCGCCTTTTTGGCGTGCTGGAGGATGTTGTCCTTTCCGTTGGCCTGCAGGTGGATGGTGACGGTCTCGTCCCCGACCTCCCAGCGCGCGCCCGCGAGAATGGCCGCGGACGGCGAAAAAGCCCGGATGAACACCCGGGCGAGGTCGCGGAAATCCATCTGCGGCAGCAGCGTCTCCGGGTAGCGCAGGCGCAGCTCGAGGCGGCGCAGGCCGTAGCGGCGCTCCAGCTCCCCGCGGACGGCGTCGAGCGCCTCCTCGCGCAGATAGACGCCGGATTCGAGCTCGAGCGCGATGGAGCGCGCGTCGCGGTCGATCTCCGCGCGCGCGACGGCGAGCTGCCGGACGGCGTCCTGCAGCTCCTCCGGCGGCTCATAGCCCGGAAACAGCTCCGGAAAATGTACTTGGTCTTTCATGCTCTCTCCTTTGGTACGCGCTGAGGTTCTTTTGCGCCCGGACCGGCGGCCCTCCCCGCGGGCGGTTCCTGTCCGCCCGCGCGGCATTCCCGAACCGCCGATTCGGTGCGCCGTAGGGGCGGGTCTTGACCCGCCCGCCGTAAACCCGTTCTTCGGAACGGTCAAGACCGTTCCCTACGGGCCAATACAAAATTCCACGCCGCCCCGGCGCGGGAAAACGCTGCCGTCTCCCGCCCTACATCTTCTCGATGTACGCCAGAAGCGCGGGCAGCAGCTCGTCGTACGGCAGCTTCTCCGCGATCCGCCCCTTGAGGAACAGGATCCCGCAGTCCTCGCCGCCCGCGATGCCGATGTCGGCCTCGCGCGCCTCGCCCGGCCCGTTCACAACGCACCCCATCACCGCCACGGTGATGGGCTTTTTGCAGTCCTTCAGCGCCTCCTCGACCCTCGACGCCAGGCCGATGAGGTCGATCCTCGTGCGCCCGCAGGTCGGGCAGGCGATGATGTTGACGCCGTCCGGCCGCAGCCCCGCCGCCTTCAGAATGGCGCGCGCGGCGTACACCTCGCGCACGGGGTCGGCCGTGAGCGACACGCGGATCGTGTCGCCGATGCCCATGCACAGAAGCCCGCCGATGCCCATGGCCGACTTGATCGTCCCCATGTACTCGGTGCCGGTCTCCGTGACGCCCAGATGCACGGGGTAGTCGGATTTCTCCGAAAACAGCCGGTAGGCCGCCATCATGACGGGCACGCTGCTCGACTTCATCGACACGCAGATGTCGCTGAACCGGCAGTCCTCCAGCAGATGGATGTGCGAAAACGCGCTCTCGACGAGCGCCTCGGCCGTCGGATGGCCGTATTTTTCCAGCAGCCTTTTGTCGAGGCTGCCCCCGTTCACGCCGATGCGGATGGGGATGCCGCGTTCGCGGCAGGCGTCCGCGACCTCGCGCACGCGCTCTTTGGAGCCGATGTTGCCGGGGTTGATGCGGATCTTCGCCGCGCCGCCCTCGGCCGCCGCGAGGGCCAGCCGGTAGTCGAAGTGGATGTCCGCCACGAGCGGCAGCGGCGACGATCTGCAGATCTCCGCAAAGCTCCCGGCGGCGTCCATGTCCGGCACCGCGAGGCGCGCGATCTGGCAGCCCGCCGCCGCGAGCCCGCGCAGCTGGCGCAGGCTCCCCTCGACGTCGGTCGTGCGGGTGTTNAGCATGGACTGGATGGAAACGGGCGCGCCGCCCCCCACGGGGACGGAGCCCACGAGAATTTGTCTTGTCATGTCACTCCTACTGGAACAGCTTCCAGATGTCCTTGAAGGTGATGAAGGCCATGAACGCGAGCAGCAGCACCATGCCGGCGGCGTGGACGTAGCCCTCGTACTTGGACGGGATCTTCTTCCTCGTGAGCGCCGTGAACACGGTGTTCACGAGCAGCAGGAACACGCGGCCGCCGTCGAGCGCGGGCAGGGGCAGCATGTTCATGACCGCAAGGTTGATGGCGATAAACGCGCCCAGATACAGGACGTTCAGAACGCCGTCCGCGACCGTGGCGGAGCTCTCGCCCGTCTCGGCGATGACGGAGACGATGCCGACCGGCCCCGACATGTCGTTCACCGAGACCTGCCCGGACACGAGATCGCCGAGGCTCAGCCACACGAGCCGCGTGAAGTCGAGCGCGGAGTACCAGGAATATTTCAGCACCGTGCCGACGCTGCGGTCGGCGGTCGCGAACTCCAGCCCGTATTTGTAGACGGTCTGGCCGTTCACGGTGTAGTTCTGCGGCTTCATTTCAAATTGCTTCAGCTCGACGAGCTCCCCGTCCCGCTTCACGACGAGATCGTATACGCCCGTCGAGTTCCGGCCCAGCAGCATCCCGACGTCGGAGTAGAGATACACGCGCTTGCCGTCGATTTTATAGAGCTCGTCGCCGGTCTGCAGGCCCGTCTCGGACTGCAGGGGGCAGCCGTCGAAAAAGCCCGCGATTTTGGGCGTCGAGACGCCGCTCACGGCGGAATAGAGGATGACGAGCACGAGAAGGCCCGTCAGAAAGTTCATGACTGAGCCCGCGATCAGGATCACGAGCCGCCGGTACCAGGGCTTGGAGGTGAACGCGCGGGGATTTTCGCTCTCCTCGTCCTCGCCCTCCATGGCGCAGTAGCCGCCGATGGGGATGCAGCGCAGGGAGTACGTCGTCTCGCCCCTCTGCTTTTTGAAGATGGCCGGGCCCATGCAGACGGCGAATTCGTTCACCTGCACGCCCATCCACTTGGCCGTGAGAAAGTGGCCGAGCTCGTGGATGAAGATGAGAAAGCCGAACATGAGAATTGCTATGACAATATACATGAGATCACCTTTTATCCGCCAAACTTTTCCGTGACCGCGCGTCTGGCGGCGCGGTCGGCCGCCAGGATGGCGCCGAGATCGGGCTTCGGGTCGAATTCGTCCAGCGCCATCGCGTGTTCGACGGCCTCCGCGATCTGCAGAAAGCCGAGCTTCTCCCGCAGAAACAGGCCGACGGCGGCCTCGTTGGCGCCGTTCATCGCGGCGCAGGCCGTGCCGCCCCGCCGCGCGGCCTCTCTGGCCAGCGCGAAGCAGGGGAAATTCTCCTCGTCGATCGGGTCGAACGTGAGCGGGCCGCAGGCGAGCAGATCGAGCGGCGGCGCGGGATTTTCCTCGCGCCGGGGATAGGTCAGGGCCAGGCCGATGGGGATGCGCATGTCGGGCGAGCCCAGCTGCGCCAGCACCGCCCCGTCGCAGAACTCGACGAGGCTGTGCACGACCGACTGCCGGTGCACGATCGCGGTCACCCTGTCCAGCGGCAGCTCGTACAGCCGCATCGCCTCGATGACCTCCAGCCCCTTGTTCATGAGCGTGGCGCAGTCGACCGTGATCTTCTCGCCCATGCGCCAGTTGGGATGGCGCAGCGCGTCCGCGCGCGTGACCGCGGCCAGCTCGGCGCGCGTTCTGCCGAAGAACGGCCCGCCGGAGCAGGTCAGAATCAGCCGCCGCACCTCGCCGCGGTCGCGGCAGCCCATGAGGCACTGGAAAATGGCGGAGTGCTCGGAGTCGACGGGGATGATCTCCGCGCCGCACCTTCTCGCCTCCGCCGTCACGAGCTCGCCCGCGCAGACCATGGTCTCCTTGTTGGCGAGCGCGACGCGCTTGCGCGCGCGCACGGCCGCCAGCGTGGGCAAAAGCCCCACCATGCCCGAGACGGCCGTCACGACGGTGTCGGCCTGCTCCAGCGCGGCGGCCTCGCAGAGCGCGGCCTCGCCGCCCTCCACCCGGATATTTATATCCGCGAGTCTCGCTTTTAATTCCTCCGCCGCCGCCGCATCCGTCATCACGGCGAGCTGCGGCCGGTATTTCCGGCACTGCTCCTCCATCCTCGCGACGTCGCGGCGCGCCGTGAGCGCGGCCGGGCGGATGCCCAGCTTTTCCGCCACGTCGAGCGTCTGCCGCCCGATGGAGCCGGTGGAGCCCAAAATTGAAATCGTCTTTGTCATATCAGCGCAGCTTCATTGTCCCTTCAAAAAACGGCAGCAGCCGCACGAGGATCTCCGTGAGCGGCGCCACCACGATCATCGAATCGAACCGGTCGAGAATGCCGCCGTGGCCGGGCAGCAGATTGCCGTAGTCCTTGATGCCGGTCTGCCGTTTGATGACGGAGAACGTGAGATCGCCCAGCATCGAGGCGAACGCGCCCAGAACGCCGTACACCGCCGCGGCGCCCCAGCGCACGGGCGCGCCGAGCCTGCGGAGCACGAGCGCGTAGAGGAGCATCAGCGCGACCGAGCCGACCACCCCGCCCGCGGCGCCCTCGACCGTCTTGTGCGGGCTGATGACGGGGGCCAGCTTGTGTTTGCCGCAGGCCCGGCCCGCAAAGTAGGCGAAGCTGTCGGCGGAGAAGGCCATGACGAGCGCCGTGATGACGTGCGCGCCGCCCGCGGGCATCGCGCGCAGGCGCACGAGCGCCGTCAGCCCCAGGGGGATGACGAGGCCGGCGAAGGCCGTGTAGGCGATCTCGGCGAACGAGAGCTTCGTGTGCCCCGCGAGCAGCTCGCAGAAGAGCGCCGCGAAGAACACGAACACGGCCGCGCCCGCCCAGGGCGTCGCCTCCGCGCGCAGGCTCCACAGGCTCACGAGCGCGCCCATCGCGCCCGCGTAGCACACGAGCCGCACGTGTCTGGCCAGCCCCGTTCTCCAGAGGAGCTCATACGCCGCGATCGCGCTCATCGCCGCGGCCAGCGCCGCCGTCGCCCAGGGGGGCAGCAGCAGGATGACCGCCAGCAGCAGCGGGATCCCGGCCGCGGCCACGAGAATTCTTGTCAGCATCACACGCCTCCAAACCGGCGGCTGCGCCCATTGAAGGCCGCGATCGCCTTTTCGAGTTCTTTTTCGTCAAAATCGGGCCACAGTACGTCCGTAAAGTAGTATTCGGAGTAGGCCGACTGCCAGAGCAGGAAATTCGACACGCGGATCTCCCCGGACGGCCGGATGATGAGCTCCGGGTCGGGCAGCCCCGCCGTGTAGAGATAATCGGAAAACAGGCGCTCGTCCAGCTCCTCCGGCTTTCGCTCGCCCGCCGCGCACTGCGCGGCAAAGGCGCGCGCGGCGCGGACGATCTCGTCCCGGCCGCCGTAGTTGAGGCAGATGTTTGCCTGGAAGCCCTCGTAGTGGGTGGAAATTTCGTCCGTGCGCTTGATGAGCGCGCGGAGCTGATGCGCGAAAGGTCGCCCAGAATCCGCAGGCGGATGTGGTCCTGTTCCATCTCGTCGATGGCCTCGTGGAGGTACTGGTTGAAGAGGTCCATGATGCCCTGCACCTCCTCGCCCGAGCGTTTCCAGTTCTCGGTGGAGAAGGCGTAGACCGTGAGATAGCGCACGCCGATGTTCTTGCAGTAGGTCGCGATGCGGCGGAACGTCTCGCTGCCCGCCGCGTGGCCCGCGTTGCGCGGCAGGCCGCGCTTTTTGGCCCAGCGGCCGTTGCCGTCCATGATGATCGCGATGTGCCGCGGCACGGGCCGCTCGCCTCCGGCGCCCGTTTCCTTCTTAAAAAGCGCCATGTTCCCCCGCGCCTCCCTATAATTTAGGGCTGCCGCCGAAGCGGCAGCCCTTTTTCTCAGAGCAAAATCGAACGCGGCTTACCCGCCGCGCGCGGGCTGCAGTCCTCCTGCGGCATCAGATCTCCATGAGCTCCTTTTCCTTCTTGGCGCACATGTCGTCGACCTTCTTGGTGAACTTGTCGGTCATGTCCTGGATGTCCTTCTCGGCCTTCTTTTCCTCGTCCTCGGTCATCTCGGACTTCTTCTGGGACTTCTTGACGTGCTCGACGGCGTCGCGGCGCACGTTGCGCAAAGCGACCTTGGCGTCCTCGCCGTACTTGCGGACCTGCTTTGTGAGCTCCTTGCGGCGCTCCTCGGTCAGCTGCGGGAAGACGAGGCGGATGATGCGGCCGTCGTTCTGCGGGTTGATGCCGAGCTCGGAGGCCTGGATGGCCTTTTCCACGGCCTTCAGCAGGCTCGTGTCCCACGGCTGGATGACCAGCGTGCGCGGGTCGGGAGAGGAGACGGTGCCGACCTGGTTGATGGGCGTGTCCACGCCGTAGTAGGGCACCATGATGCGGTCGAGCACCTGCGCGTTGGCGCGTCCGGCGCGCACGGCCGCGAAGTCGGAAGCGAGCACTTCCAGGGTCTTGTCCATCTTGTGTTCAAATTCCTTGAGATCTGCCATGTTATACTTCCTCCTTAACAATCGTTCCGATCGGTTCGCCCATGACGACCCGGTAGATGTTTTCCGGGTCCTTGAGCGCGAAGACCTGCACTGGGATGTGGTTGTCCATGGAAAGAGAGGTCGCGGTGGAATCCATCACGGCCAGATGCTTGGCCAGCACCTCGTCGTAGCTGATGGCGTCGTACTTGACGGCGGTGGGGTCCTTGGCCGGGTCGGCCGAATAGACGCCGTCGATGTTCTTGGCGAGCAGGATGGCGTCGGCGCCGATCTCCGCCGCGCGGAGCACCGCGCCGGTGTCGGTGGAGAAGAATGGGTTGCCGGTGCCGCAGCCGAAGATGACGACGCGGCCCTTCTCGAGGTGGCGGATCGCGCGGCCGCGGATATAGGGCTCGGCGATCTTGTTCATCTCGATGGCGGTCTGCACGCGCACCTCGACGTCCCGCTGCTCGAGGCAGTCGGCGACGGCCAGCGCGTTGATGACCGTGGCGAGCATGCCCATGTGGTCGGCGCGGGTGCGCTCCATCCGGCCGCCGCCGTCCTTGACGCCGCGCCAGAAGTTGCCGCCGCCCACGACGATGCCGACCTGAACGCCGGCCTCGACGCACTTCTTGACGACGTCGCACACGCCGCCGATCACGTCGAAGTCGAGGCCCCGGTGCTGCTCGCCCGCGAGCGCCTCGCCGCTGATTTTCAAAAGGATCCGCTTGTACTTGGGCTCTGCCATGCTGCTTCGCTCCCTTTTCTTCAGATCAAATTCACTTCGTATTCTATAATATTTTACCCGGCTTGAAAAGGGGGAATTTTGTTTTTCTCCTTTTGTTTTCACTTTTTTCATATTTTGCGCCGCCTTTGCCATTTCCCGATTGCGAAACGGGCCCGTCTGGGGTATAATGGATAAACCGTATCAAAATCAGCAGCCGGGAGGTTTTTCCATGGAAGAAGAACGCAAAGCTTCGGAATCAAAAAACTTTATCTACAACTTTGTGGAGGAGGACATCGCCCCCGGCGGCCAGTTTGAGGGTCAGACCGTCCACACGCGCTTCCCGCCCGAGCCGAACGGCTATCTGCACATCGGCCACTGCAAGGCTCTGTGCATCGACTTCGGCACCGCCGAGCAGTTCGGCGGCCTGTGCAACCTGCGCATGGACGACACGAACCCCGCCAAGGAGGACACCGAGTACGTCGAGGCCATCCAGAACGACATCCACTGGCTGGGCTTCGACTGGGGCGACCGCTTCTTCTACGGGTCGGACTACTTCGACAAGGACTACGAATACGCGGTCGAGCTCATCAAAAAGGGCCTGGCCTACGTCTGCGACCTCACGGCCGAGCAGTTTAAGGAATACCGCGGCGACATCGGCAAGCCCGCCGTCTCCCCCTACCGGGACCGCACGGTGGAGGAAAACCTCGAGCTCTTCGCCCGCATGAAAAACGGCGAGTTCGCCGAGGGCACCAGGACCCTGCGCGCGAAGATCGACCTGGCCTCCGGCAACTTCAACATGCGCGACCCCGTCATCTACCGCATCCGCTACATCAACCACCATCGCCAGGGCACCAGGTGGTGCATTTTCCCGATGTACGATTTCGCGCATCCCATCCAGGACGCGCTCGAGGGCATCACGCACTCCCTGTGCTCGCTCGAGTACGAGGAGCACCGCCCGCTGTACGACTGGGTCGTCTCGAACGTCTCGATTCCCTACCGCAAGCCCCGCCAGATCGAGTTTGCCCGCCTCGGCATCGACCACACGGTCATGTCCAAGCGCAAGCTGCGCCAGCTCGTC
>JGI20225J20221_1001153_pt2 | contig 19676 bp, 18 predicted proteins | sample BioMet4_FD_20221 | JGI IMG/M metagenome (IMG submission 20221) | reverse complement strand
CAGTTTCGCTATTATCAGGAGCATTCTTTTCTGTGTCTGCGCTGTTTCCCTCTTCAGTGGATGCCCCAGCGAAGAGCTCCGAATCTGAAGCTTCTGTCTCTACCGGAGCGCTGTCTTCCGGCTGCATGTTATCCGAAGGCTCTTCAAGCGGCTCATCCATATTGCTTAGAAGAGCATTCAGATCTTCATCGTCCGTTTTGGACAGTTCCCCGGTGAGCGGCGATGCCTGCTCACCATCTTGCACAAAGGCAGCGGTGGTATCCAGCTCGTTTTGCTCATCATTGGGGACCAACAGTTCCAGTTCTTTCTTCTTGTTTGCCATAAAATATAAACCTCCTATTATTGATTACGACATAATGGAATCCTTATCGGTGGGTACGATACAGGAACTCTGTTCGGGTACTTCGGCCGTGGCCGTTTTGGATTTGCGTTTTGGTGCCTTTTTGGGCGCCGGGGAAGGAATTGCCTCTGCCGCCTGCGCTTCATCCAGACTGCGCCACTCCGGAATATGGGTAGACGCCTTACAGGACCGCAGCTTTGGATATTCCGGGTGCATGGAGTAATCCATTTTTTTCACTCTGAGAATCTTACGGCCCCGGATGATGACCAGCGCCTGTTCCAGCGGGAGCCGCAGTACTTCATCCGGTGTGAGAACAGGCCGTTTGCCCACACCGCTGGTTTCCCGAAATTCCGGTGTGTAGTTGGAAATGCGCCAGGTGCCCAGTTGCTTGGCCTTGCTGGAAACGGTCACACTGGCGATACCGGTGCGTGAGCTGATAAACTCCGCCGTCAGTTCATCGGTACAGCCCAAAAAGAGTTGCACATCGCAGTTACCGAGAATTTCCTGCCACTGATTTAACGGGTAGCGATTTTGGAGGCCAGCCAGATTTTGGAACACACATGACATGGTAAGATTCCTTGACCGGATGACCGAGATTTTTCGGCTCAGGTCGGGAATGATTCCACAGGCACAGAGCTCCTCGCCCAGTACGTGAACGGGTACCGGCAACTTACCTCCCTCACAATTTTTATCCGCATACCGGACTAACTTGATGAAAACAAACGACAGAAACAGGGAGGACAGAAAATCAAAGGTGCTGTCCTGATCGCTGGTGATGCAAAAGTAGGCGCAGGGTTTCTGACCGGGCAGTTCCAGGTCAATTTCATCCCGCGCCGTGATTTTCTTGATGATCTCGGACTGAAACACCTGCAGCCGGCTTCCAAGGCCGATAATCACGCCGCTGCGTACTGTATCCGACGCCTGTTTGAAGAGACTGTAAGGCGCCTTGGCCGGATGGGTCACAGGCAGAACGTCAAACAGGCTGTTCAGGTCCTTTTCGGAATTCAAAGTCAGGAGCCTGTATACCTGCCCGATGTTTTTATTTTCAGGCGGGTAGCCCTGATCCACATACAGAACAAGGGCTTTTAGAAGGTTCATCTCACAGGAATCCCAAAAATGATCACCTTTGCCGTTCGTGGTGGTATTCTTGATAATGACGTCCACAAAAAGCTGCGCCATCAGTTCCTGTCCCTCGATCTCCGAAAGGCAATTCCAGGAGTCGGAGTTTTCTGGCGAAACCAGATTAAAAACACGGACGACGTAATTTTTCTCCTCGGAAAGATAGCGGCTGGTCTTCTCGTAAAGCTCGGATTTGGGGTCGCAAATTATCAGGGATTCTCCCCGGGCGGCACTCTGTAGTATGCGATTGACACAAAAAGCCCGGGTTTTCATGGAGCCACTGGCTCCATAAACGGCCATATTACCGTTGAGCCTCGTTTCAGCCGGCACGCATACGGCCTTTTTTTCCAGAAGGCCCAGAATTGTGCCGTGATGAGTGCGAAGGTCCGATACCACATCCAGCACACCGTCCAGTTCACGGCGGGTTAGCCATCCGGAAGTGCCGTAGGTGCCCTTTGCGGAATAGATAAAATTACGGTCACGGTCGTATTCCCCCGTGTCGCTGTATCCCATCCGCATAACCATAATGAGTAAAATTCCCAAAAGGCCAAGGCAGATGAACACGCCATAAATGCCGTATGGCGGCTGAAATACCGCTGTCAGGCAATCCGTAAAGGCCATGGACGCTGCTGCGGGAGAAGTTCCGTCCCCCGGGTAGCCGCCCTCCTGTTTCCATGCGGCATAATTGCCGAGAAACTGCGCCAGATAGCCACCCGCGTACAGAATGGCGAAGATTACAGCAGGTGCTGCCACCAGCAGTTTTAAATAACGATGTTTGTTTATGAAAAAAACCTCCCTTCCAGTTTTTCAAGGCTGATGCTCTGGAGACTGACCTGCTCGCCGCAGTAACGACGCAGCGTTTCGGCTTGAAAGTCGAAGCAAATCAGGGTTCCGGCTCGGTCTTGCAACTGGAGGGCGGTGATAAACCGCACGATGCGGGGCATATCGAAGCTGTATGCAAAAAGCACCGGGTTCCCGTCTTTGTCGATTGCGTCGTTCTCGACGAGCCAGCCGGGCTTTTTCGCATTCAGTCCTTGCATCAAAATACGGTCAAGTGCCGCTGTTTTTGCAGGGTCACAGAGTAACTTTAAAATCACTTCCCCTCGATGATCATTAGTCAAATAATGAAAATGCTCATAGTTGCCGTCCAGGAGAAAATAGCACCGCGTACCGCTGTCCGCATTGATAAGCAGCTCACAGGCCAGTTCCATCCCGTCGCCAAACAGCAGTCCATAAACCGCGTCTGGCTGGTACTGACGGCTCAGGCGTTGCTGACACAGCACAATTTTCATCAGCGCTTTCGCCCGAAGTTCCGCCCGGTAGTCCCATTTCGCTATGGAAGCGCCGTTGTTGTAAGTCAAAAAAACGCCGGGTGAAGCAAGAAGTACACCTACCATGCGGGCACCGCGTATCTTCACGGTTTCAACGCCCAGCTCCTTAATCTCACGGGAACTATAAAAAGCCGGGACCTCCAGTTGGGATACAGGGGAGCCCTCCGGAGCAAATATCATTGGCTTTTCATCCCGGAATACCGCAATACCAGCGTTTCGCATTGTCACACAGGTTTCCGAAATACGACACATACGTAGCCGTCTGGTAATTTCGCTTTTCGGCCGGTTGGTGTCGGAAGAACCCTGCAGGTAAAAAGAAAAGCGTTCCGGCTGGTCTTCCAGCAAGTACGCCTTGGAACGATTGGTCAACCGGAAGGTACGCAGTTTATCCCGATAGCAGGTACGCAGCAGGCCACCCTTTTTCAGCGCACTTACGACAGCCTCTTTGTAACTGGTGCCGCCCGAAAGTCGGTGGAGCAGGTCGGCTGGGAAATCGCCTGATATTGCTATCAGCTCCAGCAGCTGATATGGCTGTGTATCCCGTTTGGGAAGACTGTAGTTTTCACCCCCAAAGCATCACCCCCTTTGAACGAAATGTACCGAGGCTGCTAAAGACCTCGGTACGGCTGAGTGTTGTGTGGAGTCCCCAAAGCCGCAGATTATATGGCCTTTCAGAGCATCGGAGACTATCGGGAAAAATCAGAGGCAAAACCCTCAAAAATCCGATATGGCTTTCAGGCTGTTTTCGCGCTCCGCAAGCCACCCGGCGAAACGGCTTTTATCCATAATGAAAATACGTGTGCAATCCTCTTCACCCAGCTCCGTGGTGTTATAGGCGTCACAGAGCAAGCCGCTGTCATCGGCCATGACGAAAGTGGCAATAGTGTCCAGAAACTGTTTCTGCTGCAAGTTGTCATAGTCCAGTATGCGTCTTCCCGGTAGCTCCTGATCGTAGATGTGGGAAATGCAAACCACACACTCCCGGAACCTGGGCATAGAATGCTGATCTGCATAGTGGTCCAGTGCGAAATGGAGGGGGTCCAGCAAAAATTCACTGCTTCGTTTCTGCTTCTTTTTGGGCAACAGGCCCGGCAGCGTTATTTCCATGATTCCATCCTCATAGCCGATTTCGATGCCATGAGCCTCCGCAGCTCTAACCAAATAGTCTTCTTTGCAAATGCTGGTGGTTGCATAGATCAGACCCCGCAGTCGGCAGGCAATCCTTTCAGCCCGGAGCGCAGCGTCGGTAGATAATACTTCATAATTGTCCGGGTATCGCTGAATGTCCGTGGTATCCATGGCATATAAGGCGTTGCTCAGCCGGGGGATGTCGTCCAGAATTTCCGCAATCCGCTGAGATATAATCTTTCTCTCCAATCATGTACCTCCTTCTTTCTTGTAGTAACTTATTTTGCCGGCCGCATCTACCGTGCAATAGCCTGAAACTCCAGAAATATGAATCAGTCCAATTTGTTCCGGTATATCCACCAGTACAATGCGGCGACCGCTATTATCCGCGGCCTTTCCGTTAAGAACATGGTTCACAAAGGCTTCCTGCCCGCTGGCTGCGTAAACAATCTCATAAAGCTCTCCATCGACAAAGAAGATGAGCTTTACCGGAAAATCACTGGCGGAATGGTACTCCACGCGCTCAATGAAATCCAGTAGCACCCACACAGCGCGGACAAGGCCGGTATCAATATTCCGGCTGTCCGCGCCCTGTATCAAAAAAGAGCCGTTTTCGGATTGTCCGAGACGGCCCTGTTTGCACAGATGGGTAAGAAGCTTCTGAATTTTATCTTCTTTGCCCGGGTAAAGGCGGCAAAGCTGCTCCGAACGCAAACCCGGATACATGGCAATGTCCCGGAGCAGGCCGGTGGCTTCCTGCCCATATATTTCATCCCTTGTTTTCATTAGCTCCACCTCCGTATACGTATTAAATCAGTATTAAACTCGCAATCCGCTGTCTATTGCGTATTAAGCAGGTAATCCGTCCGTATTGTCCGGAACCGGGGTTTCCTGCCGCAGCCGGGCCGCCAGTTCCTGAAGCTCACGGCGGTCGGTGGTAATCAGGTCTTTCTCCAATGGGCTGGCTTTGAACTCCACCATGACATTATTGTTATTGGTGCTAATGAGGCCGTTGCCTCTTTCAAAGTGGGTAATCTCCATAATCTCGGCGTCGGACAGATGAAGGGTGGACTGCACGCGCATGGCCTCGTCGTCCTCCAAATTCAGGACCAGCTTGGTTTTGGAGTTATTGATGATTCCTTTTCCAAAGCGTCCTTCATCCAAAGAAAAGAAGTCGTTTAGATCCTGGCTGGCACAGATGGCAGCGCCGCCAAAGCCGCGGATTGTCTTAAAAATCTCCAGAACAAAATCTCCGGCGAGCCGGGTGCCCGTCGCACTGGCGCCATTCAATAGTTGCCAGCACTCATCAATAAAAATGGCTTTTTCTTCTGTGCGGTTTTCCTTTGCGCGGTCCCACACAAAATCCAACGCCACGAACATACCAATAGTAAGCATGTCGCCGGTCAAAGAGGAAATATCCAGCACCGTGTATCGGTTATCCAAGGATACGTTGGTCTGCTGATTAAAGGTGCTGGCCGAGCCGTGTACCAGACGGTTCAGGATATTTGCCATGCGCTTGGTTTCGGGAGTGCTTTTCAGAATTTCGTGCAGGTCGCCCAGCACGGGCATTTCCCTGTAATGGCTGGGGCACTCAGGGTCTGCCAGAGAAGCGTTGTCGTGCGTGATACCCTTGGCATTGAAGGTCCTAATCAGGGCGTCGTCCAGAAGCTGGCGTTCTTCATGCGACATATCAGGAATGAGCAAACTAAAAAAGATATGAAGCTGCTGAATTTTCATAGTAAGCTCCGACAGCTGGATTCCTCCTCCATCCAGAAGCGTGTTTACTGACCGGTCGATCTGCCGGATTTCCATGACGTTGATACAGTTTGAGCTGGCCGGGGAAATCTGAATAAACTCGCCGCCTACGTTGGTGCAGGCACGGTGGAATTCATGCCCTTTCAAGGGGGCCAGAATAAATACTTGGATACCTTTACGCCGCATCCGCAGCGCCATTAGCTGCATTGTAAAGGTTTTTCCGGCGCCACTGGTGCCGAGAATTGCCATGTTGGCGTTCTTATAGACCTTGGAATTGAAAATGTCCACAATGATGAGTGAGCTGTTAAATTTGTTTACGCCAAGAAGGATACCGTTGTCATCACACATCTCGTAGCTGATCATCGGATAACAGCTGGCCGCCCCGCTTGTCAGGACGTTTCGCTTACTGCGTTCATATAGCCTTTTCTCCAATGCAATCAGGGGAAGGGCGGAGAAAAACGCCTGTTCCTCCCGGTAGTGGCAGGTACAGACGTTCATGTCTTGCGAGAGTAAGAGTTTTTCCATCTCGCTGGCTTTCCATTCCAAATCGTCTTCCGTGGCTGCGGTAATGGTAATCAGAAGATTCATGAAATAGAAATCCTCATTGTTGGCAATACCATCTTTTAAGAAATAGCCGCTTCGGATTGCGCCGTCAATATCGTCAAAATCCGTATTGGTGTCGCTGGCATCCTTGATTTTTGACCGGTTAATCCGTAATTGCTGTCCAACCTTCTGAACGATACGCTCTTTTGGTTGACGGGTAAAAAACATATCCAGATCGATTCCGTCGCCGGCGTTGACAATCAGGCTCAGCCAGCCAGCGGGGACCTTGGACTTATAGCCGTCCGAGGGCACCAGCAAATACGTATAGTAAAGTCCGTCAATCTGGATATAGCGCCCGTGGGTATAATCGATTTCTTTCGGTGAAAAAAATTCTTGTGCCGGAATCTGGTCTATTTCATTCTCGCGGCCTTTTGCCACGTATTGAGCCACAACCTCCCTGACCCGAGAAGGCAGCGGTTTTAGCGCACTTTCATTGCGGCAGAGCAAATTGTACAGGACATCAACCGTAAATTCATCCTCATTCTCCGGCACAATGACTTCATTTCCACACTGGCGCAGATAACTGGCCGCGGTTTGTGCCGCCGTATGCAAAGAGTTGACTGCCTCAGTTTCTTCCGAACCGCGTTTGACGTTGCCCCACGGTTCATATTCAAAGACCAAAAAGAAACGCCGGGTCACAGCTTCGCGGGAGCTGACCTGCTGAATAAACTGCAGATAATCTTCCTGCATCAGAAGGCACCTTTCATCTGTTTCCGTTTCCATTTCCCGGCGCACCGTTTCCATGTGACGGTTAATGTCCGCGCGGCGGGTCAGAACTTTGAATTGCATTTTCACCGGGCTGATCTTCAGATAGGAGACAAAGGAGTAGATGATGCTGCGTTGTTCTCTTTCACTCCGAAGCAGAAAATTGATTGGAATCACTTCAACTACTTTGACAAACCGATGATCTTTCGTATATATAATGCCGTTTTTAATCTGGTCAATTGGTAAATATTCAGCGACAGGATTCAAAAAAAGAGTCCGTGTGTCGGCCTGCTTTTTAGGCTTCCGCTTTTCACGTTCTTCTCGAACTTTTTTCTGTTTTTGCCTTGTTTTTGTCCCTTTATAGGATCGGGAGCGTTGTTGTTTGCCTTCCTCAATTTCATCAAACTCAGCGGGAAAGTCATCCTCATACCTAAGTTCTTTCTTGTGAGCAGTTTTGACAGTTTTAGGCGTTATTTTTGGCATAGAAGCCGCTTTGTGGGTTGCTTTTCCTTTTTTATCATTCTCCCTGCCCACGATGCGGCGGTTTTTCAGAAATTTCAGAAAGATAAATAAAAAAGACGACAGGCTTTCGCCAGAAAGTCCGATTAACGCCAGTATCGCCAGCGGAAGTGCGGTAAAACACAGGATGATGATACGCGCCGTCAGCGAAAACGGCAGATACAGCATGACCGGTATCCCTGTGGCAAGCGCCAGAATACCGGCCTCAATCACATTGCGTGCTTTAAACATGCCGCCAAAAAAAGTTCCCACCTCAATAAAATTAGGCGGGATAATATACGTATCTGTTTCATTTTGATTGTTCATGAATAACCTCGATTCTGCGGCAAAATCAACCTATGATCCAGAAAGGTCCGCCCGCCGCCGCGCCTCGGCTTGCCTCGTTCAAAATGATGGACAGATCCCAGAGCTGTTCGCTTCGTTTGTAGCTCGCAGGATCAGCTACCATAATCTGTTCATCTTTTACACCGCGTAAAACGATGAAATGGCCTGAGCTCGTAAAGTGTCCTTTTGACATAATGGCAACTACCAGCTTTCCCTCCGCAAGCGCATCCAGAATGCGCTGGGGCTCGGAAGCAGTACATCCGGATACGGGCAGTCCCCATGCCTTAGCGGCAGCGGGAATCAATGCATGGTATGAGCCGCTGCCTTTACACCAATAGCCGTTTTCATAAGCCCATTCGGCCATTTTAACCGGATCCACCGTATCGCCGCTCAGAGAGGACACGGTAATTGCCATGGCAGAAGGGCCACAGCCATAACCACCGATATTATCCGTGCCATAAGGCTGGCTGGCATACCGTTCGTCCAGCTGATTGTAGTAAACAACCGGTGTACCGCCGTCTGTGAAGTAAATGTCGCCGAGGGAGGGAATAGCGTTTGTACCATTCCATGATGAAAGGTTCTGGAATATCCCATCTCCCAAAAACAGGCTTAAATTCTGAGCGTAATCAGCCGCAAGCTCTTTTTGCTCCTCGGTCAGCGCAAAGATCGTGTCCGCGAAATAGGATTCCCCGTTGTAAACAACAGTGTAAATCATCCATTTTTCCGTAACGGTGGTTTCTTCGCCGGTATCGGGGTCGGTTTCCGTTGTTTCCCTCAGTTCCTCCGTTTTCTTGAAAGAATAAAGGTGCTGTATGCCCCGCCGAAGAACGGCCTCCATATCGGAGAGCGAAATGCTTTGAAAATCGGTGTCCTTGGCAGCACAGTATTGTGACGCGAGCAGATTGGCGTTATAGACAGGATTGGAAGCGTAAGGATTGATAGTTTCCATCTGATCGCCGTCAGAGAGGTCAAAATCCGTTTGAACACGCTCCAATACATCGGCCAGACCTTCGTTCAAAATACCGCTGACCGTAAATGCGATATTGTTTGCGTTTTCCACGATGACCTTGCTGCTGTTGATAATAGGGACATCCGGGTCGGCGGACGAAAAGGCATCGGTCAGGCCGCCAAAAATGAGGGACGGGAGCATGAGAACAAACAGGACCGGGAGCAGAAGAAGCACCGCAATTGCAGCAATGATTTTCCCAATATGTTTGCGACCTGCCCACAGTGCGCCGGCCGCAGCTCCATATGGTCCACCCGCGGCGGCTCCTTTGGCGGCCGCCGAAATGGCCTTGCCCGTTTTTATCGCACCCTGAATCGTTTTGGCCGCGTTGGCTCCCGTTTCCACGGCTTCTGATAAACCGTTTCTGTTTTCGTCAGCCATTAGATTTTATCCTTTCTGCGCGGTGTGTTGGGTAGCTTTTTCACAATGGACTCATGATAGGCAATCGAGCCGTCCGGCGCCATATAAGGGGATTTCTCCACAGTGTCCCTTGCATACTGCTTATACCATGAGGAATCATCTACTGCCTGTATGGTGGTATAGGCGCCCTCCGGCGTAGCATATTGCCCGGTATGGTACATACCAAAAGAGATCCCGTTGGGATTTTCCGCAGTGGTTTCTGTGCCTGTAATGCGGCCACCGCCGATTTCAACACCAGAAAATGTCGGGATGTTTTCAGCACCTTTTTCCAATGCGGCATAGCCCATATAGGACTGGAGCGCCTCAGCGGCTTTTTGCCCGGTAATGGAACCAACAGAGGAAATACTGCCTTGCGCCACCGTGCTAATGACGTTGTTGGCAAAATCACCGCCTTTTTGTACAGATGAATTGAAAATTCTGCTGCCGATTCCTTCTGAACTGCCGGCAGGGGCTCCTGTACTCACGACATTGGAAGTAGCATTACGAATTGCGCTGTTTGTGACATGACGGTTGACCACTCCAGCCAGACCGCCGCTCATAAAGCCGCCACCTCCAGAGCTACCGGCTGGCCCCCCGGAACTGCCGGGATTACCGGGGCCTTTCTGCGAAGAACCTCCGAACCGCCCACCACCGAAATGTTGGTTGGAAAAGTTACGGATCGATGCTATCCCACGGGTTGCAATCATGGCCTCCGCGAGCATGGAGCNTGNNCAGTNTGGGCATCAACGTTGATGCCCAAACTGCTCATGAATGAATCTATTTTCTGCGATACCTTCAAGAACGCGATAGCGCATAAGAACCAGATCAGGACATTCCCCGAAACGGTTTCTTTTCCTACCGCGTCAACCTGTGACTGCACTTCACCTTCGGAAATGGCGAAGGCCGGCTGACAAAACAGGAAGGAAACCATAACAGTCAGAAAGACTGCAAATAAAAGTTTTTTGGATTTTGTCATTTTGTATTTAGCCCTCCTTTACAATGACAACGGGTTTGCGATAAAGGCGCCTACCATAGAGGTAAACAAGCGCAGGCACCAGGCATTCATGACGAGCAGAAATACCTGTCCGCCGAACATCCGGCACCAGCTTTTAAAAATATTTGAAGTAGTCTGGGACGCCCCCATAGAAAAGGCTATAGGGGCCGTATAGACCAGTACCCCAAGAAGAACATACCGTTCCGCTGCTTCAAACAGCAGCTTCAGGTAATTCCATGCAAGGATGAGAACCAGGGCCAGTGTAATCAGAGCTACTGCACCGTTAGCGCAAACGCCGACGATGACGAGCATTACAGAATTAAAGTTGCTGAAATCCAAAGAAGGAAGCTCTGAATCCATAATCCAGTTGTACGGTGTGCCGCCGATGGTCAACACAATGTTGACAATATCGTCAGAGAAATAGGCCAGCAGGATGAACAAAACCGAACGGAGGCTCAACTTCACCGGATCTTCGGCTTCAATTCCAATTCCCAATCCGAAATTCTTAAATAGTTGCCAGACCCAGTTGAGTAAAATAATGCCGATTGAAAGTGCCACAAAGACATTGTACATGGTCTCAGCAGCGGGAAAGTAGCGTAGGAAAACGCTCATATCACAACCAAGCGCACCTAAAAATGATGTGGTGATAAGGTCAAGGCCACTCATGACCTGTTCCGCTATCCACTCCACAATACCGTCTAAAATGCCCATGAAATACCCCCTTTCTTATGTAGGGCAAAGAGGCAAATCATCAGCCTGCCCACTTTCCGTCCGAAAAGAATGGGGTGACATAGGCCATGATAAAGCCAAGGCCGTTCAGGATTGCCCATGTGATGCAGATCCGTTTAAGCCATGCACGGCTTTCGTCCACTGTGCGTCCGCTTCGAGAGAAATTCATAAGCAGCAGAGCCACCGATGCCGTTACAATGGCGGCAATCGTAGAAATGAGCAGAATCTGGTTATAAACGTCCTGCATGATTTCTTTTGCTTTGCTCCAGACATCAGTTGCGGCATATGCGGGCTGTACGAATGACAAGGCCATAATCACACATAAAAACGCGCAGTAAGCGGCCTTGCCTGCTGAAAAATGATGCCAAGATCGATTTGAAAGATCTGGCGGCTGGGATTTTTTCAATTTTTTCAAATTCACTGACCTCCTGTTAAACATTGAAATTCGTTTTTGAATACGCCGGGTGAAAAGCAGAGAGCCGCACCTGGTAATATCAAAGATGCGGCTCTCTGCAGCGGAACTGCTTTTTGGGCAGCAAAAAAGCACCCTGAAAAAAGGTGCTGACGGCTGTCCTGTTCGGTTTTGGGTATAGATTGAAGCATATTCAGTTTAACATATCAGGATTTACGCCGAAAGAGCAGAACCATGCCAATTTCATTCCGTTTTGCGCCAATTATTTGCCATCCTGCGATTCCGGGAAAAACTGTGCCAGAATTTCAAGACTATCCTGTGATGTATATCCCCATAGAACGGAACTAAGCGCTTCGATAGCCTCCCGTCTGCGGCGGTAGTATGTTCGAAAGCTGATATCCCGGATATATGGCCGCAGCTTTTCAATAATTTCTTCCACGTTCCGGAGCTGCTGCGGAGAGAGATAGGAGTAATATAGAAGCCAATAATACGCTTCACCATTCTTGTGCTTGCTCCGCAACAGCTCTATCGCCGAGTCAATGAGCGTTAACATTTTGTGACTGCGCTCAATGCACTTGGCATGATGCTCAATGTCACTGCCGGCCAGGTCTGCCCCGGCCAGATAAATGGAATCAAGAAAGTCTTCAATGGTGCTTCCATATTCGAGCTGAAACTTATTCCGGACTTGCTGGACAGACAACTCCAGGCTCCAAACAACATCACGGTATTTTTTGAGTAGCTTCCATGTATCGTGATAAAGCGGGTTTTCGGTAACATCGGGTATGTCGTTATGCTTTTTCATCAAAAATTCCTCCTTTGATCCCCATTGTGGGTAAGTGTAAGTTCAAAAGTATAAATTGGCCGGCCGTCACTGCATAGGACGGAAAGGCCGACGTGATATACGGGCGGAGCTTTCTTTCCCGGAGGGATAATAGCTTCCCCGCAGGCGTTCGATAATGGGAATAACTTATATTTGGATTTGGGGCATCCAAAGCAGCGGATCCCTTGTGCAGAAAGGATTTTAGCCATTTCCCGGATGATGAGTTCAATGTGCTGTTTTGAAACGCTTGAAAGCTCATTTGAAACGAAGACCTCATGCTCTAGTGCAGGCATGTCTATGCCGGATGCAACTTCATCCGGCAAATCAAGCTTGATATTCAGAACCATTGCAACCTCCTCTTTATCAATCATGATATCCGAAATCTGAAACATCGTAGATAAGTAGGTTTGTAGATAGACTGCGCTGCCATGGCGACCGGGGAAGGATAGCAGCGAAAGATACCCCATTTTCTCCAGCTTTTTCAGCAGGCGGCAAACCGTTGCTTTTGACAGGCCCCATCGTTCGCCTAATTCAGCATACGTCACCAGAGGATTCCCGGTGCCGTTGCGCAGATAGACAACCGGCCCGATCTCTGAGCCCTGAACCTGTTCGTCGTTATAAATTGTTGAGAGCCAGAGATCCAATACGATGTCCATCTCGGAGCAGGAGCCGGTACTGACCAGCTCCGTTGCCGTTGCAATCGGCATAAAGAAAAAGCCGGTTTCTTTTTGGCAGGGGCAGTTGTAGTCCAAGATGGTGTTATGCCGCTTCCAGCCTTGTATCTTGTATTTTACAGCCCTGCCGCGGCCAAGCAGGCAGTATGAAATCAGATGCTGCTGTTGCAGTTTCTCCATGATGCCAAGAGCCTGATGCTGAAAACGAGTACGGAACCACGAAGATAGTTGATGCCGTCGATGCGGCGATATGAGGTGCGAAAATTTGCGTAGGAGCAGAGCGCCGTAAAATAAAAAAGACCGGAGCCGCCGCTTACGCGAATGCTCTGGTCTTCCATCAGGGCTCTTATAAATTGCCGGTATATCCGGCATCGTGGGTAGTCCACGACTTGTTTGATTTCTAGTTGATATTCTGGCATAAAAGCCTCCTATATTATATTTGCTTTAACTGTTTCCAGAAAGCTTAGTATATCGGCTTTTTGTATGTCAGATTTATTTTGTATTTTTATATAATAATTCGAGCATAAAAAATCGAGAAAATAAACTTTTGGAATACGATGGACATTTCCAATAAACGCTTTTAGTTGACCATCTCGGATCCAACGGTCGATTGCCGATGCGGAATAACCGATCATCTGCGAAATAATTTTTGTAGTAAGCAAATCAGGATATTTCTTATATTTTTTTTCGTAAAATTGGTGCAGCTGTTCCACGCCATTGGCTTGCAGATATTCGAAGAACCAATTAATGTATGTCTTTTTTTTCTGGTAACGGGATCTACATTTTGAAGAAAAAATGCCTACCGGCACTATAATGTCAAATTCACCGGCATCATGCCGCTTGAGGTAGTCAATTACATCTGTCAGCTTTATTTTAAAGCGACGCGTCTTTTTTCCCGAGTCTTTGCACGGGACTACTTTGTTCTCCAGCAGCCATTTTGCTTTTCGTTTAGAAATATGGCAAATCTGATAGAACTGATCCAAAGTAATTATCTCAGGGTATTGTTCCTGAAGATAAAAATAATCATTTTTCATATCAAGTTACCTCCAAATTTTTGTCAATGGTAGGTGGTGGAACCTGATAGAATTTTCTTCCCTCTTTCATTCCTATGGGAAAAAAGAGGGTAATTTTGAGTGGTTTTTAGGTGATGTCCATTGGGTTCGAATTTTAGGGCATTTTTTTGAGGTCGTCCTCTAAAACCCTAGATTCCAACGGTTCTTTTCAATTCATCAGATGGTATCAAATTACTTGATGTTCCACGAAAGTGCATGAAGCACGTAGCACTCGAAATCAGGTAGACCGCAAGGTCTCGTGGGTTCGAATCCCACCGCTTCCGCCAAAATTTTAGGTGATTATAGATGCCATGCGGTCAAAGCCGCATGGCATCCGCCTTTTCAGGATATTTTGCCCTCATATTCTGCCTATAAGTTTTATGGATGACATCGCGCTTTTTTGGCATGCTGGAGGGAATCGAACCATCGTATACCGACCGATAGAATTGTAATCAATCAAGGTGTAAATTCAAGACACAAAAGAAACAACTTCAAAAATTAAGGGATAAAAATGGTGGGTGTATTTTCGAGCGAAGATACCCCGCCATTTTTAGTTTCATATCGATTGGTTGAAAGAAAAAATGGCAAATAAATCATCTGATTTTCTTGCCTTTCTACATATTTTACAATATAATAATAATATTAATAACGTTATTGTTAGCGCTGTCCATAGCAGGGGGATTTTTGATGACAGACATTAATGTGCTTTTGAAGGAAGCGATTCATGAAATCGAATTTCTTAATAATGGTGAGTTTTTCTTGCTTCGAGATTTATTTAAAGGCTACGAATGGAACAGAATTTCTCGAAGCAACCGGTTGTTGTTAGGAACCTTGTTTTTGAATCGAGTAAATAGCGAAAGCATTGGTGTAAAGGCAACATTTAAAACTCATTCCGGTCAGCAAAAATATCAAATTGTTCGGGAGGTACAGTGATGCCAAAATATTTAGATATTTTTGCTGGCGCAGGTGGGCTGTCTGAAGGCTTTATGAGAGCTGGCTATACTCCCCTTGCACACATAGAGATGGATGAGGCAGCCTGCTATACACTAAAAACTCGCTTGGCTTATAAATGGCTTGCCAACAATGGGCAAGATACCATATACGCTGATTATTTAGGCCAAAATATTAGTCGTACTGAGTTCTATAAAGATGTTCCGAAGAAATTATTGGATGCTGTATTAAACTATGAAATTTCAGAAGATAATTTGGCAGATATTTTTACTAATGTTGATGCCTTATTGGGGAATGAACACCTTGACTTGATCGTCGGAGGCCCACCCTGCCAAGCCTACTCTCTTGTGGGTAGAGCTCGTGATGAAAATGGCATGGTCGGAGATAAAAGAAATTATCTATACATTCTATATGCTGAATTCCTAAAGAAATATCAGCCGCACTACTTCGTTTTTGAAAATGTATTGGGACTTCTGTCTGCCAAAGATACAGACGGGGAATTATATTTTGATAAAATGCGTCAGCTTTTCAAGGAATGTGGATACTCTACTGAATACAAAATTTTAAATGCTAAAGATTATGGGGTATTGCAAAATAGAAAGCGTATTATTCTCTTGGGAAAGCGTGGAGAACATACTAACTTCTATCCTGTTATTCCAACTGTAGAGCATACATATTTAGTTCATGAAATTTTTGCTGACCTGCCTGCTTTAAAAGCAGGAAAAGGAACAGCTACTCCTATAGAAACACTGCCATATCACGGACGTTACTTATATGATGCAAAGATAAAACAGCAGGACTTAGAACCCGTTACTCTTCATTACTCACGTCCAAATACGAAGCAAGACCTCAAAATATACAAAAAAGCTGTACGACTATGGAATAAAGAAAGAAAACGAATCAGTTATCTTGATTTGCCACAAGAGTTACAATCACAAAATAATATGGATTCGTTTTTAGACAGATTCAAAGTTGTTGCGGAGGATCTTCCTTATTCACAAACAGTTGTTGCCCATATAGCAAAAGACGGACATTATTTTATTCATCCGGACATCAAGCAAAATAGATCCTTGACTCCGCGTGAAGTAGCAAGGCTGCAAACATTCCCTGATGATTATTACTTTGAATCTGCCTCGGGTAAGCCGTCAAGGACAACTGCATTTAAGCAAATTGGTAATGCCGTCCCAGTTCTTCTTGCGGAAAAAGTTGCAACTGCCTTATTGGAGGTGTGGTAATGAGCGAAAACGGAAAAATGCAGATTTCCCAAATTGAGAAACGGCTGAAAGCTTTAAAAAATGAAAAAGAACAATTATTGCGTGAAGCCGCAGCCATCGATGGTGAATATTTAAGTTCCTACGAAATAAGACCTGCTGGTCGTCACGTTCTGACTATTGGGGAAGAATTAATTCAGGATCAACATGCGGCAATTGTAGAACTCGTTAAAAACTGCTATGATGCAGATTCTGCTGACGCAATCGTATATTTCAAGAGGATTCCTGAAAATAATTGGCTTGAAATTCGTGTGGAAGATCATGGACACGGAATGTCAACTAACGATGTAATTGGTAAATGGCTGGTACCTTCGACCGCGAACAAACTGAAAAAGCGGCAAAGCCCTAATGGACGAATCATGCAAGGGCGCAAAGGAATCGGTCGGTATGCTGCAAGTATTCTTGGCGATGATTTACAGTTAGAAACTATTGATAAGGTTGGCTTTAAGACCACTTTGTATGTAAAATGGGCGGAACTCTCAAAATATGAATATTTGGATCAGATTGACATTCCTGTTCATACAGAGCAAACAAAGCAAACCTCTGGCACCATTCTGACAATACATTCCGATTTAAGTGAAAATATATATTGGAATGAGGAAACGCTAAAAAAGCTTAGATTTGAGCTGAAAAAACTGATTCCCCCTAAAGCAGATTGTACTTATGATGATAGTTTTAAAATTTGGTTATGTTTTGATAATTTTTTTGAGGATGATGATAGAAATATCCGAGAAGAAATTACTCCATATCCCATACTTGATTTATTCGATTACAGGATAAGTGGGACCATTCCTTCCAATGGAAAGGCCGTTCTCACATATGAAAATCAGAAGATAAAAAATGGCGTTGTTGAACGCATACCTTTTGATTGTGATCCAACCGATTGTGGCGCATTGACGATTGATATACGTGTATACGATCGTGAAACAGATGCAATTGATCAGCTAATTCAAAGAGGGCTAAAGGATGATTCTTCTGAACAATATGTAACAAGACTTCAAGCACGAAAGCTTCTTGATAGTGTAAATGGTATAGGTGTATATCGAAACGGATTTCGCATACGTCCTTTAGGAGATGCAGATTTTGATTGGCTTAAGCTAAATGCGCAACGTGTTCAAAACCCATCCATGAAAATCGGAAGTAATCAGGTCGCTGGATATGTTCATGTTGAGTCGGAAGAAATATCGGGTCTTGAAGAAAAAAGTGCTCGAGATGGATTGAAAAATAATTATGCGTATCAGAGGTTAATAAAAATCACTTGTGATGTAATAAATGAATTAGAGCAAAGGCGATTCATTTTTCGACGCAAGCTCGGCCTTTCCAACCCAAGCAAAAAAATTGAACGGCAATTGGAAGGCTTATATGATTATTCACTGTTGAAAAAATCCGTCTCATCTTCCCTGAAAAAAGCAGGATTGTCTGATACTGTTATTGAGGAAGTTGCAGACATTATCTCTAAAGAGGCAACAAAGAAAAATGAAGCCATCGAAGAAATCAAGCGTACTGTAGCGGTATATCAGGGGCAAGCAACTCTCGGAAAAATTGTCAATATCATTCTACATGAGGGCAGACGTCCATTAAACTATTTTAAGAATCAAATCCCGAACTTGCATTTTTATGGTAGCAGATTTGAGCAAAAACGGGATCTGGATTCCGAGGCAGAGATAATACGATTGACAACAGGTATCGCAGATAATGCTTCTGTATTTGTAGGATTGTTTGGACGATTAGACCCCTTGTCAGCAAAGAGACGTGAAACTAAAGCAGAATTTTCTTTGGCAGAAGCTTTACATGGTGTTGCCTCTGTGTTTGAAAATGAATGCAAAAAAGAGAATATACAAGTTGATATTCATTGCAATGAGGATGTCAAATTTTTTGGATGGAAACAAGACATTTACACAATCTTCACAAACCTTTTTGATAACAGCATTTTTTGGATTGTAGAGAAAAAATGTTTAGAACGCAAAATCACTATTACTGTTACTAAATCAAATGAAGAGTTAATAATTGACTACACTGATTCAGGTCCAGGAATAAATAATGATTTACTTGAAAGTGGTGTAATTTTCGAGCCGCAGTTTACTACAAAACCAAATGGTACTGGTCTTGGATTATCTATAGCCGGTGAGGCTGCAACCCGAAATAGTTTAACACTTACTGCAGTGCAAGACGATAGAGGTGCTCATTTTAGATTGAGCGCAGAATAGCGAGGTTGTCGGGATGTCTAAATTTTTACTAATTGAAGATGCTGCTGAAGATGCAGAAGCCTGTAAAGATACAGTGAAAAGAATGAACATCGAAGCCGGTGAGGATGTCATCCAACTTTGTGTGACTGAGTCATATGATAAAGGAATTGCCGAATTAAAGAATGAATATGATGGCGTCATAATCGACATTAAGTTGGATGGAGAACATAGTGGTAATCAAATTATCCGGGCAATAATTGAAAAGTATCGGGTACCTGTTGCTGTAATGACAGGTACTCCCGATACGGAATTAGAAGAAGGCTCGCCTATTTGCATCTACAAAAAAGGCGAAGCTTCATATGAGGAAATTATTAAATCTTTATGCAGAGCTTCATCTACGGGATTATTTAATGTACTGGGCGGGACAGGCATTATTGAAAAGGCCATGAACAGAATCTTTTGGAAAAATTTATATCCGCAAATATCGCTGTGGGAAGAAAAAAAAGATAAGGGTATAGAAACTGAAAAAGTCCTCCTCCGTTATGCAGTTTCACATATCCAAGAACTCATTGATAGTGAAGTCCCTGCATATGTTACAGAAGAAATGTACATAAAGCCTCCAGTGCGTGAGGAAATAAAAACAGGAACAATTTTTTGTTCCAATAAGGATGGAATGTACTGTATTGTTCTCTCTCCTCCCTGCGATCTTGCTGTGCATAACGGAGAAATTAAAACTGACAGAATTCTTGTTTGTGAGATAGATAATCATGACACAGTTAACCAGGAAGTTGCTGATAAAGCTCAAAAACGAGACAAGAAAAAAGAGAATATACAATCTTTTTGTTTTATAAAAGGCGCCTTGTTTTAGAGGCCAACCAAAAAGGAAAATAACCCCCTGATAATAAATTTGACGCGGCAAAAGCACTTACATGTATCCCCTGTATCTTCTAATAGTGATGGCTATACAGTGTTGAAAAATTATTAACTCGTTTTTCGCAGTGAATAAATGAATGAGTAAGTTTGGACTTTACTCTCATTCCAAAGTCAAACTTATGACACGAAGATAAAGTACGGCAAAGACGACCCTGTCTAAAAAGTGATAACTAAGTAAATCTAAACTTTTAGGTTCAGTCCGACAGGAAGAACCTCTCGTATCATTCGTCTTTTAGAAAATTATATGAAAACCTGTGTTACATAAGAACTTGAAACTAATATCCTACGGTTAAAGGCGTCATTTAACAAACCCTATTCAGCCAAGAAAAGATTCAATTATTAATAGGCGGTGTTTTAATTTGACAAAAGGCCAAATCGTTATATTATCAGGTATAGTCAATAAGAAAATACCGCAAAAAACTATG
>JGI20225J20221_1002392_pt2 | contig 19691 bp, 23 predicted proteins | sample BioMet4_FD_20221 | JGI IMG/M metagenome (IMG submission 20221) | reverse complement strand
TTCGCCGTGATGCTGGCCCTGATTCTGCTCTGCGCGGTGCTCAACCGGCTCTGCAAGCCGCGGGGGGACCGGAAGGACAAGACCTGACGACGGAAAGGAGCTGCGGATGACAACCGAGCGAAAAAGAAAGATACTCATTGACGCCCTCTATCTGGCGCTGATCGGGGCCGTCCTCTGGTTCTGCCTGCGCTATCTCGCCGCGTGGCTGCTGCCGTTTGTGATCGGCATGCTGATCGCGTTCGTGCTGCAGAAGCCCGTCGCGTANCTCGCGNGCANGACGAAGCTGCCGCGCGGGCTCTGGTCGGGGCTGCTGGTCTTCGTGCTGCTGGGGGCCGTGCTCGTACTGCTGGGCTTCCTGGCCGAGCGGATCGCGGCCGAGTCGGCCGGCTTCCCGGAGTGGCTGCGGGGGCTCACGCCGCAGCTGGAGAAGGCGTTCGGCGATATGGAGCACTGGTTCGCGGGCGTGCTGGACGGCCTGCCGAACGGGCTGGAGGCCGTCGTGCGCGAGAGCCCCATGAAGCTTCTGAACGCCGCGATCGGCAGCCTGTCGGGCTTCCTCACGAGCTTCTCGAGCGGGCTTCTCACGCGCGTGCCGAACATCCTGCTGACGACGATCCTCTCCGTCGTGGCCGCCTGCTTCCTCACGAGCGACTATCCGCGCATCAGCCGCTTCTTCCTCGCGCAGTTCTCCCCCGAGAAGCAGGCAATCATCCGCAGCGCCAAGCGGCTGTTCACGGAGAACATCCTCAAAATGCTGCGCGGCTATTTTATTCTGTTTCTGCTGACCTTTGCCGAGCTCTTCGCCGGCTTCCTCATCCTGCGCATAGAGTACGCAGCCGTGCTGGCGCTGCTCATCGCGGTGCTGGACATTCTGCCCGTCGTGGGCACCGGCACGGTGCTGCTGCCCTGGGCGGCCGTCCAGCTGCTTCTGGGNCAGGGGACGAAGGCGCTCCAGCTCGTGGGGCTCTATCTCGTCATCACGGTCGTCCGCAACGTGCTCGAGCCGCGCGTCATCGGCAGGCAGGTCGGCCTGCCGCCCATCGTGACGCTCGTCGCCATGTATCTGGGACTGAAGCTCTTCGGCTTCTTCGGCCTGTTCGCGCTGCCCATCCTGGTGATCCTGCTCGCAAAGCTGCAGGAGGGCGGCATGCTCCGCATCTGGAAGACGCCGGGCGGGGACGATCCGCTGCCGGATCCGCCCGCGCAGCCGGCGGCCTGAGAAACTTTTTTTGCAAAACCGGCCCTCCTGTGATAGGATAGAGCGAGAAAAACGGGGAGGACAGGCATGGAATTCACAACATATTCGCCCGAGCAGACAGAGCTGCTGGGCAGCCGGCTCGCGGCGCTGCTCCGCCCCGGCGACGTGGTGGCCTACTGCGGCGATCTCGGCGCGGGCAAGACGGCCTTTACGCGCGGCATCGCCGCGGGGCTCGGCATCCCGGGGCCCGTGACGAGCCCGACCTACACGATCGTGAACGAGTATCTCGCGGGGCGGCTGCCGCTGTTCCATTTCGACATGTACCGGCTCTCCTCGGCCGACGAGCTCTTCGACATCGGCTGGGAGGACTATCTGGCCCGCGGCGGCGTCTGCGCCGTCGAGTGGAGCGAGAACGTCGAGGACGCGCTCGAAAACCCCATCCGCGTGTCGATCCGCCGGGACGAGCAGGAGCCGGACACGAGGCATATTACGATAACCGGAGGGACTGCGCTTGAACATCTTAGCCTTTGAGAGCTCGGCGAAGGCCGCGGGCGCGGCGCTGCTGCGCGACGGCCTGCTGCTGGGCGAGTATATGCAGGATTCCGGCCAGACCCACAGCCGGACGCTTCTGAAAATGGCCGAGGATCTGATCGCCAACTGCGATCTCACGCCGCGGGACGTGGACGCGGTGGCCGTGGCCGACGGCCCGGGCAGCTTCACGGGCATCCGCATCGGGGTGGCTGCGGCGAAGGGCTTCGCCTGGGGCCGCGAGCTGCCGCTCTACGGCGTCTCCACGCTCGAGGCGATGGCGCTGGGCGCGGCCCTGGCCGACGGCACCTGGTGCGCCTGCATGGACGCGCGGCGCAGCCAGGTCTATACGGCGCGCTTTTCTTATGAGGACGGGCGTCTGACGCGGCGCAGCGAGGACGCGGCGCTCTCGGTCGGGGAGCTGGGGCAGTCGCTGAGGGATGCCGAAAAACCTGTTTTTCTGGTTGGCGACGGCGCGGCGCTGTGCTATAATACCCTAAGTGCGGAAATTCCCGGGCTGCGGCTTCTGCCGGAGCACCTGCGCATGCAGCGCGCGTCCGGCGTGGCGCTCGCGGCCTGGCAGCGGATCTGCGCGGGGGAGGAGGGCTCGGCCCTGACCCTGCAGCCCAACTATCTTCGTATGTCTCAGGCGGAGCGGGTCCGCCTGGAAAAATCCCGATAGAGAAGAAAAGGAGCTAGGTATGGAAAAGAAAGATTACAGCGAATTCGGCAGACAGCTGCATGTGGTGGACCATCCCCTGGTGGCGCACAAGCTGAGCATCCTCCGCGACAAGAACACGAGCGTCAAGGACTTCCGCGAGCTGGTCTCCGAGATCGGCATGCTCATCACCTACGAGGCCACGCGCGATCTGGAGCTCACGACGAAGATCGTCGAGACGCCGATCTGCACGGCCGAGGTGCCGACGCTGGCCGGCAAGAAGCTGGCCGTCGTGCCGATCCTGCGCGCGGGTCTGGGCCTGGTGGACGGCGTTCTGCGGATGGACCCCGCCGCCCGTGTCGGCCACATCGGCATGTACCGCGACGAGAAGACGCTGGAACCGCACGTCTATTTCTGCAAGCTCCCCAAGGATATCGCCGACCGCGAGGTCATGATCGTCGATCCGATGCTGGCCACCGGCGGCTCCGCCGACGAGGCCATCACGGAGCTCAAGAGCCGCGGCTGCAAGAGCATCAAACTCATGGTCCTGCTGGCCGCGCCCGAGGGCATCCGCCGCATCATCAAGAGCCATCCCGACGTCGACATTTACTGCGGCGCCGTGGACGACCATCTCAACGAAAACGGTTATATCGTCCCGGGTCTCGGCGACGCGGGCGACCGCATCTTCGGAACGAAGTAATTTCGCCTTTGCACGCGCCGCGGAAATCGGTTCTGCGGCGCGTTTTTTGCGGGATTTCTTGACTTTGCGCGCGCCATTCAGTATAATTCAAACGGAATCATAGCGGACGCCGGTCGGGCCTGACGGGCGGACGCCGGGGGCGCACAGGCCCTCATTTGATTGAGTATTCTCTCAGAAAGGAAGAATCTTATGATTTACACTGCAGAAGTAGAGCATATGTGCCCGGTCGCGAAGGGCGCGTATCACGGTCCTGCGCCGATCCCCGAAGAGGGCAAATGGGTTCAGGCCAAGGAAATCAAGGACATCTCCGGTTTTACCCACGGCGTGGGCTGGTGCGCACCGCAGCAGGGCGCCTGCAAGCTGACGCTCAACATTAAAAACGGCGTCATCGAGGAGGCCCTCGTGGAGACCCTGGGCTGCTCCGGCATGACCCATTCCGCCGCCATGGCCGCCGAGATCCTGATCGGCAAGACCATTCTCGAGGCGCTCAACACCGACCTCGTCTGCGACGCCATCAACACCGCCATGCGCGAGCTGTTCCTGCAGATCGTCTACGGCCGCAGCCAGTCCGCCTTCTCCGAGGACGGCCTCGCCGTCGGCGCCTCGCTCGAGGATCTCGGCAAGGGACTCAGAAGCCAGGTCGGCACCATGTTCGCCACCAAGGCGAAGGGCCCGCGCTATCTGGAGATGGCCGAGGGCTATGTCACCAAGATCGCGCTCAACAAGGAAGACGAGATCATCGGCTACGAATTCATCAACTTCGGCAAGATGATGGACGCCATCAAGAAGGGCGTCGATCCCGTGGAAGCGATGAAGAAGGCGCAGGGTCATTACGGACAGTGGGATGCCGCCGTCAAGTATATCGACCCGCGCAAGGACTGAGAAAAGGAGGAATCAGCTATGGCTTTGTTTGAAAGTTACGAAAGAAGAATCGACAAGATCAATGGCGTCCTCGCTCAGTACGGCATCGGTTCCGTCGAGGAATGCAGAGAAATCTGCAAGGCCAAGGGTTTTGACCCGTATGAAATCGTCAAGAGCATTCAGCCGATCTGCTTTGAAAACGCCTGCTGGGCGTACACGGTCGGCGCCGCCATCGCCATCAAGAAGGGCGTCAAGACCGCTGCCGACGCCTCCCGCGCCATCGGCGAGGGCCTGCAGGCCTTCTGCATCGACGGCTCCGTCGCCGAAGACCGCAAGGTCGGCCTCGGCCACGGAAACCTTGGCGCACGCCTTCTTTCTGAAGAGAGCCAGTGCTTCTGCTTCCTCGCAGGCCACGAGTCCTTCGCAGCCGCCGAAGGCGCCATCGGCATCGTCAAGAACGCCAACAAGGCGCGCAAGACCCCGCTGCGCGTCATCCTGAACGGACTTGGCAAGGACGCCGCCCAGATCATCTCCCGCATCAACGGCTTCACCTACGTCCAGACCCAGTTCGACTATTACACGAGCGAGCTGAAGATCGTCCGCGAGATCCGCTACTCCGAGGGCGAGCGCGCCAGCGTCCGCTGCTACGGCGCGGACGACGTGCGCGAGGGCGTCGCCATCATGCACAAGGAGGGCGTCGACGTCTCCATCACCGGCAACTCCACCAACCCCACCCGCTTCCAGCATCCGGTCGCCGGNACCTACAAGAAGGAATGCGTCCAGATGGGCAAGAAGTACTTCTCCGTGGCCTCCGGCGGCGGCACGGGCCGCACGCTGCACCCGGACAACATGGCCGCCGGCCCCGCCTCCTACGGCATGACCGACACCATGGGCCGCATGCATTCCGACGCGCAGTTCGCGGGCTCGTCCTCCGTTCCGGCGCACGTCGAAATGATGGGCTTCCTGGGCATGGGCAACAACCCCATGGTCGGCGCCACCGTAGCCGTCGCGGTCGCGGTCGAGCAGTCCATGAAGGCGTAATTACCGCCAATAAATGCAAGACAGGGCCTGCTGCATCCGCAGCAGGCCCTCAGTTTGTCAAAAGCCTCGCAGAGTTTGCGCCCGCAGGCGCAAATCAAGTGGAAATCCGTTTTTTCCGGCGGCTTGTACGTCGGAAAAAACCCTTTACAGGCTGCAAGTGTGGAAATTGCGCGTCCCACGCCGCGCAATTTATGCGCGCGCAGACTGTAACTCTCCTGCCAGAAAAGGCCGCAGGGTTTTTCTGGCAGTGACAGGGCCTGCTGCATCCGCAGCAGGCCCTGTTTTTCGTGTTTCAGGAGGAAGCGGCCTCCGCGGGATCGGAGAGCTGCTCGAGATCGTATCTCCGCTTCTCCGCGGCGCGGTAGCCGGCTCTGACGCGCGTGAGGATGTCGTCCCAGCTCTCCGGGATCGTGTCGTGCGCGCGCTCTCCGACCGCCTCGAGGCTGCCGTCGGAGAAGATGCGGCGGATGCGCTCCGACATGGGGCCGACGGCNTTCGGCCGTGTAGCCGTTGACGCCGTCCGTGACGACCTCCGCGGAGTTCGAGCCCTCGACCAGCAGCGCCGGAAGGCCCATGAGCGCGGCCTCGCGCAGCACGAGCGGCGCGTTGTCGTAGAGCGAGGGGAAGAAGAACAGATCGCTCGCCAGATACAGCCCGCGCAGCAGGTCGCGGTCGGTGATGCCGCCCGTGAATTTGACGCAGCCGCCCAGGTCCAGGCTCTCGGCGTAGCGGCAGATGGCCTCGCTGTCGTAGCCCTTGCCGGCGATCACGGTCAGATAGCGGCCCTCGGGCTGCAGCTGCTTCGTGACGTCCAGGATGAGGCGCAGATTCTTCTGCCAGATCTGCTGGCCGACGAAGAGAAGGATGTGCCGGTCCTTCGGGAGCTGGAAGGTCTCGACCGTGCGCTCCCGGAGCGCGCCGGGGTCGGGGATGTCCACGATGTCGACGCCGTTCTCCATGACCTGCACCTCGCCGCGGAAGCCGTAGCTCCGGAGCGTCTCGGCGGTGCTGCGGCTGCAGGCCCACACAACGTCCGCCTTGCTGTAGAAGCTCACAGTGTAGTTCGCCATGAGCCGCGCGAGAAAGCGGCTGTGCGTGATGTTGAGCGCGTCGTCGTAGTATTTGCTGTGGAAGGTCGCGATCACGGGCACGTCCATGAGATGCCCCAGGCGGACGGCGAAGCGCCCGACCAGGAAGGGGGAGTGGACGTGGAAGACGTCGAACTGCTTTTTGCGCAGCATGCGCCGCAGCGACGGGGAGACGCCCGGCAGCGGGCAGAGATAGGACAGGCCGGGCAGCTTCACGGCCGGCGTGCGGTAGACGTCGTAGGGAAAGCGGTCCTCAAAGGGCACTTTGGCGCGCGGGCAGACGACGCAGCAGTAGCCGCCGTCGCGGCTCAGACGCCTGGCGTAGGCGTCGACCGTGCGCACGACGCCGTCGATGGTCGGGTAATAGATGTCCGAAAACAGCGCCACGCGCAGCGGTCCCTGCGGGATCTCGCGCTTTNCGGCGNAGCTTCTTGGCCGGNACGGCGCNGCGNGNNANGANGATNAGNCCCAGNANCAGCCAGCCGTANTACACNANCAGNCGCCAGATCAGCATGGCCCAGAAGAGATAGCCGCCCGTCAGGCTGGAGAAGACCAGATAAAACGAGCCCTCGGCCGCGCCGGAGTTGCCGGGCGTGGGGATGATCGTGATGGCGGCGTAGATGTAGACGACGAGCGAGAAAACCGCCCACCAGTGGTTCACGGTGCCGAACGCGCGCAGAACGAAGTAGGGGACGGAGAGGATCGCCATCTGATAGAGCAGGGAATAGATCATCAGCTTGGCGAACAGGTGCGGCTGCTGGCGGATCAGGTGCAGGCTCTCGGCGTACTCGTTGAGGGAGCGGAACACCGTCTCGGCGGAGGTGTCGCTGCTGCGGATCAGGTGCAGGCGGCTGAGCAGTTTCATGAAGCCGCAGACGACCTTGCCGAACGAGGCCGGCCGGATGGAGAAGAGCACCACGCAGAGCGGGATGAACAGGTAGAACAGGAAGCCGACGTAGGCGCTGACGCGGATGGCGGGCGCGTGGGCGATGACGCGGCCGTTGAATACGAAAACGACCGCGGCGATCAACAGAAAGGCGAACTGCAGGGCCAGGAAGCCCGCGATCGGCAGTGCCGCGCTCGAGCCCGAGGACATACCGCGCTTTTTGAGGTAGATGATCTGGAAGGGCTGGCCGCCCGCGCCGAGCGGGGTGATGTTGTCGTAATATTTGCCGAGCACGGCGCACTCAAAGGCGCCGCGCAGATCGTCCCGCCCCTCGGAGGAGACCATCATGGCGCGGTATTTCTGCATCTCCGTGAGCACCGCGACGGCCAGGCAGCCCGCGGCCAGGATCAGATAGCCGGGGCGCATGTGCAGGCTGGAGATGCTCTGGACGGCGCGGCCGCCGGTACCGAACTCCCGGTAGGCGATATAGAGCACGATCGCGATATTGATCAAAAAAAACAGCAGGACCTTGCGGAGCGAGGAGCCCGCCGATTCTTTCTTTCCGTTTTGTTGAGCCATGTCAAACCTCTCAGATCAGAATCGTCTTCAGCTGTCGTATTGTAACATACTTTGACGGATTATGCTACAAATCCGAAAAAAGTAAAGAATATCTTAAGAAAGAAAACGGAGAAATATTCCAGACGCACATCTGAATTAATTAACTAATACAGTAACACAGATGGCAGACAATGTCAACCCGCGGCCATTTGCGCGGACAAAAAAAGACCCGCTGCAAAAGCAGCGGGTCTTTGAGAAGTAAAAATTACTTCAGCTCGGCAGTCGCGCCGGCTTCCTTCAGCTCGGCAACGATCTTCTCGGCTTCTTCTTTGGCGACGGCTTCCTTCAGGGTCTTCGGGGCGGCATCGACCATTTCCTTGGCTTCCTTGAGGCCCAGGCCGGTCAGAGCACGGACGACCTTGATGACGGCGATCTTGTTGGCGCCGCATTCCTTCAGGACGACGTCGAACTCGGTCTTCTCTTCCTCAGCGGCGGCAGCGCCGGCAGCGGGAGCGGCGACAGCGGCGGCAGCGGCGGAAACGCCGAACTCAGCTTCCAGAGCGTGAACCAGCTCGGCCAGCTCCAGAACGGTGAGACCCTTGACTTCTTCGATCATAGCAGTTACTTTTTCGGATGCCATAATAAGTTACCTCCAATTAATGTAAGATGTTGTTTGTTGGAATCAGGCTTCCGCTTCTGCGGGAGCGCCGCCCTTGGCCTCGAGAATCTGGTTCAGGACAACAGCCAGAGACGAGATGGGCGCGAGGAATGTGCCAAGGACCTGGGCAACCAGGGCATCCTTGGAAGGCAGCTCGCCGAAGGACTGCAGCTGCTCAACCGTAAGAGCCTTGCCCTCGACCATGCCGCCCTTGATGGTAACGACGTTCTTGTTTTTCTTTGCGAATTCGCACACGACGCGCGCGGGCGCGATCGGGTCTCCGGTCGTGTATGCCATGGACGTCGTGCCGTTGAGCAGCTCGTCAAAATCGTGATAGCCGGCCTTTTGGGCGGCCAGACGGGTGAGCGTGTTCTTGACGACGGCGTATTCGACATTCGCGGAGCGGAACTGATGACGCAGAGCGGTATCCTGTGCGACGGTGATACCCTTGTAATCCACGAACACGGCGGAAGTCGCGTTCTGGATCTTTTCGGTCAGGGCGTCAACGATAGCCTTTTTGCTTTCCAGTACCTTTGCGTTGGGCATGAATGTCACCTCCGAATAAAAATGTCCCCACGCCAAAGACGTGAGGACACAAAATGAACAACATTTCGCGAAACCTCGGCAGGATGGGCGAACCCATTGCGGCAAAAGCCTCCTGCTGTCTTTGGCAGCTTGACTATTATAACAAAAAAGGGGGAAATGTCAAGCAAAATTGCAAGGGAAATACGAATAAATCAGAACTTGGACGTCGCGACCTTGACGCCGGGGCCCATGGTGGTGGCCAGGACGCAGCTTCTGACATACTGGCCCTTCGACGCAGCGGGCTTCGCCTTGATGACGGCGCCCATCAGGGTGTTGAAGTTCTCAGCCAGCTTGTCGGCGCCGAAGGAGGCCTTGCCGATCGGGCAGTGGATGATGTTGGTCTTGTCGAGACGGTACTCGATCTTACCGGCTTTGATCTCGTGGACGGCGGCGGTCACGTTCGGGGTGACGGTGCCGGCCTTGGGGGAGGGCATGAGGCCCTTCGGGCCGAGGACCTTGCCGAGACGGCCGACAACGCCCATCATGTCGGGCGTGGCGACGACGACGTCAAAGTCGAACCAGTTTTCCTTGGTGATCTTCTCGACGAGCTCCATGCCGCCGGCATAGTCGGCGCCCGCGTCGAGCGCTTCCTGCAGCTTGGCGTCCTTCGCGAAAACGAGGACCTTGCGGGTCTTGCCGGTGCCGTTCGGGAGAACGATGGCGCCGCGGACCTGCTGGTCGGCGTGACGGGAGTCGACGCCGAGCTTGATGTGGACTTCCACAGTTTCGTCAAATTTGGCCTTCGCGGTCTTGACGACGAGGGCCATCGCGTCCGCAACTTCGTACTGGACGCTGCGATCGATCAGCTTCGCGCTGTCGGTATATTTTTTACCTCTGAACAATGTTATTATCCTCCTTGGTGGTGATTCGGAATAAATCCTCCCACGTATTTATGAGGCTCGGCCTGACGCCGATTCACCTCGGTCAAGCGGTCTGTCAGTCGGTGACGACAATGCCCATGCTGCGGCAGGTGCCGGCAACCTGGCTCATCGCGGCGTCGATATCGTTGGCGGTCAGATCGGGCATCTTCTTTTCGGCGATTTCCCGGACCTGCGCCTTGGTGATGGTGGCGACCTTGGTCTTGTTGGGGACGCCGGAGCCCTTTTCAATGCCCAGAGCCTTCAGAACGAGGGTCGGGGTGGGGGGCGTCTTCGTGACGAAGGTGAAGCTGCGGTCGGCATACACCGTGATGATGACAGGGATCTTGAATCCAGCCTGATCCTTGGTGCGCTCGTTGAACTCTTTGATGAACTGGGAGATATTCACACCATGCTGGCCGAGTGCCGGGCCAACAGGAGGGGAAGCAGTCGCTTTCGCTGCCGGAATCTGCAGTTTGATGTAACCTGTTACTTTCTGTGCCATAATCAGCACCTCCTGAAAAAATGTGGTGATGCGCCGAAGCGCATTTTTGGCGGGGCAAAGCCCCTCCCACGTTCCGGGCCCAGACGGGCCGTTATTCGCTGACGGGTTCGACCTGATCGAGCTCCAGCTCGACAGGAGTTTCGCGCCCGAACATGGAAACAATGACGCGAACCTTGTTCTTTTCGATGTCCACCTGATCGACGACGCCGATAAAGGACGTCAGGGGGCCGTCGTTGATCTTGACGCTGTCGCCCACGGCATACGCCACGACGACCTCGTGCTTTTCAACGCCCAGCTGGTTGACCTCGTCCTCGGTGAGCGGCGTGGGCTTGGTGCCCTCGCCGACGAAGCCGGTGACGCCGCGGACGTTCTTGACGATGTACCAGCCCTCGTCGGACATGATCATCTTCACCAGCACGTAGCCGGGGAATACCTTGCGGTCATAGGTCTTGGGCCCGTTGTCCGTGATCTCGGTGACGGTTTCCATCGGGATGGAGACGACGTGGATGAGATCCTGCAGGTGGCGGGTCTCGATCGTTTTTTCGATGGTGGCCTTGACGGTGTTTTCATAGCCGGAATAGGTATGGACGACATACCATTTTGCTGCTTCCGCCATGATACCGCCTATCCTTTGACGAGGGAAATGATACCGTTCACAACGACGCCGCCAACAGCATCAAATACCCAGATGAAGATGCCAACGATCAGGACACAGACCAGCACGATCACGGTGTTGTTGATCATTTGGCTCTTCGTCGGCCAGACAACCTTTTTCAGCTCGCTCTTCATTTCGCGGAACCAGCGGCTGATGCGCTTGCCTGCACGGGCAAAGAAGTTTTCTTTTTTCGCTTCTGCCATGTTGTTCACCCTTTCCGCAGCAACTTTCGTTCTGCTTTACTTCGTCTCGCTGTGCATCGTGTGCTTCTTGCAGAATCTGCAATACTTTTTCATCTCGAGACGGTCAGGGTCGTTCTTCTTGTTCTTCATGGTGTTGTAGTTTCTCTGCTTGCATTCGTTGCATCTGAGTGTAACCTTTACGCGCATTATCGGCACCTCCTTAAATCATTGCCTCCCTGCATGACTGCGGCTATTGATAGATTTTAGCGGACACCGAAACTACTTGGTATCCATCCACAGCTGAAAATGGGCATAGACGCCCCTTTTGCGCAGGTGCAATTATTCTATCACAGATGGTTTCGCCGGTCAACAGAAAATTTACATTTTTTCCGGGAATTTCGCCGCTTTCTTGCCTTTCGGCGAGCGAAATGGTATAATGCCATCAAAAAAGAGGGAGCGGACGAAATGAAGATCATGGCGATCGACTACGGAGACGCGCGCACCGGCATCGCGATCTCGGACAATCTGGAGATGCTCACGGGGACGACCACGGTCATCCACTCGTGGAGCCCGGAGAAAACGGCGGAGGAGGCCGCGCGCCTCGCGCGGGAAAACGGCGTGGGCGAGCTCGTGCTCGGCTTCCCCAAGAACATGGACGGCTCCGACGGCGCGCGCGCGGAGCTCTACCGCGCGTTCGCGGCGCTTTTGAAGACGGCCGCGGGCATGGAGCCCGTTCTGTGGGACGAGCGGCGCACGACCATCGAGGCGCATCAGATCCTCACGCAGAACCAGTACCACGGAAAGAAGCGCAAGAACACGGTCGACGCGGTGGCGGCCTCGCTCATTCTCGAGGGCTATCTGGCCTATCGGAAGAATCGGAAGGGAAATACGGATGTTTAAGGGCTTTTCGGACAGCACGGTGGATTTCTTCTGGCAGATCCGCCTCAACAACAGCCGCGAGTGGTTCGCGGAGAACAAGCCGGAATTCCAGCGCGCGGTGCAGGAGCCGGTGCGCGAGCTCGCGGACGGGCTCTACGCCTGGTTCGCGGAGAAGCACCCGGAGCTGAATCTCAATCTGCACATCTCCCGCATCTACCGCGACGCGCGGCGGCTCTACGGCCGCGGGCCGCTCAACGACCATCTGTGGTTTTCCCTCCAGTCGGACGACTGGCAGGAGCAGACCAGCTCGCCCTGCTTCTATTTTGAGCTGGGCGCGGACGGCTACGGCTACGGGATGGGCTTTTTCTGCCCAAGGGCCGAGCAGACCGCGCGCTACCGCCGGGCGATCGACGAGCGCCCGGACGAGCTGCTGGAGCTGGCAAAGGGGCTGGAAAAGCAGGACATTTTCACGCTGGACGGACCGGAATACGCGCGGGCAAAGGGCCACGCGGACGACGCGCTCGCAGTCTGGTACAATAAAAAGTACTGGAGCCTCAGCTGCGACCGGCGCTACGACGGGCTGTCGTATTCGCCGGAGCTGGCGCAGGCGCTGAAGGACGGATTCGAGCTGCTGGTGCCCATGTACCGGTATCTGGTGCGGATTTTCAGGACGGCGGAATAAACAGAGCGGGCGAACCGGATTCCGGTTCGCCCGCTCTGTCTATGAAAGCAGCTCGCGGACGATGTAGCCCGCGATCATGAGCCCGGCGGAGGAGGGCACCCAGGAGACGGAGCCCGGCACGCTGCGCTTGCCGGCGGGCAGCTCGGCGGGCGGGACGGGCTTCAGCGGCAGCTCCGTGCTCGAGAGCACCAGATGGTGCCGGATGCCGCGGTCGCGCAGCTCCTTGCGCATGACGCGCGCGAGCGGGCAGCCCGAGGTCTTGGAGATGTCCGTGATGACGAACTTCGAGGGGTCGAGCCGGTTGCCGGTGCCCATCGAGCTGAGGATCGGCACGCCGCGCTCCAGCGCCGTCTGGATGAGACTGAGCTTCGAGGAGACGGAGTCGATGCAGTCGGCGATGTAGTCGAAGCCGAGCGAGAAAAACCGCTCCTTGTTTTCCTCCGTGTAGAACTCGCGGATCGCCGTGACGCGGCAGTCCGGCTGGATATCGCGGATGCGCGCCGCCATCACGTCGGCCTTGTACTGGCCGAGCGTGGAGTGCAGCGCCACCAGCTGGCGGTTGAGATTGCTGACGGAGACGGTGTCGTGGTCGACGAGGGTGATCGCGCCCACGCCCGCGCGGCAGAGCGCCTCGGCGGCAAAGCTGCCGACGCCGCCGACGCCGAAGACGGCGACGTGCGCGCCCCTGAGGCGCGCGAGCCCGTCCGCGCCCAGCAGCATTTCCTCTCGGCTCCATTGTGTTTCCATACTTTTTCTCCCAGAACAAAAGCTGCCGTCTCCGGCAGCTTTTGTTTGATTATTTGATTATTTCGTTGTGAAACGCATGCCGAAGGCGTTCTCCGTGTACTTGGCGTCCTTCGTGAGGGCGGTCAGCCAGGCGGAGTAGTCCTTGCTGCGCAGGGCGTTCTCCACGAGGTAGTCGCGGTAGTTGTCGCCCGTGCCGACGTAGTACATCACGTGATAGCCGTAGCTGCTCTCGATGATGCCGGTGTCGCCGGCCTTGTGGTCTTCCTTGTAGCACCAGTCGTTGAAGCTCGTGACCATCTGGCCGGGCACGACGTTCTCGTACAGGCCGCCGGTGGCGGTGGTGGCGGTGTCGTCGGAGTTGTCGGTGGCGAGCTTGGCGAAGGAGTCCTCGGTCTTGTCGCCGGCCTCGTACTGGGCCAGCAGATCCTCGGCCTTGGCCTTGGCGGTCGCCATGGCGTCGGTGTCGGTGGTGTCGCTGACGGAGATCAGGATCTGGCGGACGTTCGCCATGTCGTAGTTATGATCCTCGCGGCTGACGAAGAAGGCCACAAAGTAGCCGTCGGTGCTCGCAATGTAGGTGGTGTCGCCGTTCTGGCGCGAGGCGTCGAAGAGCCAGTCGGCCAGCTCCTGGTTGTAGCTGCTGGTGCTGCTGCTGTAGCTGACGTCGCTCTTGAGCGTGTAGGAGTCGTCCTCGTAGGAGGTCTTGGCGTCCTCGGCGGCGTTCTGGTAGGCCTGATCGATGAAGGCCTGCTCGTCGCCCTTGGTGTCGTCGGCCATGGCGGAGGCCATGGACTCTTCCTTTGCGGCGGTCTCGGGATCGACCGCGCTGGAGCTGGGGGCAGCGCTCGAAGCGGCGCTGGAGGAGCTCGCGGCGGCGCTGGAGGCGCTGGAGGAGGCGGACGAGTCGGCGGAGGCGTCGGTCGTCTCAAACAGGGAGGCGGTGACCGGGAACACGCGGAAGTCGACGCCGTCGTAGTCGTTGGGATTGGCGGCGTATTCGTCCGAGATATCGGTGTCGGAATAGGTGAAGTCCTGGTCGACCTTGGTGGCGTAGCCCTGCGCGGTCTGTGTCAGCTCGAGGTAGCTGCGGTAGTTCTTCTCGTTGCAGCCGGTGCCGAACTGCGCGGCCAGGAAGCCGTTCAGGCTCGAATAGCCGTAGCTCGTGGCGCTCGAGGACAGAGACTCGAGCGAGGTGTCGATGCTGGTCTTCTCGTCGTCCGTGAGCGTGTAGCCGTTCTTGACGGCCTCGTCGTAGATGGCGTAGGTCTGCGTGGCGTTCTGGAGAGCCTGCTCCGTGAAGTAGTCGGCCCAGGTCTCGCCGGTGTCCTTGTCGTACACCTGCTCGTCGAGCGGCTTGGTGGTGTCCAGAATGTAGCTGATGTAGCTCTGGTACGTCTGATAGAAGTTGTTGTAAGCGTCTTTATAGAAATAATTCAGCGTGGCCGGGGAAATGCTGTGTCCGTCCACAACGGCCGCGGTGGTATGCGTGACAAAGAATCCGTTTGTCAGCATGGTGAAAAACGCGACGATGGCGATGACCAGCACGAGGCAGATGATGCCAAGCGTCCACTTGAGACCCTTGCTCATGCCCTTCTTTTTGCCGGCACCGGCTCCGCCGGCTGTCTGCTCCTTGCGCTTGCTCTTTTCGCGCGATGCGCTCATACAGGATCATTCCTCTCATAGTCCGAGTTTTCGCCCCAGGCGATACAATGCGTATTATAACGAAATAATCGGTCAGTTTCAAGAGCATATTTTTGAAATCCGAAAGAAATGCGAACATTTACACAATTTTAAAAGAGTACGCCGCAAACAGGATTAAATCGCGGCATATCCCGGCGTCCGGCGGCGTTCGCGCCGAAAGACGCGAACAAAACCGAGCGCCGCCGCCCCAAAAGGCCGCGGACGGCCCGGACATAAAAAGATTCCCGCCTCTTTCGAGGCGGGAACCGCTGTGTTTCCCCGCAAAAGCCGTGCGGCGCCAATTATAACCTGCACAACAAAGGCAGGTGGGTTGCCTCTCCGCCGCTTCATCGCTTCCAACATCCGCCGCCGCGCAAGCGCGGCGGTCAGGAGGCCTGCGATCCACGGAAGACGTACAGCATCCCTTAGTTATAATGTGGGTTTAAGAGGAGCCGTCACGCACCCCGCAGGGAACTGCTTAATTTTCTTCGCCGGACGTCGTATCCTCGTCCTCGTAGATGAGATCCATGAGCGCCTTGTAGACTTCCTCGAGCTCGGCCTCGTCGTCGATCGTCTCGAGCATCTCCTCGCCGTTTTCCTCGACGGAGCGGAGGATGCTGACCTCGAGATTCTCGTCCTTTTCCTCGGAGTCGGCGGGGACAAGCGCCAGATAGCGGCTGCCGTTGTGCTCGAGCTCGGCCAGAACCTCCAACTCGTACTCCTTGCCGTCTTCGTCGGTGATGGTGATGAAATCGTCTCCGTATTCCTGGTCCATAGGGGACCTCCTGTACTTCTTTTGATAGCTCTATTTTAATCTCACACAGCCGCAAAATCAAGAGGAAAAAAGGAAAGCGGCGTCAGGAGCAAAAGTCTTCCAGCGCAGAGGCGAGCGCGGCGCGCGTGGGGAAGGGGATTCCGCGCAGCACGCTCTCGCGGTCGGGGGCGTTCGGCAGCTGGGAGACGGCCGCGCCGGTCTCGTGCCAGGCGCCGGTCTCCAGATCGCACCAGACGATCCGTCCGTCCCGCGCGCCCAGGCAGTAGCGCGGGCCCGCGGCCGAGGCGCCGAGCGTCAGCGCCGCGAGCAAAAGCGCGCAGAGAAGCGTTTTCTTCAAGGCCAGGACCTCCTTTTCGCCTATTCTGCCCGCAAACGCGCGCCTCATGCGCCCGCGGCGGAATTTGCCCGCGGCGTTCACAATTTGTTTTCAAAAGAATTGACAACCATGATATAATGGACTGATAGCAAACTAGAATGGTGTATCCTGACTGCCAAAGCGGTGCAAGATAAGGCCGGCGCGGCCGAAGCGGCGCGCCCCACTTTGCGATGGAGGAGCTCTATGTCGAAGAACAATCAAGCTGCACNGGCGGGCCGGCCGAGTCGGGCCAGACGCGTTTGGGGAACGATCGGCAAGGTGATCGGCACGATGGTGCTGGTCCTGTTCCTGACCGCCCTCGTCTTCACCTGCCTGTTCGCTCTCTATATTAAAAATGATCTCTCGGATCAGGTCGACTTCACGGTCGAGGGCTTCGCGCTCGATCAGACCTCGGTCATCTACTATACCGACCCCGCCACGGGCGAGGACGTCGTGCTGCAGAAGCTCTACAGCGGCGAAAACCGCACCTGGGTCAAATACGACAAGATCCCCGGCAACCTGGTCAAGGCCTGCGTGGCCATCGAGGACAAGCGGTTCTTCGACCACCAGGGCGTCGACTGGTACACGACGATGAAGGCCTGCGTCAAGATGTTCCTGGGCACCGGCACGGCCGGCGGCTCGACCATCACGCAGCAGCTCGTCAAGAATCTCACGGGCGAGGAGCAGGTCACCGTCCGCCGCAAGATCGTGGAGATCTTCCGCGCGCTGGCGCTCGAGAAGAAATACACCAAGGAGAACATCCTCGAGATGTATCTCAACATCATCTACCTCGGCGAAAAGTGCTACGGCGTGCAGAGCGCCTCGCAGGTCTATTTCGGCAAGAACGTCGAGGATCTGGATCTGGCCGAGAGCGCCTCGCTCATCGGCATCACGAACAACCCCTCCATCTACGACCCCTATATCAACCCCGACAAGAACAAGGCGCGCCAGGTCGTCATCCTGGACGAAATGCTCAAGCAGGGGAAGATCAGCCAGGCCGAGCACGACGCGGCCGTGGCCGAAAAGCTCGTGTTCCGCGGCGCGGACGCCGAGACGAACACGTCCGACAGCACCGACGAATATTATTCCTACTTTGTCGACCAGGTCATCCGCGACGTCGTGAACGACCTCTGCGCCAAGACCGGCTACGACTACGACATCGCCTACAAGATGGTCATGACCGGCGGCTATTCCATCTACTGCACCATGAACCCCGACGTGCAGAGCGCCGTGGACAAGGTCTACGAGGACCCCGCCAACGTCCCCAAGACGAACAGCTCCCAGCAGCTCCAGTCCGGCATCGCGGTCATCGACAACGAGACCGGAGACGTCGCCGCGCTCTACGGCGGCGTGGGCAAGAAGGAGGGCAGCCTGACCTTCGACCGCGCCACGCAGAGCCTGCTGTCCCCCGGCTCGACGATCAAGCCGATCTCGGTCTACGCGCCCGCCATGGAGCTCGGGCTCATCACCCCGGCCTCCGTCTACGACGACACGCCCTATTCCTTCACCGATTCCAACTACTGGCCCAAGAACTCCGACTCGACCTACCGCGGCCTCGTCTCGATCGACGAGGCGGTGGGCGAATCGCTCAACACCGTGGCGGTCAAGCTGGTCGCCAAGATGACGCCGGATTACTGCTATTCCTTCGCCAAGGACAAGATGGGCCTGTCCACGCTCGTCTCCGACTACGTGGCCACGAACGGCGAGGTCAAATCCGACGTGAACCTCGCGCCGATGGCCCTGGGCGGCCTCACGAACGGCGTGACCGTGCGCGCGATGGCGGCGGCCTACGCAGCCTTCGCCGACGAGGGCGTCTACCGCGAGGCGCGCACCTACACGAAGGTGCTCGACGCCAAGAAAAACACCGTCCTCGACAACACGCAGGACTCCCGCGTGACCATGAAGGACATCACCGCCTGGTATATGACCGACATGCTCGAGGACGCCGTCAAGACCGGCACCGGCACCGCCGCGGCGCTGGACAACATGCCCGTCGCCGGCAAGACCGGCACCACCACGAGCGACTTCGACCGCTGGTTCGCGGGCTATACGCCCTACTACACCGGCGTCGTGTGGTGCGGCTACGACGACCCCGAGGAAGTCGTGCTGAGCGACTCCGAGACGAACCCCGCGATCGTGCTGTGGAAGGACGTCATGGCCGCCGTGCACGAGAACCTGCCGGAGAAGGACTTCACGAAGCCCTCGAACGTGGTCGAGTGCAGCGTCTGCAAGGACTCCGGCCTGCTCCCGACCGACGCCTGCCGCAACGATCCGCGCGGCAGCCGCGTCGTGACCGTGGAGCTCAGCATCTACGACGTGCCGACCGAGTACTGCACGACCCACAAGGAAACGGACATCTGCAAGGCCTCCGGCCACGTCGCCAACCAGTACTGCTCGCAGGTCGAGGGCAACTCCATCTATCAGCTCGGCCTGCTCGACGTCTCGCGCGCCTTCCCGGTGCCCGGCATCGTGGTGCAGGACCAGGGCTACGTCGTGCCCGGCGCGGTGATCCCGAACGGGTATTACGAGGCCGTCTCGCCCGACGTCGACTCCATCAACGTGCCCTGCTACATCCACTCGGAGGCGGATCTGCCGAAGCCGGAGGTTCCGGAGACCACCGAGACGGACGGGGAAACCGGCACCGAGACCGGCACCGGCGGGGAAACCGGCACGGGCGCCGACACCGGCACCGACACCGGGACGGAAACCGGCACAGGCGGCACACAGACACCATAGAACAGACATCAGGAGGGGCTATGTGGCTTTCTGACAAATGGAAGGATTATGAGGTGCTCGACACCTCCGAGGGAGAAAAGCTGGAGCGCTGGGGCAAGTATATCCTGGTGCGGCCGGACCCGCAGGTGATCTGGGCGACCCCCAAAACGGATCCCCTCTGGAAAAAATACGACGCCAAATACACGCGATCGTCCGAGGGCGGCGGCAGGTGGACGAATCTCACGCTGCCCGAGCGCTGGCAGGTCCGCTACGGCGCGCTCACGTTCAATGTGAAGCCCATGAACTTCAAGCACACGGGCGTCTTCCCCGAGCAGGCCGCCAACTGGGATTTCATCGGCCGGAAGATCGCCGAAGCGGGCCGGCCCGTGAGCGTGCTGAATCTCTTCGCCTACACGGGCGCGGCGACTCTCGCCGCGGCCGCCGCGGGCGCGAGCGTGTGCCACGTCGACGCGGCAAAGGGCATGGTCGCCTGGGCCAAGGAGAACGCGAAGTCCTCCGGACTTGAGGACAGGCCCGTCCGCTGGATCGTGGACGACTGCGGCAAGTTCGTCGAGCGCGAGATCCGGCGCGGCCGGCGCTACGACGCCGTCATCATGGATCCGCCGTCCTACGGCCGCGGGCCGTCGGGCGAAATCTGGAAGCTCGAGGAGAACCTGTATCCCTTCGTGCAGCTCGTCTCCCAGGTGCTCTCCGACGAGCCGCTGTTCTTCCTCATCAATTCCTATACGACGGGGCTGGCCCCGTCGGTCGTCGGGTATCTGCTCGACACGCTGATCACGAAAAAATACGGCGGGCACAGCGAAAGCCAGGAGCTGGGGCTGCCCGTCCGCGATTCCGGCCTCGTGCTGCCGTGCGGCTGTACGGGCCGCTGGGCCGC
>JGI20225J20221_1002597_pt2 | contig 19693 bp, 18 predicted proteins | sample BioMet4_FD_20221 | JGI IMG/M metagenome (IMG submission 20221) | reverse complement strand
CGCGAAACCCTGGAAGATTTGAATATGATCGTGTTCGTGGGAGGATTCTCCAACTCCGACGTGCTTGGCTCTGCAAAAGGTTGGGCTGGAGCTTTTCTCTACAACCCGAAAGCTAAGCAAGCTCTTGATGGCTTTTTCAATCGTCCCGATACGCTCAGCCTTGGCGTGTGCAATGGCTGCCAGCTGATGGTGGAACTCGATCTTGTGAATCCATCCCATTCCGAAAAGATGACCATGGCACACAACGATTCGCATAAATTTGAATCCTGTTTTGTGAATGTAGACATCCAGGAAAACGAATCAGTGATGCTGAAATCTCTTGCAGGAAAGCGGCTGGGGATCTGGGTGGCTCACGGAGAAGGAAAATTCGTGATGCCTTATCCTGAATCAAAATACAATATCGCCCTAAAATATTCTTACGACAACTATCCGGGCAATCCAAACGGATCACCCTTCAGGACGGCTGGCATCTGCTCCGAAGACGGCCGTCATCTTGCCATGATGCCTCACCTGGAAAGAGCTATTTATCCATGGCAGTGGGCTTATTATCCTTCCAGTCGTAAGGATGATCAGGTCTCTCCCTGGATCGAAGCCTTTGTTAATGCAAGGAAGTGGATTGAAAAAACAAAATAAAATAGAAAAGAGGGTGACTAAAAAGTCACCCTCTTTTTTTTAACAAAAATACAGTAACTCCCCGTTTCAGTAGGAGTCGATACCATTGGGCTAAAGCTGGAGAGGCAGTAACCCCCGGCTTTAGCCGGAGGAAGAGTACTAACACCCACATAGGGCTTTAGCCCAATGGAATACCATACCGGTTGAGGAACTGATTATACTCATCGGAGAAAGACATTTTTTGATGATGTTTCCCCTGATTTCTTATATAGTTCCTCACTTTTTCCGTAATAGATTCACTCACCGATCCTGCAAAATAATCTTCAGCCCATTCAAACTTAAATCCTGTAATCTTGTTCTTATTGGCCCAGGAAGAGGCTTCCCCCTTGATAAGCTGCATCACCTTAGCAATAGATTGATCTGCCCCTAAACTTATCAGACAATGAACATGATCAAAATAACCTCCGATACTATCTATGTGAATGTCTTTTGATTTGGCATTTTGATAAATGTGATCAAATAACTGATTTTGTCTTTCAGAGGTTAAAATTCCCGCACGGTTTTTGGTCCCCCATACACAATGAACCATGATTTTAACGTGACTCATAGTAGTTAAATTGTTACGAACAATCCTTAATTTAACACTTTAATATTTACGAAACAAGACTGCCATGGGGACTAATTGGATTGTTGGGCTAAAGCCCAGGGAGGAGGGACAGCTCCAGATCCCCCGGCTAAAGCCGGGGGTTACTCTCTACCGCCAAAGACATGGGTACTATTTCCCATGTTGAAGCCCGGGGTTACTCTATTTCCATCTGAAGCAAGAGGTACTAACTGAAACTTATGGTTATCTTATCCTTATCATAGATCACTTGAGATGGCTGACTGGATTAAAGTCCTTTGTCGGCTGTCAGTTACTCTTCTCCGGCTGAGGCAGAAGGCAACTGAATCCATATGGTTTGGGGATAGTACCCCTGCGGAAAGCAGATTTTATTTGCTGATAGACTTGAAAATCAGGAATAAATCCCCTATCTTTTGACCATCAGAGATTAACTTAAGAAGAGAGAGATGTACAACAAAATCATTCGAAATATTAAACCTTTGGGATTTCAATGGGAGACCTGCGATCCCTTTTTATTCTGTGTCCACCATCGCGACAATTACCCTCCGGGGAATGATCAGATGGGGCCGGCAACCTCACTAGAGGGAAGAATTATAGGGCAGGATTTTACACTCAGGGAGGGGTGGCGCATGTATCACGGTGAAACCGTCCCGGGCTTTCCAACCCATCCTCACAGGGGATTTGAAACCATAACTGTCGTACTGAAAGGATTTGTAGATCATTCCGATTCATTCGGCGCTTACGGAAGATATGGAAGCGGCGATGTGCAATGGATGACAGCAGGAGCAGGATTACAACATTCCGAAATGTTTCCCCTGCTGAAAAAGGATTCGTCCAATCAACTTGAACTTTTCCAGCTATGGCTTAATCTTCCCAAAACCAGGAAATTTGTTAAACCCTATTATAAGATGCTTTGGGCCGAAGATATTCCCGTTTACGAAGCCAGAGATAACAGTGACCGATCCACAAGAGTCAGAATCATTGCCGGACATATCGATCAGGTAAAATCACTTCCGGCAGCACCGGAATCATGGGCTATTGATCCTGTGAATGAGGTGGGGATATGGCTGATAACGATGGAACCACATGCTCAATGGACACTTCCAGCAACTTCTTTTGAAGTCTGCCGCACTCTTTACTTTTATGAAGGTTCTGCCTCAAGTATTGAAGGCATCCGTATTTTCCCTTATCATTCGGTGGATCTCCTGGCTGATCAGCAGGTGGTGCTCGAAAACGGGAATAACGAAGCTCATTTTTTACTGCTGCAGGGAAAACCAATTGGTGAACCCGTTGTACAACACGGTCCTTTTGTCATGAATACTTCCGAAGAAATCCATCAGGCGTTTCTTGATTATCGCCACACACAGTTCGGAGGATGGCCCTGGAACAATTACGAAAACGTTCATCCCCGGGAAAGAGGAAGGTTTGCAAGATACGAGGATGGAAGTGAAGAGGTCAGGTAAAATACATCAAATCTTTATCCCAGGATCCTGCAATGATAATCAATTGGGGAAAAAAGGTTGCATATCCGGCCCTTGCCACTCCGTGGAGGCTTTCATTCCACGAGTTATATGTAGGGATTATCCAGCCTTGATATAGCAAGAGAAGTATACCCCATCTGGTTAATCTTTTCGTCCAAAGTCATCCTTGAAACAAGATCTTTAACTCTTTCCCCCATAGATACTATGATTATTTCCAAATAAAAATTCATTTTTTTATCTTTGAGGCATAAAGAAGACTTTATTGGTTCTTTGGACCGGAGTCTATCTACGGCGGGTCATTGCACCCGCTTTTTTTACTTCCAAGAGATGTTATTGTTGTTGATAGCGAGAATAACTTTCTTAACGCTTCGCTATAAGTTATTTCCCGCTACCAACAACATTGCATCATCAGCATCCTTCACCTACTATTTTAATATCTTTTCTTTGCCACTGATGATCTGGATTATATTCTTCATTCTTCTTCCATAAAACGAATATTAATATTAACAGTTTACGCATTGCTGCAACAACGCCTTTTTTCTTTATTTTAGGGTTTCGTTCATTGATACGTTCATAAAGCTCTTTTATTTTTTCATTGTGCACTGTGGCCGCCAAGGCTGGCATGAATAGGCATTGCCTGATCCTTGCATTGCCCCTTTTGGATATTTTAGTCTTTCCCTTAAAATTGCCCGACTCTTTCATCTCTATATCCATTCCGGCATAACTGACCACTTGTTTGATGTTATTAAAAAGCAGAAAGCCGTTGGTCTCACAAAGTACAATAATGATGGTAATCAGGCCAAGCCCTTTGACCTTTTTGATCTTTTCAACCCTTTGCTTCAAATCGGTGTCTGCCTCAACAATCTTCTCGATTTCAGATTCAATCAAAAGAATTGATTGTTCATAAAATTCGATCTGTTTTTGTTTGATCTCAATTACACTGTCCGTCTTTTCATGAGAGTGTTTCATCGCATGTAGTTGGCACATGGCCCTGGACTTCTCTTTTTTTATAGACAACAGTTCACGGCTCAAATCTCTCATCATCTTGTATTGTGGCAACATCGGCTGCCAGGCATCCAACTCACGTTCAATACCTATTTCGGCTATCATGACCGCATCTACCTTATCAGTCTTGGTTTTCAAATTCAGGCTTTTGGCAAAGTGCTTTATCTTGTTTGGAAGCACTACCGATACTCTGCTGCCTGTTTCATACAAATAATAGGCAAAGTCTTCATAATAAGAGCCTGTAGCCTCCATGACGTACCTTATCGACCAATTTTCTTTTGACCGCTTTGATACCCATAACACGAACTCAACAAAGCCGCTGGTATTATTGGAAAAAGAACGCGTCCCAACAATTTTCACTTTACCATCTGCTGTCCTTACTTTTGCACAAACATGAAATTCATCTTTTGAAATGTCTGCCCCTACAACTAATACTGTTTTTTCCACCAAAATTTAAGTTGTGGAAAGAAAGATCTCCTTTTGCCGTCTTTACTCGTAAAATATGCTGGATATAAACAACCTGGTTTATTCCTTAGATACTATCCAGACTCAAAAGAGAAAAAGGCATGGGCGCAAAATCTAAGGGACGGTATACAAAATAATGTTACCAAGTAGCACTTGCTATTCCCATGCTTTCTTTCCCGTTAATAAGTTTAAATCTACTTTATTTTTGTACTTCATTAAAAGTTCACAAACATACGAGGAGCATTGAAATCTTTGAATTTTTCTGTCTGATTGGATTGACCGAACGAAACTCCGAATGCAAAGATTAGCAAGAAAATAACAGCGATTCTTTTAGGCAGCATAGCAATTTAATATTATATAACTCGTAATTAATTAATTCAATAGATTTTGTATAAAAGTATTAAAATTATTAAAGCTTTAAAGAATTATTCTTTTCTGAATTAATGCAATGCTCCTTATCTTCTTTCCCCAGTCATTGGTTCTGTCCAACTTCAGCTTTCTGATCAATCATTGTCAATCCTTAAGTAAAAGATCGTAATTTTGGAATTGAAACAGATGATGAGAAAGTGAAAGTTTGTATTGCAGAAAAACCCAATGTAGCCAAGGAGATAGCCTTGATTCTCGGAGCCGGGAAAAGGATGAACGGGTATCTCGAAGGAAACGGATATCAGGTAACCTGGACCTTTGGTCACCTTTGCACGCTAAAGGAACCTCACGATTATTCGGGAAGGTGGAAATACTGGGATTTGTCGACTCTTCCCATGCTTCCTCCAAAATTTGGGATCAAACTCATCAATAACGAAGGCATAAAAAAACAATTTGAGATCATCCGCGAACTGGTAGAAAAAGCAGAAGAAGTGATCAACTGCGGTGATGCCGGTCAGGAGGGAGAATTGATTCAGCGGTGGGTTTTGACAAAAGCAAATTATAACAAGCCCTTGAAGAGGCTCTGGATATCTTCCCTTACCGAGGAAGCCATCAAGGAAGGTTTCAAAAATCTGAAAGAAGGCAAAGACTTTGACAATCTTTATGCGGCCGGAAGTGCCCGTGCAATCGGAGACTGGCTGCTCGGGATGAATGCTACCCGGTTGTACACTTTAAAATACGGGCAGAACAAACAGGTTCTTTCCATTGGAAGGGTTCAAACCCCTACCCTGTCGATGATCGTGAAGCGTCAGCTTGAAATTGATCATTTTAAACCCGAACCTTACTGGGAGCTCAAAACAAAATACCGGGACACTCTCTTTACGATTAGCTCAGGCAGGTTTGATGATAAGGACAAAGCTGTTGCAGCTGTTAATCAAATCGCTGAACACGAATTTTATATCCTTTCCACCGAAACCAAACCCGGGAATGAAGCTCCGCCCAGGCTCTTTGACCTTACTTCGCTCCAGGTGGAGTGTAACAGAAAATTCGGTTTTACGGCAGAGACCACGTTAAAGCTGATTCAAAGCCTGTACGAAAAGAAATTAACCACCTACCCCCGTGTAGATACCACTTACCTGTCAGAGGATATTTATAAAAAAATCCCGGAGATACTCTCCAAACTGACTCCTTACAAGGATCTTACGGCTTCGCTGCTTAAAGGAAAAATTAAAAAATCCTCCAAGATCTTCGATGATAAAAAGATCACGGATCACCATGCAATTATTCCAACTGGTTTTCTGTCTGATTATCTCACCCCTGATGAAAGGTCAGTCTTTGATCTTGTATCACGAAGATTCATCAGTGCTTTTTATCCTGATTGTAAAATTGCATCCACCACAGTACTTGGAGAGACCAACAACATAGAATTTAAAGCTACCGGGAAACAGATACTTGAACAAGGGTGGAGAATAGTTTATAAAGAAGATCAGGGGAAACTCCAGGAGGATGAAATTATTCTTCCAGTATTCACCAAGGGAGAGCACGGGAAACATGAACCGCAGCTAAGTGAAAAGATGACTCAACCTCCCAAACACTATACCGAAGCAACCCTTCTGAGAGCTATGGAGACAGCCGGAAAAAGTGTTGATGATGATGAATTGAGAGATCTTCTAAAGGAAAACGGAATAGGCAGGCCCTCTACAAGAGCCAATATCATTGAAACCCTGTTTAAACGCAGGTACATCCGCAGGGACAAAAAAAAGATCATTGCCAATCAAATGGGTATAGATCTCATTAATCTCATTGAAAATGATCTTCTTAAATCAGCAGAACTGACAGGTCAATGGGAAAAAAAATTGAGGGAGATCGAAGCCGGCAAATACCAAATTGCCACTTTCATGACCGACTTGAAGGAAATGGTATCCAACATAGTGATCCAGGTAAAACAATCGCCCAAAAAAACAATCGCTGTGGAGGAAAATGTTGAACCAGTGTCGAAACCGGATAAACCAAAAGCAAATAATCCTGAAAAATCTGATATTATTGTTTGCCCCAAATGCAAAAATGGGAATATCATTAAAGGAAAGAATTCATGGGGCTGTTCAGCTTACCAATCGGGTTGTGATTTCAGGCTTCCTTTTGTTTTTCTTGGGAAAAAAATAGGCACTTCCATTCTTAAAGAGCTGTGTAAAAAATCAGAAACAAAAAGAATCACTAACTTTACTTTAAANAAAAACAGTAAACGGAACAATAATATTGAACCATGAATTTCAACCCGAATTTAAAGAAGAAAAGCCAGAAGAATTGACTTGTCCACGCTGTAAACAAGGAGTTATACTTAAAGGGAAAACCTCGTGGGGTTGTTCAGGTTACCGTTCGGGCTGTCAGTTGCGCGTTCCTTTTACCTTCCTGGAAAAGAACATCACGCAGACTCACTTGGAACAGCTTATTTTAAAAGGTAAAACGACAAAGATTAATGGCCTCACTCTCGAAGACGGTTCAAAACAAAACGGCAGTTTAATCTTTGACTCCAACTGGCAAATCACCATTAAAACAGATTAAGATATAAAATTTCACTTTCCAGGCTTCTTTCTGAACCTCCTCTACCGGATCATCGTCCTATCTTGCTCGTATCATGGTCTTGTCAAAAGCACTGTTTAAACAATACTTCTGCACTCTTTTTATACTAATTAGTACAGAAACAGTACAGAAGCAGTGCAGAAACAGTACAGGAGGTCCGGCTTTGGTACGGCTAAGGTATGGTTCAATCAATACTTTGGAAGGGGGATTGGAGTCGTTGAATCAGGGACAGGACCATCGAAAATTTGCAGACAACTCAAAGGTGTAAGTGAGACACCCCGATCTGTAAAGTCATTGACTTTATTCTTTTCTCATTTAATCTCTAACCCAAAGCAATAGAATTTATTTTGTCCGGCTTATAAACTACTCAACAAAAATATCCGTTCTTATTTTGGGGAGTATTCCGTTTTCAGCCGCCTTTTCGTAAAGAACGGTTATGGCTTCTCTTCCTTTAGTTCCCAAATCGCGGGTAAATTGATTTACNTATAGATTAATATGGTTCTCCATCACAGAATCTTCCATCGATTGAGCGTGATCTTTGACAAAGCTCCAGGTTTCTTTTGGGTTTTCAAAAGCAAATTCAACACTGCGCTTCATCACCCTATTGATCTTTTGCTGTAAAGGAATGGACAATTTCCTGTTTACTGCAATACCACCCAAGGGGATCGGCATCCCGGTAAGTTCTTCCCAATACTCACCCAGATCCAGTATCTTTTTTAATCCCTTTTTCTGATACGTAAACCGGCTTTCATGAATGATTAAACCCGCGTCCATTTCCCCCGATAGAACCACCTCCTCGATCAATGAAAAAAGGTAACTCTTCTTTTCCTTAACTTTTGGGTAAGCAATGCTCAGCAAAAGATTTGCCGTTGTATTTTCTCCGGGGATGGCAATTCGCAGATCCTTAACCTCATCCGGATATATTTTGCACCTGCTGATCAACAGAGGCCCGTTTTTGTAACCCAGGGCGCTGCCGGCGCTCAATAGCTTAAATGATTCGGCGGCAGAAGCAAATGCGTGATAACTTAATTTTGTAATATCGATTTCTCCTTTGAAAGCAAGATTATTCAATTCTTCCACATCAGAGATAATGGTAGAAAATTCGAGACCCTCAGTGTCTATTTTCCCGTGTACCATCGGTTCAAAAATATAGGTATCATTCGGACAGGGTGAAAAACCTAAAGTAAGATTCATATTGAAGAGATGAGTTATGAATTATGAGTTATGAATAAAAAATTATCAGTAAACGGTAATCTGTGATTAACAGATATTGGTCATCGGGTTCGCGCTTATTCGTCACAAATTCGTGCAATTCGCGATTTAAGAAAGCTGCTTCACATGAGCAAATTGACGGAGGAACCGGTAAAGTTCCCGGGTTAAATTTTCAAGGGTAGCCGGGATATCCCATTTATCAGTATCACGCGACTCCACGTAATTGGAAATAGCCCTGATTTCAAGAAATGGGATCTTTTCCTGGAGACAGACAAAAAAGACAGCGGCACCTTCCATCGATTCAATATCAGGATCAAACTTTCTCCGGACTCGTTCGATGCTTTTAGGATCACCGTGTGAAATATTTCCCGTGATTCCATGAACAACAGGAAGATCCAGACCTTTGTATTCATGATGATTGCAAAGCCTTCCCCCTTTAAAAGGGAATGAATCAGGATCGACAAAACCTGCTTCAAAAATCGTTTTTATCTTCTCCGGTTCTTCGATTCCAAAATCACAGATCTGTTCACTTTTTACATTTACCACAGTCCCTAAAGATATTTCATCCTTAAAGCTTCCCGCGATTCCTGCATTGATCACAAGATCATAATCGGACATGGCCAAAGCCTTTGTTAGAAAATAGGTAGTAAAAGTCATACCCAATCCTGTAATGATCAGATCCACATCCAGATCGTGCCATTTATAATGAAAGACAGGGCCAGTATTATCTTTTTCCTGTTGAAGATTTTCAAAAAACTGGTAAAGTTCAAAACACGTTGCACCAACAAAAAGGATTTTCATAGAAACATTTGATCCAATTAAAACGATTTTTATTACGACATAACACAAGTAAGCTACAAAGGTACAAGATCACAGTATTATTCATTCTTCTTTTTAATCATTCATACTCGATTTTTGCAAAAAGGTTTTAAAAAATAATGATTTTTTTGCTAATTGGAATTAGTCCAAATTATTCCGGCAAATTATTCTGATTCAATGTAAATGTTAAATTATTATAGACATGAAAAGAAGAAATGAAATAAATTATTTAAGTTCAATCTATCTTCATACCTTTGTCAAAATTAATAGATTAAGAAATTCATAAGCATATTTATTTAAATAAAATAATGGAATCCTCTTTAAACAAAGCAAATAATTCCGGATATAGTAAAATTGAAGTGCATCACCAGGAAAATGTATTAAAAATTGCGGAACATTATCATGAAATTCTTCGTTTGCTCGGTGAAGATACGGAACGCGAAGGTCTTTTAAAATCTCCGCTCAGAATTGCAAAAGCAATGCAGTTTTTGACACAGGGCAATAATATGGATCCCGAAAAAATACTTCGTTCGGCAATGTTCCAGGAAAATTATCAACAAATGGTGATTGTAAAGAATATCGAAATTTACTCTTTATGTGAACATCATTTGTTACCTTTCTTTGGAAAGGCTCATGTAGCCTACATCCCCAATAAATACATTACCGGATTAAGTAAAATTGCAAGAGTTGTGGAAGCTTATTCACGGAGACTCCAGGTTCAGGAAAGACTGACCACCCAAATAAAGGAATGTATTCAAAATACGCTGAATCCTTTTGGGGTGGCCGTTGTCATAGAAGCCAAACACATGTGTATGACCATGCGGGGCATCGAAAAACAAAATTCAGTGACAACTACTTCCGATTTCACAGGCGCATTCGAGAAACCAGCTACACGGGAAGAATTTATCAGACTTATCGGTTCCAATCTTTCATAACAGGGAATGTTTATCATTTCCTGTACTCAAGATCATAGAGAAGCCCAAATCCTTGCAAGAGAAAACCCAGGAGCCTTTATGTCCAAATCGAGAAAATACCCGAAAGGGGTCTGAGAGGTGGAATAACCGGCATTCTTTAATCTCTTTTCGGCCTGATCGAACAGCGATTGGGTATAACTCGCCGAGGCCCTTGATTCTGAAAGATGTGCAAAAGAATGGAGCACGACAGTCATTGTATTGTTTTTTCTTGCTGTCCATTTAAGATGATTCACAAGTTTCTTCTCGCGGCTCAAGATATCTTTTTCTTCGTCTTCGTGCTCGATCTGAATAAATGCGGCAATACAATTTTCAAATTCGGCACCTTCGCTGATCTCTTCAACTTCTTCCAACGTTTTCGATGCAGGGGTGTATGCAAAACGGGTGCAATAGATAACCAAAACTTTCATTGTTTACAACTTATTGTAGGATGGATAAAGCCCAAAGACTAAAGATTGAGACTTTGCCCTACCCTATCGATCTAAATTTTGTATTCTTCCAATTTTTCAGTAAATTTATAATACTTTTGCGGAATTGATTAAAACTTATGATAATCCGTTTGTCCCTGGTAGTTTTGTTGCTAACCTCCATCATTTTCAGGAGCTCTTCCCAGATTTCCCATGGAGGGAGACCGGCCTCATTTAGTAAATTAAAAAAAGAAATTTTCAGCATTCCTTTTATTGAAATGGAACCTGTTTCCAATCAAGAACTTATCAGGGAAGAAAAATCAATTAGCCGACATCTAAAACCTTTTCGTTTTGCCAAATCTTTCAGTGTGGACATTGACCCTTCTAATTCAGGCATTTGGGAAAAGAAATCGAGTCACCGAATCTGGTACCTGGGTATCCGTTCAAAAGGAGCCTACTCCTTAAATCTGATATTTGATAAAATGATTATCCCGGCAAAAGCTTCTTTATTCATTTATACACCCGATCATTCAACTGTATTAGGTTCCTTTACCTCCGAGAACGAACAATCTTCAGGATTCTTTTCCTTTTTCCCCATCCCCGGTGATGAAATCATCGTAGAATACAATGAACCTGAAGAAGTTGAGTACAAAGGACAGCTCCATATTCTCAAAGTAAATCATGATTATAAAAATGTTTTCGGTACAAGACCTCTGGGAGAGGCCGGCCTGTGCAACAGGGATGTATATTGTCCTGATGTTGTAGCTTATGAAAAGGAAAAACAGGCGGTTGTAGATCTGATTATTAGGGGAAATGAGCTTTGTACCGGGACGTTGGTAAATAACGTAAGGCAGGATAAAACCCCTTATATGATTACAGCAGGACATTGTATTTCCAGTGCTTCTGAAGCCCAACAAACGCTGATCTGCTTTAATTATGAAAGCCCTTATTGCGGCAATGGGAAAAGCAGCCTTAATGGATATGCAAATCAAACACTTAACGGAACCATATTAAAATCAAGGTCTGACTCGCTGGATTTTGCTCTTGTTGAACTTGAAACGGTACCCCCTCCCGGGTTCCGGCCATATTATGCAGGATGGAACAAATCAGGGACTGTTCCATCTTCCGCTTTTTCCATTCATCATCCCCTGGGAGATGTAAAAAAAGTAAGTGTTGACAATAATTCTCCCACCATCAGCAGTTTCAGCAACGAATTCATCAGCAATAGTTTCTGGAAAATTGGCAAATGGGATGTTGGCACGACAGAAGCTGGTTCATCAGGAGGTCCGCTTTTTAATGATAAAAAATTATTGATTGGTTCTCTTACTGGCGGTACCTCTACCTGTTCCGATCCGACTGATGATTTGTTTGCAATGTTCAGCAAACAATGGAATTATTACAATTCTCCAAATTTACAACTGAAAGCATGGCTTGATCCCGATAATACCGGTATCCAGGAAATACCAACTCTTAATCCATATGACACTTCCGTGTCTTGCAATTTATTTAGTAATATGAAAGCCGGAGAAGAATATTCCCTTCAAAAAGCCGGCAATACTGACAATGGAGGGTACACCAGTGGTCATAATTTTATGAAAATTCAAAATTATGCCGAGCGATTCCAACAGACGAAACAGACACTCCTATCAGCCATTTCAGTGGGGGTTGCCAAAGCTATTTCTCCAGCCACCAACGCTCACAGTTTAATCACGATGCAGATATTCAGTGAAGATACTGTTTCTGGGCTTCCCGGCGAAAAGTTGCTCTCAATGGATGTACCGATTAATCTATTAACCGCTCAGAAAATGAATTTCATCAATCTGGATAATCCCATTGTTATAAAAGGAAGATATTTCATTGCCTACCAGATCGATTATACCAATCCGGCAGATACGTTCGCTGTATATCAAACTTCTAACAGGACAAAGCTTGACCAAAATAAGGCCTTTGCATTCGACAATGGTTACTGGAAACCTTTCTATGCTGTTTCTGCAATAGGAAAACCAGCCTCTCTCTTGATTGATTCTCATGGTTGTGAAAGTATACTGGATGAGGGCGGTACCCCAACACCAGGCCCAGAGGTTAATAAATTCCAGGTTTTATACCCTCAGACAGGTATTTCAGACTATATCTATCTCAAAAACAACGGCACAGAAGAATACGTCAAAATAAATTTATACGACATTTCCGGTAAGAAGCTCTTTATCAAACAACAAAATATTACCTCGACTCCCCAAATGATTTCTCTTGAGAGTTACAGCTCCGGAATCTACTTTCTTACCATTGAATCCCTTGAAGGTACCCAGGTCATTAAAATAAGAATAAACCGTCAGAAATAAAGATTGTTAGCTCAAACCAGCTTATTGCTCATTAATTCTTGGCAATTTCGGTTCATTTTTGGTCATGCCTGTTTAACTGATATCGTTCACCACTTTTTTTTACCTTTGGTGAAAATAATCTCCATGTCTGATTCACTATTTAAGATATTCGCATTTTTATTTTTAATATCAACAGGTTGCAGTCACAGGGCCTCTAAAACTGTCCATCCTGAGAAATGTGAATCCATGCCAATTTCATACGCTAAAGGATTCAGAATAGATGAATTCCAGGGTTATAAAAAAATCACAATTCTTTCACCCTGGCAGAAATCAGAAGGAGTAAGCCTGGAATATTATCTTCTCCCCAGAAGTAAAGAAATTCCATCAGAATTGAAAGGCAAACAGATTATCAGAACCCCGGTTCAAAAGATTATTTGTCTTTCCACATCGCATATCGGTTTTCTCAGAGCCCTGGGCAAGACATCTTCTTTAATAGGGCTTTCCGGTGCTGATTTAGTTTCCGACACCACTGTACAAAGAGCTATAAAAGAAAACAGGGTTAAAGACGTTGGATATGACCAGGGATTAAATTACGAGACCATCCTGGCTCTAAAACCAGATCTTATCATGGCTTATGGCGTAGGAGGTGAAGTTACCGGCGTTATCAATAAATTAAAAGATCTTAAACTCAATGTAATTCTTAATGGTGAATATCTTGAAAAAACTCCACTTGCCAAAACTGAATGGATAAAACTGGTGGGTGTCTTGTTTGATAAAGAAAAAGAAGCAACAGAGTATTTCACCAACATAGAAAAAAAATATCTCCAAGAAAAAAATGAAGTTGCCAAAGTAAATTTCCATCCTCTGGTTTTAACAGGCCTTCCATTTAAAGACTCCTGGTGGATGGCCGGAGGAAATTCAAATCTTGCTCAATTGATTACAGATGCGGGAGGAGAGTTTATCTGGAAGGACAATACTTCCAGTGAAGCATTTGTTGTATCACTGGAAGATGTGATTGTACGTGCAGCAAAAGCTGATTACTGGATCAACTGCGGCACTGTCAATTCTATTTCTGAACTCCTGGCAGCCGACAATCGGTTTTCTTCCTTTCCACAGGTAAAGAAAGGAACCATTTATAATAACAACCTGGCAGTAAATAAAAGCGGTGGAAACGATTATTGGGAGAATGGAGTCATCAGACCTGATCTTGTATTATCCGATCTGATAAAAATTTTTCATCCCGAAATTGATAGCACCCGCAACTTTAATTTTTATAAAAAAATTAATTAAAAGCCATACTGAAGATATTATTGAAACAGGGACTACAGATTACTATTAAATTATCTTTCGATAACCTGTAATTTGTGAATTATAACCTACTCTGCTTATTTTTGTGCTAACAGTGAAACTTTGTATAATTGAAAATAGTGGAAGAAGAGATTAAATACAAGCCAGGCAGTAACGTTAAAATATATCTCCTGTTATTTTTGTTGGTACCTGTATTTTTCCTGCTGGACCTTTTTGTTGGTTCTTATTACATACCAATTTCCAAAATCCTTCAATCGATTTTTAACCCAGCCACCTCAGAGCCCCAGATTATTACCATTATCCGGGAATTCAGAATTCCAAAAGCAATCACTGCCATTCTCGCTGGTTCAGCCCTTTCTGTTGCTGGATTACAAATGCAGACCATTTTCAGAAATCCCCTTGCAGGTCCGGATATACTTGGCATTAGTTCAGGAGCAAGTTTAGGAGTGGCGTTGCTTGTCTTAAGTGCAGGGACTCTTTTCGGAGCAGGTATCAATTCTATCGCCGGTTCCTGGGGAATCGCCGGAGCTGCCTGGATTGGCGCCGGAGCCATTCTTTTGTTAATTATCCTGATATCTGCAAGAATCCGTGATATCATGACCATTCTTATTCTTGGGATATTAATCTCGAGCGGAATTATTGCTATTGTAAATATCCTGCAGTATTTCAGCAATGAATCGATGCTTAAATCATTTGTAATCTGGACCATGGGAAGTCTTGGCAGTGTAACCAACTCCCAATTGGCAGTGTTATTGCCATCCGTATTAACCGGAATTATTATTGCATGGTTTTCTTCAAAATCTCTTGATGCATTTCTTTTGGGAGAAAACTATGCCCGAAGCATGGGAATGAATATCAGGTTTGCCCGAAGCATGATTTTTTTATCCACCTGTATCCTGGCTGGGAGCATTACTGCCTTCTGCGGCCCCATCGGTTTTATAGGAATTGCAGTGCCTCATATCGCAAGGATGTTGACGGGTACAGCTCGTCATGGGAAGTTGATTCCTGTTTCCATTTTAATAGGTGCCCTGGTCATGCTCCTCAGTGATATAATTTCGCAGCTCCCTGGTTCAGAAAAAATCCTTCCAATCAATGCGGTAACCTCATTGCTTGGGATTCCGGTTGTGATTTGGCTCATATTCAGAAATAAAAAAATTGGGTACCTTTAATGAACTCAGGAATGGAGAAAATTTGGAGAGTTACAAGGTTTCAAAGTTTCAGGGTTTCAGAAAATTTCAACTATTAAGAATCGAGGGCGATAATGGCGAATGATGAAAAAGTAATTTCAGCAGATCATCTTTCAATAGGCTATCCCATCAAAGGCAGTACAGGTAAAATCATCAAAAAGGATATTTGCCTTAATGCGATGAAAGGAGAACTGGTTGCAATGATCGGGGGTAATGGAGTAGGCAAAAGTACGCTGTTACGAACCTTGATTGGGTTTCAGCCATTCTTTTCAGGAAACATATTTATTAAAGGGTTGGCTTTAAATAATTACAGGGAAAAAGAGCTGGCAAAAATTATGAGTTTTGTTTCCACCGAGACTATCCATGTATCCAATCTTACTGTGTATGATCTCATCGCTCTGGGTCGTTATCCTTATACCGACTGGTCGGGAAGACTAACCGAAGAGGATCGCAGCAAAGTGGATGAAGCAATTCAAATGGTTGGACTCAAGGGCTATGAAGACAGAAATGTCAACTTTATTTCTGATGGCGAGCGCCAGAAAACGATGATTGCCAGAACACTTGCACAGGATACCGATATTATTCTACTCGATGAACCCACCGCTTTCCTTGACCTGTCAAATAAATGTGAGATCGTACATATTCTCCATCGTCTGGCTTATGAAAGAGGCAAAACTATTCTGTTCTCCACTCATGATCTCTCTATTGCAATAGCGGAATGTGACAAAATTTGGCTGATGCTTGAACAGCAGGTAAAAGAGGGTTCTCCCGAAGATCTGATTCTTGATGGAAGCTTTTCCTCATTATTTCACAACAAAAGTCTCTATTTTGATACTGAAAAAGGAGATTTCCGAATCTTAAAAGAAACAGGGCAAAAAGTTATCGTTAAAGGAGACGGCGCCCCTCTTAACTGGACTATAAAAGCCTTGGAACGGATAGGTTTCGAGATTATCACAAATGCAGATTCAAAAACGGACCATACCCTATTGGAAATTGAAAGCTCGTATCCATCATGGTTTTTAAAATCTTCTGAAACAAGAGAAAAATTCAATTCTCTCTATGCTCTCTGCAGGTATTTAATGGATTCCAAAATGGAATAATATAAATACTCATCAAATTTCCATTGATATTAATTTCTCCACAGTTGGTCCTCTTTTCCTTTTGACTTTGTGCGGACTTCCTGTGGACTTTCTGTGGAAAATTCCATAGAAAGTCCGCAGAAAATCCACTGATAATTTATATAAAACAAAAGGATGATATTACTGAAAGCAATTGAGGAAACGGATATTCGCTAACAGGTTTCAACCGCTTAATAGGGAAAAAAATATTCAGGGAAGATTTATAAAATAATGTTTTAAATCCAATGTCTGAGATATATTCAGTGTTGTTTATTTCAATTGGGGATCACTACCTTCTCCCCTAAAAAATGAGGTTGGCGTTTTAAAAGCAGATCGATGCCCATCAACACCCTGGCTCCTATTTCCCGAACCATAAGATCCAGTGAAAAAGTATTGACCACATCTTCAGCATTATAAGCGATTGCATTAATTCCTCTCTTTCTGGCAATATAAACTGCCCTCTGGCTGTGGAAAGGCTGAGAAACTATAGTAAACTGGCTCTGCCCAAAAATTTCCTTTCCACGGATCACCGAATCCAGAGTTCTGAAACCGGCATAATCCAGGATTATCTTTTCTTTTGGAATACCTGCCTCGACCAGATCATTATACATCTTAATAGGCTCATTGTAATTTCTGGCACGATTATCCCCGCTGACAATAATGTAATCAACCTTCTGATAAAAATACAAATAAGTTGCAGCCTGTATTCTGTATAGATAATACATATTGGTACGGCCCCCAACCAGGTATTTGCTTGTACCCAAAACTAATGCACAATGATTATGAGGGATGTTTTCAATAGAATCATAAGAATATTTGTTACCAAGGATAGTAACAGAAAGATTAATCCATATAGTGAATATGAAAAAACAGAAAACTATTGCTGAAATGATCAGGATTAATATTTTTTTTCTTTTCAAAACTCTAAGAATTATTTCCTTAAAAAATTAAGTTTCTGCTTTTAATGTTTTTAAAATTTAACATTTTGCGGTCAAATTTCAATCATTAAACTTAAAAATTTTTCAGACTCCTTGATCAAAATTTTCAATAATTCTTTTGGCTTACAACATTAAAATTTAATGAGTATCCGGTATGTTGCCTAACGTTTATAGACCGTGTCATTAAGTTGTCATTGATAGTCATTAAGTCATTGATAATCATTGTGCGGTAAAAAACAATTAATAACAATCGAATGACTATTAATGACAACGTTTGACAAAGAGAAATCTCAAGTAGGGAAATAAACGTATATTCATTTAAAATTTTAATGTGAAGACCGTCTCAACGTCTGGCTCAGATCTTGCAGTCAAAGTCCCCCCATGCAAACGGAGAATCTGACGCGACAAACTTAATCCAATTCCTGAGCCTTTGGGTTTGGTTGAGAAAAACGGGACAAAAATTTTATCCAAAACCTCCGGCAATATTCCCTGTCCATTATCTTTGAGCTGAATAACAACTTTACCGAGAGGATCGGGAGAAGCTATTAAATTTATTCTTGGATTTTTAGTTTTTTCAAGCGCCTGAACAGAATTTCTGATCAGATTGATCAATACCTGTTCAATCAATTGTTCATCCGCTGATAATTCCAGATTCTCCGGAGAAACCTGCGTGGCACATTCTATATTAAGAGATTTGAGCTCCTCCTTCATCAATCCTTTCAAATTCTCAAAAAGATCTTTTATAGCAAAAATGGAATATTTTGGACTGGGAATGCGCGTCAGATTACGATAAGCTTCAACAAAAGACAGTAATCCGGTACTTCGTTTATGAATGGTATCAATTGCCAGCTCAATTTCTTCAAAGGATTCCGTATCGCCATTTTCATTGAATGCTATCTTGTATTTCTGCCGGACATCATCCACAAGATAATGAACGGTCTGTGAAAGAGAGGCAATCGGAGTGATTGAATTCATTATTTCATGAGTCAATACCCGTATCAATTTCTGCCAGCTCTCCATCTCATTTTCTTCCAATTCATTCTGAATATTCTTGATGGTGGCCATCTTGATATTACGGTTGGCTACTTTAAACTCAGCGGCTGAAATTGCAAGCTGTAATGTTTCATCGGGCCTTTGAATCTTTATCACCAGGTTTTCACCATTCGAGACGGATTTCAACTTTTCTGTCAGCTCGGTTGAAAAAGTATTCAGCTGATCAAGATTACTAAGCCTGTTGATTTTAAAAAGTTTTTTCGTTGAGTTGTTGATCAGCTCAACTTCCCCATTTTCCCTATAACTGATAAGACCAATGCCGATATGCTCCACCACAGTTTGCAGGTAAAAATAGTTCTGTTCACGCTCTTCTCTCACTTTTCTGAAATCATTAATTACAAGATTGAAAGTTTCAGCCAATCTGTCGAAAGAACGTCCCAAACCTTTTATTTCAAACGAACGAGAAAAGTCGGCATATTTCAGAGACTCAAGGAAATTGGTCAGCAACGTATTGGTAGTTTCCACATAATTTATCAATCTGACAACCTGGTAAATTGCCAACATTACAGCAAGGAAAATTGTAAAATAATAACGTGTAGTGAAAAGGAGCCACATGATCAAAAAAATATTTGCCACAAGAACAAATACCCTGATAATCAAATTGATTCTAAAATTTTTAGAGCCCATATTTTTCCATTCTTCGATAAAGAGAAGTGCGGGTCAATCCAAGCTCAGCAGCGGCTTTGGAAATATTTCCCTGGTGCATCTTCATCACTTTCATAATAACCGACTTTTCAACTTTATCAAGTTCATAATTTTCCGGATCCATCTCTTCCGGGGACTTGTTTAATACCCTTAACTGCAAATCTTCGGGACCTATCCACTCTGTTTCGCACATAATAACCGCCCTTTCTATGACATGCTGCAATTCTCTTACATTCCCGTGCCAGGAGGCTTCCTCAAGCCTTTTCATTGAATCTTTGGTGAATCCCTTCAGGGGTTTTTTATATTTTTTAGTGAAGAGCTGGAAAAAGTGAACAGATAGCAAAGGAATATCTCCATAACGTTCTCTCAGGGGAGGAAGATCAATTTCCACAGTATTAATCCGATAAAGCAAATCCTGTCTGAATCTTCCCTCTTCAATCATTTGATGCAAAGGGCTGTTTGTGGCACATACCAATCGTATATCAATCGGAATAGGTTTATTGGTTCCAACGCGGATAACTTCACGTCGTTCAAGGACAGTCAATATTTTGGCCTGTAAAGGCATTGGAAGATTCCCAATTTCATC
>JGI20225J20221_1001773_pt1 | contig 19694 bp, 10 predicted proteins | sample BioMet4_FD_20221 | JGI IMG/M metagenome (IMG submission 20221) | reverse complement strand
TTTTATCACTAGTGTCTACTTAAAATTATTAACATTGAATATATACATTTGAAAACATGGAGTTTACGAGCAAAATATTATGTCCACGATTTGAATGGCTAAGTTTGCATCCAATCACCAAAAACGGATACAGATGCTTAGTGGAAAATATATATTTGCTCAACTCATAGAGTTTCTTCCTCAGAAATACTTTCAAAGACTTGTTATGAAATACGAAGGAGATAAATACGTGAAACATTTCACTTGTTGGAATCAGTTGCTTGTCATGATGTTCGGGCAACTCTCTAACCGGGATAGTCTTCGTGATTTGATTAGCATAATATCGGCACACTCCAATAAAACCTATCATCTTGGATTTGGAAAGAATGTAACGAGAAGTAATCTCTCCAAAATGAATGAAAGGCGGGAACCGAAAATATTTGAAGACTTTGCTTATCGCATGATAGAGATCACCCGAATAAAACGGATAACCAAAGACTTTGAAGTTGAAGGACACGTTTATGCCTTCGATTCTACGACTATTGATTTGTGCCTGAATGTTTTCTGGTGGGCAAAGTTTCGGAGCGCGAAAGCTGGAGTTAAAATGCATACGCTTTTCGATGTTGAAACACAAATCCCCGCATTCATTCATATCACTGAAGCCAAAGTACACGATGTGAATGCCATGGATATAATTCCTTATGAAACAGGTGCATATTATATATTTGACCGTGGATATTTTGATTTGAAAAGACTTTATCATATTGACCAGATTAATGCATACTTTGTCATGCGTGAAAAGAGCAGACTTAATTATGAAGTTGTAAGGGACATTGATACTAAGCACAATCAAGGAGGTATACTTTGTGACCAATTGATAAGACTGACAGGCTACGCTTCTATCAAGAAGTATCCTGACGAGCTGCGTAGAATTGTATTTTATGCCGAAACGCTGAACCGGACCTTTGTCTATCTGACCAATAATATTGAAATATCTGCTGAACAGGTTGCTTTGCTTTACAAATACCGTTGGCAGGTGGAGCTCTTTTTTAAATGGATCAAGCAGCATCTTAAAATCAAGTCCTTTTGGGGAACAACTGAGAGTGCTGTAAGAATACAAATATTTAGTGCCATTACAGCATATTGCATGGTAGCAATTGTGGAGCATGATCTTCAACTCAATAGAAGCAACTACGAAGTGTTGAGAATATTGAGTGCATCGCTTCTGGATAAGACTCCAATTAAGGACCTCTTTACAAAAGAGCTTGTTGATGTGATTAATGATGGACAATTAAGTCTTAATTTTTTTAGTGGACACTAGTGAAGTTTTATAAATGGTTTGTTTAGTAATGTTTCATTATTATGTTCTCTAATATACATCTTGTATATTTTATTGCATTTTTAATTAATTGATATTTAATGATTTTAGTAGTATTTTAAATATTAATTTGTACTCTAAATTACATTCGTTTAATAATTATTAAATTGGCACATTTAAGGATAATTTATATATATGAAAACACTTTATTTGTATATGAATATAAAAACAATAGCTATGGAATGGCGCATTCTCTACGTTAATAGGAATTTAATGCTAATTTGTAAAAATGATTTCTAAAAAGGGTTTTTCTATCATTTTATATACAAAATAATATTTCGTTTTATAGAAAATTACGTGAGAACCTTTGATATGTTTATGACTAGTTGCCAATATATAGTATAAATTTGTGTGAAACTAAATTTAATGTAAAATATGGATATAAAATATTGATAATCAATGGTATATTGATGATTACTGTTTTATGATTCATGATTTTTAAAGACTATACGAACAGGGAAGTTATTGTATTATCACATATTTAATATCATGTATAAAAAAAACAAAATTTTCGCTATTGCTTCAATAATGCTACTCATGGGGGGAAACTCTTATGCACAACAGAGCAATTCGACTTCTCAGCCCAAGGCTTATATGGTCGCAGATGCTCATTTGGATACCCAATGGAACTGGGATGTGCAGACAACAATTAATAAATACGTCTGGAATACGCTCAATCAGAATTTGTTTTTGTTGAAACATTATCCTGATTATATTTTTAATTTTGAGGGCGGTGTGAAATATTCTTGGATGAAAGAATATTATCCTGCTCAATATGAGGAACTTAAAAAATACATAAAAGAGGGACGTTGGCATATTGCCGGTAGCAGTTGGGAAGCAAGTGATGTACTTGTTCCCTCTGTTGAATCATCTATTCGAAATATTTTACTAGGACAAACATTTTACCGTCAAGAGTTTGGGAAAGAAGGAACTGATATATTTCTTCCGGACTGCTTTGGATTTGGTTGGACGCTACCTTCCATTGCATCGCATTGCGGTCTGATTGGTTTCTCATCACAAAAATTAGATTGGCGTGAGCATCCTTTTTATGGAGACAGTAAGCATCCTTTCATGATTGGTTTATGGCAGGGGATTGATGGCCAGAAAATTATGTTGACCCATGGTTATGATTATGGTCATAGATGGAATGATGAAGATCTATCAAACAGTCAATATCTAAAAGGTTTGGCAGAAAAGACTCCTTCAAACACGGTCTATCGATATTATGGAACAGGTGATACTGGTGGCTCTCCGACTTTGGCTTCCGTGCGCTCAATAGAGAAAGGGGTGAAGGGTAGTGGTCCGGTAAAAGTTATTAGTGCTACTAGCGATCAATTATACAAAGATTTTTTGCCTTTTTCCAATCATAAGGAGTTGCCTGTATTCAATGGTGAATTACTAATGGATGTTCATGGGACAGGTTGTTATACATCTGAAGCTGCAATGAAGTTGTATAACCGTCAGAATGAGCAACTTGGAGACGCTGCAGAACGCTCATCGGTTGCAGCTGAATGGTTGGGTGGATACAATTATCCAGGGAAGGCTTTGACTGAAAATTGGAGACGTTTTATATTTCATCAGTTTCATGATGATTTAACAGGAACAAGTATTCCACGTGCATATGAGTTTTCATGGAATGACGAAATGATCGCATTAAAAGAATTTTCAACAATAATATCGTCATCTGTGAGTGCTATTGCAGCAAAAATGGATACCCGCGCAAAAGGGATTCCCGTTGTACTTTATAATGCTAATGCTTTTCCAGTAAATGACATTGTAGAATTAGCAATAGATATGTCAGACTCTTCTAAAGGTCTTTCTGTCTATAATTCATTTGGAAAACGGGCAAAGTCTCAATATATCAGTTATGAAGGTGGAAAAGCTCATTTATTGGTACAAGCTTCTGTACCAGCCACTGGTTATGCAATATATGATGTACGTGTTGATGGAAAATCTGATATGTCATTATCTAAAAAAACTTCCATATTAGAGAATTCTATTTATAAGATTACATTAGATAAGAATGGCGATATTTCTTCTTTAATTGATAAGCGGAACAACAAAGAATTGGTAAAAGATGGCAAAACTATACGTTTGGCTGTGTTTACAGAAAATAAATCTTATAGATGGCCGGCTTGGGAAATTATAAAAGAAACGATAGATAAGGATCCCGTATCTATTGTGGATGATGTCAAAGTTGCTATGACTGAAAACGGTATGCTTCGAAAAACTATTTGTGTTGAAAAAAAATATGGAGATTCTTCCTTTAAACAATATATTCGTGTATATGAAGGGAGCAGATCCGATCGTATTGATTTCTATAATGAGGTCGATTGGAAATCCACAAATACCTTATTAAAAGCTGAATTCCCTCTAAATTTGGAAAATGAAAAGGCTACTTATGATTTGGGCTTGGGAAGTGTTGAAAGGGGAAATAATACACAGACAGCCTATGAAGTTTACGCTCAACAGTGGGCTGATTTGACTGATAAAAGTAATGGCTATGGCGTGTCAATTATGAATGATTGCAAATATGGATGGGATAAACCTAATGAAAATACAATTCGTTTGTCTTTACTTCATACTCCATCTACTCAGGGAAATTATACTTATCAAGATCATCAGGATTTCGGACACCATGTATTCACTTATAGTCTGGTTGGGCATCAAGGTAGCCTTAATAAAACAGAAATAGCTAACAAAGCTGAAATATTAAATCAACCGCTTAAAGCGTTCTTTGCTACAAAACATTCTGGTGAACTGGGTAAGAATTTTACATTTGCAAGCTCTAATAATCCTAATGTTGTTATCAAAGCTCTTAAAAAGGCTGAAAGTTCCGATGAGTATGTGGTTCGCGTATATGAAATGGGAGGAGAGGTATCTCAAAATGCAGAAATCACTTTTGCAGGAAACATTATGAGTGCTTGTGAGGCAGATGGTACTGAAAAGGAAATTGGTGGTGCGTCTTTTGAACAAAATAAATTGAAAATATCAGTATCTCCTTATGGAATTAAAACTTTTAAAGTTAAATTGAGTAATATATATCCAGCGCAAAACTTTGATTATGCTTATTTACCATTAAATTATGATCGCAAATGTTTTAGTTGGAATGCTTTTCGCCGTGAAGGTAATTTTGAGTCAGGTAATAGTTATGCAGCAGAATTGCTCCCGGATTCAATTTTAACTGCTAACAACATACCATTCCGTCTGGGGGAAAAAGAAATTGCAAATGGTTTAAGTTGCAAAGGTAATGTCATTCAGCTCCCTGCCGGAAAATCGTTCAATAAGCTTTATATTCTTGCTGCATCTACAAATGGGGATAACAATGCCAAATTCCATGTTGGAAAGAATGAGGTAAATGCAATGATTCCTTATTATAGTGGCTTTATTGGTCAATGGGAACATATCGGTCATACGAATGGATTCTTAAAGAATGCTGAACTTGCATATGTGGGCACTCATCGTCATTCTAGTGAAGGCGATGAAGCTTATGAATTTACATATATGTTTAAAATAGGAATCGATATACCTAAAGGGGTTACTTCAATAACTCTGCCCGATAATCCTAATATTGTAATCTTTGCAGCAACCTTAGTTAAAGAAAATATTCCGTTAGTTGTTCCTGCTTCAGAAGAGTTTCATACAGCTTTGAAGAAGGGAGATAATACCACGTCTGTTGCTTCGAAAAGCAATCTCTTGAGTAAAGCTAAAATAATTGCTTGTTCTGGAGAAGTTAATAAGGAAGAATTAGCACAATTTGCAGTTGACAGTGATTTACAGACAAAATGGTGTGATGTGAATATGTCTCCCAATTTTCTTGATTTTGATTTAGGTGAGAGTCGTTTAATTCAAGGTTGGAAGTTAGTAAATGCTGGTAATGAAGATAACGGCTATATAACGCGAGGTTGTTTTTTGCAAGGGAAGAATAAACAGAATGAAGAATGGAAAACAATAGATATAATCTCTGATAATAAAAAAGATACAGTCACACGTAGCTTTACTCCATTATCGGTTCGCTATATACGTTTGTTAATAACTCAGCCAACACAGGGAGGTGTACCTGGAGCAGCTAGAATATATGATTTTGAGGTGTTTTAATAATAGAAGAATCCAGTAAAAGTCATATCTTTTACTGGATTCTCATTTAATTAAGAAGAACTTGTTTTACTAAAGTATTTATTTCGTTTATGAATAAAAAACTACTCTTTTTTGCGTCATTTATTTTGTCGAGTATGTTGGTTTTTGCCCAGCAACCTGTTGAGTTTGTGAATCCAATGATAGGCACGAATGGAATGGGACATACCTTCCCTGGTGCGTGTATGCCGTTTGGTTTGGTGCAATTGAGTCCTGACACGGATACCATTCCACACAATGTGAATGGAGCTTATCAAAAAAACGCATATGAATATTGTGCCGGTTATCAGTATAGAGATAAGACGATTGTAGGATTTAGTCATACACATCTTAGTGGAACAGGTCATTCCGACTTAGGGGATATACTTATTATGCCCACTACAGGAAAATTGAAATTAAATCCGGGGCGGTCTACAAATCCGGAGGAAGGATACAGATCTCGTTTTAGCCATTCCACGGAAAAGGCATCCCCTGGATATTATGAAGTGATGTTAGAAAATTATGGAATCAAAGCGCAATTAACTGCGACCCAGCGAGTAGGGATTCATAAATATACTTTTCCTAATAAAGTAGATAAGCATTTAATTCTTGATTTGATACATGGTATCTATAACTATGATGATAAAGTATTGTGGGCTAGTATTCGCGTTGAAAATGATACTCTTCTGACAGGCTATCGGATAACAAATGGTTGGGCACGTACTAACTATACTTATTTTGCAATTTCTTTTTCACAGCCAATAAAAGACTATGGATATAAAGAGAAGAATGTAGTTCGGTATAATGGTTTTTGGCGCCGCTTTCATCTCAATGAAAATTTTCCAGAAATGGCTGGACGTAAAATCGTTGCATATTTTAATTTTGATACGGCTTCTGAATCAGAGTTAACAGTGAAAGTTGCTCTTTCCGGAGTTAGTACAGAAGGTGCATTAAAGAATTTAGAAGTAGAAACTTCTGGTAAAGACTTTGATACCTTGAAGAAAGAAGCTGCTAACCAGTGGAATCGTGAATTATCCCGTTTTGAGATTGAAGGGAATCCAAATCAAAAAGCGATGTTCTATACGTCTCTCTATCACACTATGATTAATCCTTCCGTATATACTGATGTAGATGGGCTATATCGCGGATTGGACAATAATATTCATCGTGCTGACAGTTTTACAAATTATACTATTTTTTCCTTATGGGATACATACCGGGCGGAACATCCTTTGTTAAATTTAATTGCACCATCAAAGAACGCAGATATGGTGGAGTCGATGATTAAACATCAGCAGCAAAGCGTTCATGGCATGTTACCTGTATGGAGTCTGATGGGAAATGAAAACTGGTGTATGAGTGGTTATCATGCTGTTTCTGTCTTAGCTGATGCCATAACAAAGAATACTTTTAGTAATGCCAAAGGAGCATTGGAAGCTATGATCAAAACCTCAAATGTCTCTTATTATGATGGCATTGCAGATTACTTGCGTTTAGGATATGTGCCTTTTGATAAAAGTGCGACTAGTGCATCTACCACCTTAGAATATGCTTATGACGACTGGACTATATATCAAACTGCTTTGAAAGCCGGTAATCATGAAATAGCTGAAACATATCGTAAGCGCGCTTTAAATTACAGGAATATTTTTGATCCTCAGATCGGATATGCGCGTCCTAAATATAGTAATGGTTCCTTTAAAAAAGATTTTGATATATTACAAACTTACGGAGAAGGCTTTATTGAGGGAAATTCATTAAACTTTTCGTTTCACGTACCACATGATGTGTTTGGAATGATAAAACTCATGGGTGGGGAAAAACTTTTTGTAAATAAATTGGATAATCTGTTTACCATGCACCTTCCTGAAAAATATTATGAAAACAACGAGGATATAACTAAGGATTGTTTGGTAGGGGGTTATGTTCATGGAAATGAACCTAGTCATCATGTCCCTTACCTATATGCATGGACATCACAACCTTGGAAAACTCAGTATTGGATTAGAGACATTTTGAATAAAATGTATAAGAATGAAATTAATGGACTTGGGGGGAACGATGATTGTGGGCAAATGTCTGCTTGGTATATCTTTTCAGTGATGGGCTTTTATCCTGTATGTCCGGGAACGGATCAATATGTTTTGGGAGCTCCTTATTTACCTTATCTTAAATTGAATCTTCCAAATGGAAAGATTATTGAAATAAAGGCTCATGGAGTGAGCGATAAAAAATGCTATGTAAAGACTTTAAAATGGAATGGACGTACTTATGATAAAATGTACATAACACATAATGATTTACTTCAAGGGGGGGTATGGGAATTTGAGATGTCTGCTTCACCAAACCGGCATAGAGGTCTTCTAAAAGAAGATAAACCATATTCTTTGACAAATGAATAAAAAACCAGTGAATGCATAAACAAAATACTTATATAAAATGAATAAACGAAATCTTATACTTTTAGGAGTTGGAACCATTCTTTTGTGTTCTTGCGCTATTGGCAAGAATGGCTTGTCTCAGTCGCATAACAAGGATTGGAGAAAATATAATATTGGGCATATCATTTTTGAAGATAAAGCTCCCGAATCTGTTGGATCAAAAATATATCATCAGATTGTCAAGGCCCCAGATATGTATATCCAATCGCAAGCGCGTACAGTTTTAACTACGTTATATGATTCACCGAAAGATAGTATTCCTCCGGTATATAACATACATTATACCTTAGAAGATATTGAAGGAATTTCAGCTAAAGGTGGAGGTAATGGCAATGTCTCAATTTTTTACAGTACTCGGCACGTTGAAAAATCATTTGTGAATAATGATACGGCTAAAGTTCTTTTTGAAACTAGGGGAGTGTTGCTACATGAGCTGACTCATGCTTATCAGTTGGAGCCACAAGGAATCGGGTCGTATGGAAGCAATCGTGTCTTTTGGGCTTTTATTGAAGGAATGGCTGATGCTGTTCGAGTTGCAAATGGAGGATTTCGAGAAGGCGATAGGCCAAAGGGCGGAAGTTACATGGATGGATATCGTAGAGCCGGTTACTTCTTTGTTTGGTTGCGTGATCATAAAGATATTGATTTCTTGAAGAAATTTAATAGGAGCACTTTAAAGGTCATACCTTGGTCTTTTGATGGCGGTGTGAAATATGCATTGGGTAATAAATACAATATTGATGATTTGTGGCGTGAATATCAAATTTCCGTCGGTGATATTGTTGTAAAATAAGTAGATGATTATGTTTCGATATTATTATAGAGCATTATTTTTTGTATTGACTTGTCTCGGTTTGTCTGTAGCTGTTAATGCACAAAATGAGAAATTAGTAGATTACGTAAAACCATTTGTTGGTACAGATGGTTATGGGAATGTATATCCTGGTGCGCAAATACCGTTCGGTGGAATACAAATTAGTCCGGATACGGATAATAAATATTATGATGCTGCTTCGGGGTATAAATATAACAGACCTACAATAATGGGTTTCAGTTTAACTCATCTAAGTGGGACAGGTATCCCTGATCTCGGAGATTTCTTATTTATTCCCGGAATCGGTGACATGAAATTTGAAGCAGGAACTCATGAGAAGCCACAAGAAGGGTATCGGTCTCGATATTCACATCAAAAAGAATGGGCATCTCCCAATTATTATGGAGTAGACTTAATAGACTATGGTGTGAAAGCTGAGATGACATCCGGAATACGTAGTGGAATTTTTCGGTTTACTTATCCTAAATCTGAAAAGGCATTCATTATGGTAGATATGGATCATACTTTGTGGCAGTCATGTGAATGGTCTAATTTGCGAATGATTAATGATTCTACAATCACCGGATATAAATTAGTTAAAGGTTGGGGACCGGAACGACATATCTACTTTGCCGCAGTCTTTTCAAAAAAGTTATTGAATTTACGTTTCGTTCAGAATGGTAAGCCTATTATCTACAATACATCACGCTTTAGAAGCGCTCAAGAAGCTTGGGGTAAAAACTTAATGGCTTGTATATCATTCAATACTAATGATGGGGAAGAAGTGACTGTTAAAACTGCAATTTCAGCGGTTAGTACTGATGGTGCTCTTTTGAATTTGAAAGAATTGGAAGGATTGAATTTTAACTCATTGAAAAGTAAAGGAGAACAGTTATGGGAGAATGAATTAAGCAAATATACAGTTGTAGCAGATCGTAAAACCAAAGAAACCTTTTATACTTCTGCATATCATGCAGCTCTGCATCCTTTTATTTTTCAAGATGCTGATGGTTCTTTTCGCGGATTGGATAAAAACGTTCAAAAAGCAAAAGGCTTTACTAATTATACCGTATTTTCTCTTTGGGATACTTATCGTGCTTTTCATCCATGGCTAAACTTGGTAAATCAAAAACTGAATGCAGATGTAGCTAATTCAATGTTAGCTCATTATGACAAAAGTGTAGAGAAAATGCTTCCTATATGGTCTTTTTATGGAAATGAAACCTGGTGTATGATAGGCTATCATGCTGTTTCTGTATTGGCAGATATGATTGTAAAAGGCGTGAAAGGGTTTGATTATGAGCGAGCTTATGAAGCAATGAAGACAACAGCTATGAATAAGAATTATGATTGCTTATCTGAATATCGCTCAATGGGATATGTGCCTTTTGATAAAGAAGCGGAATCGGTATCCAAAACATTAGAATATGCATATGATGACTATTGTATAGCTCAGGCAGCTAAAGCTTTAAACAAAGAAAATGATTATCAATACTTTTTAAATCGCTCATTATCTTATCAAAACTTAATAGACCCACAAACTAAATATATGCGTGGAAAGGATAGTAATGGTAAGTGGAGAACTCCATTTGCCCCAATTGCATATCAAGGGCCTGGGTCTGTTAATGGTTGGGGTGATATAACTGAAGGTTTTACAATGCAATATACGTGGTCTGTCCCACATGACGTTCAGGGCTATATAAATGAAGTAGGTGAAAAGTGGTTTCAAAGCAAATTGGATGAACTGTTCACTGTTGAATTGCCGGATGATATTCCTGGTGCTCATGACATACAAGGCCGCATTGGTGGTTATTGGCATGGAAATGAACCTTGCCATCATGTCATTTATTTATATAATTATATAAAACAACCTTGGAAATGTCAAAAGTGGATACGGGAAGTTGCCAGTCGATTTTATGGCAATGAACCAAGTTCATTAAGTGGTAATGATGATTGTGGGCAAATGTCTGCATGGTATATGTTTAACTGTTTAGGTATTTACCCTGTAGCTCCATCAAGTAACATATATAATATTGGTTCTCCATGCGTTAAAGGTTTAAAAGTGCAAATGAGCAATGGCAAAACAATTGAGATGACTACAGACAATTGGTCCACAAGTAACATATATGTAAAGGAGCTATACATTAATGGAAAAAAATATAATAAGTCGTATTTGCGCTATGGTGATGTACAGAATGGAGTGAGAATACATTTTGTCATGAGTGCTAAACCTAATTACAAACGTGCTGTATCTGATGAATCGGTACCTCCATCGGTATCTTTGCCGGGAATAATTCTTAAATATCAGCGCCCTACTAATTATTAATCTTGCTTTTGTATTCTTAATGTTTATATATACTGAAAGGCCAAATCGCTGTAACGTTTAAAATGTTTTGGCCTTTCAGCTTTTTATATTGATGAATAGCGATTATTTTTGTGAAGCCATTTGTTTAAAATGTGATTGATTTACTTTAACTTTATAAAATGCTATGAAAAAGAGTCCTCTATTTAGTTTTTTTTTGATATTATTTCCTGTTTTGTTGTGTGCTCAGCCAGCAATCAAGGACAAGACTCCTGTTGACTATGTAAATCCTTATATTGGCAACATTAGTCATTTATTAGTTCCTACATATCCTACAGTTCATCTTCCGAATAGCATGCTTAGAGTCTATCCGGAACGAGAGAATTACACAAGCAATACAATAGCTGGCTTGCCTCTCATTGTTACTAGCCACAGAGGAAGTTCTGCTTTTAATTTAAGCCCTTATCAAGGATCTTTATCAGAAGTCTCCTCTGTAGTTAACTATGGTTATGATAATGAGGTTTCTAAACCTTACTTTTATAGTGTAGACTTGGATGATTACGATATTCATGTAGAATATGCACCCTCACATCAATCTGGTATCTATAAATTTAATGTAGAATATTCCGACCGTCCAGTCTATTTGGTCTTTAATACTCGAAATGGGGAATTAAATACAGATGGTAAGACTATTTCCGGATTCCAAAAACTTGGTAATAACACTCAGGTTTATATTTATTTGGAAACTCAGGAAAATCCGATAAAAATAGGTACACATCAAGGCGATAAAATTCAAAGTACAGATAAAAATACCAAAGGAAAAAATGCCTATTATATAATTGAATATCCCAAAGGCACGAAAGAAATAAATTTGCGTTATGGCGTATCTTTTATTTCTACTGATCAAGCAGAGAAGAATCTTCGACGTGAGATTAAAAAATATGATTTGAATGCTGTTGCGCAACAAGCGAAAAATATATGGAATGAATCGTTGGGTAAAATATCGATATCAGGTGGTACGGAAAGTCAGAAAGCTATTTTCTATACCTCTTTGTATCGTACTTATGAGCGTATGATTTGTATTTCTGAGGATGGAAAATACTTTAGTGCATATGATGGTAAAATTCATGATGATAATGGAACTCCTTTCTATGTGGATGACTGGATCTGGGATACTTATAGAGCTACTCATCCGCTGAGATTGATTATTGAAGGTAAGAAAGAAAGCGATATGATTAATTCTTTTATTCGTATGGCTTATCAAATGCAACCTCATTGGATGCCTACTTTCCCTGAAATTAATGGGGATAGTCGCCGCATGAACTGTAATCACGGTGTTGCAACTATATTAGATGCTTATAATAAAGGAATGCGATTTTTCGATTTAGCTGGGGCATATAACGTTTGCAAAGCTGGGATAACAGAGAAAACATTAGCTCCTTGGTCATCGAAGCCTGCTGGTGTTTTAGATCAATTTTATAAAGAAAAAGGGTATTTTCCTGCATTAGCTACTGGAGAGGAGGAAACCGTGCCGGAGGTGCATTCTTGGGAGCGCAGACAACCAGTGGCTGTAACTTTGGGAACAGTGTTTGACGAATGGTGCTTGGGAAATATTGCAAAAGCATTAGGTAATAATACCGATGCGAATTATTTCTTAGATAGAAGTTTAAACTATCATAAGATTTTTAATGAAAAGACCCGCTTCTTTCATCCGAAAGATGCTCAAGGTAATTTTGTGGAACCCTTTGATTATAGGTATTCTAGCGGCATAGGGGCTCGTGATGCTTACGACGAAAATAACGGTTGGGTGTATCGTTGGGATGTACTTCATAATATTTCTGACTTAGTAAACATGATGGGAGGCCAAAAGGCTTTCGTCAATGAATTAGAGCTGATGTTCAGTACTCCTTTAGGTAAAGGAAGACCCGATTTCTATCACCAATTTGGAGATCATACCGGTAATGTCGGACAGTTCTCAATGGGAAATGAGCCAGCTATGCATATTCCTTATTTATATAATTATGCCGGTGAACCTTGGCGTACTCAAAAGCGCGTACGTAGCTTGTTAAGTCAGTGGTTCCGAAATGATTTAATGGGTATTCCTGGTGATGAAGATGGGGGAGGACTAACTTCCTTCGTTGTATTCTCAATGATGGGATTTTATCCTGTTACACCGGGTCTTCCCATGTATGTCATAGGGAGCCCAATGTTTGAAAAAGAAAAGATTTCATTGAGTAACGGGCGGACGTTTGAAATTATCTGCCATAATTATTCTCCAGAAAATAAATTTATTCAGTCGGCAAAGCTAAATGGCGTGATTTGGGATAAATCATGGTTTAGTCATGAAGACTTAATGAAAGGTGGCAAATTGGAATTCATAATGGGTAAACATCCTAATAAAAAGTGGGCTACCTCCAATGAATCACTTCCTCCTTCTTTTAAAATGTAANNTATTAATTAATAAANTGTTTTNTTATGAGAAANTTTCTTTTATTTTTTTCGTTATTTCTTTTATCGTATAATGTCTNTGNNTTAGGNAAACAATCAAANCGCGAAGTNTCTNTACAAAGAGCGCGTCAAACTTTAGANTCTTTATATGNTCATTATTCTATTNCCGGAAGTTNTTTNTTNCGCGAAAANTTTCCTTTTACTGANCACTANTCNGCTACATATCTNGCTAATGGNGNNCAAGACAATNCNGCTAATCCTTATTCTTATCTTTGGCCGTTTTCCGGTTCTTTTTCTGCGGTCAATGCATTATTTGAGGTAACTAATAATAACGTTTATAAAAAGATGCTAGATAATAAGGTATTACCGGGCCTTGAAGAATACTTTGATACAAGCAGACATCCTTATGCTTACTCATCCTATGTCCGTACGGCTGCACCTTCCGATCGATTTTACGATGACAATATATGGCTTGGCATTGATTTTACCGATTTGTATGCACTCACCAAGCAAAATAAGTATCTTGAAAAAGCTCAGTTGATCTGGAAATTTATTGAAAGTGGTACTGACAATAATTTAGGTGGAGGAGTTTACTGGTGTGAGCAAAAGAAAGAATCAAAGAATACTTGTTCTAATGCTCCTGCTGCGGTTTTGGCTTTGAAATTATTTAAGGCAACGAGAGATAGTAGTTATTATCGGCAAGGGAAAGCTTTGTATGAATGGACTAAGAAGAACTTGCAAGATAGTTCGGACAATCTTTATTATGACAACGTTCGCTTAGACGGAAAAATAGGTAAGGCAAAATATGCATATAATAGTGGCCAGATGTTGCAAGCTGCCTCTTTACTCTTTGAGTTGACGAAAAAAGATAGTTACTTGCTTGATGCCCGTAATTTGGCAAAAGCTTGTTATGACTATTTCTTTATGCCTTTCACCTCCTCTAAAGGTGAATCATTCCAAATAATTAAGAAAGGTGATATTTGGTTTACAGCTGTAATGCTGCGAGGCTTCATTGAGTTCTATTCAATAGATAAAACTAAAACTTATTTAGATGCTTTCAAAAGTAATTTGGACTTCGTATGGATAAATGCCAGAGATAACCAAGGTTTATTTAACACTGATTGGACAGGAAAACAAAAAGACCAGCGTAAATGGTTACTTACTCAAGCTGCTATGATTGAAATGTATGCTCGCATTGCAATTGTAAAATAATTATAGTTNTATTCTTTTTGATATATACATAAAGTGTTTTTTTTACTTATATATTCGCTTCCCTTTTTAGGAGAGTAATTAATTAGACTGATAAGTTAATGATGTTATTATAAGTTTCATACTTCTTTCTATATGAGGGTGTGTCAAAACAGACACATCCTCTTTTCATATCATAGTTGCTTGGGAGTTTGTCTATACAGCAATTTTCTGAACAGGCGACTGCAAAGTCGCCCCATTCATCCCATCAATCGCTCTTAAGTGTCTGTACAGTGGGAAAATTAGTTCAAGAAGTAGTTTAGAAGCTTCCTTGGCAATTTTAGTGCACATTTTTTTTATATTAAAGGCAATGGCAAAGAAGGCAAAGTCCATTGTAACTTTTTCTTTTCCAATATGTCGGAAGCGACGGTATGCCATATTATATTTCATTTGGCCAAATACGGCTTCGGGCTCTATACACCGCCTCCCTCTATGTTTAATCCCTTCTTCTGAAGTTAACCTCTCACGTGCCTGCTGTTTATATTCATTTAATCGATGATTCACTTCGATTATGCGATTTCCGCGTGCTTTAAAGCAACTGCTGCGCAGAGGGCATCCTTCGCATCTTTGGGCTTTATAACGGGCACTTTGAGTAACATATCCACTGGCGGTTTTCTCCCGTTTGGTTCCTATACGATTCATGTGTTGTCCCATGGGGCAAACGTAATAATCCTGCTCAATGTTGTAATACAAGCTTTCTGGATGAAATGGGTTGGGAACATAACGGGAACGCTGCTCTTTATGAAAGAAGTTGTATTTGACAAAGGCCTCTATCCCGTTCTCCTGCATAAACCGATAGTTTTCTTCCGAACCATAACCGGCATCTGCCACATCGGTACCGGGAAGTCTGTTGTAGCGCTCTCGAAATGAATTAAAGAAAGGAATGAGCGTGAGTGTATCCGTTGGATTGGGGAAGAAAGCGAAGTCGGAAATAAACTGATTCTCTGTTCCTATCTGCAAATTGTATCCGGGCTTGGTCTGACCATTGTTCATGGCGTCTTCCTTCATGCGCATGAATGTGGCATCAGGGTCTGTCTTGGAATAGGAGTTGCGATCCCCTAATATCTCCAGATGTTTTTCGTATTCAGCCAGTTTGTCACGATGAGCTTCAAGTTCCTTTATTTGTTTCTTCTTTTCACGATGAGCTTTTTTCTGCTCCTTGTCTCTGGGTTGAGATTCATGTTCCAAGGCATCTTTGAGTTCATCCACTATCTGAGAAAGCATAGCCGGAGTAAATTCTACTGATTCCTCTTTTGGAGTGTTTTCTTGTGCAATGGTTTCATCTACTTGTTCTAAAAGAACACGAATCTTGTTCATCAGTTTTGTCCGGTTTCTTTCAATGCTCTTGCGCCAGATAAAAGTATATTTGTTGGCCTTAGACTCTATCTTGGTACCATCGATATACTCTACTTCAAGGCTGATAAAGCCTTTGTCTGCAAGGATAAGAACCAACTGAGTGAAGACATTATTAATCTCTTCTTTTACACGATTGCGAAAACGGTTGATGGTAATAAAATCGGGGTTCTCATAACCGGCCAGCCAGATGTAATGAATATCACGCAACAATAGCTGCTCTATTTTACGACAGGAGTAGATATTATTCATATAAGCATAGAGAATCACCTTAAGCATCATTTTAGGATGATAAGGACAACGACCTGTTTCCTTGTAGAGTTTCTTGAAATTATCAAGGTTAAGGCTATCGACAATCACATTGATTATGCGAACAGGAGCATTATCCGAAATATCTTCATCGATTCTTTGCGGAAAAAGAACTGTTTGGTTGGGAGTGTAAGGACGAAAATGTAACTTTGCCATAACGAAAAACTTTATGCCTAAAGATACAAAAACTTTAGGTAATAACAAAACCCAGGCTTGTGAAAGTCTGGGCTTTGCGCATAAAAAAAGAGGATATGTCTGTTTTGACACACCCTCATGATTTAAGCGACATATCTCCCATTTGCATATTAATGATTTTATTCTTCTTTGATAAATTAAATAAGATTTATCTAAGAGCGTGTTTAAATTTTATTCAATAGCATCCTAATGGATGCGATTTTTACCATTTCCTCTGCCGAATCGAATGTCAATTCATAGTTTCGGCAAAGTCTTCTATAATTGTCAAACCATGCAAATGTTCTTTCCACAATCCATCTTTTCCCAATTGGTTTAAAGCCATTTACCTTATCTCCGCTTACCACAACTTCAAGGATATATCCAAAAGTAGTTTTTATCCTGTCTGCTATTTCTCCATGGATAAATCGGAGTATTCCCACCCATAAAACCGATTTTAAATATCCCTAAAAACGGATTAAAACGGGCCTAAAAAACGGAGCATTCCCGTTCATTGTCCAGGGCAAACGCGGCAAAACAGCCTTCTAGCGCAAGCACCCAAAGCCAATTCACGAAGGTAATGCACGTTGCCGTGTAGACAAGCTTTCTACAAAGACGATAAGCATATGGAAACTGGAACTTTCGCTGTCTGTTCGGAGCATATGGGCTCACGCCATACGCTCGGTCCGAAAACGGACCAAGGACCCGGGCGTAAAGGGCATTACTATATGTCCTTAAGGAACAACTATATAAGTGGACACCTTCTGCTCCCTACTCACAGAACAGTTTCGGCGCACTTTCGTAGCTGAACTAGTCAAGAACCTGCCTACGGATACCATAGCTTCACGCGAAGAAAATTAGCCGCCCACAATCTAAAAGAAAGGCGGGGCAGTATAAGGCGGACGTCTCATCAACATTCGGGCAAGACGGTCCTCTCTCAAAGGCGATGAGAACGCCCAAAGGTCGCTTTTCTACAAGGTTGCGTCAAAACCGGTAAGGCCCGATAAAGAGTCCCTGAAAACTCAACTAACGTAAAGTAGGTAAAAATTACAAAAAAATCATCTGCAACTTGTCAATAAAATTTGAGCGAAAATGGAGAATATAAGGGCTCACAAAAGAAATCCCTCCCCTGTCTGAAAAGGCGGGCCGAGCTAGTCAAGGCAGTTCGGGGGACGTAAAACGAAAAGTGAATTTCAACAAATAACTTGCCTAAATCAAATACCTCGCGACCCTGTGACGCGTCTTCTGCAAAGGGTGTCCGGGAGACCTTCTCCTACTCCGCTAGCCAACGGGACCGCCGGTCTACTTTCCATCAAGCAGCGGTTCAGAAATATTATCTGGAGAAGTCCGTACAACGCCCCGCCAGTCTTTGGTATATTGGCATGGTGAAGAGGTTTTGAATCGGTAATTACCCTTCTGCGCGGAATAACTATATTAACGAGAGAATCTTTGCGGGGGCTAAATAGCGAAACCGGCACCCTTCAGGTTTAACAGCAACTATTCCCCCATATAAATAGAAGGTCCGTATCCCTCGAGAACCAACACACCGATAAATGTAAGAACGGGTGACTTCTGAAACCTGTTCCCAATGCGCAATATTCTATTGGAAATTGGACCAGCCAACAATTATATACACATCCCAATTGGTTCATCATTACGAAACCAGCGCAAGGGTCCCATCTAATGTTTTTGGGGGGCAAAAAACTAAGGGGGTGGAAGTCCGAGCACATCGAGAAAATAAACCCTTTGGAACAAGCCCATCTCCGAAATTCCGGCCAAAAGACTACCGGTCTTTTTTACACAAGGAGTGCCCTCATTCCACGACGACCGTACGCAAACGCGCAACACGCGTAAAGTAAGAAAAGAACGCTTACCGTCACAACTCGAGGAGGGTACGCTTATTTTTTGGGAAGTATAAGGCCTTCAAGCCGTAATATGCGCGACTAATCCCCCTTGGGACTTCAGAAAGAGTACCAAAAGGGGTGGCACCTTAAACAAGAAAGCCGAAACGCCACGCTGCACGCCCATTCTTGGTGTGTCCGCATTACCAACCGTTATGTAGGAGGAGTCATAGGACAACTATAGTCCCGGAGCAATACTGCTAAGTCTGAAATTGGTGGCGGCCGAAAGTCTAACAGTCCTTGGTCATAAAACCGGTGAGGTTTTTGGAGGATAACGGAGTTCCTTTCGCGTACCCCCCTGCCGTATCCCCCTGCTTCAGAAGTGAGAAGACGCTTCCCCTGACGTTCTCCGTATCGGCATATCAGGCGATGTTCCCGTTCGGCGATCGGATGTTTTTCCAAACCTCCTGCATGGTTAGGAGAGGGGCAGAGTGCCCAGCTACCATAAGTGGGAGTCGCCATAGGGGGCCGTTTTCCCGTTCTATTCCGGAAAACACGGGGGGCCCGTGTATTTTCTAGAAAAGTTTTATCAGCTTCCTGCAAGAAACCGGAACCGATAAGCTGGCATGCACTATCGCCTTGACCCATTGAACCCATCGTAACCCTAAGAGTGTCCTACCATAAGAAGGGTCTCTCAAAAAAGTCTCTACACTGTACAAAAATACAGGGTAAACAGCGAGTTTTTATTCCCCTCGAACTTGAAATTTACAAAGTTTGTGCAGCAGTTGCATACGCCCTACAGGAGGTCAGTATGCTATGAGTTCGGTGGCCAGAAGGTCGAAGGGTTTTCAAGTCACTCGAAGTACGCCAGAAGTTGTCGGGACGCCTGTATAAACAACTGGAGAGAAATAAGTTCGAGTCTAATAGAACGGTTAGGAACGCCAAATTCTTTTTGAGGTAGATTTACAACTTTTGCATTATGAACAAAAATAGGAAATGAGGTAAAGAAAGTCAAAAATTGGACGGTACCGACTTAGCAAAATCACTTTACGGACGTTTTTTATTTTTTTTTACTTACCGTTACGAGGCTGAAAAACTCTTTCGTTAAGACCACTATGCCCGTTACGAGGCCAAGCCCAACTAACAGGTTTTTCTAACCTTCATTTCCACTTGCCCGTTACGAGGCAAAATACTCCAGTAAAAGGGACAGAAACCTACTATACTCCCACCCGTTACGAGGCAAAAAAACGGGCCAAAACGGAAGTAAAAGCAATTCTTTACTTCCCCTCTACGAGGC
>JGI20225J20221_1001772_pt1 | contig 19711 bp, 17 predicted proteins | sample BioMet4_FD_20221 | JGI IMG/M metagenome (IMG submission 20221) | reverse complement strand
ACTTGTAAACGTTTGTAGTGCCGTGTTTTACAATGGCTTCGTTCAAAGTTTTGGGTATGGTGCCAGTACTTGTAAACTCGCTATAATATTCAATATCGAGGAAGTGCTTTGCACCCTCCGATGGATCAGAACTCTTACGATAATCGGCATCGGAGGCATGCGAGGCCAAGGTGGAGGACCAGCTATCGAACTGGCTCAGCTCGCTGTTTAAGTAAAGGGTGATATGCGAGTTAATACTCTTATGCCCTTTAGACCCCCAGCTGGAAAGTGTAAGAACAAAAACAACGGCGGCAAACGAATGAATTATAATTTTTTTCATTTATGAAAAATTAGGAGAAAAAGGACGACAATTTAGCATTAATTTATCCTTTGAACGGTGAGATTTAGCAAAAGTTTAATCCTCGTTGAAAAGTATTTTACACCAACTTACTTTACAATAAGTTAACGTGAAATAAACATTTAGATAACCCCTCAATATTGGTGTTACCTTACTACCTACTTTGTTAAGTAATCGTATTTTTGCTCAATATCGGCCCAATTTCTCACCCGAGTAAGACCATTAGTAATTTGCGCTTTGCTATTCCAAGGTCGGTCCATTAAAGCAACGCTTATCTTTTGTTCCGTTGATAAATATATTGCCGTAGCATAGGAGTCTTCAACGGCCAGTTCAAAATTCATAGAACTTAACGCTGAAAGAGGTTTTGCAATTTTCATGTCCATTTCGGGTCGGTTATACTTATCCACCACCATAAAGTGATCGTAGGGAATAGATAGCCTCTGCAACCATTCGAGCGTTGATTCATAGGCTGCCGTAATACGACCAGTTATAATGGCAATCTCCAATCCAGCTTGCTTCCAAGCGTTTACCATTTCCACGGCACCATCCATCGGTTGGAATTTTAAAATCGCCTCACGGGAGTGAACCAGTTGAAAGAAGTGATCGAACTGAGCTTGTGTCATGCCAAAGGAGACACGAAGATCGAATGAGGTAAGTTCTTCAAACTTACGCTCAATGCCAAACTCACGCTTAATAATGGCGATATAGGAGCGGGTGCTCTCTGCCAGCACATCATCACAATCAATGTAAATCATAGGTAAAAAAATATTGGGACGTAAAGATAGCGGAAAGAAATAACTTTGATAAAAATAGTATGAAGATGATTATTGACTCCAACTTCCACCAACGTCCTATTAATATTTTTTTTGGTTACGATGCAGATAACATATCAATTCCTTTTCATAAAGGTTTTGACGCATGGACTATTCTCCGTTCGATTATTAACATCCAAACTAAGAAATAGAAATGGATTATATGGCATTAAACCATCATACTACACCTGCCTACATGGCTAAATGCTTCTCAGAAAAGGTTAAATTCCTATAATTCATTGAATTAATTAGGAATTACTCTACACCTATATATGAATTGACATTTTTTCAACCTCATACTATTATTCTATAACCAACAATCTTTAACTCGATAACCCGCTTTTAATACTTTCCTTTTATTATTTTTGCATCGTTTGTGATAAATTGAGTAAATTGTATGCCGATACCGTGGGCTCCCAAACGACCAACCTTATGAATTTCAATTTTCTCAGGAATTGGATTATAGCTATTATTAATTGGTTTTATAAGCCATTCCAGAAATATATCCCGCTCGAGACCTTTCGCTATGCTGCATGTGGTGGAGGAAACATGGTACTCGACACCATGCTCTACTTCGTTAGCTATAACTTCATTCTTAAAAAAGAACCAGTTGATATTGGTATAATGAATATTGCTCCACATATTGCAGCATTCATTATGGCATTTTGCATCTCCTTTCCCACGGGTTTTTTACTGAACAAGTATATCACCTTTATTCAATCGGAACTAAAAAGCAATGTTCAGCTGCTTCGTTATGGTGTAATAGTTGTTGGTTCCATTTTTTTCAACTTCATTCTGCTGCAGCTATTTGTTGAATATTTTGGTTTCTATCCCACTCCATCAAAAATGCTTACCACGGCAATAATAGTAGTTTTCAGTTACTTCTCGCAGAAATATTACTCCTTTAGGACAGATAAAAAGGGGCATATTATAATTTACGAGCATTTTTCATGGGACGAATCCAACGAGATTATTTCTGAACCACTGGACGGGTCAGTAGAAAAGACGAACGTGATATAGTTAACCTTGCCATGCTTACGGAGTCATTCACCGAGGATAATGAAAAAAAACGACCTGTTTCGGTGTGGTTGCGCGACTTTTCGTCTGAGTTTATATTCAGCGCCTCACGAAGTAGTGGTGCTGGTGGGCAAAATGTAAATAAGGTAAATTCTAAGGTAGAGCTACGGTTTAGTATCATAAACTCGTTGCTGCTTTCCGACGATGAAAAAGTTAAAATGGTTAACAAACTTTCGGGAAGAGTTACCACAGCTGGTGAGCTAATTGTGGTTTCACAGGAGGATCGCTCGCAGCTGAAAAACAAGGAAATATGTATTACCAAGTTCTACGAAATTCTTCAGCAGCTATTCACCCCACGCAAGCGACGACGACCCACCAAACCCTCAAGGGCATCGAAGGAAAAGCGACTCGATCTCAAAAAGGAACAATCACAAAAAAAGGCGCTACGACGGAAAAACGATTTTTAAAATATCCCTGCAAAAGTGGAAAATATTCAACCAGATTCCAAAATACTAATTGAGCTTGCAACCATGCCCATGCCTTTTGGCAAATATAAGGGTTGGCTAATTTGCGACCTGCCAGAAGGCTACCTTGTTTGGTTTAAACAGAAAGGATTTCCACAGGGACGACTGGGCGTATTGATCGAAACAGCCTACGAAATTCAGCTTAATGGGCTGGAATACCTAATTAAACCATTAAAGAAAAGAAGGCAGTAAAGAGATTAGGTTTTTAGGTTAATAGGCTGGTAGGGTTAATAGAAAAGGGCGTTATTGTTAGTTGAGCGATTTCGGTATACCAGCGGTTCTATTTGTTTGTGGATGGAAACCATTGAGACGCACAGCCGTGCCTCACTACATTAGGTAAAGTTTATTAATCCCGTTCGGTGATTGCGGTGCGGGGTTGCTTCAGCGCGTTGAACATCGAGGGAGCGTGCACCGCTCGTGCTAGGTGGGGTTTGGTTTCCATGGGTTATCACCCTTGGCTATTCATATTCAACCGCATCGCGGTTTTACCATGCAATAATGCTTTGCATGAATAGAATAGGGGCGCAAAATATTTTGCCCCTACAGGTTGGGAATTCGTTATCGGCATAAAGGAGATGCACAGCCATGCCTCACTACATTCTTTTGAATTCTTTTAACTTCCGCTACCCTCCTATAACTTCATCCTCTTCTTTTAACTTCCTATACTACTGAATCCTCTTCACCTCTACCGCAACTTCTCCCTTAGCCTTCACCTTCACGCGAAAGGCATCGGGAATAAGGTCGATTTGATCAATTGCCAGCTCGGTAATCTTACCGTTGAGCTCCAAATTAGGTATATTCCGATTCCTAATTAGATTTTGGTTTATCTCCGCCAAAGTTTTGATAAGTTCTTCCCCTACGGGAAAAACCATTGCCTTCCGCATTGATTCCAGAACGGAGCTTTTAAATAGCCACGAAGCCGTACGATGAAGGATATTGCTCGTTTGTAGTTCGTAATCCAAGTTTACCATTTCAACACTACTGGATGCATGGTTGTAACGTGGAATACCCTTAAAGTATATCCAACCATTAAGGCTGCCCTCCAGCTGCGTTCCAATCACCATTTTGTCGCCACTACCATATATACGCAGGCTATCCACCCTAACGGTTCTATGTCCCTGGCTAAACTTTTTACCGACCACCGCCTTAGAGAAAAGCCGCTCAGCCTCCTCAAAGGGAACGTCCACACCAAAGTTGATGTTCACATAGCGGTCGGAACTGTTACCAACAACCAGCTGTGGTTTTGGGGCATCGAGCCAAAGATCTGGCGACTGTTTATCAATTACCACCTCCGATATAGTCTGCAACCCAATTGTTGTAGATACGTAGCTATCGGTGGAGGAAAAGGGCGAAATAGAGACCTTTTGTGGCACCAAAACCAACCAAATGTTGTAGTCGGGGTTAACCAGAATGGGTTTCTTTACAAAAGTTGTGAGTTGATCTACAACAGCTGTAAGGCTAATTCCCTCACCAAAATTCTCGTCAATTTTCTTACAAATATCCTGCTTTGCTCTGCTCATGGCTTTATCGGCAATGTAGGAGGCTGGTAGCTGAAATTTTCCAACTCTTGCTTTAGGGTCCGATAGCCAAGTATAGCTAGTCATGGTCGTTTTTGGTACCATGCTCCAATCCTTGCTAAAGGTAAAGGTGGTGGTGAAGGTCATGGCAAGCTCACCATCCAAATCGGATGAAATAGAGTAGCCCAACATACCTACACTTGCATTTACCCACACCTTTATGGGAACTGTATAGCTAACTGCATTTCCTGAAAAGGTAGCAGTTATGGGCTGAATTTTCCAAACCTTTACCAGCAAATTATCATCGGAGTTGTCGTTATCCTCGTATATAAGCCCGTCGAGCCGTTGGTTGATGGAAGCCAGCAGCTGCGCACGGTTGAACGAAACAGGGATGGCTACCGTGGAGACCGAGGTACCCAGATCGGTGAGTTTATACGATTCGTTGGGCTTTGGAATGTTGGTAGTTACCGAGCAGCCGGCAACCAGAGTAGCTAACATCACACCCAACCACACTTTACCTATGATTGAATTCATTTCCATAAAATTGTAGCACAAAAGTATGGGAGTTCAGGGAAGAATAGTGGTTGATTGAAAATAAAATGCTAAAATTTTGTTTTTAGCATGGTAGTCCAATAAAAATTTGTTGTCCTCAGCTGCGGAGTTTAGTGCCCTAGGCTCCGTAGGAGCCAAACGTTGGTAGCACATTGTTTGGAGAGGCGTTGGCGCTCCGTAGGTGCGCAACAAATTTCGTTTGTCCAGTGATTTGAGTAGAATAGCTGCGCACTTACGGAGCGCTAACATTATATGATTGCTTTTTCTACCAACGTTAGGCCTCTACGAGGCCGTCGTTATCCGTTTGATCCGATTTTGCTCTCGAATAGCTCACCTTCGCCATAGGCGATGAAGTATTGTAGACAAGAGAATCCCATCCGTCCTGCTAATACTCCGTAGGAGTTTAACATTTTAATAATGGTGTATGGCGCTGGTCTCCAGTCTATCGCCATTAAAAAACATAGCCCACGGTTTTAACCGTGGGTCACTAAAATACCGTTGAAAACCCAAACCGTTTCAACGGTTTATCGAACTTGCTGACCCTTAATGGAAACGTAGCCTATGGCACTCCGATAAACACACCTAGTTTTGATGGATCAAAGAGAATGGTTATGTTGAACTCTCGCTATTTTTAGATGCCCATCAAACTAAAGGTTGACAAAACCGTTACTCTTAAAAATTCAACCATGAAATTTTCGAACCCACTAGTGCACGGAACGCTGGTTAAGCGCTACAAACGGTTTTTGGCCGATGTTACCCTCGACAGCGGCGAGGTGGTGGTGGCGCACTGCACCAACTCCGGCTCCATGAAGAGCTGTTTGGAGAATGGTGCGGAGGTTTACCTCTCCCCGGCTGCCGACCCTAACCGCAAAACGCGCTTCACCTGGGAGATGATTAAGATAGATGGCAGCTGGGTGGGCATCAACACCGCTAACCCCAACCAGTTTGGCTACGAAGCGCTGGTTAACAACCTCATTCCCGGGCTACAAGGCTACACCGAGGTAAAGCGCGAAGTGACCTTCGACGACAGCCGCTTCGACCTATACGCACGGAATGCAAGCGAGGAGTGCTTTGTGGAGGTAAAAAATGTATCGCTTAAGGAGGGTAACCTAGCTATGTTTCCCGACGCCGTTACCACTCGTGGTCAAAAGCACCTCGAAACGCTGGTAAAGGTAAAGCAGCAGGGCTACCGAGCAGCCATGCTTTACATTATTCAGCGAACCGACGTGGAGGCCTTTGCTCCGGCGAGTCACATCGACCCGGAGTATGCCCGCAAGCTGAAGGCCGCCATTGCGCAGGGTATTGAAGTGTATCCGCTAATGGTGGCTGTATCACCCACCGAGATTAAAGCCATAAAGCTGCTGGAGTTAAAGCTATAGTCCACCAAGGTTGTTTATCCATTGGCCATAACAGTAAAACAAATATTACCTTTCTGGAAAATTTAGATGGAATGAAGCTCTACATTAAAAATATGGTTTGCCCTCGCTGCATTATGGCGGTGGAACAGGAACTCAACCGAATGGGAGTTACCCCAATCAGCGTCTCCTTGGGCGAAGTTATTTTGGACAATCCGCTCACCGACGAGCAGCGCGAGACCTTTTCGCACAACCTTACCAAGCTGGGGTTTGAGCTGCTCGACGATACACGCCACCGGATTATTGAGCAAATAAAGAACATTGTAGTTGAGAACATTCACTACCGCAGCGGAGTAAACGGGAATGAGAACTTTTCCTACATCATTGCCCACAAGCTCCACCGCGACTACTCCTACCTCAGCAAGCTATTCTCGGAGGTGGAGGGAAAAACCATTGAGAAGTATATTATTGCCCAAAAGGTGGAGAAGGTAAAGGAGCTGATTGTGTACGACGAGCTGTCGCTGAGCGAAATTGCCGATAAGCTGGGCTACAGCAGCGTGGCACACCTCTCCAGCCAGTTCAAAAAAGCCACAGGCCTCACCCCAAGCCACTTTAAGCAAATGGGCAACCAAAGCCGAAAACCCCTCGATTCCATTTAACCATCAGTAGAGACGCACGGTCTTGCGTATCCTGACCCGCTACCCCAGCCATACACTAAACCGCTAGCACGGAACCACAACTCTACTACAGACTTTTTGCTAAATCTGCTTTTGCGCTGGCTTGGTGTGCACTGAAGAGAACAACCGCTCGACCAGAAAAACAATGTCGGCATATAGGATCGACTTATCACGTTTAATTTGGAACAGGAATGGTGAGGTAGGTCGATAGCAAAACGAAAAGTAACTAACCATATATTCAAGTTTATTTTGGCTAATGTCACCCTCCTTCTTTTGCTCCGATTCGGTTATTCCAATACGCGCTGAACTAAAAAAATATCCGAAATTCTTTTTTTCTTGTCGTCCTTATTCTTGATTTTTCGAGGATAACAATGTCGTAATATCCTCCTCAAAATTGCGCCTATAACCGATTGCGAATGTGCGATATAATTCTATCCACCTAAAAGTGCAAGGTCTCTATAATATGATTTACGGTGCGCTTTGATTTTTAGGCGGAACTATTGTAACCATTATTACACTTCACTCTGCATTAAGCAGAGGCCTTTATGCAGTAGCATAAAGAGCCATTGTTATTGGAGGTATATAGTTTATTCGCGGGTTGATTCAGATGAATACCCCCCAGATTTATTAGGGTTTCTATTCTACGTGAGGTTAGTATGGCTTTGTGAATATAAAATTTCAGGATAAAATCTTCCTGATATCGCTTATTCGCAATCCAAAATTGCTCGTAATTCGACCGACCTTTTTCACAGCTATTTTCCAAGCGATGGTTTGAATACTTATGAGCTTTTTAACGTTTTCGACTCAAATGAATTGTGTAGAATATCCGAAATTGGATATGGCGCCATGATACACTATCTATCCTTGTCGGTTTAGGTAAATTATTGCACGGTTCAATAAAACCAAAATATTTTGTAATGTAAACTATTTGCTAGGAGACGGCAAGTTTCTTGCGCCAAATCAAGGGCGATTCGCCGGCAACTTGTTTAAACTGGCGACTGAAGTTGGCCTGCTCGGTGTATCCTACTATCTCTGAAATAGTGGAAATGGCAAAGCCGGGGTTTTCGATCAGCAGCTGCTTGGCATCCTCAATGCGCAACCGGTTTATCCACGTGTTAAAGTTTACTCCCTCTTCCCTGTTTATTAGGTTGGATAGGGTGGTACGCCCAATATTAAGCTTGCCTGCCAACTCTTCAATGTTCACTCCCGGTTCTCGATAATACTGCCGGGTTGCAATTATTTGCCGGTAGGCTGTCCAGTCTGTCTTTATTAAAGTCCGTGTAGGAATATGTGAGGGTTCTAGATTAGCCGCCACAATGGCTGGTTCAATTACGTTATATAGCTTGTTGTATTGTATATATTTCTGGGCAAATCCAAAGTAGAAGAGGGCGAATGTAAGAGTTACCATCCAATCGAATCGTCCGGGGAAAAAGTTGGATACCATGGCAATAATTCCAACGAGCAAGGCGGAAAAAAAAGCAACATGCACCCATCTCATTTTGAGTTGCATCACTTCCGAGAAATAATTCAGCAGCTCTTGGTCGTATAGCCTTACCTCACGTAGAAACAGATAAGTGTAATATCCCAACTGGAATAGGTAGTATCCAAGGAAGAGCATCCTAATCCAAATGGTTGGATGGCTTATGTGTTGCTCTAAATAGTTGAGTGAGGTTAGGCTGGGATCACCGAATAAGTTGTACGATACGAGGTAGAGAATGGTGAAGAACAGGTAGGGTAGCGTGTGGTATATTAGGTTTTTAGCTCGAACAAAGCTGGGGTTGATCAATGTGATTAGGGTAAAGGAAAAAAGGAGGGCTTGCGTGGAAGAGATAAAAACGCTGAAAAATGAAAAATGCTCACGGGCATTGTCGGCGAGGTTGAAGGTGAGAAGAGCTATAGTGAGCAAGCTCATGGTAAAGTATGCGCTGGACAGAACCTTAAGCGAGATTCGATAACTCTTTAATCCTTCCTTTTTTGGGGTGTGTAACGATAAGAATGAGGTTCCCATTGTTACGCAAACAACAACAAAAAGGGCATTGGTTAAAAAGTGAAAGTTAGTCCCCATATTACAGCTTAACCTAGATGGATTTCCTTGTCCGCTAAGATAGCTTGGATGTTTAGATATACCAAGGTATCCGGGGAGCGCTTGAGTTATTGTTATACATTATTTAGTGTGTCGACGTTAATGGTGTCATTTTTCGATATTATCGTCTCTTTTTTGGTAATTGGAAGTTACAATAGTATTTCTAAGGTCATTTTTGTCAATTTTACGTGTCGATTTGTTCAAATTGATAAAGACGATACTGGAAAATTTGCGGTAATTTGTAACAGGAATGAATCCGTTTTGAATTATCTAGAATAGTTGTTGAAGCCATTATGGTATATGTCTTTTTCAAGGTAAGGTGAGTATTTAAAAAATGTAATCTCTACTCGAAAAGGCATGTTCTGTTCAACGTGTATGAAGGATTTATGGGTATTACCCTTAATTACTATATTACCTAATTTTTAATGATTTGACAAAAAACTTTACAATGAAAAAAAACACATTGACGCTTGTATTGGCGTTTTTTGTTGCATTTAGTTCGAATGCACAGGAATACAATTCTACGAGAATGGATGGAGTAGTGGGCAGCACTACTCCTGCTAAGGTAAAGTCCGCCTTAAACAGTGATGTGGAAAGCCCAATAGTCATGCAGCGAAACTTAAAAAGCGCACGTGGCTCTGTTTTTTCGGAAACCTTTAGCAACGGCACCTTGCCTGCCGGTTGGTTAAATGTTGATAATAATGGCGGCGGTAAATGGCTTTTTAGTAATCCGAGCTATAGGACAATTAATACGACTACCGGCAAAACCGGTATTGCAATTTTCGATAGTGAATACTTTGGTAATGATGGAAAAGCTGAAAATGCTGATTTGACAACCCCTGCAATCGACTGTTCTGCATTAACCGTGGTGAAGTTGTCCTTTGAACATTACTACTACTATCTAGGTCCTGGAAATACGGCGAAACTATTTGTCAGTGGCGACAATGGCGCAACATGGACCTTGCTGCAATCGTTCGGTTCAATGGCAAATGCAACAGTTGCTACATACGATATAAGTGCCGTTGCAGCGGGTAAATCCCAGGTGAAAATCAGATGGAGCTGGACGGGTATCTATAATAGTGGATACTGGGCAATTGATGATGTTTTCGTTTTTGATCCCAACACACACGATCTTGCGGTTAAAACTATTAATGCTCCTACAACCGTGTTTAGCGACAGTATTGTTTCTCCTTCTGTTACAATTTCTAATCCGGGCATTTCTACTGAATCGGCTTATTCCGTGATGCTAGCCGATGGAGGCACCTATTCTGAGACGGTAAATGTTACCGATCCCATTGCACCGGGAGCATCATATATTGTCTCCTTCCCTAGCTGGACTCCAACAACGGGAGCACATACCCTAACGGCCACTGTTAATTTGGCTGCCGATATGGATGCGCAAAATAATAGCAAGGCTTTAAATGTTAGCGCTGCGGCTGCAAAGCATGATCTTAGCGCTAATGCAATTATTGTTCCTTCTACCGTTTTTTGTGACAGCTTAATTACTCCGGTTGTTCGCATTGTAAACACAGGGAATTATAAGGAATCGGTTTATGCCGTGTCTTTGTCGAATGGTGCTGGAAAATCTCAGACCATCGATGGATCCATCGAAGTTGCTGTCGGTTCGTATATCGATATTCCTTTTTCTAATTGGAAATTTGGTGAAGGAACTTATACGTTAACGGCAACAGTAACCTTGCCGAACGATGCTGTTGTCGGTAATAATGTTAAAACCACAAGTGTTCAATCGCTACCAGCTGAGCATGATCTTGGTATATACTTAATTGAAATGCCCCAGTTTGTATTGAGCGATAGCGTTGTTAAGCCGGCTGTAACGGTTGTAAACTATGGCAATTACAACGAGATGGAATATTCTGTCTTACTTACCGATGGTGGTACCTATTCTGAAACGGTAAATGTGGCATCGACAATTAATTCTGGAAACGGCAATACCGTGGCTTTCCCGGATTGGATCCCTGCTACAGGAGAGCACACGATGACGGCTACCGTTACCCTTGTGGGTGATATGAAGGGAAGCAACAATAGAATTAGTAAAGCTGTTTCGGTTTCGCCGGCGTCGCATAACCTTTCCGTTAACTCGATTGTAGTCTCAACGGTTTTGCTTAGCGACAGCTTGGTTACACCTGCGGTAGTTGTTCGTAATTCGGGTAATTACAAAGAATCAGCCTATTCTGTTTCGTTAACCGATGGTGGTTCTTACAGCCAACAGGTGGATATTACAACTCCTGTGAATGTAGGCGCAAATTATAGCGTAACATTCCCCGATTGGACGCCTGCTACAGGCGATTATAAATTAGTCGCCACGGTTACACTGGTTGGCGATGCCGTTGAAAGCGACAATAAGGATACCCTCGATGTTGTGGTTGCACCGGCTAAGCACGACTTGGCGACAACTTCGATTATAGTTCCTTCCGTTATTTATAGCGATAGCACGATTGTACCAGCTGTTACTGTTTTAAATTCCGGGAATTACAAGGAAACGGCATACTCGGTTTCGCTGACAGATGGTGGTGCTTATAACGAAACTGTAGATGTAACTGTTGCAATTAATGCCGGCTCTAATCAAAGTGTTACATTCCCTGGCTGGATTCCTACTACGGGAGATCATACCTTAATTGCCATGGTTACCTTAACCGGTGATGCCGTTGCAAGTAACGATAAGGATACGTTAGCAGTAACCGCTAAAGCTGCAGTGCACGATCTAGCAATAAAATCGGTTACTAATGCGGTTGAAAGTGGCACTACCGTTTTTCCTTTTGTTTTTGTAAAGAATTTAGGTAATTACCAAGAATCGGTGTATTCTGTTACGCTGTCGGATGGTGGAAGCTATAACCGCACCATTACGGAAACGCCTCCAATTGCTATCGGCTCAACCTTTAAGGTTGTATTCCCCGAGTGGACACCTGCAGATGGACTGCATACGCTAACCGCAACCCTTACCATGGCTGGTGATATGAATGCGGTAAATAATACCTTAACTCAAGCGTGTAAAGTAATTGACCCAATAGTTGCCTATGCTTCCATTTATGATGGTGGCAGTGTGAATGGAACGTTAAATGTTCCATTCGATAAGTTTACAGTGATAGGTCGTTCCGCCTACCAAATACAAAGTCTTGCATGGAAGGATAGCCTTTTGTATGCTGTTACATATGATGGGAGATTTGGGACTGTTAATATCGCCGATGGTTCGTTTAAGCAAATTGGTTTAACGGGGATCACCTGTAGCTTTTATACCAGCTTGCTTTGTGACCCAACTACAGGCAAAATGTATACTACCACCCTTACTGGTGGCTATCCAAATTTTGTCATTGGTCTCTATTCTATCGATCATACCACAGGAGTTGGAACGCTAGTTGCAAACAGCTCACATACGGGAACTGCGGCTCAATTTGCCTTCGACAAGGATGGTAAATTTTATGCCATTGAACACAGACAGGTAATGAATGGTTTGCTATACTCCATGGATAAGGCCACAGCCGAAATGACTTTGATCGGGGATATTGGTGGTATTGTGTCAGCAAATTTCCAACCGATGGTATGGGATTTCAACGAAGGGGTTATGTATTTCCAAGCTTCAGGTGCGGACGCCATGCAGGGAACCTATTTGATCAACCTATCAACCGGCGAAGCGACTCTAGTAGGAGTCCCATGTAAAACACAGATTCTTACAATGGCTTTGCCCGTGTGGAATTCGAACTTGTTGGATTTAACGGTAAATGGAGTGACCGTTTCCGGATTCTCTTCTCTTAGGTATAACTACAATGTAGTATTACCGTCCGGAACAACGGCTATTCCTGTTGTCGATGGTAAGTCGGTTTATTCCAAGGCAACTAAGGTCGTTACTGCTGCTGCTGCCTTGCCTGGTAGTTCAACGGTGGTTGTTACAGCACCTGATGGAACATCCAAAACTTACACCATCACCTTTACTGTTCCTGAAAACACGAATGCTACACTTTCCGATTTGCAAGTTAAAGGTGTAACCGTTGCCAGCTTCGATCCGGCAACCGATACCTACAATGTGCTGCTGCCTTCCGCCTCAAAATCGGCTCCAATGGTTACTGCCACTGCCTTCGATGCTAATGCTACAATGGTTATTGCTGATGCTTCGGCTTTACCCGGCGCAACAACCGTTGAAGTTACAGCACAGGACGGTATTACGAAGCTTACCTATACGGTAAACTTTACCGTGGCTGCCATGACTGAAGCTGCATTGACCGATTTAAAAGTTGGTGGTGTTACTGTTGCCGGCTTTAATGCGGATACTTATTCCTACAACGTTGAACTGCCATATGGAACCACAATTGCACCAGCGGTTACGGCTACAGCTAGGGATAGTAAAGCAGTAAAGACAATTACGAATGCACCTGTATTGCCTGGGGCGACCAATGTTGTGGTTACGGCCAATGATGGTATTACACAGCTGACCTACACCATCAACTTTACCATCGGCATCCAAACGTTTACCGTTAACTTTAGTGTGGTTAATGCAAATGGTACGCTAGCTGCAACTGTTGATGCAGCGGCAATTGCCTCTCCTGCAGCAGTAAATATCGGTAAAGATGTTGTGTTTACTGCGACTCCTTCGGCTAACTACACGGTTAAAGAGTGGAAACTTAATGATGCCGTCGTTGCGGGGAACACAACAAACACCTACTCCTTGAGCAACTTATCGGCTAATTCTACGGTGACCGTTGAATTTAGATCAACCGTTGGCGTTTCTGAAATTGACCAAAACGGTGTAAACATTTACCCGAACCCTTCAAATGGTATTGTTCATATTGAAATGAACATACCAATTAGTAAGGTTACGGTTGTCGATGTGAAGGGTAGAGTTCTTATTGAGTCTGTTCTCAATAACAATACAGGAACTCTAAATACTTCTACTTTGGCCAATGGTATTTACTTCTTACGAATTGTAACCACTTCAGGAGTTATAACAAAGCAATTACAGGTTATTAAATAACTTCAATTCGATTGCAACAAGAAGAGCTGCCCTTGGGCGGCTCTTCTTATTTGCACCTACGTGAATTCCCCTAGAGACATATCCTACGCTGATATGACCGCTAGCCTGAACATAATACGAAACGCTGGAGCGGAACCGTCAATCAGGCCGCTCAAGTTGTCCTCGTCCGTGCCATCCTAACTGGGCAACACGCAGAAACCTTTGAACCTAGCACCAACGAAATAACAACCGCTGCCAATCCTTAAGCGCAAAGCATTACCTTGGGCCTGTGGCCCATACGGCAGGCTAGGCAGAAGCGCATTTACCCACCATCCCTCCTACCTTACTGCAGGTTATTTGCAATATTTACTTTTGGGCTGGGTTGGTGAGCAGGGATGAGTATATCTGCACGATTGGGAGTTTAGGTGCCCTAGCACGTATGGTTGCGAAAGGATATCCTTTATTCGTATTTTTGTAAAAATAGAAGAAGAACCATATGCACACCGTGAAATTGAGAGTTAACGATGGGGTTTACGACAAGCTTATAAGGCTTCTCAGTAAATTCAACAAGGACGAGGTTGAAATCATCCTTGAGTCAGCTGATTTCGCAAAGAATTACAAGAAGTTTACAGCGGAAAAGCAAAGTTTATAGAGATGGACGAGGCAGAGCAGCGGATTGAAGATATCATCAAAAAACATGAAAGTAGTATTTAAGGATACCTTCCCTTCCTTGCAGTATGGCCAAGCGAGTAGGGTATTTGAATCTAGTATTGAAGATCTTTACCCTTACGAAAATATTCTAATATGAGCGCCATTGAATTAAGGCATAATATCAATGAATACCTCACTCATATTGATGATGCATCGTTCTTGAATGCCATTAAGACTATCCTTGAATCTAAGGTCGCAGAGGGACCATATAAGCTTTCTGACTACGAGAAGAAAAGAGTTGAAGAAGGAAGAGAACAGCTCAAGAAAGGTGAAACCATCTCCAATGAATCTCTAAATTCTGAGGTAGACCAATGGCTAAGTACAAAATAGAATGGTCAATTGAGGCAAGGTCAGATCTACTTGATATTCTCGACTTTTACTATCGAAGGAACGGTAATGCAAATTATAGCCGAAGGCTCAACTCTAAAATTAAAAAAAGCATAGCTCTTATTGCCAAAAATCCATCGATTGGATTGTAAACAGACATTGACTCCGTAAGAGCTCTTGTGAAAGGTGACTATCAAATAATTTATGAAATTATTGAAGCTATCATACTGATTGTAATGGTTTGGGATTGTAGACGAGATCCCGATAATAAGATAATCACCTCCCGAACGAAATAATATTCTACTAGCCACATTTGCAAATCAAGGGTGGCGAGTACAATGCTCCTCAAACCTACAGATGACTCCCACCACTACTTCTCGAAGAATATGCGGAGATTACACCCAGCATTCGCCGCAATATGTGCGGAGATTATTTTGAAGTGATGGGAATTTGCCCTATATTTACCGCAAAATGTGCGGAGAATGAAAGTCTACATATACGAAAATAAGGATTGGCCCAATTTCAAATGGGATAGCGAATTGCTGCTACCACTATTGGGAAAAGTTCGTAACCATCAGGGAAAGCTAATAGGCAAAATGGAATCCCTTGGGTTTGAGCTAAAAAATGAAGCGGTATTGGACACCTTAACCCTCGATATCATAAAATCGTCTGAAATTGAGGGTGAACTATTAAATCCTGAGCAAGTACGCTCCTCTATTGCACGCAAGCTGGGAATGAATATTGCAGGTTTAGTTCCCTCCGATAGAGAGGTAGACGGAGTTGTAGAGATGATGCTCGATGCAACACAAAGCTTCAATCAACCCCTGACCAAGGAGAGGCTATTTAATTGGCATTGCTCGCTCTTTCCTTCCGGCAGAAGTGGAATGTATAAGATTATCGTGGGGAACTGGAGAGATGATTCTACCGGACCCATGCAGGTTGTGTCAGGAGCACTTGGGAAAGAAAAGGTTCACTACCAGGCACCAAGTGCAACAAATTTAGGGAAGGAAATGAATTCATTTCTTGAATGGGTAAATAGCAATAACATTCAAGAACCTGTGATAAAAGCAGGTATAGCTCATTTATGGTTTGTAAGCCTGCACCCCTTTGAAGATGGAAATGGTAGAATAGCCCGTGCCATTACAGACATGCTTCTTGCAAGGGCCGATGGAATTCCTCAGCGATTCTATAGTATGTCTTCACAAATTCGAGCCGAAAGAAAAAGGTACTACGGCATTTTAGAGAAAACACAAAAAGGTTCACTTGACATAACAAAATGGCTCAATTGGTTCTTAAGCTGCTTGCAAAACGCTCTTGACTCGTCGAATAGTGAGCTTGAGAAGGTAATCTACAAGCATAAATTTTGGAACAAGAACTCCTCTAAGCTTCAAAATAAAAGACAAGAATTGCTCTTGACTAAGCTTCTTGATGGATTCGATGGAACGCTAACCTCATCAAAATGGGCTAAAATCGCGAAATGTTCTGCTGACACGGCATTACGAGATATTCAAGATTTAATGAGCAAGGGCATTCTTAAAAAATCGGAAGGTGGAGGGAGGAGCACAAGCTACGAAATAAACGAACTTTAGGAATAATAATAACCACTACTTAAGCCATAAATTAAACCGCCGCCTCCTACCTTACTGCAGGATTTTTGCTATATTTGCTATTGGGCTGGCTTGGTGCGCACAAATAAGGACATCGGCGAGCGCATAAAGCTCTTGACAATAATTAATGTTAGCTTATGAAAAGAATTACTTTTTTAATCGGATTATTTCTGTTTTCGTCTTTCGGGTTTGGACAGAGTGCAAATAATAGTAGCCTACAAACCATAGAAACATTTCACTCATGTCATGTTCCTTTGACAACCTTCAGCATCACTAAGGATAAAAGTTTTTGGGATAATATCAAGTCAAAATCTTTGAATATAGATTTCTTAAAAAAGTATATTATTAACGATACAACTGAATTAGGAGAGTTTTACAAGAGACCTGCAATGGACAATCCAAACATAATAATGAGAGGATATATTAAATACGACTATTATGGTTATGGACAAATAGCTGACACAGCTGATAAATCTGTTTTTCTTGTGTATGTATTAAGAAATGAAGATGATGTAAAATATTTTGTTGCTGCTTTGGGTGGGAAAAAAACCTCGACTGACAGGTTATTGCTTATGAACGAAGTTTTAGATAAGGACTTTTCTGAATCGGTCATTCTTCCAAATTTAGAGATTGAGAAAGTAGTTTATGCTTATGTTAGCGATGAAAAAACGCTCATTACGCTAAATCGTTATTTGTATAATAGGCAAGCCAATACGTTCAAATTAGTTGAAACAAAGAAACAAGTATGTAGTAAGTTTTATTATGAATACAAAAAGCATAATCTGCCTGAAGATCCGTTGACTGCTTACAATAATTAATAACTCCGCTAGCGCCGAACCACCTCTTAACCCTGTCAGGGTTACATTAGTGCGCGAAATAACGGTAGTTTGTTGAAATCCCATTCGGTTTACATTCATGGTTATTCCAAACCCTGACAGGGTTATCTGCTGAATGGAGTAACCGAATTTGCCACCACCCCTCCTACCTTGCTATCGGCTTTTTGCTATATTTACATCTGCCTGGGCTTGCAGGGCACGGACAGAAAAATGTCCGCGCCAGCGGGGATATTGACAGTTTTGTGCTATGAAAATCCGCCACTGCACCAAGTTCCAAAAAGTTAGGGGCAATCGCGATTAAACTCGAATAGATAACTATTTTAACAAAAAAAATGCAAAGATTTTACTTCTCGGCAAGAAATGTATGGATAACTGTGGTTATTTTTCTTTTAACCATTTCCACATCTTGTAATAGTTACAAGAATTCCTCCGACCTGAGAATAGAAAAAAACAGAGATACGGTATTAATCGACGAAACAATTGTTGTAAAAATCAATCTGGACAATTATAATGACTCATTCTGTCCTGCATTTTTCATTATTGGCAAAGATGACACTGCAAGAATCCCCTTTGATGATAGCTTAAAATGCGGACTATTCAAGGGTCAATTCCATAAAAAAGGAAAAAAAGAATTCAATGGATTTGTAGAATATTATGATACCATCGGAAAATTTAAAAAAGAGGCTTTTTCATTCTCTTTCAACGTAAAATAATCGCTTATTGGCATAACCGCATTTAACCCATCCCTCCTCCCAACACCATAAATTCATAAACATCATCCACAATTATGTAACGCGGCTCGCGTTGCCCATGGCTACCTTTGCTAAAATTAAGCGTGTAACCATGACAGACACCAATAGCAAGGAGCTGATACTGCCCATCGCCGGAATGCAGAGCGAGCACTGCGCCCTAACAGTTGACCAAACGCTTGCAGCGCAAGCTGGCGTTACTACCCACCGCGTGGAGCTCAACAACAACCGTGCGGTGCTTACCGTTAACAGCGGCAAGTTCGACCTAGCCAAGGCCGTAGAAGCCATTAAGGGCGTGGGCTACGAGGTTCCCACCACCATTAAAACATTTCCGGTAACAGGGCTTAGCTGCGCCTCGTGCGCCCTCAGCGTGGAGAGCATGCTGGGCGCCCAGCGCGGCGTAACCCAAGCGGCCGTTAACTTTGCCGCAAGCAGCGCGCTGGTAACCTACGTGCCCGGCGCCGCCTCCACCTCCGATTTCAAGGCCGCCATTCAGGCCATTGGCTACGACCTGCTGGTGGATGAGGACGAGGCCACCGAGGATATACAGCAGGAGCTGCATCGGAAAAAGTATGGCCAGCTGAGGCAAAACACCCTTTGGGCCGGTATACTGGCCCTGCCCGTGGCGCTCCTAGCCATGGTTTTTACCCACCTGCCCTACCGCACCTGGATTATGATGCTCCTTGCCCTTCCGGTGGTGTTCTACTTTGGCCGCAACTTCTTTGTGAACGCCTACAAGCAGGCCCGTCACGGCAAGGCCAACATGGATACGCTGGTGGCGCTTAGCACCGGAATATCGTTCCTGTTCAGCGCATTCAACACCCTATTCCCCCAGTTTTGGGAGCAAAGGGGCATGGAGGCCCACGTTTACTTTGAGGCCTCGGCGGTAATCATCTTCTTTATCCTGCTGGGCAGGCTGCTGGAGGAGCGCGCCAAGGCCAACACCTCCTCGGCCATTAAGAAGCTCATTGGCCTTCAACCTAAAACGGTGCTGGTAATAGGCCCCGATGGCAAGGAGGAGGAGATGTCCATCAGCCGCGTGGAGGTGGGTTACACCCTACAGGTGCGCCCCGGCGACCGCATTCCTGTGGATGGTGAGGTAATTTCGGGCAGCTCGTTTGTGGACGAGAGCATGATTAGCGGTGAGCCCATTCCCGTCGAAAAATCGGAAGGCTTAAAGGTGTTTGCCGGAACCATCAACCAGAAGGGGAGCTTCCGGTTTAGGGCCGAAAAGGTTGGCGCAAACACCATTCTTGCCCAAATCATAAAGACTGTGGAGGAGGCTCAGGGAAGCAAGGCACCCGTTCAAAAGCTTGTAGATAAGGTGGCCGGCATATTTGTTCCGGTGGTTATCTCCATTTCGCTCCTCAGCTTTGGCCTTTGGATGGCCTTTGGCGGCGCCAACTCGCTAACCCATGCCCTGCTTGCCATGGCTACGGTGCTGGTTATTGCCTGCCCCTGCGCCCTTGGGCTGGCCACTCCCACCGCCATTATGGTTGCCGTGGGTCGTGGCGCCCAGCACGGAATTCTGATAAAGGATGCCGAAAGTCTGGAGGTTGCCCATAAGGTAAACGCCATTATTCTCGATAAAACAGGAACCATAACCGAGGGCAAGCCCCTTGTTACGGGTATGCTATTCGGCCA
>JGI20225J20221_1001769_pt2 | contig 19744 bp, 19 predicted proteins | sample BioMet4_FD_20221 | JGI IMG/M metagenome (IMG submission 20221) | reverse complement strand
CCCTGAGATGGCGGATAAGCTCCTTGACCTCCCGGCTCGTCTTGTTGAGGTTTTTCAAAATTTCCTCAATTAATTCCTGATCATAATTAAACCCGCTATGCAGGTCCTTGACCAGGGACCCGGCAACCTGCGTTTCGGAGCGCAGGGCTTCCAGGGTCTTTTTCAATTCCGTTTCGGCCGTCCCCACCGCCTTGTCCATCCGCGAAAGGGTCGTATCCAGCGTTCCTGCGGTCTTGCCGGCCTTGTTGGCCAGGGTAACCCAATTCGTCCGGAAATCGTTGGCGGCCCGGCGCAAGTCGGCCACGAGTTCGGGCGTGCCTTCCAGGGCCTTGCGCAGGGCCTGGGTATTTTCCTCGGAAAAGAGCTTGTCGATATTGTCGGCAATCCCGTTGATTTTGGGCTGAATGTCGTCGAGCAGTTCTCCGGCCTTGGCGGCCAATTCCTGGACATCCATGGTGGACACGGCCGGGATGTCGGACAGGGGCGCCAAACGTTCGCCCGGTTCCCCCCGGATTTCCAGCAGCACGTAATAATCCCCAACCAAGCCCTTTTGGGCGATGCGGGCCACGGTTCCCTTGTACAGCGGGAAGTCGCGGTGCACGCCGATACGCACCCGGATAAAGCGCGGATCCTTGGGATCGAGGACAATGGCTTCGACCCGGCCGACATCCAGGCCGGCGTACTTGACCGGCCGCCCGGTGTTCAGGTCCTTGACCGAACGGAAACGAATGTCGAAAGAGTCGTACTTTTCCCAGAACCAGTTACCACCCAGGACCACCATAAAAACGGCCAGCACGAGAAGCCCCGCGCCCAGGGTCATGCCCGCCTTGAGGTACTCCGATCGTTTCGCCCGTGCCGTCAGCATGTCACGTCTCCCCTGCCGGGGCGGTTCGCGAACGCCGCCGACGGTCGCAAGGCACCGTTCCCGTTGCCCCCGAGGCGGGAGCGGGCGGAGGATGTCGGCGCCAGGCCTTTTCGTGTCCCGGTTTTGGACTGTCGTTGCTTTTTCAACGGACCCGATCCTTTTGCCCGTCCGTCTGACCAGGCGGACAAGCCNCCCTGGAAAGTCCCGTGCGTCGGGCCCAGGGGCGATCCAGAATACGGCTTTCGCGGGAGGGNTGCCGCTCCAGAAACTGGACGATGAAGGGATCGTCGCATTGCGTCAACCGATCGAGGCTGCCTTCGAAGAGCATTTCGCCCTTGTTGAGCACCACCACGTGGTCGGCGATGGCAAAGAGGCTGTCCAGGTCATGGGTCACCACCACNATGGTCATGGAAAAGGTGGCCCGCAGTTCCAGGATNAGCTGATCCAGGTCGGCGGCNGTGATGGGATCGAGCCCGGAGGTGGGCTCGTCGCACAGCAGCACGCAGGGATCAAGCGCCATGCCCCGGGCCAATCCNGCCCGCTTGCGCATGCCGCCGGAGAGTTCGCTCGGGTAGTAGCTTCATGAAGTCGGCCAGGCCCACGAGCTTGAGCTTCATGCGCACGACTTCCTCGATGAGGGTGTCGGAAAGTTCGGTGTGCTCGCGCAGGGGCAGGGCGATGTTTTCGCCGAGAGGCATGGAGCCGAGCAGGGCGCCGTCCTGGAAGAGCACGCCCATGCGGCGGCGCATCTCCAGGGTTTCGGCCANGGACAGCCGGGAGAGATCGGAACCGCCNAGGACAATGCGGCCGGANTTGAGGGGAACAAGNCCCAGGATGTTGCGCAGCAGGGTGGATTTGCCGCAACCGGAACCACCCAGGATCACNCTCACCTGGCCGCCGGGCAAGGTNGTGTGGATGTCGCGCAGGACGATCCGCTCCCCATAGCCCACACTCACGTGCTCGAGCACGATCTCCGGCGATTCCATCCGCCTGGCCACGAATTCCCTCCCCGAAACGACGTTTGCGGTCGGTTACGCTGNGCACCCCCCAGCCCCGNCCNGACTCCCGGCCCCGGGGCGGAGGCCGCCTCTGTTCATCGGAAAATATAATTGAGCGCCGTAAAAAACAAATCCAAAAGNATCATGAGAAAAATGGATTGGACGACCGCCCTGGTGGTCCGGCGTCCCACGTCGGCCGCGCCTTCCCGGGCCAAAAATCCCTGCCAGCACGAGATCAAGGTGATGGTCACGCCGAAGCCGGCGCTTTTGACCAGCCCCGAAACCAGGTCGCGCATGGTCAGGAAATTGGCTGTCTGGGTGAAATAAACCTTGCCCGAGAGCCCGAGGGCCAGGGAGGAAAACACCCCGCCGGCCGTGATGCCCACGCAGTCGCCCCACAGGGTGAGCAGGGGGGCCATGACGCACATGGCCAGGAACTTGGGCCAGACCAAAAACCGGATCGGCGAAATGCCCATGACCTCCAAGGCGTCTATCTCCTCGGAAATGCGCATGGTGGCGATTTCGGCGGTGAAGGCCGCGCCGGCCCGGCCGGACAAAATGAGGCAGGTGAGCAGGGGCCCGAGTTCGGTGATGATGGAAAAGCCAACCAGATTGGCCACGTAGCTGAGCGCGCCGACCTTTTCAAGCTGCATGGCGGATTGCAAGGCCAGGATGATGCCCACGCAGGCCGAGATGACGCTGACGATGCCGAGGGAATCGGCCCCGATCCAGGACAAATGGCTCCAGATCCGCGAGCGCAGATGGGGCTTGGCCCGCTCGCGCCGCAAGACGGAGGACCGGATACAGTCAAGCAGGCCGTTGATCAGCCAGACAAACGTCCCCAGGTTGCCCGTGGAGGATGGCATGGGGCGTACCTCCCCGGAACATCAATCGGGCAGGCCGAAGAGTTCCCCGAGCTGNGTCAGGTTGAAAATTTTGCGNACCTGGGACGAGATGGCGACGATCCGCAGGGTCCGTTTGGATTCCAGCAGGATCTTGCGTGCCTCAATGAGAAGCGCCAGACCCGAACTGTCAATGTAGTCCAGTCCGGACAGGTCAAGAGCGACTTCCGGCGTCCCGGCCTCGATGACGCCCATGAGCGCCTTGCGCACCTTGGGCGTTACCGAGAAGTCGATTTCCCCGACCAGACTGGCGCTTCCAGGGGTCGGGCCCGGTTTGAGACCCCAGGTCTGGGCGTTCGATTCGCTTTCACTACTCACGGGATGTACCAACCTTGGGAGTTACGGTTCGGGAACCACGGCCGTGCCGAGCCACTGTTCCAGATGCACCGGCGGTGCCTGGCGCAAGGCCTCGGCCAGTTCCTCCCGGGTCACGGCGGCGGCCCCGACCTGAGAAACGGCGATTCCGGCACAGAAATTGGCCAACATGCAGGCGGTCAGCACATCTCGGCCCGCGGCCAAGCCACAGGCCAGGGCCGCCATGACCGAATCGCCGGCACCGGTCACATCGTACACACGTCGGGCCGCCGTGGGAATGCGCAAAACGTCGGACGGTTCGCGAAAAAGCGCAATACCCTCGGGCCCCAGGGTGATGCACAGATGGCGGCAATGGCAGCGGCGAAAGAGCGCCAACCCGGCCTTCAGGATATCCAGGCGCGAGCCGCCGGGCAGGCCCGCCATCTCGGCCGCCTCCTTGAGATTGGGCGTGAGCAGGTCGGCGCCGGCATAGAGATCGCGGTTGACGGGCTTGGGATCGACCAGCACGAGCGGTTTGCGGGCGCTGGCCTGGACCGCTTCGCGCAGGGCGGCCATGACCGCCGCGTCGATCACGCCCTTGGCGTAATCCGACACCACCACCACGGCCACGGAGGCCACGAGCCGACGCAGGCTTTGCGTCAGCAGGACCCGGCCAGTCTCGGACAGCGGCGCCTCGGTTTCCCGGTCCACCCGCACCACTTGCTGGTTCTGGGCGATGATGCGGGTCTTGATAGTGGTGGGACGGTCGAGCTCCCGGGCGAGNATGGCCTCGACCCCGTCGGCTTCGAGAATGGCCGTCAGCATCCGCCCGGCATCGTCGTCGCCCACGGCCGAAAGGAGCAAGGGTTTNGCGCCGAGAGCCGCCAGGTTGCGGGCCACATTGCCGGCACCCCCGGCCGTATGGCGCTCCGAGCGCACCCGGACCACCGGTACCGGCGCCTCGGGCGAAATACGGCCCACCTCGCCAAGCAGGTAGTGGTCGCACATGAGATCGCCGAGCACCANAATCGGCTGGCCGGCGAACNGGTCCAGGACCGGGAGCAACGTGCGCGGAGCCGGACCGTCGGTCATGACGTNGCATCTCCCTCGTCCTGGCCGAGGGCCAGACCGAAATGGGCGAGCAGGGCGTCCAGTTCCCGGTGGGAACTGAAGTGAAACGTGATCTTGCCGTGGTCCAGGCTCCCGCCGGTTTTGACCAGCACGCCGCAGCAGCTCGTCAGCCGGTCCTCGATGGTGCGCAGGGTCTGGTCCGGCGCCGCTTTGGGCCCCCGGGGCTTGGTTGCCGCCGACGCGGATTTTTCCGGTTGGGGCGCCTCGGGCAGGCAGCCATGGGCCTTGGCCCAGGNCACGGCCTCCTCGGCCTGNCGNACGGACAGGCCAGCGTCCACNATGCGNCGCCACANGGTATGGCGCAANGCGTCGTCGGTCAGGGCGAGCAAGGCCCGGGCATGACCTGCGGTCAGGGNACCGGACGACAAGTCGGCCTGCATGGGTTCGGAGAGCTGNAGCAGACGCAGGGTATTGGCCACGGCCGAACGGCTCATNCCCACGGTGCGGGCAATGGCTTCCTGGCTCATGCCGCACCGGGTCTGGAGCAGCTGGAGNCCGGAGGCCTGTTCCACGGGGTTCAAGTCCTCGCGCTGGAGGTTTTCGATGAGCGCCAGGGNCAGNCTCTGGGCATCGTCCACCTCCCGGACNAGNACCGGAATCTCGCGCAGNCCGGCAAGCCTGGCCGCGCGCCAGCGGCGTTCTCCGGCCACGATCTCGTAATCGGCCGTGCCGGCCCCGGTCACCGGGCGCACGAGCACGGGCTGGAGCAGTCCCTGTTCCCGGATGGACGCGGCCAATTCTTCCAGAGCCTGGCTCGAAAACACGCGCCGTGGTTGTTCCGGATTGGCCCGGATGGCCTCCAGGGCCACGGTCAGAATGTCCTGACCGGACCGTTCCTCGTGAAACCCGCCGAGCAGGGCCTCAAGGCCCCGTCCCAAACCTTTCTGGGCTTGCGCCATGCATGCCGTCCTTGTCTGAGCGATGTCTGCCGTGTGCGCCNNAAACGCTTCTTGACACGACCGGGTCAACGAGTACCTTTTTTTGATCCGATTTCCAATGCCGCGCACGGACAAAAGATCGCGTGCCGTCGGACGACACCCCCAAGGAGACACTCGTGCCGCCCATCAGCTCCCATCTGCTCGAACTTTTCGACGCCGCCGGCGCCCCGCGCGGCCTGCTTCTCAGTCCCGAACTCTGGGCCGCCGTNGCGGACCAGGTACGCCCCATNCTGCTCAAGGCCCTTCCGCACGTCGACCCGACCTACCGGCCCGAACCNGAGGAACGGCCCGAACCCATGGACGAGTGGGACACCTTGCTCGCCTATTGGGATTTCGCCTATCCGCCGTCCCGGGACGTGACCTGCGAACACTGCGGCAATACCACCCCGGACTGGACCCTGGATACCCCGCGCAAGTTCCGGTTGCGCGCGGCCAACCTGGCCGGTCAGGTGACGTTTCAATGCCAGGCCTGCCGGGCGCTCATCCTCAAAAAGCATTTCAAGAAACACGTGGCTGTGGAATGCCGGCCGTTCATCGAGAAGGGCTGACCCCTGCCTACGTCTCCAATAAAAAAGGGCCGTCGGTGCGCGCACCGACGGCCCTTTTTTATTGCGGCAACGATCACACCGCCGGGGCAGGGGCCCGGCGCACGACTTCCTGGGCCAGGGACAGATACGCTTCCGCGCCCCGGGATTTGATGTCGTGGGTGAGCACGGGCTTGCCGTAGCTCGGCGCCTCGGACAGGCGGATATTGCGCGGGATGAGCGTCTGGAAATAGAGCTTGGGGAAGCATTTCCAGACCTCGCGTTTCACGTGGCGGTTGAGCTTGTTGCGGCCGTCGTACATGGTGAGCAGTACGCCGAGCAGCTTCAGCCGGCTGTTGAAGCGGCGCCGCACCTGGTCATAGGTCCGCAGCAACTGGGCGATGCCCTCCAGGGCGTAATACTCGCACTGCAAGGGCACGAGCATTTCCGAGGCCGCGCACAGGGCGTTGAGAGTCATGAGCCCAAGCGACGGCGCGCAGTCCAGGAGAATGAATTCGTAGTCGTCGGCCAAGGTGCCGACGAGTTCCCGCAGGAAGTATTCCCGCCTGGGCTTGTCCACGAGTTCGATGTCGGCAGCCACCAGATCCGGCCCGGACGGCAGCACGCGCAGGCAGGGGAGTTCCGTGTCCACGATCGCATCCCGGGCCTGATCGGGCGTGTAGAGCACGGTGTAGAGGTTCGCCGCGACCTTGTCCGGATAGATGGAGAGACCGCTGCTGGCATTGGCCTGGGGATCGCAGTCAATGAGCAGGGTTTTTTTTTCCATCACCGCCAGGGACGCCGCCAGATTGACGGCCGTGGTTGTCTTACCCACGCCACCCTTCTGGTTGGCGATAACGATGACTCTAGCCATCTCGCAACTCCTTGGCGGGAAATACCCCGGTGAGTCCGGGGAGGCGCCTGAACGCCGGGANNTGTTTCACGTGAAACACCTCCCGGCGGGCTTATTCGCGAAAGGTCCGATGACAGAACGACTGGGCGTCCTGGAGGGATTCCATAAGCATGACGCAGCTTTCCACGTCATTTTTCTTCACGGCGTTAAGCAACTGTCCGGCCAGATGGGAAAAATCCTCGGCCTCATCCATCCAGGCCTCGTCAGCCAACTGGTGCATCCGAGCGGCCAGGCGGGCAAATCGGGAAACCGAGGCTTCGTCCGGCAGATTCGCTTCCTCGATTTGGCCAGAAATGGTGGCAAAGACCGCTTCGAGATCACGCTTCGTGGTCTTGAAATCCATCACCCTGTTCCGTCCTTAAGGCGGTNATAATAGGTTCCTGAACAAGCGGCATTAGAGGAATGACCGCATCCTGTCAATATCAAACGCGATAATATTCACGGTACCANGCAATAAACCGCTCNATACCGGTCTCGATNGGCGTGGCCGGAGCAAATCCGACATCCGCGATCAAGTCGTCCACATTGGCCCGGGTGGCCGGCACATCGCCNGGTTGCATGGGNAGCAGTTCCTTGATGGCCTTCTTGCCCAAGGCCTTTTCAATGGCCTCGATATACCGGGTCAGGCTGACGCAGCTGTTGTTGCCGATGTTGTAAATGCGGTACGGCGCCGGACTCGTGCCGGGATCGGGCTGGGCCGGGTCCCAGTTCGGATTGGGCTGGGCCGGCTGCATGGTCACCCGGTACACACCCTCGATGATGTCGTCGATGTAGGTGAAATCGCGCTCCATGTTGCCGTAGTTGAAGACCTTGATGGGCTCGCCGGCCAGGATGGCCTTGGTGAAAAGAAACAGCGCCATGTCCGGCCGGCCCCACGGTCCGTAGACCGTGAAAAAACGCAGCCCCGTGCAGGGCAGCTTGAACAGATGGCTGTAGGAATGGGCCATGAGTTCGTTGGACTTTTTGGAGGCCGCGTACAAGCTGATGGGGTGGTCCACGTTGTCGTGAACGGAAAAGGGCATGGCCGTGTTAAGGCCGTAGACCGAACTCGACGAGGCGAACACGAAATGCTCGACCTCATGGAGACGGCAGTTTTGCAGGATGTTGAAATAGCCCACGAGGTTGGAATTCACGTAGTCCTCGGGGTGGGTGAGGCTGTGGCGCACGCCGGCCTGGGCAGCCAGGTTCACCACCCGGTGAAACCGGCCCGCGGCAAACAGCTGGTCCATGGCCGGCCGGTCGGCCATGTCGGCCTTGACGAAACGGAAATTCGTCTCCTTCGCGAGGATGTCGATGCGGTCCTGCTTGAGCGCAACCGAATAGTACGGGCTCATGACATCGAGCCCGGTCACGGTGTGGCCCAGGGACAGAAAACGACGACAGAGATGAAAGCCGATAAAGCCGGCGGCGCCGGTGACGAGAATATTCATGCGTATCCTGGTTTATGGTCAGATGCGGCCTGTGCGAAAAGCAAAACTCCCTCAAGCAGTTGCGGCACGACGTCAAAAACGCCCGCGGCCACCGGGGGTGCCCCTGTGGCCGCCTGGCACCCTCGGACCGGACAGCCTGCGCTCACGCCTTTTCCCCCTGATCGGGGACGGTGGATTCAGGCGGCAAGGCCGCCGCACGCTGCTCCTGCGGGTCAGCGTCAGTCCTTGGTGCGGTGGGCTTCACGTCGTTTCCCAGAGCATGAAAAAAAGACCGGATAAAATCAAGAGGCACGGGAATGATGGTCGCGGCATGGCTCTCGGACGCCATTTCACGCATGGTCTGGAGATAGCGCAGCTGCAAGGCCTCGGGATGCTGGCCGATGATCTTGGCCGCCTCGGCCAGCCGGGTGGAGGCCTGGAACTCGCCCTCGGCATTGATGACCTTGGCCCGGCGTTCGCGCTCGGCCTCGGCCTGCTTGGCCATGGCCCGCTGCATCTCCTGGGGCAGGTCGATGTACTTGAGCTCCACGTTGGCGACCTTGATGCCCCAGGGACCGGCATGCTGGTCCAGGATNGTTTGNACCTGCTCGTTGACCTTGTCNCGNTGNGCCAGGATCTCGTCGAGNTCCACGCCNCCGCACACNCTGCGCAGGGTGGTCTGGGAGATCTGGGAGGTGGCGTACATGTAGTCCTCGACCTCNANNATGGCCTTGAGCGGGTCGACCACCCGGAAATAGACCACCGCGTTGACCTTGATGCTCACGTTGTCCCGGGTGATGACGTCCTGGTTGGGCACGTCCATGGCAAAGGTCCGCATGGANACNCNNGTCATGCGGTCAAGNACCGGCAGCAGGATGATGAGCCCCGGCCCCTTGGGCCGGATGACCCGGCCGAGCCGGAAAATGACCCCGCGCTCGTATTCGTTGAGCACGCGCAGGGACGTCATCAGAAACAGGACGATCAGAATAAGCAGGGGGACGATGCCGATCATGGAAACCTCCGTGAAACGGTCCCAAAGGTTACGCCGCGGGGAGAGCGGAATCTCCCTCCACTTCCAGGGTCATGTCGTCTCGCCCGGTGACCACCACCGTCTGGCCGGGGGCGAGCGTAAGGGGCGTTGCCGAGCGCGCCTGCCACAATTCACCGTTGATGAAAACCTTGCCGCTCGTACCCTGCCAGTGCCGCACCGTGGCGGTCTGGCCCGCAAGCGCCGCGACACCGCTGACCGGTCGCCGCAACTGGGCCTTGGCCACAAGATAGCCCATGAAGCCAAGCAGCCCGGCCAGCCCCAGGACTGTGGGTAAAACGAGCCCGAGCGGCAACCCGCCCAACCCATCGCCCCGGAAAAGCAGCATGGAGCCGAGGAGAAAACTGGCCAGCCCGGCCAGGCCAAGCAGCCCGAAACTCGTAATGAACAGTTCCAGTACGAAAAAGACCGCGCCCAACAGCAGGAGCAAGAGCCCGGCCGTGTTGGTCGGTAACACGGACAAGGCGTACAAGGCGAGGAGCAGGCTCAAGGAGCCGATCACACCAGGGAGGATCGCGCCCGGGGTGGTGAGCTCGAAATAGAGGCCGGCCAGGCCAAGCAGCAGCAGGATATAGGCGATCTGGGGATCGAGCAGCCAGGATAAAATACCGTGACGCAGGCCGGTTGCGTAGGTTTGCACAAGGACATCAGCGGCCGTGAAATGGGTCGTCACACCGCTTGCCATGGTCAGACCGCGCTTGCCGAGTTGGGCGAAAAGATCGGTGCGATCCATGGCCACGAAATCGATGACACGGCTCTGGGCCGCTTCCAGGGCGTCGAGATTGGCTGCCTTGGTGATCGATCGCATGTACCAGCCCACGTTGCGGTCGTTGCGGGTCACGAGTCCGCGCAGCAAGCTCTGAAGATCATTTTGGATCTTGGCGTTCATGGTGCCCTTGATGTCGCCGCCGCCAGGCCCCACGGGCGAAGCCGAGCCGATGGTGGTCTGGGGTGCCATGGCCGCGACCGTGGCCGCCGCCACCAAAAAGACCCCGGCCGAAGCTGCTCGGGCGCCCGACGGCGCCACCCAGACCACGATGGGCAGGGGCGAGGCCAGCATAGCCTTGACCATGCGCCGCATGACGTCAATGGAGCCGCCCGGGGTATCGAGCACGAGAAGGACCATGTCGTTGCCGTCGCGGCGGGCTCTGTCCAAAGCGGCATCGAGCAGATCGGCCTGGATGGGGGAGATGGCCGTGGCAATGCTGACTTCCAGGGCCGAAAGGGACTGGTGTCCGGGAACGGGCGCCGCCAAGGCCACCGATGTCGCCAGGACAAGGCCGAGGAACAGCGAGAAGGCGCGACTAGGACGTGCCGCGACCAAGGGTTGCCAGCACATGGGTCCAGACCTCCTTGGCACCCGCAAGTAGGGTGCCCGGATCAGGCAGGATACTGCACGGGATACCGATCAGGCTGGCTTCCTGGAAGGGAACGGAAGGAAGCGACAGCACCGTGGCCGCATCGCCCCCGAAAATCGCCAACCTGTCCGGGGATAGCCGGCGCAGACCGGCCAGGAAAATGTCCGGTTGGGGGCGCAAGGTCTCGCCTTCGGGCAGGGCCAGGGGCCAAAACGCGACAAGTCCGCGACCGGCCAGGCCCAGATCGCGGATGAGCGCTCGCCACAAGGCGCTTCGGCGCGGCTCCGACCGTCCGGTCAAATCGAACCCCAGATCGAGATAGGTGATGACCAGGCGCGGCCCAGGCGGCGCCTTGGCCAAAAGCCCGGGCCAAGGTGCCGGCCAGGTAGCCGGGTCGGACTCCGGTTGCGACGGCACCTCGACCGGTGGCGTCACGTCCGGCGCAGCCGAGGCTTCAGCTTCGGGCAGCGCTTCGGGATCGATATAGAGATAGCGGACCCCGGCCTGCTGCCAGACACGCAGGCGCTCGGGCACGTTTACAAGCGAATCAAGGAGTCCCATATTTTCCAGGCCATTTCCGTCTTGGGCAGGGCGGACCAGGTTTCCCGACCGCCGGCGGCGGTCAGGACCACGGCCTCGTTGGTGGCCGCGGCAAAGCCGGCATCGGTGCGCCCGATGGGATTGCCCACCATGAGATCGCAGTTTTTGCGCGTGAGCTTGCCCTGGGCATTTTCGACCAGATTGTCGGTCTCGGCGCAAAAGCCGATCAGGCGTTGCCCGGTTCCCTTGGCCGCGCCCATGGCGGCCAGGATATCACGCGTGGGCCGAAAGACCAGTGGCGGCGCGCCATTGGCCATGTCCTTCTTGAATTTTCCGCCACCGGGTAGGGGTTCGGGCGCGAAATCGGCCACGGCCGCGGTCATGGCCCCGATATCCATGCTTGGCCAAAGATCGAGGCAGGCTTCGTACATCTGGCTGGCCGAGGTCACGGGAACAACCTGGACGGAATCCGGGAACCACCAGGAAACCGGCCCCGAGACTACGCTGACGTCCGCGCCGCGCAGCCAGGCCGCCATGGCCAGGCAGGCGCCCATACGCCCCGTGGACGGGTTGGACCAGAACCGGGCCGCGTCGAAATATTCCCGGGTCGGACCGAGGCTAACGAGCACCTTTTTGCCGGCCAAGTCCTGAGGGGTGAGTGCGCGTACGATGGCGGCGAAAATCGCTTCGTCCCGGGCCAGTCGGCCTTGGCCGGTCTCGCCGCAGGCCATTTCCCCCCATTCCGGCAGGACGCCGATCACGCCACGAGCGAGCAGTTTGTCCCAGTTCTCCCGGGTGGCCGCGGCCTGCCACAGCCTGGGATTCATGGCCGGAGCCACGAGGATCGGGCCCGTAAAGGCCAGCACCTGGCAGGCGAGCAAATCGTCGGCCAGACCATAGCACATCCGGGTCAGGAAATCCGCCGAAGCCGGGACCACGGCCAGGCAATCGGCTTCCTGGGCCGGTGCCAGATGGGCAAACCGGGCCGATTCGGGCGAAAACATGTCCGAACGCACGGGCGAGGCGCCGAGCGCTTCGAACGAAAGCGGGGTGACAAAGTGCTTGGCTGCCTCGGTCAAGGTCACGGCCACCTTGGCCCCTGTCGTGAGCAAGCGCCGGGTGAGCGGCAAGGCCTTAAAGGCCGCAATGCTGCCGGTGACGCCCAGATGCACCTGGCGACCAAGATAGCCGGTAACGTCCAAATGACTGGTCTGCATGCCTGTTTCCCGAACGCCCGGGTTGGAGTATGGCTTGCCGGGCATAGGCCGGTATAGGCCATAAGAGCGCTTGGCGTAAAGCGTTGCGTGGGGAGGGGAGAGAAGGGACGGGGAAGACGCCTCCGGCGGCCGGGGGGAATAATTCCCCCCGGACCCCCTTGATAACGGGGATATGGGGGAAGGTGATGGAAGCGGTGGCGAGAATCGTGTTTGAGGGCGAATTGCAAGGGCTGCTGCACAAGCCCTGGCCTGGGGGCGTGGTGCGCTACCCGGTCGATCGCCGGGCTTCGCTCAAGGACGTGATCGAAGCCCTGGGACCGCCCCATACCGAGGTCCACGGGCTGGTTGCCTATGGCCAGGAGGTGGATTTTTCCACCTTGCTCGAACCCGGGATGGAAGTGACCGTGGCTCCGGCGAGGTTTCCCATCGATGTCACCAGGGTCACGGTCTTGCGGCCGCAGCCGTTACCACGTCTGGCCTTTGCCGCCGATGCCAATGTGGGCAAGCTCGCGACCTTGCTGCGGCTGCTCGGTTGGGACACGACCTTTGCGCGCGATATCGACGATGCGAGCCTGGCCGAACTGGCCTGCACCCAAGGCCGCGTGGTCCTCAGCCGCGATCGCAACTGCCTCAAGCGCTCGAAAATCGTCCACGGACGGCTCGTGCGCGCCAATGATCCCCTGAAACAAGTGCGTGATATTGTGCTGGCTTACGGCATTAAGGAACAATCACGCCCGTTCAGCCGCTGTCTGCGCTGCAACGAACCCCTGGTGGCCGTGGACAAGGCGAGTGTCTGGGACAGGCTGGAACCGCGCACCAAGCTCTACTACGACAGCTTCTGGCGCTGCCCGGCCTGCCAGCGCATCTACTGGGCCGGTTCCCACCATGACGGCATGCTGCGCTTGCTCGAAACGCTGTGACGCGATCAAAGGAAGGCTGGTGCCCGATCCGTCGGCATCGGGTCACCCTCGACCAAAGAGGGGAAGTCGGAAGATGCGGCGCGCGGGATCGCGTTACGCGAGGCCCTTGTCCCGGTACAACGTCAGATGCCAATGGTAGATACGCTGGGCCAGATCGTCGATGACGTTGTCCGTGACCTTGGCCCAGGCGATTTTTCCGGAATCGGCCTGACGCGAACCACTGGCAATGAATTCCATGCCAAGGGTCATGTCGCCACTGACCGGTTCGAGGCGGATGTTGTTGATCTTGGCCACCAGCCAGTATTCCTCGAGCTGTTTGGGCAGTTTTTCGGCGAAGGTAAAAAAAAGGATGAACCGGTCGCCTTTGCCCAGCACGAAATCCTGTTCTTTGATGACGGCGCGGCGCAAGCTCAGACGCAGTCCACCAGCGGACATATTGTCCAGGAAAGCCAGATTGTTTTTAAAATGCGCCAGAGGGATGGTGGGCTTATTGATATCGAATCCACCACTGGCATCGTATTTCCAAAAAGCAAGATGAGAAAATTTTTGTAAATCCGGTTTCAGGCGCAAACTCTTGCGGCGCTGAGTCCCTTGAATTGTGTCCGGAATCGAAACCGCAACTTGAACGACGTTGGACTTTGATTGTCGTATACGGAGTATTTTTGTTTCAAAAGAATAAAATATTTCCCGATGTTTGTCCTCACGTTCGACAATTCGGAAAAAACAGTTCATTCCCTGGCCTATGAAACGATCTTTCAAAGAACCGACACCATCGAGTTCGAGCACCATGGCCGAAACATCCATGGCCACAAGCAAACCAGTAACATTCGAAATATTTGATGCTTCCTGACTGAAGCGTATATGCATTTTTGATCGCTGTAGCAATGCATTATCAAGAATTGCAGCTACGCGAAGACGTTCCTGTTCTTCCTCCTTGGAGTGTTTTCGTTTGCGCAATAAATCGAAAACCATGAATAAGGAACCTCGTGAGACAGCTTATTCGGCCAATTCAATCAGGATACGCCCATCAAAAAGGTGAATACCCATCACCGTGCCCCGGTGTCAATGAACACCCCGGCTGTATCACTTCGCGAGATAATCCAATTTGCGCTGAATAACCATGGGATTAGGATACCAATCCTTGATGGTTTCATAAAGCTGTCTGGCCGTGTTCTTGTCGCGATGCGCCTCGGCTGCCTCGGCTAGGGCGAAGCCGGCCTGGGCACGCCATTTCGGCGCTACGGTCTCGTCCTGCAAGACCGACTGCCAGATGACCGCGGCCTGCTCCGGTTGGCCGGATGTGGCCAGCAAGCCGGCCAAACGCAGGGAGCACGGCGCAGTCGTCGCGGGGGGCAGGTCCATCTGGCGGCAGCCTTCGAGACTCTGCCGGGCCGCAGGCAGGTCATGCCGCTTGGCATAGGCCTGTTCCCGATGCAGGGCGACCCAAATCCGCTGATCAGGGGACAAATCCGTGCGCGCCCCCAGGGTTTGCAGCACATCGAGCGCCTTGGCCGTATTCTCCATCTGGAGGGCCACATCCACGGTCGTCACGAGCAAATCGACCAGCGCCGGGTCGTCGGGATCGACTTCGAGCCTGGCCGCGTCGAGGAGCGGAACCGCCGCTGCCGGATTGCCCCAGACAATGAGGGAGATATCGATCAACCGGCGCCAGGCCTCCACGCGTCCGGCGCCTTGGGCAAAGGTTTGCAGGTAGTGCTGATAGTCCGCTTCGGCCTGGGTGTAATTGCCAGCCAGCCACGCCTGACGGGCGCGTTCGAGCTGCCGGGCCGCCTTTTCCTGGGGCGGCTCACTGGTGCAGGCCTGGCCCAGAAACAACAGGGCCAGGCCGACCAGAACCAGCGGCCTCCAGCCGTGCATTACCCTTCGCACGGCCCCATATCGGTCGGATCGACCAGATCGAAGCCGGTGGCCGTGACATTGTCTTCCATCCGCACGAGCATGACGCCCTGGGTGGCGCGTCCCACCGAGGAGATGCCGGACACGGACAAGCGGATGATCTTGTTGGCCGAGGTCAAAAGCAGCAGTTCGTCGTCCTCGCCCACCATGACCGCGCCGATGACCGACCCGGTCTTGGGCGTCACCCGCATGTTGATGACACCGAAGCCACCCCGGTTGCGCAGGGGGTAGTGTTCGATGGACGTGCGCTTGCCGTAGCCGTTGGCGGAGACGGTCAGGACTTCGGTGCGGCCGTTGCCGGCAATGACCACGCCGGCCGCCACCCGATCGCCGCCCTTGAGGGCCACGCCCTTGACCCCGGAAGCCGAGCGGCCCATGGGCCGGATATCGGACACCTGGAAGCGGATGGACAGCCCCTGCATGGTGGCGAGCAAAATCTCGGCCGAGGCGTCGACTTCGCGCACCATGAGCAGTTCGTCGCCCTCTCGCAGGCTCACGGCAATGATGCCCGTGCTGCGGCAGTTCTTATAAAGCTCGGTGGAGGAGCGCTTGACCATGCCGCGCTTGGTCACGAACAGGAAGTAGCGGTCCTCGGAAAAGTCGCGGATGGCGAGCGCCGTGGCCACGAACTCTTCCTTGTCCATGGGGAGCAGGTTGGCGATATGGGCGCCCTTGGCCGTACGCTGGCCCTCGGGAATCTGGTGCACGGGCAGCATGAACATACGGCCAAGGTTGGTGAAAAGCAGCAGTTGCTGGTGGTTGGTGGTGGTGCAAAACGACTGAACAAAGTCGTCGGCCGAAGTGGACACACCCGCCACACCCTTGCCGCCGCGTTTTTGCTGCTGGTAGTTGTCCATGCGCGTGCGCTTGATGTAGCCGCGCCGGGACAGAGTGATGACCACGTCGTCGTCGGGAATGAGATCGAGGATGTTGATGCCGTCCAGGTCCTGCAAGATCTCGGTCTTGCGCGGGGTGGCGAACCGAGTCTTGAGGTCCGTGATCTCGTCACGGATGACGCCGCGCAGGACTTCGTCGTTTTCGAGGATGCTGCGCAGGTATTCGATGAGCTTAATAAGCTCGTTGTATTCGTCGATGAGCTTCTGGCGTTCGAGGTTGGTCAGGCGCTGCAAACGCATGTCCAAAATGGCCTGGGACTGGCGCTCGGACAGGCTGAAGCGTTCCATCAAACGCTCCTTGGCCTCCTGGGGCGTCTTGGAAGCCCGGATGATGGACACGACCTCGTCGATGTTGTCGAGTGCAATGCGCAGGCCTTCGAGAATGTGGGCCCGCTCCTCGGATTTGCGCAGATCAAAGGCCGTGCGGCGCAGGATCACTTCGCGGCGGTGGGCCAGGAAGTGTTCNAGGATCTGCTTCAAATTGAGGGTGGCGGGGCGGTTGTCGGCCACCACCATCATGTTGATGCCAAACGAGGTTTCGAGCGGCGTGTACTTGTACAGGGCATTGGTCACGATGTCCGGGATGATGCCCTTGCGCAGGTCGAGCACGATGCGGATGCCCTTGCGGTCGGATTCGTCGCGCAGATCGGACACGCCGTCGATGCGGTGGTCGTTGATAAGGGCCGCGATCTTTTCGACCAGGGAGGACTTGTTGAGGGCATACGGGATTTCCCGGATGACCACGGCNTGCAAGTCCTTTTTACGGTNCTCGATCTCGACCTTGCCCCGGATCTTGATNCTGCCGCGACCGGTGGTGTAGGCCTCGATCAAGCCCTTGCCGCCGTAGATGGCGGCNCCGGTCGGAAAATCCGGGCCNTTGANCAGGGTNATNAGNTCGGCAATGGNGCAATCNGGCTTNTCGAGNANNAGNAGCAGNCCGTCGCACAGCTCGCCCANGTTGTGGGGCGGAATGTTGGTGGCCATGCCCACGGCGATGCCCGAGGTACCATTNAAAAGCAGGTTNGGCACCTTGGTGGGCAGGACTTCCGGNTCCTCNAGGGAGTTGTCGTAGTTGGGCCGAAANCCAACCGTCTCCTTTTCGATATCAGCCAGAAATTCNCCGGCCAGCTTNGACATGCGCACTTCGGTGTATCGCATGGCCGCNGCAGAATCCCCGTCGATGGAGCCGAAGTTGCCCTGNCCGTCCACAATGGGATCGCGCATGGAAAANTCCTGGGCCATGCGCACCAGGGCGTCGTAAACGGCCTGGTCACCGTGGGGATGATACTTACCGATGACGTCACCGACGACGCGAGCGGATTTCTTGTAGGGCCGGTTGAACGTGTTGGACAACTCGTGCATGGCGAACAAAATGCGTCGGTGCACGGGCTTGAGTCCGTCGCGTACGTCCGGGATGGCCCGTCCGATGATGACGCTCAGGGAATACTCAAGATACGATTTCTTGAGTTCCTCTTCGATCTGAATGACATTGCTCACTGGTGGCTCCAATCAACGGTTAGGCGGGGTATGCGATCGATGCCTCCGGCGGCCGGGGCGCTGCCCCGGACCCCGCCGGGGGGATCATCCCCCCGGACCCCTGGAAAAAATTGTCATGTGGTGAAACAACCTCATGGGCGAGATACATCCCAAAATGGGATTCCAAAGGGCAGCGCCCTTTGGCCGCCGGAGGCGTCTCTCCCCACACTCCACCTAAATATCCAGTTCCCGTACGGACAGGGCGTTTCGTTCAATGAAATCGCGCCGGCCTTCGACCTGTTCGCCCATGAGCTGGGAGAAGATGTCGTTGGCTTCACCGGCATCCTCGATGGACACCTGGAGGAAACTGCGCTTTTCCGGGTTCATGGTGGTTTCCCAGAGCTGTTCCGGGTTCATTTCGCCCAGGCCCTTGTAGCGCTGGATATTGATGCCCTTTAAGGCCGTGTCCATGACCGCCTTGTAGAGGTCGAAAAAGCCCGACAGTTCCCGGGTCTCTTCCTTGAAGCGCATGGAGAGCGGCAGGACCGGGCAGGCGGCGAGCAAGGCGGCATAGGCTTCATGGGCCCGGCGGTAGATCTTGGAGCTGAAAAACTCCACGGCGATGCGGTACCGGGCCTGGCTCTGGGTCACGAACGCGGCGTAAAGCCGGCGCTCGTCCTCGGTTTCCTCGATCTCGGTTTCGAGGGCATAGCCCTTTTCGGCCAGGTACGGGACCAGGCCCTCGGGATAGGCGTCACCGGCAAAATCCGACGGCGACAGCCGGTCATGGCCGAGCAGGGCGGTGAAAAGGTCGTCGGGCAGACCCACGCCCGTGGCCTCGTGCAGCCGCGATTCGAGGAAGCGGATCTTTTCAAGCAGCCCGGTCAACTCCTGACCGGAGAAAACCGCCTCGCCCGAGGTCACGGTCACATCCTGGCCCACGCGGCCGAGAAGGAAATCGGACAGCTCCTCGTCGTCCTTGATGAAGCGTTCGAAATCGCCCTTGAACACACGGTACAGCGGCGGCTGGGCGATATAGATGTAGCCGTTGGTGATGAGCCGCTCGTAGCGCCGGTAGAAAAACGTCAAGAGCAAGGTGCGGATATGGGCACCGTCCACGTCGGCATCGGTCATGATGACGATCTTGTGGTAGCGCAGGCGGGCATAATTCTCGTTTTCGCGTTCCTCGTTCTCGTCATCGCCCATGTACGGCGTGGGTCCCATGGCCGTGATGAGATTGCGGATTTCCTTGTTGCCGAGCATCTTGTCCGTGCGTGTGCGCTCGACGTTTAAGATCTTGCCGCGCAGGGGCAAGATGGCCTGGAAGCGCGGATCGCGCCCCTGCTTGGCCGAGCCGCCTGCCGAATCGCCCTCGACGATGTAGAGTTCGGATTCCTCGGGGTTTTTGCTCTGGCAGTCGGCCAGCTTGCCGGGCAAGGAATGGTCGGACAGGGCACCCTTGCGCCGCACGAGTTCCTTGGCCTTGCGCGCCGCTTCCCGGGCCCGGGCCGCGTCCACGGCCTTTTCGACGATGGCCTTGGCGTCCTTGGGGTTTTCCTCGAAGTGCACGTTGATGGACTCGAACACGGCCTTGGCCACGATGCCGGCCACTTCGGAATTGCCGAGCTTGGTCTTGGTCTGACCCTCGAACTGGGGCTGGGGGAGTTTGACCGAAACCACGGCGGTGAGTCCCTCGCGCACGTCGTCGCCGGTCAGCTTCTGCTTGAATTTCTTGGGGATATCAGCCTTTTCGATATAGGCGTTGATGGCCCGGGTGAGTGCCGTCTTGAAGCCCGCCAAGTGGGTGCCGCCTTCGCGGGTGCGGATGTTGTTGGCAAACGTCAGCACCTCTTCCTTGTAGTTGGCGTTGTACTGGAGGGCAAAATCCACCATGACGCCTTCTATCTCGGACTGGCCTTCGATCATGTCGTGGATGACCTGTTCGCCGGAGTTGAGGTCGGCCACGAAACTCTTGAGCCCACCGTCAAAGCGGTAAGTGACGCGCTCGTTGCTGCGTTCATCGCGGAAGTCGATCTCCAGGCCCCGGTTCAGGTAGGCCAGTTCCTCGAAGCGTTTGGCCAGGGTCTCGTGGGAGAACTGGTTGGTCTCGAAGATCTCCTCGTCGGGCAGGAAGCGGATGGTGGTGCCGGTATTGTCCGCCTCGCCGATGACCGTGAGCTGGGTCACGGGCACGCCGCGCTCGTAGCGCTGCTGATACTTCTTGCCGTTGCGGCGCACGGTGACTTCGAGATACTCGGACAGGGCGTTGACCACGGACACGCCCACGCCATGCAGACCGCCCGAGACCTTGTAGGACTCGTTGTCGAACTTGCCGCCGGCGTGCAGCACGGTCATGACCACTTCCACGGCCGGCCGGTGCTCCTTGGGGTGCATGTCC
>JGI20225J20221_1001768_pt1 | contig 19747 bp, 19 predicted proteins | sample BioMet4_FD_20221 | JGI IMG/M metagenome (IMG submission 20221) | reverse complement strand
GGCGAGAGAACAACGGAGAAGGTGTAATCATGAAAAACAAAAGAGATTTAATCTTATCCGCAATTTTACTAATAGTGCTTTTTTGTGTGTCTTGGTTTGTTAATGGTGAACTAGATTCTTATATACGTCGTATTGTTAACTTATGCTTAATTTATGCAATTATTGGTCTGTCTATGAATGTAACCAATGGTTTCACAGGACAGTTTTCGCTGGGGCAGGCTGGGTTTATGGCTATAGGTGCTTATACTGTTGGTATTTTTACTGTTCCGGTGGAACTAAGAGCCAATGTTTTTTATGCTGTACCAATGAATCCACTTATTGCCGGTATTCAAATGCCGGTATGGCTGGCACTTATAGTTGGGGGTCTATTGGCTGCTTTGGTCGCATTCCTTATTGGTACACCGGTCTTGCGCTTGCGAGGAGACTACTTGGCTATTGCCACTTTGGGATTTTCTGAAATAATTCGTATTTGTATTACTAATGCATCATCTTTTACAAATGGAGCACTAGGTATTAAGGATATTCCACCACTAAATGATGTTCGTTATATTTTTGTGGTTACAGCCATTACGTTTGCGTTTATTGCGGCATTAATTAATTCTTCGTATGGTCGGGCATTTAAGGCTATCCGTGAAGATGAAATAGCCGCGGAAGCTATGGGTATAAATCTTTATAAACATAAATGCTTAGCTTTTATGATTAGTGCATTTTTTGCTGGTATTGGTGGTGGATTGTATGGCGCTTTACTTGGTACCGTTGATCCTAAAAACTTTCTATTTACATTGACGTACAACTTTCTGCTTATTATAGTTTTAGGTGGTATGGGCAGTATTACAGGCAGCATGTTGGGGGCTGTGATAGTTACAGCAGGCCTAGAATATTTGCGTATATTTGATGAACCTTTAGAAATTTTTGGCACTATGATACCACTTTTCCGTCCAGGCTTACGTATGGTTATGTTTTCAGCATTACTAATGGCCTGCGTACTTTTCTGGCGACATGGTATTATGGGAACCAGAGAAATTACTTGGAGCAAGCTGATAGCGTTTTGCAAAAATCCTCTCGGCTTTTTTAAGCGGAAAGGAGCAGCCCAATGAGTAGTATTCTAAAAACAAATGCTGTTACCATGCAATTTGGCGGTGTTACTGCCGTAAATAATTTGGAATTAGAAATTAATGAACATGAAATAGTTGCTCTTATTGGACCTAATGGTGCCGGTAAAACGACTGCTTTTAATATGATTACAGGGGTTTATACTCCTACCAAGGGAACCGTAGTCTATACTGACAATAATGGTAAAGAATGCGATATTACGGGCATGAAACTTAGCGAAATCGCTAAAATTGGTATTGCGCGTACTTTCCAAAATATCAGACTGTTTAAAGACCTGACGGTTTATGAAAATGTAATTATTGCAAAACATTTGCATATAAAATCTAATTTCATGTCAGCTGCTTTACATTTACCTTGGTATAATGCGGAACAAAGCAAAGCAGAAATAGAGGTAGAAGCGTTATTACGCAAAGTAGACTTGTGGGATATGCGCGAAGAAAAAGCTTCGTCTTTACCCTATGGTAAACAACGTCGCTTAGAAATTGTACGGGCGTTAGCAACAGAACCAAGATTGCTGCTTCTAGACGAACCGGCTGCGGGCATGAATCCTAAGGAAACAGAAGAGTTAACGAGTTTTATTAAAGAAATTCGCGATGAATATAATTTGACAATATTTATGATTGAACATCATATGGGGCTAGTTATGGAAATCTCCGATCGCATTTATGTTTTAGATTTTGGTGAAACTATTGCTAAAGGCATTCCTTCAGAAATTCAAAATAATCAGCGTGTTATAGAAGCGTATTTGGGGGTGGACGAGGATGCTTAAAGTAGAGAATTTGGTAGTGTCCTATGGTGGTATCGAAGCTTTAAAAGGCATTTCACTAGAAGTGCCTGATGGTAAGATCGTAACTTTAATTGGGGCAAATGGCGCTGGGAAAAGTACACTTTTGCGCAGCATTATAGGCCTGGTTAAAGTAACTTCCGGAGAAATTACTTATAACGAGCAAAAAATAAACGGGCTTAATTCGCAAAAAATAGTACAAACAGGCATAACTTTAGTACCGGAAGGACGCAGGGTATTTCCTAACTTATCAGTTTTAGAAAATTTAAAAATTGGTGCCTATATGCGTAACGACAATGATGAAATTGAAAAAGATATAAATTGGGTTTACGAACTGTTCCCTAGATTAAAAGAACGCAGCTGGCAGATGGCTGGAACATTATCCGGCGGCGAACAACAAATGTTGGCGGTGGGCAGAGCTTTAATGTGCAGACCTAAGCTTATGATGATGGATGAACCTTCTTTGGGCCTTGCCCCTCTTATAATAAAAGATATTTTTAGAATTATTAGGGAAATTAATAAACAAGGCATGACGATTTTACTTATTGAGCAAAATGCGAATATGGCTTTGAAAATTGCTGATAAGGCTTATGTATTGGAAACAGGTAATATTACAATGCATGGTACCGGGAGTGAACTTTTGGAAAACCCGGAAGTTGCGGCTGCTTATCTAGGCAAAAAGAAAAAAATTTAAAAAATGACGCTCAAGTGAAGTGTAGTATAATCACGGGAGCGTCATTTTTAATGTTTCTTTTCCTGCTTTATGTTATAATTAGCCAATAATATAGATAGTAGGTGAAATTATTGCAAGAAGAAGTAGATGAAAGTACGAAGATACATAAATTAAAAGCTTTAGTAGGTATATCATTGTTGCTTGTATTACTTTGGTGGGCACATACATCTTCGCTTTTTTTCCATCCCCATTCTGCGGAAGATTTGCATAGGTGGGTAGATAGTTTTGGTGCTTGGGGATCATTGGTTTATATAGGACTTTATATTTTACGGCCTGTCCTTTTAATTCCCAGTATTTTTTTCAACCTTAGTTCAGGGATTCTCTTTGGACCGTGGTTTGGAATTTTATATTTGTTAATTGGTGGATTAGGAAGCGCCTGGTCTTTTTTCCTTTTCGGCCGACTTAGCAGTAATAAAGAAAGCAAATTGCAACGTTATGGCGGAAAATGGGGAAAACGGCTTGATAGCTATCTGTCTACAGAAAATAGTTTTATGCGCATGCTTTGGTTACGCATGGTGCCAATTTTTCCTTACGATCCTGTTAGCCTAGTGGCAGGATGCAGCAGCATGAAACCTAGTGTTTACACAGCCGCAACATTAGTAGGTATGTTGCCTGGTGCAATTGCATACAACTTTTTCTCTGCTAATTTTTTAAGTGGTTATGGCATTTGGTTAGGGGTTGCCATGTTAGCGGCTGCCTTTGGTATACCAATGGCTTGGTGGTATTTTGGCGGAGAAAGAAAAGCTTTTTAAGGAGTGTGTTAAGCGATGAAGCTATATGTTTGGCGACACAACAAAACTTATCATAGCCATAGTATGATTAATGAGCCTTGTATCTTAAATGATTTTTATTTGGATGCTATTGCCATTGTAGCGGCAAATAGTTTGGACGAGGCATTGCAAAAATTGGCTGATCAGGATAAAGGTTGGCGGGTAGAAGACTTACGAGTACTTACACCCCAAATATATTCTTTAGAAGATGCTCAAGTGATTTTTACGGAAATTCGTGGTAGTATAGAACATTTGTAACTAATTACTTGTGTAAGAAATGCTTAATTTGCTGTAATTTAGGAGGTTTTCAAATGTCAAGTAGTGTGGAAATGGAAATGAAATTAGTAATAGCTAGAAAAGACTTATCTAAATTTTTTGCGCAAACACTTATTAAAAATTCCATTATTGCAGGAAGCGAAAAAAAACTTGCCATAGAAAATTATTACTACGATACTAGTGATTACAAAATCTCCAACGCAGGTATGTCTTATCGTATTCGCAAAATGGACAAAAAATTGGAAGCAACAGTTAAGACCCAGGGGGAAGCAGGCGGAGGATTTTCAGCAAGAGAAGAATATACGGTGCAACTAAAGAAAAATGAGCCTATATTAACGGGGTTTGCAAATAATTTTGACAATAAGTTGCAAACTCTTTTAGCAGATGAAGATTTGCAGGTGATGTTTAAAATTATTGTAGATAGAGAAGTATCTTTATTGCAAATAACACCTGATACAGTAATAGAAATGGCAGTTGACGAAGGCAAAATATTGGTTGCTCAGCGCATGGAAAAAATACATGAAGTGGAGTTAGAAATAAAAAGTGGTACAAAGGCCGACTTGTTTGTTTTTGTCGCTAAATTGGCTGAAAAAGTTCCAATTTTTATCGAACCAAAAAGCAAGTTCCAGCGTGGATTAGAGCTTTTGGCAGGTAAGAAAGAAAGAAATAAAATATTGGAGAATAAATTGGAGATTGACCCTACGGGCAATGCAGAGACTGAGTTCAAGAAACTTATTGTTCATTCCATTAGCAATATTCTAGAAAAACAAAATATTTTGCGCAGCAAAGATAACTTAATTGATGTTGATAAATTATTACTGGTGGATATTAAAAGATTGCGTGCTTTAATTGATTTTGTAGAACCTTTATTGGAGAAGACCGATTATGAAAATTATAAAGCTATAGTTACTGAATTCAATGACCCTTTGCAAAAATTATATGTGATTAAACGGTTTATAAAGCAGTGGAAGTCAATTTACAAAAAACTAGGAACTATGTTGCGCACTAATGTTTTATTGGAACGATTGAATGAACGCAGAGAAGAAATAACAAAAAATATTTTTAAACAAGTAAATAGCGGGTTTTATACTGCAGAGCTTTTTAAAATAATGGCGCAGTTGGAAGTGACAACCTGGCAGGGGGCTAACTTTCTGCAAATGGATCAATTTGCTTTGCATAGACTAAAAAATTGGCATGAACGGTTGCTGGAAATTGAAATAACTAATGAAAAACTTCAAGAAGACACAGCACGCGAAATGAGAAAAATTATTGAAGTTATGGTTATGGTGCGTAGTAGTACTAAAATTGGGCGTTTTGACAAGGAAACCTATGGTTATCTAAAGCTACTTTATCGCAATTTAAAAGTACTGAATTTTGATATTTATGGGCACAAAGATATCCTAGCATTTTTGCAAGGTACGAATAGCAGAGTGCTTTACCGCGATGCAGGTTTGCTCTTGGGATACAGGCTTAGCGAAATGCCAAAAGTTTGGCGTAAAGTGCAAAAAAGTTGGAATGTGTTGCTGACAGCATTAAAAAAGAAAAAATAAATTATTATTTAGAATACGATGACAAACGCAAACGAAATTGAGAAGTTTATCTGTGATACCTATGGTAGAAATGGATTTGTGCATTATTGCAATATCGCAATTGAAAGCATAAAATGTGGTGAAGCCATTTTGAGCTTTGAGGTAGAAGATGATAAGCANACAAATGGTGCNCATAGCGANATGAGTATTTTAACNTTTGCCATGAGTTCTGTANTTNTATCCAGAGCCTATTATAAATTGTTGGAATTGGGGAAACAACATACTTCCAATATGAGCAGCTTATTTCATGAAGTGCGACAAGTTGGTATTAAGGAAGAAATAAATTTACTTCAGGTTACCAAAGGGGTAAATACTCAAAGAGGTATATTGTTTGCGGGTGGTATTCTTGCGGCTGCAGGTGGCTGTTTAGCACGAAAACCTGATGCTGTTATGGAAGATGTTTTCACTATTGTAGCTAATATGACAAAAGGACTAGTTAAGAATGAACTTGAACATTTAGATAAAAAAACAAAGTTGACAGCTGGAGAGTTGTTGTACAAAAAATATGGCATTACAGGCATTCGCGGTGAGGTTGAAAAAGGCTTTCCCAGTGTTCGTAATATTGGGGTGCCAGCGTTAGAAACAGCTTTTGAGCAAGGAATTGGCCTTAATGATGCCCTAGTGCACGGCTTGATTTCCTTAATGAGTTGTGTGGAAGATTCTAATGTTATTTGGCGTGCGGATTATGAAACTTTACAAAGGGTACAATTAAAAGCCAAAGATATTTTGACAAAAGGCAGTATTTTTACCAGTATTGGCAGAGAAGAAATTCAAAAATTTGATCATGATTGTGTTGAACATCGTATTAGCCCCGGAGGAGCAGCAGATTTACTATCTATTACTATCGCTTTATTTCTTTTGAAAAACGCAGAATTTCCTACACAAATAATGTAGGGAAATATAACATACATTTTTTTATTTGGGCAGATAAATACAAGGCTTTCTAGTTATGCACTGAATGGTGCTTATTCAGATGGCTGTAGTGTTTATAAAATTTATGAAAATCAACTATAGTCAGGCAAAAATGTGCTATTATTAGGTTTGAATATAATAGCATTTTATTGTATATAAATTATTAAGGGCGTTTTAGTAAACGGGGGAAATAATAATGAGTATTGTCATGCATGCGTTGGCAGGGTTGTTTAGTGTAATTTTTATCATAGGGATAGGTTATGTTCTGGCTAAAAGAGGTTGGTTTGATGATGATAGCAGTAAATTATTAGCTCGACTGGTAACCTCGGTTGCTCTGCCTTTATACATGATTACTAACATGACAAAGAATTTTACCCGTGAAAAACTTTTAACTATGGCACCAGATCTTATGGTGCCTATTTTATCAGTTTTATTAGCCTATACTATAGGCAAAATAGTTTCACGTTTTATAAAAGTTAAAGAGGGACGTAAGGGAATATTTTGCACAAATTTTTTTATTGCTAACACTATGTTTATTGGGTTGCCGGTTAATTTAGCGTTGTTTGGTGAAAAAAGCATTCCGGCTGTTATGCTATACTACATGGTTAATACCATCATGTTTTGGACATTAGGTGTTCATAATATAGTACAAGATAGTGAAGTTGGACAAGAAAAAACCAGTAGTATATTTACCATGACGGCTATCAAAAAGGTTTGTTCACCGCCACTTATTGGGTTTCTCATAGGGATATTGGCAGTTTTATTGGAAGTTCCTATTCCTGATTTTTTAAATAGAACCTTTAGTTATGTGGGTAGTTTAACAACTCCTTTATCACTTATTTTTATTGGTATAGAAATGAGTAGGATACCTCTGTCTTCTATTCAGTTTGATCGAGATATGTTATGGAGTATTTTGGGACGTTTTTTGGTTTGTCCACTTTGTGTACTGTGTTTAGTGCCTTTTATTTCCATATCTCCGCTGTCGGCACAAGTTTTTACTATGCAAGCCGCTATGCCGGCTATGACGCAGATGGCAATTGTTGCGAAGTCTTATGGAGCTGACTCAGGATATGCAGCAACCTTAAGTTTGGTAACGGTTTTAGCAGGGGTGGTAGTTATTCCGGCATATATGTTTTTAGTTTCTACTGTTTTACCTTAAAATATTATATTCTAAACAGCGCAGACACAGAAAGAGTGTTTGCGCTGTTTTTGCTTGCTTTGACGTCTTTAGAATGTTATTATGAAATACAAATAAATATTAAAAATCAGGGGAGTATTTTATGAAAATAAAACTAGGGGCTATTGGTGAGGAAAATAGTTTAGTTGTCATAAATAAAATTATTTTAGAATATAGAACTAAATATGAGTACTTTCCTTTTACTTATAGGAAAGAAGACGAAATATGTAAATTTATTGAAAATAATCAAGAAAAAGTTGATGTTTGGCTAGTATTTGGACAGCTGGATTACCAACGTATAATGGCTTGGGGGCAAGCAAAAAAACCAGTCTATTGTATTGCCTATCGTGGTGCTAGTTTTTATAAGGTTTTGTGTGAGGCTCTTTATAAAAATTATAAAGTAGAAGAAATGAGCATTGATACCATTCCTTACGACGAATTAATGCTTGGTTTTGAAGAAATGCATATTGAGTATAAAACAATACAATACAAAATGTCTGCTAGTAGTAATAGTATTGCAGCATACATAAATTTTCACAAACGACTATTTATGGCTGGTAAGTCTAAACTGGCTATAACTAGTAGCTGGTCAGTTAAAATGGCACTTGAAAAAATAAAAATGCAGGTTTTGTGTGTATTGCCATTACGTGTTAGTGTGCGCATGGGATTGAATATGATTCTTACGGAGTTCCAAATAAAAGCTTTGAGAGATGAACAGATAGCCGTGCAGGTTTTTGACTATGATCTGCATGGTCAAGATGATTCAATGTGTTCGTTAGATGATTTATACAGTAGGGAAATTATTGTAAGCCAGAAACTTATTGCTTATGCAAAACAAATTCAGGGCTCGCTTAAAATTGTTGGTCAGGGCCGTTTTGTTATTTTTACTACGCGGGGGTTGTTGTCGGCATATACGAATGATTTTAAAAGTATTCCCCATGATAACTATCTGTTTGATATCGAAGCAAAATTGGTGGCTTGCGGAATAGGTCTTGGTAAATCCGCCGGTGATGCGGAATTAAATGCAGTTACAGCCCTTAGACACAGTCGCAAAAATAAAAATGCTGAATGGTTTGTGATTATGGACGATAAAAAAATAATAGGTCCTTTGGGTGAAAAAAATCAACTTACCTATGATTACTACTCTGAAAAATTACAAACGATAAGTGAAAAAGCATCGGTTAGTGTTAGCAATTTAAGCAAAATAGAATCAGCAATACAAAAATATGGGCGAAATACAATTAGTGCTCGAGAATTAGCGATTTCCTTACAAATTATACCGAGAAGTGCAAGAAGAATACTAAATAAGTTGGTAGCTGCTGGGCTTGCCAAGGAAATTGGCGATGAAAACCCTAACTATAGAGGAAGACCGCGTAAAGTTTTTGTTATTGATTTAAATGACTGAGATTGTGGTGTAAAAAAGAGAACGCAAATGCGTTCTCTTTTTTTATTTAGATAAATATTGAGCTTAGTTGTACAGAAAAAATAGTACTGACATATAAAAGACATGGTATTACACTTATTTAGAGACAAGACCGTTAATAGACCTAAAGTGTTCGCTAACAAGTCTTGTATATACTATATTTACACAAATGAGGAGGGAATTATTTTGAAAGAAAAAGCATTTGCATATATTGACCAACACAGAGAAGAGATGTTGGCATTGTGGAAAGATTTGGTGGATACAGAAAGCGGCTCTTATTATACAGAGGGCGTGGACGAAGTTGCCAAAAAGATTGCTGCGGTATTGGAAGAAGAGGGAATTGGCAGCACAATTATCGAAAACGAAAAAGCAGGTAATGCTATAATTGCCGAATTTGTCGGTGAAAAAACAGCTCCTGTAATGTTTTTAGGACATATGGACACAGTATTTAAATATGGTGAAGTGGCTAAAAGACCGTTTACTATTAAAGACGATAAAGCTTATGGCCCCGGTGTATTGGACATGAAGGATGGTATTGTAATTGCTTTATTTGTGGTAAAAGCGTTGAAGGCAGCCGGTTTCTCAGAACGTCCTATTAAAGTTGTATTTGCCGGCGATGAAGAAATTGCTCATGTTAATTCTAATGCTGCAGAACTTATTATGGAACAAGCTAAAGGATGTATTGCCGCCTTTAATTTCGAGACTGGATTTACAGACAATTCTTTTGTTACAGGAAGAAAAGGCACTGCTATTTTCAAATTAAGAGTACAGGGTGTAACCGCACATGCAGGAAATGATCCTAAACGTGGACGCAGCGCAATTTTAGAAATGGCTCACAAAGTAATTGATATACAGAATTTAACAAATTGGGATAAGGGCTATACATTTAATGTTGGCACAATAAATGGTGGAACAATTTTCAATGCAGTTCCCGGAGTTTGTGAAATAGACGTGGATATTCGTTATCTAGATCCCAATGTTGTCCCTGAAATAAAAGAAAAAATAGACGAAATAGTTGGAAAAACTTACATTGAAGGAACGAGAACTGAGTTGGTTGATTTTCATGTAGGAATCTCAGCCATGCAAACTACTGAGGGCGTAAAAAAACTATTTCATCTTTTAGCTGAAACCAGTGAGGAAAACGGATTTGGTAAAGCTACAGACAAGTTAGTAGGTGGGGGTTCTGATTCGGCATATACAGTTATTGCCGGTGTGCCTACAGTTTGTTCAGTTGGCGTAAAGGGTGCAAATAATCATGCACCGGAAGAATATGCCGTTGTGGAAAGCCTGTTTGAACGAGCCAAACTCATCATTGCTACTGTACTTAAATTAAAAGAATTTAAATAATAAAATAAATGGGGGAACACGATGAAAGAGGATAAGGATGAATATAAACTTACCTGGAAAAGCTGGGTTGCATTAATATTTTTGTGTGTAGCATTTTCAGGTATTTTTGCTAAAAACCCTACAGCATTAAGGGCATTTGATTTTACTGCGTTATTAGGAAAGTTTGGTACTATAGCCGGAAGTAAAGATGTGTTTTTGGGTTCAGGAGGTATAGGGGCAAGAGAGGGCTTGCTTTTTGCCATAACGCTTATCCCTACTGTCATGTTAGCACTGGGATTAATTCAGGCGTGTGAAGCACTAGGGGCTTTACGTGCTGCAGAAAAACTATTCCGTCCTTTGCTTAGACCTTTTTTAGGGATACCGGGAGTTGCAGGGCTTGCTTTTGTGAGTAGTTTTACCAGTTCAGATGTAGGCGCCGTTATGAGTAAAGACTTGGTAGAAACAGGGTTGATGACTGATGATGAACGCACTATTTTTGTTGGTTATCAGTACGCGGGCTCAGGAACTATAGGAAATGTTATTGGTGCGGGAGCACCACTTCTAGCTATTTCGGTCCTACCTATTGGTATGATTATTTTATTGATTGTCTGCGTTAAAATTATTGGTGCCAATTTACTCAGACTGTATTTAAAGTTTTACCGTAGAAAACATCCTGTAGAAGGAGGCAGCCTATAATGGAAGTTGAAACTAAAAATATTTCCGTAGTTGAAGAATTCATGAAAGGTGCTAAAAAAGGATGGTATATTGGGGTAGAACTTATTGGACCAGCCATGATTATGGCATATGCTCTAATTGAATTTTTAAAAATTAGTGGATTAATGACAATTATTGGTAATGTATTAAATCCTGTTATGGCTCTTTTTGGTTTACCGGGAGAGGCAAGTGTTGTGTTGTTGGCAGCTTTTTTTGCCAAAGCAGCAGGCTGCGCAGCAGCTGCCACTTTATATATGAATGGGCAAATTGATGCAGCTCAGGCTACAATACTATTCCCTGCTTGTATTACTATGGGGACCTTGATTGGACATTTTGCGCGCATAGTAATGGTTTCTAAAAGCAATAAACTGTTCTACCCTGTGTTGTTAGCTACTCCGGTTATTGATGCTGTAATAGTTATGTATTTGACTAAACTGGCCTTAGTGTTTTTTTGATTTTTCAAGGGACTCTTATTGTGATAAACTAATAGATAGTTAACATATTAGAACGACAGGAGTCGGTGCAATGGCTGAGTTATTTGTCAAAGGTATTAATGGTCAGATATGGGTAAACCGTGAGCGTGTGCTTATTTCTAAAAAAGGTGTTTTGTCTACTTTACTATTTGGTAAAGGGAAGGAACATATTATAGAATTATCTAATATTCAAAAGGTTAATTTTCAATCCGCAGGTTGGTCTTGTAATGGTTTTTTGCAATTTCAAGTTAAAGGCAGTGACGAAAAAAATATTGATATCTTGAAAGCCAGGAAAGACGAGAATGCATTGGTTTTTAACGGCGAAAATAATCTTGCAGCTGTGAAAGTACATAACTTTATTGAGAAAATAATAAATANTAGTAAAAAGGCTCAATAAAGTAAAAAGGCATTAATTTTAAATGGATTATATTAAAAATTAGAGTGCTTTTTCCCAGAAACTTTTGGTATAAAAATATGGTTTCAAGCAATGTTAAAACCAACTGCTAACAGTATGTTAGCAGTTGGTTTTATTTTTCATAAAATTATGCAATATTCTCGGCTTTTATCACAGTATTTAGATTGGTTGGGTTATTACTGCCATCCTCAATATCTTACTAAATTAGGGATATAATTTTTATTTGCTCTTACAAAAAAATATAATACAGTTTAACCAACTAACTTAAGTATAATTTATATTATACCTTTTTTTGCCAAGTCAGCTATTTCTTCTTTGCTATACCCTAATGCTCCATAAATTTCTTCATTAAAAGTACCAAGGGGCATTCCCGCCCATTCAACTTCGCCTGGAGTTCCGGACATTTTTGGTGTAACATTCTGCATTTTTATCGTTCCAAACTGTTTTGTGACTACATCAATTATATCATTACGGAAGTTGTATTGTTCATCAGTCATAATATCGGCTACGTTGTTAACCTTACCACAAGGAATATCATCACCGAATGCCTTTAAACATTCAGCAATAGTATGCTTGCTAATCCAATCTTTGGCAATATCATTAATTTCTTCGCGGTGTTTTGTGCGCAATGGACCAGTACTGTATTTAGGATTTTTGGCAAGCTCAGGCATTTCGCATGCGTCTGCAAATACTTTAAATAATTTATCACCGGAAACCGATAAAACCAGATATTTGTTGTCTTTGGTTAAAAAATGTCCTGATGGAACAGTAACCATGGTCCCATTGCCAATACGCGTACGAATAGTGCCGTCATAGCTGTATTCAGTGAGAATACATTCTTGTATTCTCAAAGCGGATTCTGCAAGGCATGCATCTATCATTTGCCCCTTGCCTGTACCAACAATATCGCGATTATAAATAGCGAACATTGCACCAACACACCCAAATAAGGCAGTGTAAAAATCTGCAACAGATAGGCCGGGTTTAATAGGCGGACCTCCTGCTTCACCGGTTACTTCTAGGAAGCCACCTTTTGCTAAACCTACGCGGTCAAAACCAGGTTTATGTGCTTCTGGTCCTGTACGTCCATAGCCGGAAGCTGCTACGTAAATTAAACGAGGATTAATTTTATGCAACTTTTCCCAAGTAAATCCCATACGGTCAAAAGCCCCAGGACGAAAGTTTTCTACAAGAATATCTACTTTTTGAATTAGTTCTGTCAGAATTTTTTTACCGTATTCAGTTTTCAAATTAAGAGTAATATTTTTCTTGTTGCGATTTTCTACCGTGTACCACATGTCTTTAATCCGACCCATACTTCGAATCATATCGCCACTTCCAGGCATTTCTACTTTAATTACTTCGGCACCAAAATCCGCCATTATTGTGCTACACCATGGACCGGCGATAATATTTCCAATATCTAATACTTTTAAGCCTTCTAAAGCCTTCTTTGCCAACGGTTACGCCTCCCTAAAATTTAAAGTCATAAAAAATTATCCGAGAAAAATATCAATTTAGGCAAAGAACAAAATAACAAAACTACCACAATGTCATTTTAAACTATAGTTTAAATATTATCATTTCTATTTCTGTTGCAAAAAGTATTGTAATATTCATATAATTCGAATAATCAGAATTATTAGCATTATTATTCGGTTTTCGCTAATAATCAGCGAATAACTATCCGTTATTTGAGGATTGTTTAGAACTAAACTAAAGGATAAAATGGCGCTGAGAATAAAATAACATTTCCACCACAAAAATAAATGATGAGGAGTGTTTTATTTTGGACAGAAAATTAAATGACAAAGTAGCTCTAATTACAGGCTCTGCTAGTGGTATTGGTTATGCTGAAGCAAAATTGTTTTTAGAGGAAGGAGCTATTGTTGCTATTTGTGATATTGACGAAGTTAAAGTAAAAAAGGCAGTTACCGAACTTTCTGCTTTAGGGACTGTTCGTGGTTTTAAAGTTGATATTTCACAAAAAGAACAAGATGAAAATATGGTTTCAGAATTGTTAACTGAGTTTAAACGAATTGACATTTTGGTAAATAATGCTGGTATTACTAAGGACGCACAATTTTATAAAATGACCGATGCACAATTTAAAGCAGTAATTGATGTTAATTTGATGGGAAATTATTATATGACTAAAGCAGTAGTCCCAGTTATGATGGAAAATAAATATGGCAAAATTATTCATACATCTTCAGTTTCTGCGTACAATGGCAATTTTGGTCAAACTAACTACGCCGCCTCCAAAGCTGCCATAATGGGGATGACACGTGTTCAAGGTAAAGAGTTAGGAAAATATGGTATTAACGTTAATGCAGTTTGTCCAGGCTCTATTTTGACAGATATGTATGCTGCCGTACCTGAAGAAGTTAAGCAAAAAAAACTTAGTACTATTCCGTTGCGGCGTTATGGTATGCCCAGTGAATGTGCTCAATTAGTTTGTTTTCTAGCTTCCGACGAGTCAAGTTATGTTACTGCACAGTGTATTACTATTGACGGTGGATTTAACTAAAGCGGGTGACTTATTTTGAAAGTCAATAAACGCCAAAATGGTGGTATATTTTTGCAGTATATATGACTATTTCGGAATTCCAAAAGATTACGGCAGAATATTTATTTGAAAGGGTGATATTATGTTTCAGGCAATTACTAATATGGTAGGAGTAGAATGGATTGCAATCATTATCATATTTTTTACCTTAGTCTTATTCTTACTTGATCGGTTGCCGCTATCCGTAACAGCACTAATATCTTCGTTACTACTTGCACTATTTGGATGTATGAAATTCACAAAAGTTTATGCTGGTTTTTCCACTTCTTTAGTTATGTTAGTACTAGGAATGATGATAGTAGGAGAGGCCTTGTTTCAAACTGGGGTTGTTGTTGTTTTGGGCAGAAAAATACTAAAGTCAAGATTTGCAAATAATGAACGGATGATGATAGTTATTTTATGCTTAATCGCAGGCTCTATTTCTGCTTTTTTGAGTAATACCGCAACAGTTGCAACATTTATTCCACTTGTTGGTTCTATGGTTGCTGCTTCCAAAGGAAAACTTACAAATAAGAATATTCTTATGCCATTAGGGATGGCAGCTTCTGTTGGCGGAACTTTAACTCTTGTTGGATCCACCGCTCAACCAATGGTTAACTCAATATTGGTTCAGTATAAATATCCCGGCATTGGTATGTTTGATTTTGCTCTTTTAGCGGGGCCGTGTTTTATTGCGCTATTGCTGTATCTTGGTACCTTCGGTTATAAAATTGAGCAAAAATGTTTTAAGTTCCCAGATATCGTAGAAGAAATTGACATATCTGAAATGGCAAATTTCAAGCCGAATAGCAAGACTTATATTGCTGCTTTTACTATGTTGTTTTGTATTTTCGTATTTGTCACAGAAATTTTGCCCATGGCTATTGTGTCGTTGCTTGGGGCAGCAATAGTAATAGCAACAGGGTGTGTAGATTTTAAAGATTGTATGCGACGCTTAGATTGGAATACAGTTTTATTGATGGCCTTTGCACAAGGTATAGCGGCTGGTATGAATGATTCGGGTGCAGGTAAGATGATTGCTCAATTTACAGTTCAACATATTGGTGAAAATATGATTGTAATGTACATTGCTTGTATTGCACTAACTGTTGTTCTTACCAATGTTATGTCCAATACGGCAGTTGCAGCAATGCTAACACCAATTTATATCGTAATTTCAGCGACGTTAGGTTATAATCCTTATATTTTTGCACTGGGAATTGCTATTGCATCCAATCTGTCCATTGCTACTCCGATTGGAGGGACCGCAATGAGTCAAACCTTAGTTGGTGGATATAGGTTTAATGATTACCTCAAATTGGGATTGCCAATTACGGTAATTATGACGATTATTTTGATGTTTTTTGGCCCTATGCTTGGGTTTGCAAAACTCTAAATCAAAAATATTTTTTGAAATTTGCTGCTTATTAGGTTAGTAAATTACGTAAGGAGACATAGAAATGCTTACAAGTTATGAAAAGCTAAGTGTCATACAAAGGACAGGCGAGCAGTTGGGTACAGTTACCAATTTGGTTGAAAAATCACAAATGCATGATAAGGCAAAGGTATTTGCTAGAATTACATTGCATCCGGGTTCCAAAGTAAAGCTTCACCAGCATGTAGGGCGATTTGAAGTAATTTATATATTAGCGGGTATAGGAATGGTAAATGATAATGGAAATATACAGCAAATAAAATCTGGCGATGTTATTTTTACAGATGTTGGCGAGAGCCATGCTATAGAAAATGTTGGTGATGTTGATTTAGAGTATATTGCACTAGTTATTTACACCTAATTAAAGAGTGCAGAGGATTGTAGTAGTGTTAAATTACTAACATGGGTGAGAAATACAGGCTAGGCTCCTTGCATGTGCAGTATGTGGCAGTAGTAAGGCTGAGACGAAAGGGTGGCAAGGGCGTTTACACTTACCAGCAAGAATAGGTTTTAAAGTGATACGCGGTAGTGATACGGATATTGACCGGGCAGGAGGATAAAATAGCTTGCCAAGAAAGCGGAGGAAACTAAGCTTTGCGGTCAGATCCGCATCACCAGCTCATGTTTAATATTTCACAATACACATTACCGCAGGTATTTTGAATTTCGGCAGTATGGGAGAGCTTATAAAAGCGGCATTAAATAATAGTTAAATAGACGGCTCCTTATTTTTTTTTACTTTTTTTCATGTTTTAGAGCACATTTAAGGTCTTAACAAGGTGCATGACAAAAAAACAGCGTGCCATTCTGTATATTTAGGCATTGAGTTGCTTAACAACATAAGCGAAATATGAAAATAACATAAACTGTGAGGTGGGTACATTATGAAGAAAGTCTATATAGCTGACTCCTGACGCACAGCGGTCGGAAAGATGAACTGATAAGACTGTACTGCCGGACGAGTTAGAATAGCCCATTATTTTTAGAACTAAAGCAGATAATATTATTAAACTTAGTATTGGAGGAAAGAAAATGAAAAATGTTATGATTATCTCTGCAGCAAGGACACCGCTAGGAAAGATAGGCGGAACACTTAAGAATGTACTACCGGAACAACTTTTAAAGACCGTTTTTGCAGGAGCTTTGGAAAGGGCCGGAATTGATTTTAGTGAGATTGACGAAGTAATTGCCGGGCAGGCAAAACAGTCAACTGATGCACCGAATATTGCCCGCGTCGCAGCCTTATCCGTAGGCATTCCGGAAAGTGTACCGGCGTATACTGTTCACAGACAATGCGCTTCCGGTATGCAGGCAATGTATAATGCAGCTCAGCAGATTATGAGCGGAGAAAGCGATGTTGTGCTGACCGGTGGTGTGGAAAGTATGAGTACTGCTCCCTTTTATATCCGCAACGCACGTTTCGGCGTCGGTAACGGGAATACTGTATTTGTAGACCCTAATATAGAAAGCCAGCCAAAATCACAGCCCCAGGATATCTATGGGGTTTTCAACATGATTCAGACTGCCGACAACGTGGCCGCCCAGTACAATGTTACAAGGGAGGAACAAGACGAGTTTGCCTTAGAAAGTCAGAAAAGGGCTGTAGCCGCTATTGACGCAGGNCGCTTTAAAGACGAAATAGTAAGCGTAATTATACCGCAGCGCAAAAAAGATCCCATAGTGTTTAGTGTAGACGAGTATCCTAAACGTGATACAAACATGGAAAAACTGAGCAAGCTGCGCCCAATATTTTCCGGCGGAACGGTAACGGCAGGAAACGCTTCCGGTAGAAATGACGGTGCTTGCGCGGTGCTCATCATGTCAGAGGAGAAAGCGGCNGAACTGAAGCTTAAACCCATGGGCCGCATAATAGGTACGGCAGCTGCAGGTGTTGATCCAAGAATAATGGGGACGGGACCAATTGCTGCTACGAAGAAACTTTTGAAAAAACTGGACATGAAGGTAGAAGACTTTGAGCTTTTTGAAATAAATGAGGCTTTCGCGGCTCAGTCAGTGGCCTGCGCGAAAGAATTAAAAATTAACCCTGAGCTCTTGAACGTAAATGGGGGGGCGATTGCTCTCGGTCATCCTCTGGGGTGCTCCGGGTCACGCATAGTTACTACTATGCTTTATGAAATGAGACGCCGCAAGGTGCGCTATGGTTTAGCCAGCATATGTATAGCCGGTGGCTTAGGCATGGCTATGGCTGTTGAGGCTTTTGAAGATTAAGAGTGTATTATTGACAGTGCTTAAGGTGGAGTAAAAAAAGGGCCTTTTGGAAAGAATAGGCACTGAGGGAAGCTTCTTGAGGCATTATTTCGTTTGTGATTACGCAAATGAACAAAGAAGATATTACGGGGGATTTGGGATACCGTGATCTTCCCACAAATGAGAAATTAGAGGTAGCCAAAGAGGTTGAGCGCATCTGTGAAAATATAATTTTTTATAATGAAAAAGTGCGAACAGGGGAGAAAAGATGAGAAAAGTGCGGAGGAATGCTAAGCTGACGCGGATTAAAAAAATAAGGGAGTTTTAGTAGCTGTGACTGGGTAATAATGTTACATATTTAAAATAGACTAACGCCTGCTTACAAATTTTTATTGGTTTAAATTTTGGTTCGTATTTTAACTAAAAAACGAACTCCTATGGTGATTTATTTAGCAAAAAATGTTACAATACTACGTATAATTGGTTTTGTAATGTATTTACAAAGAATAGATAAGGCTATAATAAGTCGGGTATTTGAGGAGTGTTTTCATGAAATTAACACATCTAAAATATTTTAAAGCACTTGCTGAAAGTGAACATCTCAATAACACGGCACTAGAGTTATACCTCTCACCCTCTGCATTAAGCACATCTATACATTCTTTGGAAGCAGAAGTTGGTGTACAATTATTTGATCGAGTAGGACGTAACATCAAGCTTAACAAGAATGGTAAAAAATTCTACCAGCATGTAAAACGAGTGTTAAATGAATTGGATATAGCAAGGGAAGAGCTAAAACAATCAAAAAGAGTACAAAAAACACTTAGTATTGCTGTTTCTACCCATGTTCTATGGGAGAGACCTATTACAGAATTCATGAATCAAAATCCTGACATAATAATGAATGTAGTTTCTATGAGTTTTGACCGAATTAGTAGCTACAAATATACAGAACCTTTTGATTTAATTATCACGGCTTTCTCTGACGTTAATGTTGAGGAATATGAATATGCAGTTCTTATTCCGGATGATAAGCCGGTTTTGGTAGTTTATCCTGATCACTCTTTTGCTAATAAGAAGACGATTTCACTTATTGAAGCAAAAAATGAACCCTTTGTTGCTTTGAGTCCTAACTATTCATCACGTCATTTTTTTGATGTAATGTGTGAACTAGCAGGCTTTACTCCTAAAATAGTTGCTGTTGGGGATTATTCTTTGCGTGCACGTATTGTAAATAATAGAAAAGCTATAGCCTTTAGCACTGTAAGTGGGTCTAAAAGCCCGATGTTGTCCGGTCTAAAATTTGTGGAAGTATCTGAACCTCACCAGCCGCGTGTGCAAACTATTTTTTGGAAAATGACAGATGAACTATCCGTTGAGGCTGAAAAATTTCGAACATTTATGATTCAATACTATCAAAATAAAATGAAACTTTAGTTTTCGTATACGAGGTTGAAAAGAAGGTTTGCTATATACGTTTAATCCATGGAAAATATATTATGCAAAATTTAATTTTAAAAAATAAATTGGTCCTATACTAAATGCTGGGGTGATTTTTCATTCTAGCATTTTTTTTGCATAAAAAATAAACATAAGAAAACAGTTATGTCCCAGGAAAGTGACAAAATAGTAAAACCTGATGGACTAACACTTATGTTCATTTCAAAATAGATATTTGAATACGTCTTAATTATTTTAAGGGTTTTAGAAAAGAGTTATCTAAGCTAGGAGTCTAACAAAAAATGGTGAGAAGATTGCAGTAGCAATGCCCACAAGTGCAATTGCTAAGCTGCCAATTGCCACTTGCAAAGTTCCGTAAGGAATACAACTGCTGGTACCAAGACCGTGGCT